>Ga0208792_1000379_pt1 | contig 17504 bp, 28 predicted proteins | sample 14_taG_FD_184087 | JGI IMG/M metagenome (GOLD analysis project Ga0208792, IMG submission 184087) | Marine viral communities from the Subarctic Pacific Ocean - 14_ETSP_OMZ_AT15311 metaG (SPAdes) (version 2) | ecosystem: Environmental > Aquatic > Marine > Oceanic | place: Pacific Ocean | collected...
GATGAGCAACTCGTCGATGTCATGGAAGATATCATTCTTGAGATGGCAGAAGATGATCAAGACTTGATTGAGATCTGTGAGCATCTTGAGGGTGTTGAGATGCTCTCAGAGGAAGAGCGTGACGCTGGTGCAATGGCACGAGAAAAACTCAACAAGCCTGCTGGTCCTTCCCGTATGGATCGTCTGAAGAGTGCTGCTAAGAAAGCAGGTTCTAAACTGAAAGCAGGTGCTCAAAAGGCAGGTGCTGCTGCTAAGAAAGGTATCAAGGCAGCAGGCAAGTCTGCTGTTACTAATGCTGGTAAGGCAGTAGGAACATTCCAAGGTTCTAGAGAAGCAGCACGCATCAAAGCAAAGCGTACATCGATGCAGAACACTCCTGCCAAGAAAAAGTCATCTGACGATGATGGCACTGGTGGTAAGTTGGATGGCGTTCTAGACAGCATCAGAAAGTCTAAAGGTACAGGTTCAAGTTCTAGCAGCAGTTCCGACAGCGGTTCGTCTTCTAGTGGTGGCGGGGAAAGCAGCAGTTCTTCTAGCAGTGCTCCTGCTAAGAAGCCTAGTCTTCTGAGAAGAGCAGCAGGTGCTGTTGGTAGAGGTCTGAAGAAAGCAGTTGGTAAGACTGCTCGTGCAGTATCAAGTGGCAGTGGCAAACTTGCTTCACGTCTTGGTGAAGATTATGATCAGATTGCACACTTGTATGAGTCTGGACTCTTCTCTATCGAAGAGATTGAGAATGTAATCGAAGAAGGTTACAAGGAGATTGATCAACCAAAGAAAAACAAAATGTTCCGTCGTGCAGGAAACCTGTCACGCGATGCATTGCAAGGTGGCGACAAAGGAACCGAGGCACATAAGAAGTCTGGTAAGATTGTCAAGCAATTGAATAAATTAAACCAGGAGAATAAGTGATGTTAAGTTTTAAAGATCTATCTGAAAGAAAAACCAAGGTCAAGATTAATCCCAAACAATCGGAAATCACTGAAAAGTGTTGCGATAAGACAGGAGAGGAAGAATGTAAGTGTGATGATAAAACACCTGCACAAAAATCAGTTGAAGGTAAAGGTAAAGGCGCAGTATGCACTAAGTGTAACGGCGCAGGATGTAAGTCCTGTGGCGGCAAAGGTTACATGGATGGCGACTCCGAAGGTGCCGACATGAGCGAAGCGAAAAAGAAAGACGATTCTTATCTGGAGGTGAACTTCAAGAAACGTCAAGCAAATAATGAGAAAGCTCGTAAAGATATGGACAAAGTTCCATCCCAGAAAAATCCCCACTTTGAATCTACAGGAGACCAAGCGTATGGCAGTCAAGAAGAAGTTTCAGAAGAAAGCACAGAAGAAGTCGCAGAAACTGAAAATAAATTCTTGACATTCGGACAATTTGACGAACTCTACAAGGGTAAGCACGGACAGACTGAGAAGCAGTATCAGGACGGTCGTTCTGATGCAGGCAAAATGGTCTCTGGCGACTCTAAGATGAGTGGATCCAAGTATGCTCAGGGTAGAAGAACTGGTAGTGATGCTGGTCCTCAACCTGCTGGCGGTTCTAAGAAACCAGCAAGTCAGGGTAAGATGGACAGCGGCAGTCGCACTGATCTAACATTCCGTAAAGCAGCACTCAAGAAGAAAGCAGCAGCGAAGAATGAAGAAGTTGTTAATGAAGAAGATTATGATCGCATGAAGGACCGTCGCATGGAGCGTGGTGGAGTTGGTGGTAACCAACGTTACAACAAACCAATTAGTAACACACCCAATACATTTGGTAAGAAAAAACCAAAGTATGATGGTATGTCTGCCGTCGATAAAGTGAAGGCAAGTATCGAGAAACAGTATGGTAAAGGTGCCATCATTGACACCAAAAAGAAGAAGTAAGCATATATAGATTAGCACCCTCTAAGTACTAATCATGTTATCTTTTCTATTACCATTAGCATCAAAAATCATTACAGATGCTGTCGCAAAAGTTCCTGACAATGAGGAACTTGGTGAGAAACTGGTTGAGATTTGTTTGATCATCCTTAAGAAAGCAGTCACTTTGACTAAGACTGATATGGATGACAAACTTCTTGCAGTTGTTGAACAAGCAATTAACAACCGCGAAGCATGACAACCATCAGGGGGACTCAAGTCCCCTTTTTTTATAAATAAATATATTAGGAATTAATACGGAGTAACCCATGTCTCTTTACGGGAGAACTGATAGCAACGCAAATAAGACAAAAGCAGGATCTGCCCGTGGTAACGGTGCTGGATCCGCTACCGAGACCGTTGTGTTTATTGACGCTGCTGAAGCAGCATTGAACGAGAATGCTTCTCGTGGTATCACTGGTCCTGGTTGGTGGTCTTATCGCACCTATACCGATGGCGCTGGTAATACTCGTCATAAGGCAGAATGTCTTGCCTTCATCAGCAACCCTGATGGCACTGAGTCACAAGCAGATGACACCATCGCAGCAGACGTTGCATCAGCAGTAACCATTACTGCACAACCTGCAGCATCTACTAGTTCCTCTGGTGCTGGTACATTCACTCTTAGCACTTCTACTACAGGAACACCTGGTGCTCTTGCTTATGTCTGGCAGCGTCAGACTGCAGCAGCAACAACCCGTTGGGTTAACATTGCAGCAGACACCGACACTGGTGTAACCTATGCAGACTTCACTACTGCGACTCTGGCATACAGCAGTCTCGGTGATGATTCACTTGACGGTTATAAGTATCGCGTCAAGATCACCTCTGCAGGTGGTACTGAGGAAGTCATCTCTGATGGCGCAGCAACACTGACCTTCGGCAGCTGATAAATGAAATTTGACGAATTGAATGAGTCTAACTACATTCTGTTCGCCATAAAGCATTATGAGAATCCTGCTTGTGTAACGAGAGAGGATTTTGATGAAGACATTAAACGCTTCAAGTATCTGAAAAGACTCTTGAAGCGTTATGTGCGTGGAGGGTCATTAAGAACCCACCTAGTTATTAATCATCTTATTATTCTTTATAATGTTTTTGGTGAAGCAGCAACGCCCTTATTATTTTTTAAACTTGAAAGGGAGTATTGGAGTATTTTGAAAACTGTACTACTTTACTTGAATAAATATCCTATAGGGATGCTTCCAACTCTGGAAGTAGATGATGATCTTACAGAAGAGTTAGAAATGCTATGAACGAAGAAATGATGACAACTGGTTTCACTGGTGCGGATGCTGCTAAAGGTCCCACTGCTGGATATGATCCCGTCTTAAAGTTTCGTAGTAAGTTAAAAAAGAAAAGCAAAGAAGATAAGAAACTTGTAATGCCTGGTAACAAACTAGGCGAGTCAACAGAAAATCCTTCTACGCCTACCAGACTTTTCCAGTATAAAGTCACTATCCCTGAAGTCGGTGAGACTATTGTCTATGCAAGTTCTCCTGCAGAACTCAGACAAAAAATGCGTTTATTGATAAACTATCGTTATAGAGGTGACGTTAAGATTGAAAGAATCATGCCTGCTAATGCTGGTAAATTCTTTATGGATAAGAGAATGAATCATCTTAGAAACGTAAAAGAAAATGTTGACAAGCAAATGCAGCAGCAAATGACGCAGCAGCAAATTGCTAACGAAAAGAAAAAAGTCAATATGAAAATTAAGGAGTTGCAAAGTCAACTTCAAAAGAAAACTGCATCCTTGAAATTAAAAGCAAGGGCAGGTGGCGCACAAGCAACTGTAGATAGGTAGCTATGGATTCTGAATTGAATACAGCGATTATTGAAAGGTTAGAAAAAGTTGTAGATACCCTACAAGATAACTCTATACAAATGGGCAAACTGCTTGCTGTCCATAATGAAAAATTAGACAAGCAAGATAAAGTTGATGCAATTCTGTTTGAAAAGTTAGACAGATTGTCTTCAGATCTTAACAGAGAAACACTTGCAATCAAGAAGGGATGTGAAAGAGACATCCGTCTTATTGATGATAGACTTAGAGTACTAGAAAAGAAGATGTGGAGCATTGCAGGCGCATTGGCAATGATTAGTATCTTCATCTCCCCACTTGGACAAAGACTTGTTCAAGGGGTCTTGACACCACCACCAGCAGCAGTTAGAATGCAATAGTTCCACAGCGTCTAAAAGTTGTCTGAATTTGTTGATTCTTATTATGTAACTCTGCTTTCGGGACGACTGGAAAAGTTTGCTCGCAAGAAGGCAGACCTTTATAACTTTCGCTGTCCCTACTGTGGTGACTCTCAGAAGCATCGTAACAAGGCACGAGGGTACTTCTTTCGTATCAAGACAGATATGGTCTTCAAGTGCCATAACTGTGGCGTAGGAAGGACGCTACCAAATTTTCTGAAAGACAATGCACCCGATCTCTATGATGAATATATCATGGAGAGGTACAAGTCTGGAACAACGGGCAAGGGTTCATTTGTTCCTAAACCAAAACTAACTCAGTTTGAAAAACCGAAGTTCAAAAAGAAAGGAGAACTTCAAAGTATCAAAGAACTAAATAATGAACACCCTGCAGTTGGATACCTTCTTGGTCGTAAAATTCCTGAGAAATATTTCTCGGATTTGTTTTACACTGACAAGTTTTGCACCTGGGTAAACACACAGAAACCAACGTTCAAAGATGTCAAAAAGGATCACCCCAGAATTATTATCCCTTTCATTGACACAGATGGAACTTGGTTCGGATTTCAAGGAAGGTCCGTTGTAGCAGACGATAAGTTGAGATACATCACTATCATGCTGGACGAATCTAAAACTAAAATCTTTGGTCTTAATAGAATAGATTTCAACAAGACCATATACATTACAGAAGGACCGTTTGATAGTTTGTACATTGACAATGCAATTGCTATGGCAGGAGCAGATGTTGATTGGGGATTATTGCAAGACAAAGAAGTCGTTTTCGTCTATGATAATGAGCAGCGTAACAAAGAGATCATTGCTCGTATGCAAAAAGTCATCGACAAAGGATATGAGATTGTCATCTGGCCAAAAAATCTAGAGGATAAAGATCTGAATGATATGTTTATTGCTGGACATGACGTCCAATCTCTAGTAGAATTCAACACTTACAGCGGACTACAAGCACAGATTAAACTAAGCGAATGGAAAAAAGTATGAAAGAAATCCAGGTAATCAAGAGAGATGGGGTTAGTGAACCTCTGAATCTTGATAAAATTCATGTGATGGTAGAGCACGCTTGCAATGGACTTGCTGGTGTGTCTGAGTCTCAGGTAGAAATGAATGCCAATCTTCAATTTTTTGATGGCATTAAGACTTCGGATATTCAAGAAATCTTGATTCGTTCTGCTAATGATCTTATCTCATTGGATGCCCCTAACTATCAGTTTGTTGCTGCTAGACTTCTGTTGTTTAGTCTGAGGAAGGCAGTGTACAATGGTCATCCTGATGGACACCCTCCTTTGTTGGAGCATGTAGAGAAGTGTGTGTCTAGAAAAGTTTATGATGCATCTATCGTTAAAAAATATACAGAACAAGAGTGGGAGAAACTGTCCAGTTATATGGATCATGAACGGGATTTTCTGTTCACTTATGCTGGAGCACGACAGGTTGTAGATAAATACCTAGTGCAGGATCGCAGCACTGGGAAAATTTTTGAAACACCCCAGTACATGTATATGATGATTGCTGCTACGTTGTTTCAAGACGACGATAAGTTCTATAGATTGGAATATATTAAAAAGTACTATGACGCAATCTCAAAACACCGAATCAACATTCCCACACCTGTCATGGCAGGGGTGCGAACTCCACTTCGACAATTTGCTAGCTGTGTTCTTGTTGATGTCGATGACACCCTCGATAGCATCTTTTCTAGTGACATGGCGATTGGCTACTATGTTGCTCAGCGTGCAGGAATCGGTATCAACGCAGGCAGAATCCGTGGCATCAACGCTAAAATCAGAGACGGAGAAGTACAGCACACAGGTGTTGTTCCATTCCTCAAAAAGTTTGAAAGCACTGTCAGATGCTGTACTCAAAATGGCATTCGCGGTGGATCGGCTACAGTACACTTCCCAATCTGGCACCAAGAAATAGAAGACATTATTGTTCTTAAGAACAATAAAGGAACAGAAGACAATCGAGTGAGGAAACTTGACTACTCAATCCAAATTTCAAAACTTTTCTACGAGCGTTTCATCCAGAATGGAGAGATTAGCTTATTCTCACCGCATGATGTACCAGGTCTCTATGATGCTTTTGGTACTGATACATTTGACGCTCGCTATGTGGACTATGAATCAGATCAGTCTATTCCAAGAAAGACTATCGGGGCACAAGAACTTTTTCTCAGCATCCTAAAGGAGCGAGCAGAGACAGGTCGTCTCTATCTGATGAACATCGACCACTGTAATTCACACTCGTCCTTCAAGGACAAGGTGAACATGAGTAACTTGTGTCAAGAGATCACCCTACCTACTGATCCTATTGGTCATATTGATGATCCTAAAGGTGAGATTGCTTTGTGCATTCTGTCTGCTATTAACGTCGGTAAACTGAAGAGTCTGGATGAACTGGATGACCTCTGTGACCTCGCTGTAAGGGGTCTGGATGCTCTGATTGACTACCAGGAGTATCCTGTTGAGGCAGCAAAGCAGAGCACCGTTAACCGTCGTTCTCTGGGTGTTGGTTACATTGGTCTTGCACATTACCTGGCAAAGAATGGTGCATCATATGACAGTAACAAGGCACATGATCTAGTGCATAAACTCACTGAGAGGTTCCAATACGCTCTTCTATCAGCGTCGAATAGTCTTGCGATGGAGAAGGGACCTTGCGGATATTTTGGTAAAACAAAATACTCAGATGGAATTCTTCCAATCGATACATATAAGAACGAAGTTGATGAGATTGTACCGAATGATCTACAGTGTGATTGGGAGTTTCTTAGAGGTCGGATCCAAAAGTACGGTCTTAGGAACTCAACACTGTCCGCACAAATGCCTTCGGAGAGCAGCTCCGTTGTGTCAAACGCAACCAATGGAATCGAGCCGCCTCGTGCATTCTTGTCCATTAAGAAGTCCAAAAAAGGACCTCTTAAGCAGATTGTTCCCCAGTACACTACCCTGAAGAACAACTACACCCTGCTTTGGGACATGCCTAATAATGATGGATACATTAAAGTGACTGCAGTAATGCAGAAGTTTTTTGATCAGGCAATCAGTGGTAACTGGTCTTATAACCCAGAGAATTATCCTGATAATGAAGTACCTGTTTCTGTCATGGCAAACGATCTTCTTAATACCTACAAGTATGGATGGAAGACTTCTTATTATCAGAACACATATGATGCTAAGAAAGATGGTGATGAAGAACCATCGATTGAGAATGTTGACAACTTAATAACCGATCTGTTAGAATCCGAGGAGGAAGACTGTGAGTCCTGCAAAATCTGAACTACAAGGAATGACCGTATTTAATAAGAACAAAGTGGACACCAAGAAGCAACCCATGTTTTTTGGTCAACCATTGGGAGTCCAACGATATGACTCCTTCAAATATCCTGTGTTTGATAAACTAACTCAGCAACAACTGGGTTATTTTTGGAGACCAGAAGAAGTATCACTACAAAAAGATCGTGCAGATTACCAGACTTTATCGGAAGAGCAGAAGCACATCTTCACTAGTAACCTTAAGTACCAAATCATGTTGGATAGTGTACAAGGGCGTGGTCCTGGGATGGCTTTTATACCTTACTGCAGTTTACCCGAACTTGAGTCAGCGATGACTGTATGGGAGTTTATGGAGATGATCCATAGTCGCTCCTATACCTATATCATTAAAAACGTATACTCAGATCCTACAGAAGTCTTTGATACTATCTTAGACGATGAGAAGATTCTCTCTCGTGCATCATCTGTTACTGAATCCTATGATGAATTTATTGATCATGCTCATCAGTATGACAATGGAACCATGTGGGAACTTGCAAACGAAGGTCACTATGCAGGGCAGTTTGACCGTCGTGAACTGAAGCGTAAACTGTATCGTGCAGTTGCTAATGTCAATATCCTAGAGGGTATTCGTTTCTATACATCCTTTGCATGTTCGTTTGCTTTCGGTGAGAACAAACTCATGGAAGGTAGTGCAAAGATTCTTTCATTGATTGCTCGTGACGAGTCACAACATCTTGTACTTACTCAGAATATTTTGAATAAGTGGAAGGATGGTGATGATCCAGAGATGGAACTCATTTCTAGGGAGGAGCAATCTTGGGTAAAGAGTATGTTCCAGCGTGCCGTAGATGAAGAGAAAATGTGGGCAGAGTATCTGTTCAAGAATGGATCTATGATTGGTTTGAATGAGCGTCTGCTTCATAATTATGTGGAGTGGATTGCTAACCGTCGTATGAAAGCGATCGGTATCAAACCCATGTTTGACATTCCTGCTAAAAACAATCCGTTACCTTGGACGGAGCATTGGTTAAATAGTAAAGGCCAGCAAAATGCACCTCAAGAAACGGAGATTGAAAGTTATGTCATCGGAGGAATCAAACAAGACGTTGAGGCAAATACCTTCGCAGGATTCTCCCTCTAATGATGAATGCTATAGGGCAATCCTAGACGCAGCAGAACACGGTTGGGATGACTTGTTAGATAGAGCAGACCAACCAGCAAACCCTTTCGCAGAAGAACTTTGGTTAATGGAAAAGAAAAAAGCACAGCAACAGCAGCAAGGTGACGACATCATTGTCAATATGGATGGTGGTGTTGGTGGTAGTTGGCAAACTGCAGAACCTCAAAAGGAACGCAACACCCGCCACAGTGTTGATAAGGGCGAAGAGTTTATTAGAAGTGGTATGACTCTTATCACAGACCTGGAAAGTGATAAGTATCTTAAATCAGCACGACGCAATTCAAAATAAGTGTGCTACAATATAAATATAAGTGGTAGCGCAAGTTACCATTTACGTTCATCCCTCTTCGGGGGGACGCAAGTAAGTCGCGGAACGGAGCCGTTCATCCCATGCTAGAACTATTATTCTATACATCACTCACCTGTCAACAAGCCGATGCAATTATGTTTCGGATGAGAACAAATGAGAATATTCCCCCTGAATATAAGGTGGAATTGATTGAGGTCATGAAGGAGTCAACTCCTGAATGCTACCCATGGGACGCACACGACTGAAGGAACGGGGGAATAAACCACCCTATCTTCAGGAGTAACAACATGAACACATTACAAATGGTCAAGAAGCAGATCAATAAGGCATCTGCACTGCACAATGCACAGATCAGTCACACCTCATATCGTGGTGTTGAGTATGATACTCGTTGTGTAGAGTCTAAGGAGACTCACGGCACATTCTGTTATCGTGGTCGTACTTACAACAAATAATTTATTATTTGCATACGAACACAAAGCACCCTTAGGGGTGCTTTTTTGCTATACTAAATACTGACAACCTATACAGGAGAGTCATGAAACTTTTTCTGGACTGTTCTGACCCAGAGCTAATTGCCTCTGCCTTTGAGACTGGACTAATCGATGGAGTTACAACAAACCCCAGTCTCATGTTGAAAGCAGGAGAGGACCCTAAGCAAGTCATTAAGGAAATCTCAGCAATCTTTCCATGGAATGCTTCAGTTTCTGCTGAAGTAGTCGGAGATACTGCTGAAGAGATGCTTGATATGGCGCAGGAGTACCTGGAGATCGGACCAAACATTACTATCAAAGTTCCATGCACAGTCGAAGGACTGAAAGCATGTAGAGAACTAGCAGATGATGATGTGCATGTAAATGTTACACTCATCTTTAGCACAGCACAGGCAATCCTTGCTGCAAAAGCAGGAGCAACATATGTTTCACCATTCGTTGGTAGAGTATTTGACCAGCATTGGAATGGAATTTATTTGATTGAACAGATTGCAGACGTATTTGCAACTCATCAGGTCAAAACTGAAATCCTTGGAGCATCTATCAGAGAACCTATTCAAGTATCGGATGCCTTTAGAGTAGGTGCTGATATTTGTACAATCCCACTACCCATGTTCTATCAACTCTACAAGCATATTCTTACCGACAAAGGTCTAGAACAGTTTGATAAAGATTGGACGTCACTACAAGAGAAACTCTAATGCCTAGATCGCAAATGCTGAAGATTGATATGGAAGCTCGTCTTCATAAACTGAAGACAGAGTTATATGAAATGGAAAACCAAACAGGCAAAACTGGTCAGTGGTGTGATGGTGCTCATTATGCATATAATGAAGTTCTAAAAGTCCTACAAGAATATCGAGTATGAATAAAAAGAATTTGAAAGTTTTGATACATGACCTTGAGTTTGCAATCGCAGAACTTAAGGCAGAAGTTTACTCCGATACAGAATCCTACCTAGATAGTGAGAATGTGAGACGGGTATACACATACGATGACGACGGAGAAACCGACTGATGAAAATGAAAAAGAGTATGAAAACCCCTGGATTTTTGAAGGACAACCTTTTTTATCTAAGGACATTGACGATCATTATGGGTTTGTCTATTGCATTACAAATAGTCTCACTGGGAAAAGATACATCGGCCGAAAGTACTTTCACCAATTACGAAAGCCTAGAACTGGAGGCAGGAGAGTTAAATCTGAAAGTGACTGGAAACGTTACTACGGAAGCAGTGCTGAACTTACTGAAGAACGCAAGCGGTTCGGGAATCTTGCCTATAAACGGGATATAATTAGCCTACATAAATCCAAGGGACTCACAAACTTTGAAGAGACCCGTCAATTATTTCTCAATAATGTACTTACGGAGGCATTTGAAGATGGCACACCAGCATTTTACAACTCAAACATCCTTGGTCGGTACATGCGAAAAGATTACTTCAGACCTTGACGCTCGCTGAGCAGTCTGCTATAATTACGAGGTAGTCAAGGGAGTTCAACATGAACACAGAGTTCTACGAGGCATTGAGCAATGAAGATGCGCTGTTCGATTTGTTTATCGATCAGTTACATCACTTTGCTGAATTGGAATTGGAAGAACGTAAGACTACCACTGGGTCAGTAGCTCAGATGGATAGAGCAATTCACTTCTAATGAATTGGTCGGGGGTTCGAGTCCCTCCTGACCCGTTGGAGGTTAATCCCTCCACCATTGTAGTCCAGAGGTAACGCATATGACTACGCTACAGAAGTTTTCTTCCTCTCTCGATATTATTTCGGGAGCAGTTAACCGTCAACTAACACTCGACATCGAGTATCCTATTCTTTATAATAAAATTTTGAAATTTTACGAGGAGAAAGGTGTCAGTTTCTATGGTGACGTAGACGAAGATTACTTCATTCTCTTGAATAAACTAGAAGAAGATTTAAATTATGATCGAGAAAGTTATTACTGGTATTGCTAAGAATGAACTCTACATGGGGTACATTTTTGGTATTATGATCTTGGGTGGATTCATCCGTGATTACAGTGCTCTTGAGGATGTGTATGCTTTAGCAAAAAAGTATATCAAGGATAATCGTGTCCTTGTTATTATCACCTCACTGTTGGGTGGTATACTTCCTATCCCTGGACGTGTAGCATTGTCTGCACCACTCTTAGATGGTATTGCTCCACGAGATCAGGAACGCCGTTCTGATTTTGGTGTGATTGATTACCTATCAGTCCACCATTACTACTGGTGGTCTCCACTAGAGAAGACAGTTGTTCTACCTATGGCAGTGATGGGTGTATCCTATGGAACATTCCTAGGATATACTATTGTTCCTTTGATTATCACCCTGGCATATACCTGGTGGTACATCTTTACTAAGGTTCCTGCATCATCTGTTGTCCCTAATCTAGAGTATGTTCGTGAGTTCAACTGGCGACGTGCTCTTACTGGATGGGCACCCCTCATTGCTACTGTTATTCTTCTATTGAATACAGGTAAAGGTGGGGCAATCTTCTTCTTCCCTTGGTTCCTTGGAATGGCAATCTACTATTCCATTGTTTTCAAGGATTGGAAATGGGGCAAGTGGTTGGATGGTAAGTTTGCCATCATTGCCACACTCGTACTTGCCCTTGGAGGCGTCGTAGGACTGGTCAAAGGACCAGTGATGGAGTATCTCAACGCAGCAACGCCTGGGATGCTTATACCTGCCTCTCTGGTGGCAATGGTTGCTGCCTATGCTATGGGTTCATCTGGCAAGTATGCTGGCATGACCTCTGCCCTGGTAGCAATCTTCGGTCCTCAATACTTAGTATGGTTTCTCTGCACTGAGTATTCAGGATACCTTATCTCACCTGCTCACAAGTGTCTCATGATCGGACAACAGTATTTCGGCACACCAATTCGGAAATACTATGTTGTGCTCACCCGATTATGTGCTATACTAATTGGGTACGCAGCACTCGTCACCTTCATCCTATGAAACCGACTGTCCTTCTTGAGCGATCTCCTTATCGGTATGTCTCTGTTGGGGAACTCGACAACGGGTTTCCTGACTACCGAATCCAAAAGTTTGATGAGTGGGCCAAGCGTTACAAAGACATGTATCTCTGTGACAATGGTATGCAAATCAGTCTTGCTATGGAAGACTTTGAATACACCAAATGGTTAGACCCTGAAGGTGTCCCCTGTTACGTTCGCGACTCAGTAAAACTATGAATTCTTATCAAAAAGCAATCAAAGCACTCGAAGAATGCGTCAAAGACGCTATGGAAAACGATGTTGATCCTGGTCTCCAAATGGAAATCTGGCGTCACTATCAAGGTTTGAAATCAATCCAACGTCAACTACCAAAGGAGAGTAATCTTTCTTTTAAGTTGGATGGTATTGATCGTGTGATGGAAATGTATGACTCTGAGTATCCTACTCAAGCAGCACAACCTGTTGATATTGGACTTGGAGGTTTTGGTCAGGGAAATGACGTGATTACATTCGGATAGTCTTTGCCAATAGACTCTAAACTAGATGGTTTTTTGACTGGAAGACAGTCGCATATACAAAGGGTTTCTTGTTTTTCCTTAAGAACAAGTGGCGTGCATGACACCTCTACTATGGACCCTTAGGGGTCCTTTTTATTAACTATGCATTTTTTATTAGACCAAGTTATAATGGTCGCTAAGATCGATGACGAAGTATTTCAGCAGTTGTCTGAACATGCTTATGATGCACTGGAGAGGAAGCATCCTCTAAGGGATGATCCTCTGGTGTCGCTTAGAGAAGAGTACTTACTAGACATTCCTTACAAGTTTGAGGACTGGATAGCAAAGACTATTGATCAACAATTTAATTTGCATAAAGCAAAGAGTGGTATCTACGGTGTTGATCACACAAAACTAAAAATGAAAGGTCTTTGGGTAAATAGAATGCATAAGGGAGATCAACATTTCCCTCATCAGCACGAGAGTTCTTTTTACTCTTTCTCTGCTTACATTAAGACCACTGCAGATGATGCTCCATTCTTGTTTATTAAGAATGACCAAGGGCAACCTGTCAATATTGGTGAAGAAAGCATGGGACACATCCTTATCTTTCCATCAACGTTAGTTCATACGGTCTATCCAAAACAAACTGACGGTGAACGCATATCTGTGTCAGGCAACATCATCATTGATGCTTGACAAAACTATAGATTTGCTATATACTTATGTAATAAATCTTTACAGAAGGAAATGACTCGCTCAGGAACAATCACAACTGAAGACGGCGGACGCACAAATATGTTCGCTTCAGAACCTACCATGTACATGACAAAGGAATCCCTTGACAGATACGGTATTGAGACCTATGCTGAGAGGGCAGAGAAATTGAATGGTCGTACTGCTATGCTAGGATTTGCTGCTGCAGTTATCTCCTATGCTACTAGTGGTAGTGTATTCTTCTTTGGTATCTTCGGATTTTAATTAATGCAACCCCCTCTACTTGAAATTTTAACTTACTATGTGATTGGAGGTGCCCTTATCATTGGACCACCTGCAATCTTCCTGATCATTGCTATGATGGGAGCAATCCAAAATACGAAAGGACGTATGGTTGGATACAAAGACCACAAAGAATATGGTGATAGTTCCATCTATGAGAACTCACCATCAGACCAAACCAAATTCTATCTTACACTCGGAGAAAATTCATGAACGAAAACGCAGAACGCATCAACGGTTGGGCAGCAATGATTGGAGTCGTAGCAGCACTCGGTGCTTATGCCCTGACAGGACAAGTTATTCCAGGTATTTGGTGATAAATATTTGTTCTTCGCATAAGAAACTATGGCTCTTCTAGCAATGGGAGCAATGCTTGCTGCCACATTCATCGGAGCAGCATTACTGACACAATCAGGTGAAGAAAATGCCAAATCCAACTGATCTTTATCAAGACATGGAGACTCTTAACATGCTTTATGAGGAATTATGTTGGTCTCATGAGGCAGAACTTGAGTTCAAGGCAGACTATGAGAACAATCGTATCATCATAGAGATAAAAAACGACTAAATAAAAGCATATCGTCGTCGCTTAGACAAAGGGGTAACTGGCACAATCCAGTTGACGCCCCTTTTTTTATATGCTACTATAGTGAGGTTCACATGAGAAAAATGATTCTTTCAACACTAGCACTATCTGCTGCTGTAGTAGCACCTTTCATGATGGCACCCCCAACGATGCCACCAGAACCCGTTGCTGTAGAAGTAAAACCTCTTACATGGCAGTGCCCTGAATGCACACCTGAAGAACAATACGTTTTAGAAGAACTTCAAAAGCAAACAAAAATTACTGATAAGAATGCTCTTGCTACGCTGATGGGAAACATCAAGCAGGAGAGTAAGTTTATCCCTAACATCTGTGAAGGTGGTGCCCGTGTTTCTTATGAGAACTGCCTCACTGGTGGGTATGGTTTGATCCAATGGACTAGCATCGGTCGTTACAAGGGTCTTGGAAAGTTCTGTGGAAGATTTGATTGTGACCCATCTTCACTTCAAGGGCAAGTTCGCTGGATGATTAACGAACCTATCTTCCAACGCTATCTTCCTGAGTTTGAGGGTCGTGGTCAAACCATCTCACAGTACATGGTTCCTGCCTACTACTGGTTAGGATGGGGTATCAAAGGCAACCGCGAAGTCTATGCATGGGATTACACCAAAAAAATGATTCTAGTATGACCTATCCAGCACCAAAATTTCTAAAAGATGATCCCTGGTTTGGACCAGCACCATTTTCTGACAAGCAGCAAGAATATAAACTTGCATATGCTGCGTCAGTAGCAGACAATCAACTTCTGTATGATGGTGATGTCATCGGTCCTACAAATGAGATGCATGAATTAATGTATCTTCTTGCTACCAAGAGTAGTAAGACAACGCTTCAACTCAATCCAGAACTCAACCTACTAGGGGGTTCTGAGAACTTTCAAAGTGGTCCTGGAGGTTGGACGTCTGGAGCAGGATTCTCGAAACTCGTCGGTTGACAGATCTAGAACTTCCTGCTATACTAAATAGGTAAGCAAGTTAAGGAACCAACACATTCCTTTACGCTTCTTTACACGCCTCACCAAGACTAAACAGCGTGTCTAAACAACAGTCTTTCATACCTGCCTCTGAGGGTGAGACAGGAATAATTTACTAGTGTTTCCCTGCACTCATACCTAACCCTTTTTCAAAATGTCAACAATTTCAAGGCAACAACAATCAACCTCTTCGTGGGAATCATTCTGCGAGTGGGTAACCTCTACCAACAATCGTTTGTATGTTGGTTGGTTTGGTGTGCTTATGATTCCAACATTGCTTGCAGCAACTATCTGCTTCATTGTTGCATTCGTAGCAGCACCTCCCGTCGATATTGACGGTATTCGTGAACCCGTCGCTGGTTCACTCATGTACGGCAACAACATCATCTCTGGTGCAGTTGTCCCAAGTTCAAACGCAATCGGTCTTCACTTCTACCCCATCTGGGAAGCAGCATCTTTGGATGAATGGCTTTACAATGGCGGTCCTTTCCAACTGGTAGTCTTTCACTTCCTCATCGGTATCTATGCATACATGGGACGTGAATGGGAACTCTCATACCGCTTAGGTATGCGCCCCTGGATCTGTGTAGCATATTCTGCTCCAGTCGCTGCTGCCTCTGCAGTCTTCCTAGTCTATCCTTTCGGTCAAGGTTCTTTCTCCGATGCTATGCCTCTTGGTATCTCTGGTACTTTTAACTACATGCTTGTATTCCAAGCAGAACACAACATCCTTATGCACCCGTTCCATATGCTCGGTGTTGCTGGGGTATTCGGTGGATCTCTTTTCTCTGCTATGCACGGAAGTCTCGTTACTTCCTCACTCGTTCGTGAAACGACTGAAACAGAGTCACAGAACTATGGTTACAAGTTCGGACAAGAAGAAGAAACATACAACATCGTCGCAGCCCATGGTTACTTCGGTCGTTTGATCTTCCAATACGCTTCATTCAACAACTCCCGTTCCTTGCACTTCTTCCTTGCTGCATGGCCTGTTGTAGGCATCTGGTTCACCGCCCTTGGCGTGTCAACCATGGCATTCAACCTGAACGGTTTCAACTTCAACCAGTCCATCCTTGATGGTCAGGGTCGTGTGTTGAACACCTGGGCAGATGTACTGAACCGCGCTGGTCTTGGTATGGAAGTTATGCATGAGCGTAACGCACACAACTTCCCACTTGACCTGGCAGCTGCTGAGTCAACACCTGTTGCACTTATCGCACCTTCTGTTGGTTGATATCTTCCACTAACTAAAATAAATAAGGGGTCTCACGACCCCTATTTTTTTCTTTGTTTGTGTTAAGATATGATAAGTTCACAGACTCCATCAAAACTTGCCGAGATCATTCGCGATACTTGGCCACAACTATACTGGTTAAAGGATTTAAAAAAGGAAACAAAAAATGACTACAACAACACTACAACAACAAAGGAGGGGATGGTTTGACATCTTGGACGACTGGCTTAAGCGGGATCGTTTCGTTTTTGTTGGCTGGTCTGGATTACTTCTTCTTCCCACTGCTTATCTTGCTATTGGCGGTTGGCTTACTGGCACAACTTTCGTTACGAGCTGGTATACCCATGGTCTCGCTACTTCCTATCTTGAGGGTGCAAACTTTCTTACAGCAGCAGTTAGCACTCCAGCTGACGCTATGGGTCATTCTCTTCTGCTTCTCTGGGGTCCTGAGGCTCAAGGGAGTTTCGTCAGGTGGATCCAACTTGGGGGACTCTGGAATTTTGTGGCACTCCATGGTGCCTTCGCCCTAATTGGTTTCATGCTTCGTCAGTTTGAACTGGCACGTCTAATCGGTATTCGTCCCTACAATGCTATTGCGTTCTCTGGTCCTATTGCTGTTTTTGTCAGCGTCTTCCTTATCTACCCATTGGGTCAGTCCAGTTGGTTTTTCGCTCCGTCCTTTGGGGTGGCAGCAATCTTCAGATTCCTGCTGTTCCTTCAAGGATTTCACAACTGGACGTTAAACCCCTTCCATATGATGGGAGTTGCTGGTATACTGGGAGGAGCACTACTCAGTGCCATCCATGGCGTTACTGTAGAGAATACACTGTATGA
>Ga0208792_1000388_pt1 | contig 17172 bp, 22 predicted proteins | sample 14_taG_FD_184087 | JGI IMG/M metagenome (GOLD analysis project Ga0208792, IMG submission 184087) | Marine viral communities from the Subarctic Pacific Ocean - 14_ETSP_OMZ_AT15311 metaG (SPAdes) (version 2) | ecosystem: Environmental > Aquatic > Marine > Oceanic | place: Pacific Ocean | collected...
CACCGTCAATAAACCCGTCAATAATAGCATCAGTAACTGTTGTGTTAATTCCGGGTAAAACAGTGTCGGGTGATACAATCGTTTCTGTACCGCCCAAGTTAATAATAGCCGCACTACCTGAGCCTGCACTTGCATTTGCTGCTACGTCGTCTTGAACATTCATTATAGGAAGGGCGTCTGGTATATATGCTGTACCACCCGTAGAATCGCCATAAGTATTAGTTAGGTTGTTAGCACCTGTAGAGTACTGGCCCGGAATACCAGACAAAAGGCCTACTATCTGTGAAGTTCCTCTTGGATTATCAGAGAAGTTGTATAGCTCATCAAGAGGGCCGTAGGCAACTATTTGCTGAAGATCCGCTAGTGTATTTCCCTCCGTAGCGAGAAACTCTTCTGGGGTAAAGCCATACGTACTTTGAAACTGTTGGTTAGCTCCCGCATCCAGAAATTCACTTCCTAAGGCTACTGTTTGGGCTACACCGGGTATTTGTTCTTGAGCAAAATCAAAAGCGTCCCCAAGAATCGTATTAGTCTTTGTTAGTTCGTCAGCATAGAAACCCGGAACAGCACCAGCAGCTACGGCATCAGGACTAATTCCCATACCCAATATTTCTGTGTCCGTATATCGGTTTCCTTGAGAATCAATATATACGGCGTTTGTTAAAAATTCTCCACCGCCTAATAATGTGTTTAATCCTGTAGTGCTTATAGGATCAATAGAAGGAAATAAGCCACCCGGACCTATTAGGCCAGCTAAGTTGGACTGTCCGGGCTGTGTCAAATTAGATAGTGTAGTAGGGGGTCCATAGCCGCCACCAGATGTATTATTGGCAACTAAAAAATTACCTGTAGCCGCTTCATATAGTTGGTCTGTCGAAAGAGGAGCTAGACCAGCAGCGGCTCTAGAATCTTGAATGCGAGTCATTTCCTGCTCAATAGAAAACTGGCTGGTATCCTGTAAAAGATCAGTTACCACATTGGTTCCAGCGCCTATTAAACCACCAACTAAAGCACCTTGTAAATCAAGTTCTCCTTGGGTAATAGCGTTGCTGACTAAATCATTAGTAGCACCTTGTACAAAGCCCCCAACAACATTATCTGGGACTGTGAAGCTTTCTGCAAGCATTCCACCGGGGTTTATTCCCCCTATTACTGCACTAGCTAAGGTCTGTGCTGGGTCAATGCTTCCTGTGCTGGCTAACTGTCCTACTGCGCTTGACGCACCAGCGGCTCCTGCTAACCCTAGCTTGCCCCCACCTAAGAAACCACTAATTGAACCACCAGCGGCACCTCCTGTTAACGCTGCTGCTGCGGCCCCCATGATAAGATTACCGTAGTCAAAGCTTGTGTCTACAAACTTAGTCTGACTTAATCCGCTACCGTTAAATCCCCATACTTGCCCATCGCTATCTGAATAGGTTGTAGTAATTCCGTACTGATTAGCTAGAGCATCTACGCTTTGTTGATTGTCTGCATAGGTAGCGTTAGGGTTGTCTACGTATAGTTTGTTTGAATCCTTAATAAAAGAAAGGTAATCGTTAAAGTCTAAGTTTGGATTTTGCTCCTTGAACAAATCCATACCAGTTCCTTTACTACCATTCCAAAACTCTTTAATTTCCTCTTCAGTGTAGTAATTACCTTGGCCGTAATTATGAGCATAGTCTTCACTGGCCTCGCCATAGTTGTTATAACGGTCATCTTCTAGTGGCTGAGTAAAGTAATAAACGGCTTCCTCATCTGGATTAATATTCCAGTTACCGTTAGCATCTAAAGTAGCGTTAGTACTATGTAGTTCACCGTCATCACCTTTTATAACAGGAGGAGGGCGAATATCATTTAAAACAGCCGCTACACCCAAGTTCATGGTGTCAGGAGCATTGGCCACAAGGTTTAATGCTGTAGCAAGTTGTTCTTCTGCTGCTGTAACATTAGATGAAGAAGAAGTAGACAGGTTTGTCTTATCTAGCTGTTGTTTAACTACGTAGTTCTGTGCTTCAACAGAATTAGCAATGTGACCCTCAACTTCAGCTAAACTAACACCTGATGCTAGTGTATTAAGCCAGTGGTTTAGTCCACCTTCTTCCGCGTCACGTCCTAAGTACTCGTTGTACAGGGCGTTAATTTGGTTTTTTGTAGCCATTATTTCTTACCCTTTAACGCAAGAAGCTTGTCAGCGCCGCGTATACCAAAGGAAGCAGATACTGCCATGAATAACAAATACTGATACCAATCAGGAAGCCTGTTAAGCTCCTCAAAGGCAAGACCAATGCGGTCTAGTATATCTACATCATTCATTCCAATACCCCACACAACAGCAACCACAGGCGCTGAGAGCAACAACGTAAACCACTCGTCCTTCCAAGAGGTAGCACTGGCAGTTGCCATGAGTTGTTCCCAAGACGCTGTGTTCTGGATAACTTCCATTTTTGCTTTATGTACTGCGTTCTTTTCTTCAGACCTGTTCTTTAGAACTTGGCCTAACAAAGTAGTAATAGGTGATATGAGTGCTTGCCACATAGACTACCTCATCATATAAACAGCAAGAGATATACACGCACTAACAACAATCCAGAAGAACCTCTCTGAGTTTTTGACAGAGCTAGCATTAACCATGACTACGTTTTCTAATTCACGTACTTCATCTTCTTGTTCATCTAATCGTTTTTCATGTCTTTCTAAACTTTTAAACACGTGCAACAAACGCTCATCAATACGTGCCATATCAGAAATAGCCGTGCTTAATTTGTCTAAAGTCTGTTCTATGCGATCAAGACGCTGCTCAGTACTCATTAGAGAGTTGCCGCTAGCTCAAACAAGCTATCAAGCTGCTCGTCTGATAAATTCAAAGCAGTCCCCACAGTAGCAACAAGAGGAGACACTCGTTCTATAGTGTCTGAATGTCTCCACTCAATACCGGCTAGTGTTCTAGCAGGCTCATCTAGCGTAGCAATCTGTGTATCAACAGACTCTAAAAGCCCTTGGTTGTACAAAGCCAACCTAGCCTGACGCATAGACACCTTAAGTTGAGAGCGATTCCATTCCTTAACGGCTACTTCTAATTCTTCTGCTGTGCGCTTTGCCATTAGATAATCCTCACTTTAAGGTTGTAGTCACCAAGGCTTGTTAACCTGACAGAAGTACTAGAGGGGAAGTCCCAGTTATAATCAGTGCCTAGTACAGCCCCTTGGTTAATAACGTTGGCATCGTAGTTAACAGCCGTGCCAGAGTAAGTGGGGACAGTAGATCCAGATGACAAGTACAGAATAGCCGCAAAGTCTAAGTCGTTACCTAGCGTGATTTGATTTGCGTCAGTGATGGCGTTAAGGGCTGTGCTGTCCATTTGGTTTGTGTAGGATGTTGTGCCTACGTTGTATTCGTATACAGCATCTTTTGTAGAGCCAACAACAAACATCTTAGTGCCGTCAGTATTAAAGGCTAAACCTCCCAGCACCCCCTCTGTGCCGCCCGACACATTGTCTTCAGGTATAGAAATGCTTTGAGTAAATGAAGAGGAAGATACGTCAAAGCCCGTGGTTAGAGCGTACTCATAAATTTTATTGGTGTTGTTACCAACAACAAACATCTTAGTGCCGTCAGTATTAAAGGCTAAACCCTGTGGTTGTGAGTCTTGAGAATTAACAGAAAAGCTATCCACAAATGATGCTGTGGAAACATCAAAGCCTGTAGATAACGTGTACTCCATTACTTTAGCGGCAGTGTTTCCAACAACAAACATCTTAGTACCATCAGCGTTAAAGGCTATTCCATACGGCCTATTGTCTTGAGCGACCACTGAAAAGTTCTGAGAATAAGAAGCTGTTGAAACGTCAAAGCCCGTGGTTAGGGTATACTCATTTACGTCATCTCCAGTAGAGCCAACAATAAACATCTTAGTGCCAGCAGTGTTGAAAGCTATACCTTGAGCAACTGTGTCTTGTGCGAGTATTGAAAAGTTCTGAGAATAAGAAGCGGTAGATACGTCGAAACCAGTTGATAGTGCATACTCATTAACATCATCCCCTGTAGAACCGACAATAAACATCTTGGTTCCATCTGTATTAAAAGCTATTCCTTCAGGAACTGTGTCTTGTGATGCTACAGAAAGGTTTTGAGAATAAACCACAGTAGAAACGTCAAACTTTCCAGTGACAGCACTAGCTCCCTCCATAGCCTCACGCAGTGCCGCTACCTCTGTATTCGTGGTTGCGTTTACCCAAGTCTCTGAACCGTATGTACCGTTAGAGTTATACTGGTAAGTCCCTCCGTTGTTCTTCACAATCTTTCTAGTACCGCCAGTGTTGTCCAAGACAGACCAAGCAGTTTTATCGTCATTAGATACTGCGTAGAACACGTTACCGTTACCGATAGCGTTAGTGGCCGTCAGTGAGTTAATGTCAGTCCAGTAGGTTGTGTCTATGTTGGAGCTTATGCAGGGCTGGTAGCCTGTGGCAGTGATAAGTGAACCCGTTGAAAACTCATATACCGTGTCTGAGTCTCCAACTATAAAAAACTTAGACCCATCCTCATTAAAAACAATAGCATCTAGGATACTAGTTCCTAGAGAGGAAGCATCAAAAGACTGAACAAAAGTGCTAGTTGATATATCAAATGCGCTACTCAAAGAGTACTGATATAGTTTTCCCGTATTAGTGACTCCAAGCAATAATGTCAACCCGTCAGGGCTTGCCGCAACTGCGGTGTAACTCTCTCCAGTTGTTATTGAATTGCCTGAGTAAGACATAGAAGTAATATCAAAACCTGTAGATAAATTATATTGCAATATATTTGAATCTAATGAAACAATTAACCTTGTGCCGTCTGGACTGAAGTGCATGTCTCTTGGTCGCTCGTCTTGAGACGTATAAAGAAATGAGGTATTTGTTGCAGAGCCTGATGATATATCCCAAGCAGTTGACAAAGTAAATGTTTCTATGTCGTCGTTGTCATACTCGTTGACAAATACTGTTGTACCGTCAGGAGTAAACGCAATTCCCCTTGGGTTGGCAAATCTTGCACTAATGTTTAGGCTTTTTGATGCGTAAGATGCCGTAGATACATCGTATGCGGTAGTCAAGGTGTACTGGAATATCGTCTTTTGATTAAACCCAACTATGTACATCTTTGTCCCTGAGTCGCCAAAAGCAAGACCAAAAGTGTTAGTTTCTTGTGCCGACACTGACTTTGAGTTGCCTGTATAACTAGCAGAAGTTATCCCAAAAAGGGGACTAAATTGGCTAACCTTTAACACATCAGCAGTAGCATCATAGACCACAGCATTCATAGACCAGCTACCAGATGCGGCAGTGTTATATGAGGTTAGTGCTGTGGTTATAGACAATGAGCCGTCTGTAGCTGTTAAGACTAACGCGCCATCGTTGACGTTAATGGTCTTGCCTACGTCTGTGGAGGCGAATGAGCCTGTGCCTAAACTTACTGAACTTGGGGTCATGTTGTATTCATTTATGTCATCACCTGTGTCACCAAGAATAAACATTTTAGTGCCGTCGGTGTTAAATCTTATCGACTTTGGCGCTGAGTCTTGATCAGATACTGAATAACTACTATCAAAAGATGCAGAAGAAATGTCAAACCCAGTTGATAGCGTGTATTCCAATACCGCGTCATTCTGAGTGCCAACAACAAACATCTTGGTTCCATCTGTATTAAACGCTAATCCTCTAGGGCTTGTTTCTTGAGAGCTTACTGAAAAACTTTGCGTATGCGATGCTGTAGATACATCAAAACCTGTCGATAAAGCGTATTCTTGAACGGCATCAACGGTATAGCCCACGATAAACATTTTTGTACCGTCGCTATTAAAAGCTATGTCTTGCGGGTTTCCTTCTTGGCTTGCTACAGAAAAACTAGTAGTAAACGATGCTGTGCTTACGTCAAACCCTGTAGATAAAGCGTATTCATTAACATCGTCACCATCATAATCCGTTACAAACATTTTTGTACCGTCTGTATTAAAAGCCAAGCCTGCAGGCTGTATTGCTTGAGACGAAACATCAAATTCCTGTGTGTAAGACGCAGTACTTACGTCAAAGGCTGTGCTTAAAGCATATTGAAATACCTTGTCATTTGTTCTGCCAGTGACGTACATTTTTGTGCCATCAGCGCTAAATGCCAATCCTGTAGGGTTGTTATCTTGAGAGCTAACAGAAAAGCTATCAACAAAACTTGCAGCGCTTACATTAAAACCAACAAAGCCTAACGTAGTTGCATAAGCACTATTCTCCACCGCATAAGAACCTGCCGCCGCGTCCCAATCGTTGTTAGTCACCCCTGTCTGTGGAACTTCTTTAATGACAGAAACAACGGGGGCACCAGACGTAATAGCTTGAGACAGCGTAATAGCAGATGTTTCACCGTTGGTGTACGTTTTAGTTTGTGTGGCCTTTTCTAGTGTTACGTGTTGATTAACAGAAGATGCACTGATGTATGCGTCAGGGACAGTAGTCCACGTAACAACCTCGCTTAGGTCGTTTACTTCAGCAATAGTAGGTATAGTAGCTGCAACGTAATCAATAACAGCAGCATTAGTAGGGATCTGGTTGTCTACATCAGCAAAAGTTTCAGAAGACAGTGTTACTGCTCCAGCGTCAATGTCAGTAAACGCTACACTTGTTAAGTACCCTGCTGTTGCGTGGTTACCCCAGCCGTAGGCCGTATCCCAGTTAGCGATGTTTAAGTTAGAGCCTGTGACAGCCCCTGAAAACGTGCCTGTAGTGCCTGAGACAGCGCCTGTAAATGTACCTGTAGTACCTGATACAGCACTTGAAAATGTTCCTGTAGTTCCTACAACAGCCGCAAAAGTTCCTGCTGCTGGAGTAGACCCACCAATAACAGTACCATCAATAGTACCGCCGTTAATGTCTGCCGTTGCAGCAACTAAAGAAGTAAACGTACCAGCAGCCGGTGTTGTGCCTCCTATAATAGCGTTGTCAATTGTGCCACCGTTAATGTCAATCGAAACAGATGCACCAGATAAATCAGCAGTGCCTGTAACAGTAACATTATCAAACGTAGCCGTACCAGTAAACGTAGGTGAGCCTAAGTTTGCTTTGGTTGCGCTAGATACTTGGAGCGCATTAAATTCTGTATCAAACTCCGAACCACGAATAACCTTGTTGGCATCACCCGTAGGTAAAGAATCTTTAGCAGTAAAATTAGTAGTCTTTACATAATTAGACATAAGGTTTCTCGTTTGTTGTGTCTTTTAGTTAAACACCCTAATCTAAGATGCTTAAATAAAAGGGGGCCATTGCGACCCCCGGTGTATCTTACGCGTCAACTAGCGAAAGAATAAACCCAGCTTCTGGGCGGTAGGTTTGGATGCCGTACAGAGTATCAGCAGTGTACAGCGTGGAGAGGTACTCCTGCTTGTACTGAGTCTGTGAACGTACAGCCATTTGCTCTGCAAGTACGAGAGCGTCTTTGTGGAAGAACAAGCAACCACGAATGTCCTTAGTTGATGCAGTGTTTGCTGAAGCTGCTTCAACAACAGGGCAGTTGCTAGATACATATACGTCTACGCCGTACAAGTTACCAATCAACCCTGACTCGACACCACGTCCACCAACAAAGTCAGAAGACACGTAGCGATCAATACCCATGATAGACTTACGCGCAGCAGGTGGGATCACCAAACAACGGTTGTCCATAGGTACGCTAGCATCGTCCATCAACTTGATAGCTTCGCGGAAACCAAGATCAGTAAAGTTATCACCGTCAGTTACAGTGTCAGTTGCAAAAGCAGAAAGACCTGTAGCAGCGTTAAAGTAATAACTGTTACTGTTAACCCAGTTTGCACCAGTGTTAGCAGGAGTAGTAGTACGAGTACCATCGCCAAAGCCAGTGGCAGCATTCATCAGGTCAGTATCAACCGTAAGAGCCAATTGATAACCAGCATCTTCAGTGTAGAACTGACGCAGAGAGGACAGAGCCTGTACTTCTACGATATCTTCGATGAAACGTGAGTACTCAAAGTGTCGATCAATAGTGATCTGCAACTCAGTCTCAGTGTTTGCTTGGATAGTGACAGCAGTGTCAGCTACCTTAGCATTTGCTTCACCACGAATGGGCTTAGGTACGTGAATCAAGTCACCTTTCTTTCCTGTCATAGACAAACGCTTGACAAGAGGTGCCATCTTCAAGTTCTTCTGGAAAGCAGCAATAATCTCGTCACTCCAAATCTCTGGAATAAACTTGTCTGCTGCTGCTTTGTTGACGATTGACCCGCCGCCAACTGTACCGGGATACGCTTGTTCAGCCATTGTATTTCTCCTTTAGGCTACTTGACCCTCCTATCCGCATAAGCTGCCATAATTTCAGGCTGTAGTGCCATATAGCGGTCAGGGTCTTCTTTCATAAGTTTAATTAAGTCAGCACGACGATAAACTTTCTTACGAGATCCTTCTGATGTTCCACGAGCGTTGCCTGTGTTAGCAGACTGTACTGCACTCTTACGAGCTACCTTTTCAGCTTGCGCTGTCTGTTGGACTACTTGGTTACGTTCTTTCCAGTTACTAAATAGTTCATCAGCGGCATCGTAATCGTACTGTTGGTCAGCGTGTACAAACAAGTTTGTTCGGACTTTAGACCCCTTGATCCACTCAGCAAACTTAGGGTCTTGCAAAATACCTTCCATTTCTGGATGCTTAGATTTAAGCTGTGCAAGAGTAGCCTGTTGTTTGTATTGTTGTGTGTAAGCTTCTGCTTCTTTTATCTTAGGGTGGTTGTCTATAGCTCTGTTTACAGCAGTTGTAGGATCAATAAAGAAATCCGTATCGTCTTCTTGTTGCTGTTGTTCAGGTGCTGGTTGGTTAACAAGTTGTGTCTGAATGTGGTTATCAACAACTTTTCGTAACTCTCCAACTTCCGTACTCTGCTTGCCAGTAAATCTTTCAAGCTCTTGGTGCATCTGCACTAGATCTTCTACTGACTTACCTTGGTACTTTTCTGGAAGTTCAGATGCTGCTTGAGGTTGCTCCTCTGGAGTCTCTACAGTATCTTCTGTGTCGAGTTGATCTGTTGCTTCTAACTCTTCTTCTGGACGCTCATCAATTAGTGTTGCTCTTGACATAATATAAACTTACCCCGCCTTATTAGGTTATGGAGAAATAAAATAGGAGTTGCCCCGGTTAGGATTCCTTACTAGTCTGTCCTGCGTTCTCGTGTTCACGTACCCACTTCATGTGCCTACCGGGAAAGTCCCCAGAGGCACCGTCAAGTATGTGACGAGTAGCAGAAACAATCTTTGTAGCGTTAGCACCACAGTCGCACCTACTGATTGTAGTACCTTGTTCTACAAATTCTTCAAAAATATGTCCATTAGTACAACGAAACTCAAATACTTTAATCATTTTCGTCAGTCTTATTAGCTTCTTCGTAGTTATTAGTAACGATAGTTTCCATGTTGATTAAGTGGGCTAATACGTTTAGTTGTCCCTTACGGAAGTACATATCGTTAGCATCTTTAGTTGATTCTATGCTGTTAATGTTGTTAGCGTTGTTAGTAAAGTCACTCGTAAGTTGCTTCCAACCGTCTGTCATAAAAAGACTAAAGTAATTGTCGTAGTACACCTGTGTTTCTTGATCCACTTGAGGCCCCTTAGGTTGTCTCTAGTTAATAGTATATACCTTAGTATACTTTATATTATACCATACTTTTACGCAAAAGTCAAGCTATTTTTACTGTTATTTTTACCGCTTCTTAGCTGTCTTAGCTGCTTTTTTGAAGGCAGAGGCCTTAGGCGCACCTTTAGACCCCGGTTTACGCATTTTTTCGCCTGAACCAGCGGCAATACGCTTACGTTTAGCATTTATGTTGCTGTACAAGCCACGTTTAGCCATTTTAGTAACCCTTAGCCTTTTTTACTTTCTTTCCTGTCTTTTTAGCAGCAGCCTTAGCTTTTGCCTTACCTTTAGCTGTATAAGGGAACTTCTTTTTTCCGACCATTGGCATAGCTATCTCCTCACCATTTGGATTTATTTGCCCAGTAAGCCGCAGACATTTTACCTTTGGCTATGTTTTTAGCATGACGAGCCTTGAATGACTTACGCCTTGCCTTTTCTTTAGCAGTGCTAGGATTCTTGCCTGCACCACTAACTCCTTGTTGTCCGTAACGTATAGTCTTTACTTTGTCGCCTTCCTTAGCTACAACTACGTGAGACTTTGTTGGATGATTAGGAGTCCTCTTTGGTTTGTTGTACCCGCTTACTCCCGCCCTTGCTAGCCTTGGATCCTTTTTGCTCATTGAGTTGGCCCTCTAGTTCCTTGACCCGGCTCTCCAGCAAGTCCAATCTGTCTAGGTGGTCGCTGAACGCCTTGTTGATTTGGTCTAGGAATTTGTTGGTTTCTGTTTGTGTCATTAGCACGACTAGGCTCTCCTTTACTGGCTTGGCTGTTAAGCGTTTTTTCTTTAAGTGCAATATTAGCAATCTTTAAACGACGTTCAAACTCTTTGTCATCTTCGTCACCTTCCCTAAGGTTTTTAGTAATTGCGTCAATCTTATTAATCTCAAGTTCTTGAGGTGCTAACTGAGCGTCAACAGAATATTTAACAGCCCTAGCTTGAGATTCTTCAGCTTGTCCTTGTAGTGCTGATGTTTGCGCCTGCTGTAACTGTAGCTGTGATTGTTGAACCGCCATAGCCATCTGTTGTTCTTCAGGATTAGGCTGAGATGCTTGTTGCATGGTTGCAATAAGGTCTTCACGGTTACTTAGGTTCATGTTGTCAATAATGCTTTGGATCAACACAGGGTACAGAGGACTGTCTTGCTTCATAGTCTGCAAGAGTTGTACAAGCTGTGTAACCTCGTACTCCCTAGCAATAATGCCTAGAGTAGACGTAGCAATAAACTTGTAGTCAGACACTGGGTAATTCTCAGGATCAAACTGCATGTACCTGTGAGCAGCCTTAGTAACAAAAGGCATAAGGAAAGACTGTTGGAAGTTTATAAGAGTTCGCTTATGACGCTTGATAATAGCACCAAGAGACATACTGATCCCAGCAGCAGTAGCCTCGCCATTAACCTGTCCCGCGATACCCGCTGAGTCAACGGCCCCAGTAGCCTGCTGTACCATGCCTTGGAGGGCTTGAGCCTGTGCAAACGTGATTTGTCCGACTTGACCAAAGTTAAACGGTTGTAGTACTTCACGCGGATCTCCGTTAGTTAGAATCATTTTGCCGGGACGTACTTCTGGTTTAGCCCCTCTAGGAAGCCGTGTAGCGTCGATAGCGAGCATTGGATGTATAGTGAGTGCTAGAGCATCAATACGAGCGCGTAACTCTGTATCTAGTGCCTTCTGGCTGTTGTAGCCCTTCTCACAAACACCACGACCCCAGAACCTTGATGGTACTACGTCCCAAGGAAAAGCAACTACAGGACGGTCCTGCATCATGTACGGGTTAGCTTCAGCCTTAAGTAGCGTACCACCGTTAGCAATAACAACGATAGCCTCGACGTACTTACTGTCTTCTTCTACGTCTACTCCTTCTGCCTCTAGTAGTTCTCGTGGTACAAGCCCGTAGTACTTAGTTAATCTAACCTTGTCATCGTGGTACACAGATAAGTCTTGATCTGGCTCTAGTTCTGAATCAGGAGCCGCAGACTCAAGGTACGCCTCTTTGTACACTCCCTGTTCCTGTAGTAGCTCTACAGAGTGCATAGACACAAATTCATCAATGGCAACACCCATAGCGTCTTCGACAGACGTAGCTACAGGGTCGATAAGGAAGTTCTGAGGCATCACTGGCTTTAACTTAACAACAACCCTGTCCGTAATGTTAACGCCTACAGCCGTGAGATCCCCGCCCATAAGTGGTTGAGTTGCTGGGGCCATCTCCTTTATTTCTTCTAGTACAATCTCGCCAATGCCTGTACCAAAGACAGCAGAGTTAATTAAGCACTCCGCAACAGCCTTCCGTACTTTACAGGATTCAAAGTCTTCTGTTAGTTTGTTACGTAGGTACAGTACGTCCTGACGCTCTTGGTCGTTCATGTCATCTTGTATGTCAAACCACTTACCACGACCAAAAGTAGCTTCTTCTAGTTCTGCTACGTTAGATTCTACAGCCTGCTGTAACGCAGGAGAGATAATTCTAGAACGCTCTGACGCTCTTTCAGAGTCAGCAGGATCCCATTGACCTCTCCATAGCCTATAGTATTCCTCAAACTTTTGTTCGTAGTTTGACTCATAGTTGTCTCTCCAGTTGTCACACTTTATCATTACCCACTGTTCTAGCGACTCTTCAATTAAAAGTGGGTCAGGGCTATAAATTTCTTCTGCCATAGTATTTTCCTTAGATTATTGCTACGCTGTAACCAAGTGTAAAAAACACCACAGCAGAAATTGCGTAGATTCCGTATGTATTAAAGGGACGCCAAACACGCTTGGTACTCATAGATTTTACTAGCTCGTCTGGTAAAGGGTTCATCATTTTAGTAACCTGCCACTATATCTAATATTTCGTGATCGTCAACTTCAAAGTCGTAGTTGTATGCTACTTTAGCTAATTGATCTATGTATGCTAGTGCGTCAACCAAGTCATCGTGGGTCAGAGGATCAGGGAACTGAAACAGTTGATCCATGAATCTGTTGTTCCACTCTGCCTTTCTTAGTTCTATTTGGCCGTTCTCAAACCTTCCCTGCAAAGCCCACATAACCCTATCAGTCTTTTTCTTGTTACCGTGGGTTAGTTCTTCGACTCTAAAAAATCTCCCGTACTGCTTCATTAAATCTGTCAGGGGACTCATTACAGCCTGCTTTGCTATACCTCTTTCAATACCAACACTAACGGGTTCGTAATCTCTAACGGCCTGAAATATCTTGGAGGCAGTCTCGTCAAGGCTCCACCGCCCATGTATAATGTTATCAACGTACCAACCATTAGTACCAACTTTAACAACAGCGATTGCAGTCTCATCAAGTTTAGTGTTCTTAGTTCTCTTCTTGTTAACTTCTTCAAAGCCAGCTAAGTCAATAGCGATATAGTACTGGGCATCGTCTGGTTCTTCTCCAAAGTGTACCCAATCTTCTTTGAACATTTCTGAGCCTCTTGCTTCAAATGAGGCCATAAACTCTTGTCGGAAGGCGTAACTCGACATGGACTTCTTTGCTGTGTCAATTTCTTCAGGGTCGAGGATGGGGTTGTCATAACTGGTAAAGTGCCACCCCTTGTAAGTTTCATCGTCACCTAGCTCCGCTAACTTGTACAGCTCGTAAAAGTGGTTCCTGCCCATAGGCGTACCTATAAACATCGCTGAACCTTTTTGGTCAGCTAGTGCTGGACGGAGAATCTGCTCCCATACGTCAGGCTTCATGTCTGCGTACTCATCCATCACAAGAAACTTCAAGGAAACACCACGCATTGTCTCTGGCCTGTCGGCTCCTTTGAGACTAATCGTGGCCCCGTTGACCAGCTTGATCTGTAGATTATTGATGTGGGCACCACTAATCACAGGGTTTCCTAGCTCCAAGAGGGTTTGCCACATGATGTCACGGGCCTGTCCCTGCGTGGGCGCAACGTAAAAAACTTGACCTTTGTCGGTCTGTAGAGCATTAATAATTAGCATCCATGCAGCGAGGCGTGACTTCCCTGTCCTTCGCCCTGCCGCTACTACCTTGAACCGTGTAGGATCAGAGTAGACTTCCTGCTGCCACGGCAACAGTTGTACATTTAAGTCAGTCACTGTTTCTAGTACGTCCACATAACGGGCAGTGAACCCCGTATGTCTAGGTGTATAAAGTTACCAGCGACCCCTATGCCAGTAAAACCGTGTTCTAAGGCAGCTTTTATTAACGAATACCGTTGAGCAGAGTTAGTTATCTTAATGTCTGCTGCTATGCCTTGCGCGTGAGTCCCCGGTATCTCTTTTATAGCCTCTAACGGGTGGCTAGGGCTTCTGTAGCCGCTGGTAATAACAAATGGAAGACCACAATAGTGCCTGAGTGTGTCTAGTTTTTCTAGAAACTCAGGATTCATATTGTTTTCTCCTGTTTCTTTACAGTCAAACTCTGTGATAGAGAAATACTTCACTTCTTAGTAGTTTTTTTCTTAGGCTTAGCTTCACTCAGGGTCTTTGCTGCCCTAGCTACGTCGTTGTTGTACGCTCGTTCACAGTGTTCTTCGTCAAACACAAAGTTAATAGACGCTCCTAGCCACGCCCAAGCCTTAGACTTGCTCTTTAACCTGTGGCTACGCCCTGATACAGACTCATTAGCGTTGTCACCTAGTAGTATGGCCACGTTTACTAACTGACTAGTGGCATCTCCTACTCTTACTACGTATCCTAGTACTTCGTCTAGTGCTTCTTCTACTTTACTCTGTGACATCCACTGATTCTCCATCAAACGTATTTTCCCCTTGAGTGCTACCAAACACTTCTGTAGCTCCAACGCCAGTAATGTTGATCTGTATTGCGTTCCTACCACCGTCCTTCATTACTTCCTTCTCAAATGCACCAACAGGTAGTATACGATCCATTATTAACTTCCATGCTGCTGCTTGATTCTTGTGGTCATCGTTAGTTGCGGCATTAAAGATAGTCTGTAACACTAGTTCTGACTTAGGACTAGCTAGCATACGAGCTTTGTACTCATTTATGATGCCAGCATCGCCCTTAGGCCTACCTACTTTACCTCTAGAACCTGTGGTCTTAGCCTTTACTTCAGACTTCTTAGGTCTGCCTCTACTTCTCTTCCGTAAGTTTACTTCCTTACGTTCTGCTAATTGTTTAGTTAGGGTGTCATCTTCAGACATTATCCTGTGTTCCTTATGTTTAACATGAGTTCGCATGAGTCCCTTACCTAGGAGGCAACAGAAGAAGGGATCTATACGAACAGTTTAGTAGTCAACTAAGGCCCAACACCTGTCTTATTAATTCATCCTAGTATCTGCCTTATATTATACCATAGTTTTACACAAAAGTCAAGCTTTATTTAATGTAAATATATAACAAATACTACTTAGGGCATCTAGATTTATTACTTTAGTGCCGCCCGTGGGTAAACACAAGGTATAACAAGGGGTTATACATAAGTCAACTAACCTGCTTTTTAGCTAATTTAGCCTTATTTTGTGCATGGGTAGGTACAACAATAATAACCACAGGTAATCCCCCTCCCCCGGTATCAACACAAGGCCCACCCCTAGGCAACCCTCTAGCATAACACAGGCCAACACAAGATGCAAGGGTAAACATTGGTACTATTCACAAGGCTACAGGGGTTGACACGAGGGGCAGACTATGGTAGGACCAAGGGCCTTGGGTGTATCACAAATAGTCCTGTGTTGTCAAGTGTAATATTCACGTTGACAAAGTGTGTGGACTAATGTAGGACCCTCAGGCACACCGCAAGCATACAATGTACCACTGTGTCAATAGAAAATCATTGCCAGGTCACAACTATTACCAAAAATAAATTTAAGGGTTTTTGCTTGTGTTTTGCCTCTGGATGCCTCATAGTTAACCCATCGACAACGCAACACAACACGGGAGGCCTGAGGCCATGACATTATTAGATCTCAAACTGGCGATGGTGGAAAACATTAAGAGCATACTAGGGGACTTTGATAGTCCCTCTGCGGCTCTCCACGATCAATTACTAGAGGAATTAGAGCGGGTACAGACAGACGTTTACTTGTTGCAGAGACGGGAGGCCTGAGGCCATGGCAATACATAAAGACTACAGTGTATACGTTGGTACTGACCGTGTATATTTTGAGCACATTATTAAGGGCGAGGATGATGCCATCTGCGTCTACGTTATGCAGGGTAATATCTGCTATGATTATGACATGTCATTCTGTATGATAGATGAGGCCAGAGAATGGCTAGACGCTAATGGATATGACACCAGCGATATTCTAGGGTAAACGGGGGTTGCGTTAGTGGTGGGTCTTAGGTTACCCTAGGGCCCACTGCTAAACCAAAACCACAAACGAGGGTAATACAATGGCCATCATCATATCAGTGAAGTACAGCAACTACAGGTTTAACGCTACCATGAGCGACACGTTTAACACTCAGTTATTCAGAGGCCGTGCGGCATCTAGTGAGGATTCACCAGACGGGTACGATATCGTAGGCTACAGTACCAGCTACCCGCAGTTGAACGCGGCATACAGGGCTTTACGTAAATGGGTAGACACTACGGATCTAGAGGAGGGTAAGTACCCTGTGATTCGATGGTCACTAGAGTTTATTGGGGAAGATCACAAGGGTACAGACATCATCCGCGCTAAGCCCATTTATTCAGAGGAGGCCTGAGGCCATGAGCAATTATCAATCAGCGGTAAAGCGTATACAATCAGCGGACAACCTAGGCAAACTTGAGCGCCTAGAGCGTAGCCTAGATAACTTGTACACCATGGGGTTGCTCACTGTCTCAGAATTTGTTAAGCTAGATTGTTTATTAATGGATCAATACTGTGCACTAGAGGAGGCCTGAGGCCATGGGATACGATGTTTTTGCACTAGCGACAGAGGTCACGCGGACTAAAGCGGAATGGGATAAGCTTGACGCCACGTCATTAGATATGATAATGAATGACGCGGACTATGGCAACACGTGGAAGCACATTCAGGAATCAGAGCGCCACGCGTTTAGGCAGTATCAAAGAGCGCTTGACAATTTGCGATGGGTAAACTACCTTGAACGATCTAAGACAACAGGGGAGACATTAGGCCATGAATTGTGATAATGAAATGCTAGCGGCACTATTGTTTGTTACTGTGTTTACTGGTACACTATTTTTATGGGAGTGTTTGTTATGAGTCTACAGGATTACGCGTGGCTCTGGATCATAGGCTCACTGATAGCGGTATTTTGGATAACGGTTAACGAGGAGGCTTAGGCCATGATTATATGCTACAAAACAGATTCAGACTTTTACAATGGGGTTGCGGCACTGGTGGAGCGTGGGTTATCCTTTGCCGCTGACGCCCAAGACTTAAGCATAGTTTTAACGGGGGGTTACTAGGCCATGAACAGATACGGACTACACGAGACACCTGTGCAACTTGATTGCGAATGGGCTACCTTAGACGCTGTTATACACTGGGAGTTGACTTGCGATGACTACAGGGATGTATTTGAGATCCTGAAGGTCAGCATAGGCTCACAGGACTTACGCGAAGGGTGGAACATTGATTACTTTG
>Ga0208792_1000393_pt1 | contig 17080 bp, 19 predicted proteins | sample 14_taG_FD_184087 | JGI IMG/M metagenome (GOLD analysis project Ga0208792, IMG submission 184087) | Marine viral communities from the Subarctic Pacific Ocean - 14_ETSP_OMZ_AT15311 metaG (SPAdes) (version 2) | ecosystem: Environmental > Aquatic > Marine > Oceanic | place: Pacific Ocean | collected...
CACAGTGGACGAAGAGACGGGCGAGGAAATACAGACGCCAGAAGGCGATCCCTATCTTGTCATGCACACAGCCGACTACGCCATCGACATTGTGGGTGTCATCCATAAGCCAACAGGCAACACGCTGACGGACGACGCAGGCTTTGAGTATGAAGAGACAACACCTCTTGACGGCTGGCACATTAACTTCAGGATTGTAGGCGATGCTCGACGCGCGGATGTCGAGGCTTTGGATGCAGCATATGGCGTAACACCTAGCAGCCCGTCTCGGGTTTGGCTTTAATTTTTTCACTGCTTAAGGATATAAGAAATGACTAAGAGCCTGTCACCAACAGAGTCTACAGCTATCCTTGGGGTGGCAGGCCAGAATGTTCACAATGGAAACTTCAGGGCTGACGAGTTTCTTACTGAACTCAAGGGTCGCTCTGCTATCAAGAAGTACCGTGAGATGCGGGACAACGACAGTACAATCGGCGCTGTTATGTATGCTGTTGAACAGATGCTTCGGGATGTCGAGATCAACGTAGTAGCTGCTGATGACAGTCCCGCTGCTCAGAAAGAGAAAGAGTTCGTTGAGAGTGTCCTAGAGGACATGGAGCATACCTTAGATGATCACATAGCTGAAGCTCTCAGTTTCCTATCCTACGGGTTCTCTTGGTTTGAGGTCGTATACAAGCGTAGGGAAGGTGCTAACCAGAGCCTCAAGAAGAAGTCTCGCTACCGTGATGGACGTATGGGTGTACGTAAGCTCGCTTGTCGTTCCCCTTGGACTATTGACAGGTTCGACGTAGAGCATAAGACTGGCGACATCCTTGGTATCTACCAGACCACAGGCTTCGGTACGGGTTCTAAGTACATCCCTACTCGTAAGTCTGTTTACTACCGCACAACTACTATTAATGGTGATCCTTCTGGTAGGTCTATCCTACGGAATGCTTATACTAGCTATCAGTACCTTAACAATATGCAGTCTATTGAGGCTGTAGGTGTTGAGCGGGAACTAGCTGGTATCCCTGTTGCTCGTGTCCCTGCTGAGTACCTCTCCCCTGATGCTACTGAAGGTCAGATTGCCTTCCGTAATGAACTACAGTCTATCCTGCGGGATGTCAAGTTCAATGATCAGGGTTATATCATTCTCCCTAGTGATACCTACCCAGATAAGGATGGTGCGCCTACAGGAGAACGTCTGGTTGACGTAGAGCTTATGTCCTCTAGCGGCACTCGTAACATTGACATAGACCCTATCATCAGACGCTACCAGCATGACATCGCTCGTAGTGTACTGTCTGAGTTCCTTATGCTTGGTGGGGGTTCTAATGGCTCCTACGCCCTCTCTAAGAGCAAGACAGACCTATTCCTACGTGCCCTAGAGAGTTACATCACTCAGCTAGTAGATACGCTCAACAAGCAACTCATTAGCTCTCTGTGGGAACTGAATAACCTTAACCCTGACCTGATGCCTAAGCTTGTGGCTGGTGACGTTGCTCCTCATGACCTCAAGGAGCTTGGTGCATACCTACGTAATCTCAATGGCGCTAACATTAACTTAGCGGACCAACCTGAGATTGTTGATGCCCTCCTTCATAATGCTGAACTTCCTGAACTGGATCGTGAGAAGTACAACGAGTCACTTGATGTGGCCCGTCAGGCTGCTCTAGCTCCTGTTCAAGAGGAACCAGAGGAAGAAGAGGACGATCAGGAAGAAGATGAAGAAGTCTCTAAACTTGCCGCTTTGCAAGAGGAGGTTCTTAAAGCCTCTTTGGAGTACCTAAAAGATGACTGAGTTCGCCAACAATGTAGCTATCATCAAAGCTGTTGTCGCTAAAGAACTCCTTAAGAAAGACTTCACTGGACGTGAGGGCGACAAAGGAGAGAAGGGCGACAAGGGTGAAACTGGTGAGGATGGTGAAAGCATTGTTGGTCCTCAGGGTCCGGTAGGTAAAGCTGGCTCTGACGGTTCTGACGGTCCTCAGGGTCCAGCAGGTAAAGCTGGTAAAGATGGTCGTGACGGAACTGATGGTCGTGACGGTATCGACGGTCAGTCTATTGTTGGCCCTCAGGGTCCAGTTGGTAAAGCTGGTCAAGTGGGTCAAGACGGCAGAGATGGTCGTGGTATCAAGTCTATCAAGGTGAACGACGAGAATATGCTTGTTGTCACTTATGATGACGGAGATATGACTGTCGCTGGTAAGGTGTCTGTCACTAATAAGACTGAGGTTATCCAGAACGGTGCAGGTCTCCCTTTAGGTCACTTTGCTATTCACAGTGTTACCTTAGATGATGACGAAAACCTGATCGTTAGGTGCAATAACAACAAGTCTTTTAATATCCCTATCGGCACTAAGAGTGTAGGTGGCTACGAGTTCACTGGGGGGTTTTTAGACAGAACTACAGGACAGACGGGTACAAGCGATGTCGGTTCTAATGTTAGTTATACCTCTGCTGATGTCGCGGCTAATAGGTGGCGTAGGTTTGGTTTCTCCTCTGCTAGACAGATAGCCAACGACCAACCTTACTGGGTAGACTCAGGCGATCCTGACGAAGCCCCTGCATCAGGTACTACCGACTATCAAGGTGTAGGTCTATTCTCAGGTGCGTATATGCCTTCTGGTGTGACTTCGATGTTTGATTTCACACAGGATGATACGTACAACCAAGAGGTTACTACAGGAGACAACCCCTACACTGCTGCTACAGGCTCCCTTAATTGGACTCAGTGTAAGGTTGGGGATTTTGCGGAGGTCAGGTTTGACTTTAACATTACCCCTCAGTTTGCAAACACAACAGTAGAGGTTGGACTAATCTTTGCCACTAGGGATGCAGACGACAATATCACATTTACCTTTCCTCTCCTAACAAACCCCATCTTCTTCGGACAAGGTTCAGTTGGTAAGACCTTCTTAAATAGACCTTCCATAAGTGCCTACTTCGCTTCACAGGAAGATGTAAACGCTAGGGCATTGCCAGCTATTAGAGCAGATCAGCCAGTCCTTGTACAACCCTTGACGATTCTAACCACTATCAAAAGGTAACTCTATGGCTATCCGTATCTCAAGGAATGACGCTGGTAACTGTATTAACTTTGTGGGGTCTACTCAACCTGCCTATTGGAACGCTTGTCTATCAGGTCAAGTAAACTCTGAGGACAACACTCTGGTTGATGTCATTAACGACATTAGGTCAGATAACGGTGGTGAGGTAGAGTTTGAGTTCTACGCTGTACCTTATACAGACTTCTTAGATAAAGAGGGTAACACCTTTGCTAACGCCTCCGACTGTGCTGCGTACATAACGGCCAATGCTAATGTCTCCTCAAATACTGGTCGCTTCTCTTTAGGCCCTTTGGACACCCTAGACTTCTCCTTAGACCCTACAAACACAACTGTACTTCTGGACAACGGTGATGCTTTTGCTGCCAACTCAATACGGGCTGTATCTAATGACTCTGGGTACATAGACATACTTAAGCACTCCTCTGACATAGTTATCTATGGAGACCTAAGGGCAGCAAACGCCACAATAGATAATGTCCAAGTAACTCAAGTTCTAGCAACTGCGGTAAACGAGTTAAATGCTTTGTTCTCTCAAACCGGAGGGTCTTCAGGTGTAGCGCCTGTGATTACCTCTGCTACGACAATAAACCTTACTGAGGGTGATACTCTCAACTACGAACTCGTAGCTACTAACGGTGTAGGTTATGAGTGGGACAACATTCCCTCTGGTGTAGTTAATGTAGAGGGAAATCTAAGAAAGATCATTGGTGGTTCTAGTCTGTCAGTAGGCACTTATAACATGACCGCTAAGGCTGTTAACTATTTTGGTGAAGACACTGAGACTGTTTCCCTTGTGGTGTCTAGTCCTCCCTACTCTAACACTAAGAGTGTGAACTTCCAGAACCAAGATTATCTGGGTGCTAACGCTTCCTTACTAGACTCTGTACTAGGTAGGTCAGGTGATGGCAGTGGCTCAAGTGACGCATGGACTGTTAGTCTGTGGCTTAAGCCTAGTACAAACACTAATGGTCAAACGGTATTCTACTACGGAGCTTCTGACGTAACCAACTCGGGGTTTATAGAAGTTAGGTTTATCGGGGGTACGGACAAAATTAGGTTGAGGTACGGATCGAACAACAACCACGTGCAACTAAGTAGTCCTACAGACTCCCTTACGCACAGTTCTTGGAATCACATTCTCATAAGTTATGATGGTGGAACAACAGGAGCTTCTTCTGGGGACATCTCAAACTACTACAGCCGTTTCAAGATTTTCATTGACGGGTCTCAACAGACTACCTCTAACAGCCACAGTAACTATGGTTGGTCTTCCGCGATCTCAGGACAGAACCTAAGGGTCGGTAGGTTCTCTTCGGGCAACTACATGAGAGATAACTGTCGTGTAGATGAGTTGGCTATTTGGGGTTCCGATCAATCGGGTAACATCTCTAGCATCTATAACTCTGGCTCTACTCACGATCTTGAAGACTTAGGCACACCCCCTAATCATTGGTGGCGTATGGGAGATGGAGATACTTACCCCAACATTCAAGACAACGTAGGCACTGCAACCTTTGTTATGTACAACATGACTGCTGATGACATCGTAACTGATGCACCTTAAGGAATAGCTAATGTATGATCCAGACACGCTTCCCACAGAGGATGAAATCAATAAAGCAGATAAACCCCTGAACAAACCTTTTAGGTTGCCGAAAGGTAGCTCTAAGAAGTTCGGGGTTTACGTCAAGGACGGTGACAAGACCAAGAAAGTTACCTTCGGTGATCCTAACATGGAAATCCGAAGGGACGATCCCAAGGCTCGTGCTAACTTCCGGTCTCGTCATTCATGTGACACAGCAACAGACAAGACTAGCGCCCGATACTGGTCTTGCCGCATGTGGTCGAAAGGAACCTCTGTGGGACAAATGACAAAGGACATTGAGGGTCAAATCCTTAAGTCTGATGAAGAGCAGAGGCTAGTCTACGGATGGGCCTCTGTTATCACCGAGAAAGGCGAACCTGTAGTGGATCGTCAGGGTGACGTAATTAAACCTGATACGCTTGTCAAGGCCGTGAATAACTTCATGGAGCATGTGCGTGTAGGTAAACAGATGCACGATGGAGATCAGGTTGGTGTTGTGGTTCACTCTTGGCCCTGCACTAACGAGATCAATAAGTCTGTCGGGCTAGAGGCTGACCGTGAGGGTTGGCTGGTCGCTTTTAAGGTCTATGACGATGATGTCTGGGCTAAGGTTAAAAGTGGGGAACTCGCCGCCTTCAGTATTGGGGGTCGTGCGGTCAAAGGAGAGTACAATGGCGACTGAGTTGCTAGAACTTCAACTAGAGGAGCTATCTTTGGTTGATCGTCCAGCCAATGCAGAAGCGATGGTTACTCTTTTCAAACGGGACGATACCCAAGAAGAGGAAGTCAATAAGATGACTACTGATCAAGAAACCAAAGTTAAGGCTTACATGGAGAAGCATAGCTGCGGTAAAGATGAGGCCATGAAGGCTCTGGGTTATGACGTAGAGAAGGCTGAAGAGGCTGACCCTGCTGAAGAACTCAAGTCTGAGATCGAAACACTTAAAGCTAAAGCTGATGAACTCAGCCTAGAGAACGAGCGTCTCCGCAAGGGTCTGATCGACGAAGGCTACGTTATCAAAGCTGAAGCAATCGAAAAGAAGGCTCCAGAGGAGTTCGTCGAGTACGAAGGCGAAAAGATTAACAAAGCTGAAATTCCTGCACCTATCCTGAAAGCTCTGGAAGCTGCTGAGATTGAGAAGGCTGATGTAGCACTGACTAAGAAAGCTGAAGAGACCCTTCCGCATTTCTCTGTTGATGCTGCTAAAGGACTGCTGTCTGCTGTGTCTAAGATGGACGAAGTAGATATGCTGATGGAAGCTCTTGCTGCTGCTGACAAAGCGTTTGCAGACAAAATGGAAGAGTTTGGTAAAGCAGACGTAGACGGGGATTTCTCATCTGCCTCTGATAAAGTTGAACACATGGTTAAGTCTCATATGGAAGAGAATGGACTTGCCAAGAAGGATTACGCTAAGGCTTATGCGGCTGTCGCTAAGACCGAAGAAGGTCGTAATCTTATCGCTAAAGCCTACAAGGGAGAATAACTTATGGCTACTATGCAATCGCGGGACACCCGCACTTTTGTTGCTGGTGAAGACCTTTCCGCAGCACAATTCAAGTTCGTCACTCTGGAAGCTGACGGCCAAGTTGATCTGGCAGACTCTGCTGGTGAGAACTGCCTCGGTGTTCTCCTCGTTGAAGGCGAAGCTGCTCGTGCAGTAACTGTCGTAATGACTGGCTCGGTTATGGTCGAAGCTGGTGGTACTGTCACCAATGGTGGTGCTGTTGCAACGGACGCAACTGGTCGTGCTGTTGACGCAACCACTGGCGACATCATCATGGGCTACGCTCGTGAAGCTGGTGTTGTAAACCAAGTAATCGAAATCGAACTTATCCAAGGCGGCAACGCTTCGGCGTAAACCCGATTAAAAGGAAAATAAACTATGCCTATGTTGACACCATCTCAGGTACACCTCGACGTACCTTTGACTAACCTGACCGTTGCTTATGCTCAGGAAACGTCTAACTTCGTAGCGGATAAAGTCTTTGGTACTCTCTCCGTAGATAAACAATCCAACAAGTTCTATAAGTATGACCGTGAAGGTCTTCGTCATGGTGACGTTAAGCTCCTCGCCCCTCGTACTGAAGTCAACCGTGTTGGTATGTCCCTCTCGACAGACAACTACTTCGCTGAAGTACGCGGCATCGGCATGGACTTTGATGAGCAAGAGCTTGCTAACGAAGACACCATGCTGGAAACTCGCTCGCAGGGTGCTAACGTCCTGATCGAGAAAATCCTCATTGACCGTGAAGTCCGTTGGGCTGACACCTTCTTCAAGACTGGTGTTTGGGGTACTGAGGTTGCTGGTGACGCTTCTGGTTCCGTTGGTGCTGGTGAAGTTGTTTACTGGTCGGACTACACTAACTCCACTCCAATCGTTGACATGACTAACGCTCGTCGTGCGATGCAGCTTAAGTCCGGTGGCTACAAGCCTAACTGTATGGTTGTTGGTAAGGAAGTTCGTGACATCCTCGTGAACCACCCTGACATCCTTGCTCGCCTTAATGGTGGCGCAACGGTTGCTAACACTGCTCTGATCACTGACGCCAAGCTGGCTGAAATCTTCGAAGTTGAGCAGTTCCTCGTCATGGAAGCTGTCTATAACGATGCTGCTGAAGGTCTGACAGACAACATCGACTTCATCGGTGGTAAGCACGCAATGCTTGCATATAAGCCTTCTGCTATGGGCCTCAAGACCCCTGCTTCGGGTGCTATCTTCACTTGGGACGCTATCCCCGGTGTTGGTGGTCTGGGCATCACTGTTGAGTCCTTCTCGGACGACGCACTGAAGCGCCAGCAGGTTGCTGAGATGATCCAAGTTAAGTGTTCGGATGACATGAAAGTTATCGGTGCTGACCTTGGTTACTTCTTCAAAGACATCGTAGCTTAATAGTTACTTACTAAAGGTGGACCCTGAGTTTCGGCTTGGGGTCCAACCCAATTATAAAATACCGTAACAACATCAAATAGGAAACGACATGCACCCTACATGGCTTGGGTTTCAGGTAGACTGGCCCGTATTCGTAAAGAACCCCTTTCAAGCAGCTAACACCTCTTGGACGCGAGGTCAACACTTTAACTGGCAAGAGCGCAAGTTGGACCCTTATAAGGTCTACACTATGTACGCCTCTGGTTATTTGTATCACAATCAGGATTTAGAGAAAGAGAATAAGGTTGGTGATCGTCTTAGTGAGCTAACTACAGATCAACTTTATTCCCTCGTAGGTCTTCTTAATGGTGAAGTCAAGAAGCGTACCTCCACAGCAGAAGAGCTAAAAGAAAAGAGATGTCGTCAGTCTAAGATTGATGATAAGCAACGAGGTTTGATCCGTTCATTCCTACGTAAGAACCCTTGGATCACTGAGGATTTCTATAAGTTCCGAGATAACATTCTTGGAGAGTAATTAAACAGGAGACCTGATATGAGTTGGTCATATGACCCTACGGACTTAAATACGACCACAGCATCAGGTCGCCTAAACACGGTGAGGTTTCTGGTAGGTGACACAGACACCAATGATCAGAAGGTTCAGGATGAAGAGATCGTGTTCTCCTTGTCACAAACCAATGACGATGTGAACGCTTCTGCCTCTTATGTCTCTCGTACCCTAGCTTCTAAGTATGCCTCTAAGGTTACTATTGAACTAGACGGACAGCTAACGGCTCACTACAGCGACCTATATAAACACTACAACGCTTTGGCTGACAAACTAGACTACCAAGCTAAGAAGTCTGGGGCGCAGTTGGGTATCCTTGCTGGTGGTATCAGTAGGACCAAGATCGGAACTGTACGTAGTAACACTAACCGAGTAGAACCTGCATTCCGTAGGGACCGCTTCCTAAACCCCCCTGACTCTGACAGCTATAGCTAAGAGGTTCTCATGCTCAGTTCAGATATGTATAAGTTGATTAATGAGTTCGGTCAAGGGGTGACTTTCAGGAAGGTTACTGTAGGGTCTTATGATCCGGCAACAGGTTCTGCTGGCAATACAACCACAGACTACTCTGTTAAGTCCTATATGGCTCAATACACTTTGACAGAGCTTACCTCAGACAACATCGTCAGGGGCGACAGGAAGGCTCTCCTGCCTGCTTTCGATACCTCTGGGGTAGCTATACCCTCCCCTGATGAGAGTGACCTTCTGGTAGGCTCTGGAGACACTGTGAGGGTTGTTTCTACTCAGACTATCTACAATGGTGATGGTGTGGTATGCTACATCTGTCAAGTTAGGGAGTAACATGGCGCAGGTAACAGTTAAGGGTCTTAAGGCCATTGACAACATGCAGGACCAAGCTAAAGACATCGTAAGTAATGAGCTAGAAGATTACTTCACTCAGATGTCTAATGACGCTATCAACATGTCCCCTGTGTGGTCTGGTGCTTACGTTAAGTCTTTCTCCTTCAAAGCTAACAACTCTAGCAGCAGAGGCCGAAGGATAGATGGAGCTAATTGGAGGTTCCCAAAGAAGACTGGCTCCCAAGCGGATGTCGAAGAAGGTAGGTCGCTGTTGCTAGGTGACGTTAAAGCAGCCTTTGCAGATAAAGACAAGACCTTCGAGAACCAATCCTACACACTTCGTAATGACTCCAACCATGCAGTTTTTGTGGAGAACGGTACGCTTGGTCCTACGGGTCCAAAAGAACCTTACAGAATCTTCGCGAGACTAAGGAGTAGATATGGCTGACATTAACCGTAAGATCAGGGCTACACTAGAGACCCACTTATCTAACATCTCAGGCTTACCTGATATAGCCTATGAGAACGTCCCTTATGAGCCTACAACGGGCCAGAGCTTCATCAGGGCATCCTACATGCCTACACTACGTAGACCTGCTGTCAGAGGGCTTAACCCACAACAAGAGTACCGAGGCATACTAGCACTTAATGTGTATGCGCCTGAAGGCTCTGGTCCTGCTGCTTGTGAAGAGATTGTAGAGAAACTGCTTGAGGGCTTTGAGGCCACCACAGACATTAGCTACAATGACGGCAGTGACACTTACACTGTTTGTATTGACTACGCTGAGAGAGACATCGGATTAACTGATGCTCCTTGGTATTTAATTCCAGTCAACATCGGCTGGTTCATCTACAACTAGGAGAATTAGATGACTTGTTTCGCACAGGGTTCGCGTTCCAGCCTTTCGTATATTGTCGAATCTACTTTCGGCACTACACCTGCTGGTAACTTCACGAACCTACCTTTCAGCACACAATCGCTGAACCTCACCAAAGACCGAGTAGCTGGTAACGACATCCAAGCTGACCGTATGCCTCGTGTTGATCGCCACGGCAACCGTCAGGTAGATGGTGACATCGCTGTTGACCTCCGTAAAGGTGACTACGATGCTTTCCTTGAGTCTGCTATGCTCAACACTTGGGCTACTGACGTACTTAAGGTAGGTACGACCCCTAAGTATTTCTCTATTGAAGACTACGCTGCTGACATCGACCAAGCTCGTTTGTTCACTGGTTGCACAGTTTCCACTATGGGTCTGTCTATTGCACCTAAGCAGATGGTAACTACTACCTTCGGAATGGTCGGTAAGAATATGACTATCGGCGCCACAGAGAAGACCCAAGATGCGGCTTCTGGCAATGCTCCTTTTGACTCTTACTCTGGTGATGTAGGTATCGGTAATGTAGGTTCTTCCTCTTCTATATCTATCATAACTAGCCTTGACTTCACCTTGAACAATTCCTTCGCCCCTACTTTCGTCGTAGGTGATGACAGCGCCCCTTGCCTTGAGGTTGGTCGTGCGGAGATTGAGGGTACTATCACCGCTTACTTTGAGGATGACGCACTTATCAACCGTTTCCTGAATGAGACTGAGACTGAACTGTCTGTGTCTGTAGATGACCCCACTGGCTCTAACGCATACACCTTCTTGTTCCCTCGTATCAAGATCAACAGTGCACCTGTTCCTGTAGATGGCCCCAACAGCCGTGTCATCAACATGTCGTTTGTTTCTCTGTATGACTCTACTGAGGAAACTAACCTCAAGATCACTCGTTCATAAGAATCCCGTAAGGGAGGGGCTGGTGCTGTGTCGGGTGGCACTGGCCCCAATTATCTTAACCCGACTTAACCTGACTATATAAACCAAAGGAACCCGACAATGGATTTGAAAGATTTTGCACCTAAGAGTGACGAAGTAGCTGTAGAGATCAAGCACCCAGCTAATGGTGAACCTCTTACTAATAAAGACGGTAGTGCTATGACTATTGTACTACATGCACCTCACTCTAAGGCTTACAAAGAAGCTATGTATGAACAGACCAACAAGCGCCTTAAGGTAGCTCAAGGTACTGGTAACATCAGCCTCACAGCACAAGACATCGAAGAAGCTAGCCTAGAGCTACTATCTAAAACTACTAAGTCTTGGGACATCACCTACGACGACAAGCAACCTAAGCTCACAGCAGCTAAGGCTAAGGCTATCTACGAGGAACTGTTCTGGCTCCGCCCTCAGCTTGAGGAGGCTCTGAATAACTCTCAGGCTTTTATGACGGCCTAGTAGGGCAACTACAAGACTTTGCTGAACATACGTTCAAACTAAATAAACCCGATCAGAATGGTGTCTCTCAAAGGGCACACCTAGAAGAAGTAGAGAGGCAGATCGGACGTAAGCCACCAGAACTACAGGGACCAGAGTTCCCTCGGTTGGTAGCACATGTCTGGTCTGCCTTTATTTCGTTAAGCAACAGCCGTACTGCTGGTTTTAGCGGACCTAACCCGATTACTTACGAACAAATTAAAGCTTGGAAAGAACTGACAGAGACACCGATTAGCTCCAGAGAGATCGAAGCTATTATGAGCGTTGACGCAGTGTATATGAGGGTGGCTAATGGCTAACAACACTATGGAACTTAAGTATCTCGTAGATTACCGTCAGCTTCAGCTTGCGAACAAAGAGATTCTTAAGACAGGTTCTAACGCTCAGAAGTCTGCATCTGCTTTTGAACAGGCTTTCCGTAAGGTCGAGAGAGAGAACGCCAAACAGCTTTCTGACGTTAAGAAGAAGATAGCCTTCAGTCAGCGTATGGAAGCTCAAAAGGCTAAAGAGTCTAGGGAAACCCAAAGAGCAGCAGAGCAAGAGGCTAAGTCTTTAGAACGGCTTAAGGTTAAGTACGTCCAAGGCCACATGGCTATGGAGATATACACAAAAGAACTAAATGATCTCGCTTTAGCTCGCAAGAGGGGTATCATTACCACAGAACAGCAGAAGGTTGAGTTAGAGAGGCTTAATGCTGCAACTAAGATGGGTACTGTTGTATCTGCTGAGTACGGAAATACTGTAGGTCAAGTAGGTCGTCGTATGAGCCGTACTGGCGTTATGACACAGCAGGCAGGCTATCAGGTCGGTGACTTTATTGTTCAGGTACAGTCTGGACAGAACGCTATGGTTGCCTTTGGACAGCAAGCTACACAGATGGCAGGCACCTTGACTATGCTTGGGGGTAAGTTCATAGGTATTGGTACCGTACTAGGCATTGCTATTCCTTTGGTTACTGCTATTGGCGCTGCCTTTATGAGAACCCGTAAGGACATTAAGGAATCTTCTTCTGAGGTAGAAACTTTAGACTCTAGGCTTAAATCTCTTAAGTCTACTTTAGAAGAGTACAAGTACACCCTGCAAGCAATCGACCAAGGTGTTTCCTTAGAAGAACTCTTTGCAACAAGAGGTGTTGAAGCCGCAAGACAGAGAGTAGAGGAAGCTGAAGAGGCCGTAAATAATTTCGTAGAGGCAAATCAAGCTGCACTTCTTTTATCTGGCTCCGGTATTCCCTTTATATCGGGTTTTGTGGACGATAAACAAAAAGAGGTAGCAGAAGAGCTTGTAGAGGCTCAAAGGCAGCTACAGCTTCTGTTAGAGAAAGAGGCTAACACAAGGAACGAGATTGCTGAAGGGTACGCGAAGTCTTTTGAAGAACAGATGGCTTTACTTGATGTACAGTTGCAGTTCGGAAGGGAGTCTGAAGCTGCCCGTAGGCTAGAGAGGTTGCAATCTGAACAAGCTTATATAGCAGACCTTAGAAGGGAGAACTTGAGCCAAAAGCAGATCGACGCTCTGGTACAACAACGAAGAATCACCCAAAATCTAGCAGATGAGCTTGAGAGGGCTGAAGAAGCTGGTACTGCAATAGGGGGGATCGACTTCTCAAACATTGCACAAGGGGCTACTTGGGCTGGAACCTTAGCTGACAAACTTGCTCAAGCTAGAGCTATAGCTGTAGATGCTGCTGTTGGCGGTAATGCAGATTTCTTTGACCCAAGAAACGAGACAGGGCGTTCTGGTGTTGTAACAAGAAGCAGGGCTAACCCTCAAGGTAGAAGCACTACAAGACAGACTTCTGAGGGGGGAGGTTCTAGTGCGGATGCCCTAGATTCCCTGATGAAGCGTATAGCACTAGACGAGCAACTCTTAGGTGTTAGTCAAGAACGCGCACAGGTTATGCGGGCGCTCGCTAGCTCTGAACGAGAATACTCTGCTAGTGCAATCGAAGGTGCTATCAAACGTCTTGAGGCTTATAACCAAGAGAAAGAACGTATAGCTGAAATCCAAGGTATCTATAACACTGCTCAAAGCTCTCTTGAGGATGGCTTTATGGCTATGGTAGATGGCACTAAGACCGTAGAAGATGCCTTCAAGGATATGGCTAGAAGCATAATCAAAGAACTTTATGATGTGCTTGTAGTTCAGCAGATGGTTGGTAGCTTTGACAGGGCTAGCGGGACAGGCTCAGGCATCATGGGCTTTATTGGCAACGCTCTCGAGTCTTTTGATGGTGGTGGATACACTGGCTCTGGTCCTCGCTCTGGTGGTATGGATGGTCGTGGTGGCTATCTGGCTATGCTTCACCCAAGAGAGACTGTAGTAGACCATACAAAAGCAGGGTCTTCTGGAGGAGGTTCTCAAAGGGTCGATGTTCGTGTGTTCGTAGATGACACTGGTAACTTTAACGCCAAAGTAGAGCAAATAAGCAGCCGTGTTGTAAGCAGGGCATCCCCTTCTATTGTTAAGCAGTCTGTAGGGGCTGTTATCAATCAAACTAAAAGAGGTGGTGCAGTAAAGGACGTATTTAGATGACCATATCCTACCCTCTCTCGTTGCCTACTACCATTGGTTTCAACGAGGTAAGTTTTACGGCAGAGAGTGTTATTGCTCGCTCTGAAAGCCCTTTTACTTTCTCTCAACAAATACTTAAGTTCCCCGGTCAAAGGTGGTCAGCTTCTGTTTCAATTCCTCCTGTCAGTAGAGATTTGGCAGAGGATTGGGTAGGGTTTCAACTGTCTTTGAACGGGGGAGAGAACACCTTCCTTCTTAATGACCCTAACAGTACATCCCCTAGAGGTCAAGGGGGAGGAACTCCTTTGGTTAATGGGGCTTCTCAAACAGGTAACTCTCTTAACGTAAACGGTGCAACAGCTTCACAGACTAACTGGTTGAGGATAGGAGATTGGTTTCAGCTAGGTTCAGGGGCTACTTCTAGGTTGCATAAAGTAATACAGAATGTAGATACAAATGCATCTGGGGAGGCTACCGTTTACTTCTGGCCTGACCTTAGGTCTTCTCCTGCTGACAGTGATCCTATAACACTATCTAGCCCTAAGGGTGTCTTTCGTTTAGCTAACAAAGTTACTAGCTGGAGCATTAACGAAATAAATTCCTACGGTATAAACTTTAGTGCTATTGAGGTTATCTGATGGCTAGAGAACTCGACAGTAATATCAACAGTGCTATTGGTCTTGATGTAGTAGAACCTTTCTTTACTCTTGACCTTGAGTTCGACAGCCCTAATGAGGTATACTTGTGGTCAGGGCTTGGGGAGTTGTCTTTAGATGGCAACACTTACCAAGGTGCAGGGGAACTATTAGGTATCTCAGAACTCAGAGAGTCTAGTGACATCGCAGCTTATGGTGCAGAACTAACCTTAAGTGGCATACCTACAAGTTTGATCACTGACGCTCTTCAAGAGAACTACCAAGGCCGTAAGTCTATTGTTAAGTTTGGTGTTATATCTGGGGGAGTAACTTACGCATCTACAGTTTTCTCTGGTGAGATGGATCAGATGAATATCCAGATGGGTCCAGACACTTGTTCTATCACCCTTGATGTAGAAAGCCGTTTGGTTGACCTTAACAGACCTCGTATTAAGCGTTATACTGATGCAGACCAAAAGAGCAGATACCCCACGGACGAAGCTTTCGGGTTTGTAACTAGGCTACAAAGTGAGAGTCTCAAATGGGCAGGGTAAGGCAGTACCTAGTAGATAATATGTACAGGTCTTTCTCTTGGTCCTCTAATAATTGTATGTCTTTTGTGTCTGCTGCTTTAGAGGTCCAAGGCTATAAACCCTTACCTGATACTTGGTACAAAGGGTACACGACCTCTAAAGAAGCTTACATGGCTTATAGGGATAACCTAAGGCTCTATGGTTATAGTGACATCATAGAGGCTATGGATAACATAAGAACTAGAGAAGTAACACTGCACCCTAGAGACGGTCTAATCGTAGCTAAGAAGTCTGAAGATGTCATGGGGTATGCTTTTGGTGTAGTCTATGCTGGACGTTGCTTCCACTTAGGGCAAGAGGGCATGTTAGTTTCTGACCTAGATGTCTCAGATATGTATTGGAGCTAAAATGCCAGAACTAGCAATTGCCGCTGCTTCTACAGCACAGGCGTACTTCAGCGGAAGTCTGATAACAGCAGGTATTACCACTACGACCCTTACGGCCTCATTGGCTATCGATTTTGCTGTTAGGGCTACGTTAGGTTACGCACTAAACGCTCTTACCACTAAACCAACATCTAATGTTTCTAGGGGCTACCAGAACGTAAACCAACTAGGTACTGCACTTCCTCACCAAGTAGTGTACGGAGAGACAGTAGTAGGTGGTGCAGTATTCTATCAAACCCTTAGCACGACCTCCGTAACAGACGATACTCTGCACAGGTGTATTGCTTTTGCTGCACATGAGATCGACAGTTACCAAGCGGTCTACCTGAATGGCGAAGAGCTAACGTACAACTCCACTACAGGAGAGGTTACAGCACCCTCAGAGTATGCAGGTAATGTACTAATAAAAGAGCATCTGGGGGAAGACACTCAGGTAGCAGACAGTGACTTGGTTTCGGACGTAGGTGAGTGGACTGTTGATCATAAGGCGCAAGGTATAGCTTATCTGTACGTTAGGTTCACAGGGGCTAGCAACTTTGATTCTGGTATCCCTGTCATCACATCTAAGATCAGAGGCAAGAAGGTCTTTGACAGTCGTACATCTTCTTCTGCGTGGGACGATAACCCTGCCTTGTGTATTAGAGACTACATAACATCTGACATAGGTCTTCAAGAGGAATCCTCCTCCATCAACGAAGCTCTCTTTGAAGCCGCTGCTGATGTATGCGAAGAGGACGTATCAGGTAAAAACAGATACACTTGCAACGGTTCCTTCTCTGTTGACGCTTCTCCAGAGGACATCATCAGGTCTTTGTTATCTTCTATGGGAGGTACATTCTGGAACTACGCAGGTCAATGGGCTGTTCTAGCGGCTGAGTACCAGACCCCTACCTTAACCTTAACAGAGGACGACCTCAGAGGCCCAATAAGTGTAGCTACTAAGCACAGTCGTAGGGATAACTTCAACTGCGTCAGAGGTCAATACAAAGGCTCTGAGACAGAGTACCAACCTGATGACTACACTCCGGTAAAGTCTACCTTGTACATCTCAGAGGACAACGGTATTGAAGCATCCACTGAACTTAACCTACTTTTCACTGACACCTCTTCTATGGCTCAGAGAATATCTAGGACTTTCTTAAGACGTAACAGATACCAACAAACTGTTGCAGGTGCTTTTGGTCTATCAGCGCTGAAGCTCAGGGTAGGTGACAACGTAATGCTCACCTTTGATAACCTCTTCTGGAACGCTAAAGTTTTTGAGGTTGTTGACTGGAGACTTGGGATTTCTGAGAACGACATACAGGTGAATATGATCCTTCGGGAAATGGATGAGTCTGTTTACACAGGTATCTCTGGACCTCTTCTGGATGAATCTGGTAACGTACTTCTTGATGAAAGCTCAAACGATTTGGAGGCTATTGTAGCATAATGGCAAAGATTAACAACACAACTAACTACCCTAATACACCACCAGCTTTGACAGACCATGTTATCGGTACTGACGTATCTGACACAGGTAACAGTGCAGATGGGGAGACTGTGACCTTTAAGCTGGATGATATTCTCAAGCTGGGCGGGTTTCGCGGCGTTCAGTTGTTCACCTCCAGCGGCACTTGGACAAAGCCCGCAGGGTGCAACGCAGTCTTTGTGTTTATTACTGGTGGAGGAACAAGTGGTAACGACGATAACGAAGGAAATGCTGCTGCGACTGCAATTGGATACATTGATGTCAGCAGCATTTCCAGCGCGACTAT
>Ga0208792_1000394_pt1 | contig 17060 bp, 1 predicted proteins | sample 14_taG_FD_184087 | JGI IMG/M metagenome (GOLD analysis project Ga0208792, IMG submission 184087) | Marine viral communities from the Subarctic Pacific Ocean - 14_ETSP_OMZ_AT15311 metaG (SPAdes) (version 2) | ecosystem: Environmental > Aquatic > Marine > Oceanic | place: Pacific Ocean | collected...
GGTACCCCACAGTTCACGCAATGCATGACAAACGATCGTACGTACTCGACGGTCGCATCCATCACGTATAAGGGATCGTGTTTTTCAAACATGAGACACGATACGTTTGAGTTTTTAGACCAGTCTACGATTTTCCCGTACGAAATTTGGTTACCTTCGTAAAGTGCCATTGCAAAACAGAACCGAATGGTTTGGAGAATAACGTTCGTATCGTAAAACGTATTATACGATTGGTGTGTTTCGGATAATTTCGCGTATTGACTCGTCATGCGTGATGTAATAGCCGAGTGTATGACGGGTGTCGGTAACCTCGATTTGAACGTATACTCCATGAACCACGCGGTTGAATTTTTAACTTGAGCGACTTGACTATAGTTTCGAGTGACGTAGAGTTGGCTTTTACACCGATCAATAACGGGTCCCGAAACGTCCATGTTCTTAGCCTTATCCATGAGTGAAAGCATGACCGGAACGTTCCCGTTACAGTATGCAAACGCATCACCGACGACTTGAAACATGGCACACTCGAGACCGTCGAGAACCATTTTCGCGAAATGTCCCGATCCCGGCATATCCCCGGTATGTTGAACATTTTTGGCAAACGAGTAGAAAAGAGGTTCATGAGAATTGAAAATCCGGTCCTGACCTCCGACGAGAAACGCATCGTTTGTAAGGGATGCACTGAGATAGTGTACGTTTTTGTTCGAACACTCGTTTTCGTAATACATGCTATGTTTATAGTGTTCGTGCGTACAATTAATGATTGTATCTTCAGGGTCAGACCATTCGAGAACACGATTTAAGGTTTTTCGAACATCCTTTACGTCTTTACACGCCGTCACGATAATACGCGGTCGGTCCATATTGACCATAAGGTCCGCCACACACGTATAGTTTTCCGAGTTATACATGTTGAGTTCTTGTGAAACATTTTGGTTACACGTGTGAACCGTATTAATTTTTTGAACCCCGTTCGCAATTTTTAAGGTGGGTGGTGAAACACCGATAATACCGAACGACATTTTATTAAGATAATTTAGCGTAATTCTTTTATGTACCTATAGTAATAAAATGCCGATCGGTGGAAGTGCGACAGAACTTAATATAACAGGCGCGAAACTTAAAGTTTCTGGAGGTGTTCAAGTGTCAGGAAGTATAGTATACACGGATGACGCAACCGGTTTTGGTGGCGTGACGGCACAAATTGATAATAATAATACACTTAACATAACATCGGGTAAACTTACCGGTGTTACAAAAATAGAGCGAGCTACGGCGGCAACTATTAACGCCATTACACATACGAACGTAAACAATAATACGACGATTCATCTTGCGTTGAAGAATACATCCACGGCAAAAGATGTTTTTATAACTCTCGGAACATTTGCGAGTGACGATACAGTTAAGGTAAACTATACCGATAATTATTTAATAGGTCCCGGCGAAACGGGTATGTTGACGTTACGTAAAGTGAACGGTGTTCTTTCACTTTTCGTACGCGAAATGTTTTCGTCTAAAGCAACAAGTTTCGATGCCACAGATAATAGTCCTTTTTATATAAAAGATGGGGTAAACTATAAATACCCTTTATACAAATTTGCGGGAACCGGGTTAACGAGTGAAGTCATTCAAGGGACGACGTATTACAAACCAACTTCGGGTATAACAACAAAGTCTCGACCACCTAAAGGGTTACCCGAAAACGTAACACCACCAAGTGCATCCTCATTTAAGATTGGAAACACTAGTGACTTAACAACCATAAACTATGACGTATTTGGCGTTTCGTCGAACTTTGATTACGCGAGTATTACTGATGGTAATAATGCGACCCACGCGCGGTTCCTTTTAACCGATGGGGAAGCGGCCGGTTCGTTTACGGAATCGGGGGCAAGTTCGGGTGATACATACAAATTGTTTATAGAAAAAACCAATACGAACTTAACCGATACGGTTACCGCAACCTCGTCGACCCCATCGACTCCATTTGCTGTATTCCACCACGGAACATTTGCAAACGGTGGTGATCCGTACAGTCACGGAAGTGTTACGGCAGCCGCAACCGCGGGGTACTTTTATTCCGATACGGAACCTGGATCGTATGCACTCGGAACCCTCGACGAAACCCCAACATTCGTCCAGGAAACTGCGGTGGGAGGTGATAAATCGGGTAAGACGACGTATAAGTTTACAACTGGGGATCTAACATCCGTTGACCATTTACTCGTTGCCGGTGGTGGCGGTGGAGGTGGTGATATGGGTGGTGGTGGAGGTGCCGGTGGTTACCTCGAAACTAAAAATACGACCATATCCGCGGGACAAAAAACAATTGTCGTTGGTGGTGGGGGTTATGCCGGTACATATACAGGTACGGCTTCTTATAGAGCTCGCGGTAGGAATGGGACGGATACGTCCGTAACGGGATTAACAACAGCAATTGGTGGAGGTGGGGGTGCGTCTGGGCACAATAACTCCGATGATATACCTGGGGGTAATGGTGGTTCCGGTGGTGGTGGTTCCGGTGGTCGAAACTCGAATGGGGGTTATGGTGAAGTTCCAGGTACGGGGACGTCGGGACAAGGTTTCGACGGTGCGGCCTCAGGTGATGCTTGGTACCCCGGTGGTGGTGGGGGTGCGAGTGAGAAGGGGTATGGTAGAAACGGTACCGGTGGTAATAATCATCAACCACACGGCGGTGACGGTAAACAGTCAACAATAACCGGGTTTACGAGTTACTGGTTTGCTGGTGGTGGTGGTGGTAATGGACACTCATCAAATGGTGGTAATGGTGGTAAAGGTGGTGGCGGTGGTGGTTCATCGAACCATACTCATGGTACGGGGAATACAGACGGTTTGACGAACGGTGGTAATGGTGATGGTGGTACGACTGTGGATTCACAAGAAGGACCAAGTGATCGCGGAGGTGGTGATGGTGGTAAGCACACTGGTGGTGGTGGAGGTGGTGCTAAACACCACCATAACCATTGGGGTGGTCACGGTGGTTCGGGTATTGTTATTATTCGAACGGGTGGTAATATAACGACGGGTAAAAAAATACCTAAAGTAAAAGATATAGTCATTGATCCTACGAATGAATCGAATGTATCGATTTCTACACAAGGTACGGGTATTTCGACCGTTACGTATAGTGTAAATGGTGGTTCGGAAGTCTCTACACCCGTAAGTCAACTTTCTGTTGCTCACGGTTTAGCCATAAACACTACAGGAACACTACTCGCGTATGCACTCGACGCGTCGAGCGCTCGGTTAGGTGTTAAACTTTCGAGATCGATTTCACCTGTTTATGGGTACGAGACGTTTACGATAACCAAACACACGAATGCGAGTACAAACTTATCAATAACTGGTAATGGTACAGATAACATAACATCAGTTTATAAAAATAGTGGTGGTAATGGGTGGGATACGGGTTTCTATACTCCTACATTTACCGCACCTATAACGTTCGAGTTTAATAAAACAGCCGCGGCTAGTGATAATAGTGTATCGTATATTCGAGTTGGTATAACTGATACTCCAACTGTGGTGAAAGCAAGTGGAAGCTTTAAAACCAACTGGAATTATTATTTTATGACTCGTGCTTCGGATAACTACTATTTACGTTCGGGAAAAGGGTTATCAATTAGTGATGGTTCTGGTGGATGGGATATAAATAAAAAACACTATATCGTATATAAAACGAACGGTAATATTGAATTCTGGAACGGTAATGATTTAAAGAAAACTATTATATGGGGTACAGGTAAAAGTATACGGTTTGAAACTGATCATCATATTAATAGTTCAACCTTAACTAATCAAATGACAAATATTCGTATGAAACGTCGCGAGTGGGACGGGACGAAATATATAAATTAAAAAATCTCCTTCTATATAAATGCGCTTCCTCGAGGTTCCCGCATTGATTACAGAAGATATAGAAGATCCTAATATCGTGGATATTACGGAACCTATAACGGCATCGATAAATGGAACGACATTGGAAATTAATGGTGGTAATAAAGTTTCAGGGGAAGCCACGATAACTTTAACGGGTGACGTCACTGTAAATACGGTAACCGTATCAAACATAAAACAACCTTCAATTCACAAAATAACAATAAAAACGAACGGTGCCGGTAACTTTACGTACGTCCCGAACGATGGCGTGACGGCATCGTCCGTAAGCACAACAACAAAAACAGGCTCGGATTTGGATATTCTTCTCATAACAACGGCGGGTGACCCTCGCAACACGTATTTAGATTTAGATGTAGCCGATTACGTTTCTCCCGCGGCAAACTTTAGTAATGTTCTTACAGGGTTTAACGTTTCGGATTTAACGTCGGCGTACGGAACAACCGCAAAATTGTTTAAACCTGACGGAACTTTACTCACGACGGTAAATTCGGCGGCGACGGGGAGTGGTGTAAACTTTGGGTATACGGAATCTTCACCCGGTGATGTGATATACAAACTCGAAGTAACCGATGACGTTGGACGTAAATCGAAATATAATTTAACGCGAAAATGGATGAATTACGCGATGGAAACAACATCGACCCCCGGGTTCCAAAAGTTTGCGTTGGAAGGGAACGAGTATACGACAACCGTAATGCTCCCAAGTTTGAGTTCAACCTCGAAAGCGCGCGTACACAAAACGACTGACCACGGGTACATGGGTATAAAGTTTCGAATTCAGGGTCGAAACGCACCGAGCGATGATTGGGTCGATATTGACGATACGGGTGAGAACGAAAACGCGGACGAATCGGCCGAGTTCCTCGCGTTCGGGGACTTTTTGTACCACCGCGTTTGGGTAAAACCAACGGCTCAAGCATCCACGACCGTGAGTAGTTCGAACGTTGTCACACTGACGTTATCGAACGTAACTGAAGATGTGACAACAAAAACAATTACCGGTACGGACCCGTTTCATGTAGACGAAACATCAAACGTGTTCGTATTCGAAGAAACGGCAAAAATCGGGACGATTCCATATACGGTAACTGTCGGTACGGAAACGTATACGAACGCCGTGACGGCAACGACGGAGGAAATTAGTATACCCACAACCCCAAATACAGATTTTACGGCAGTGGGTCCTAACATGAAACATTTAATAGGTGGTACTTTTAGTTCTGGTTATATGTGTCAAGCGAGTGCCGATGGTCGGTATATAGCACATAATCCATCAAACAATAGTGTCGTCCAGGTTCTAAAAGGTGACAGTGAAAGTGGGTATACGAACTATGCGACGTTTACGTATAGTCAATCTTCCAGTGGAAGTTTAGTCGGATCCATGTCGTACGATGGTAAGTATATAATTGTAGCCCACGCTGCTAGTAATGAACGTACTTACGAAATCTGGAAAAACGATGAATCGACGTCAACGTTTACGAAATTAGCACAGAGTATAGGTAGAATTGGTGGAAATAATCGTGTACATAAACCGTCATTCGTTCCTCGAAGTGGTAATTATGATTTTGCCATTACGGGTACGGATAATAATACCAATTTCGATATTAAATTGTATAAACATACTGCGGATACCGATACGTGGGTCGGACAAACTACCATTAACGATCCCGCGAATAGACCAACCGGTGATGCACACCGTGGGTACTTTTCATGTCAGTTTACACGCGATGGTAAATACCTCATGATGGGTGCATATTCCACGTACGGTGGGTACCAAATGTACACGATAGATTGGGATGCGAATACGGCGGTATTTTCGGGTGCAAATTGGAATCAAAATAATAATATAGGACACTCAGGTACGGTTACACTCGACGGTAAATACGTATTGATATTCCATAACAATTCAGATTCACGTAAAATATTTAAGAATAACGATGCGGGTGATTGGTCGTCGGCGACGGATGTGACGTCAGATTTTACGTTTAATAACGGTGATAATGATCAAGGTCATGATATATCTTTTTTTGGTGAGCATAGTGAATATTTTGTATCGAAAATGAACGGTGGTTATGTTAGGGTATACCAATGGTTAGATGTTCTAAATAAGGAAATCACACTGACGTATAACGGTAAAGATATGGTTACACTCGCACATAAAGGCGGTTTAACAACGACGAGTGTTAAACTGTACAAAGACGATGTACTTTACCATACGTTCGGGGCATCCGAAACGAGTGTTGTTATCGCCGAGACGGGTGTGTACCAAGCAATTGCCGACGAGAAGTATTATTCGTTAAAGGTTACGGTAACGACGATTACGGAAACACAAGCGGAGTTGTACTTGAGTCATAGAACGTGTTTTTTACTAAAGAAAGACGGTAAGGTTTGGTATTGGGGTGAATCTGGTAACGGTGTAAACGCTACGGGAAACAATACAACCGTAAATGTAGCAACACTTAACGAAAATCTCAGCGCACTTCCGAGTGGTATAAAACAAATAGGTCGGGCCGCAGTGGATGCACATTGCAGATGTGCTATTACAAACGATGGGAAACTGTATACGTGGGGGTATAACGGACACGGTGGTTTAGGTCGAGGTAATGCAAATTCGTACGTTAGTGAGGGACCCTGGTTAGTTTCGAGTCAATCGTCGAATACGTTTACGTTTTGTCACAGTTCGTACTATTCTAATTTTGCGTTACAAGATAACGGGTACTTATGGTCGTGTGGGTATAATGGTCAATACGTATTGGGTACCGGTAATAACAGTCAACAAAATACATTTTATCGCATTAATTTGCCAAACGTTATTGATTTTGACGCAAATCATGATATTGCACTCGCATTGACGAGTGACAGTGAAGTGTACATATGGGGAACTGAAGGTAATAGTTCCATGGGGGGTGCATCTGGGACGACGGGAACACCGACACATTTAACTACACTCGACGGTAAAAATATAGTTAAGGTACGAACAGGTGGGTACACGGGGCACGCCATATCGTCCGATGGTAAAGTATACTCGTGGGGTAGAAATGATAATTATCAAATACCAAAAGGGTCGAATGGTAATGTAACTACACCCACAGAAATGACCTGGTTTTCACGTAAAAACATTAAGATCGTTGATATAAGACCTGGTCATAATACAACTGCACATTTAGCCCTCGACGACCAAGGGAACATGTATATCTGGGGTATTAATAGCAGTGGTTCGACTGGAGTTTTTCACCATCACCCAGCAACACATAGTTGGCCGGTTTTATTGAAGACAAACATTGCATCTATATCGTGTGGGTATATTGAGTGTGGGTGTATCGATAAGTTCGGACAAGTGTATACGTGGGGTGATGCTGCACAGGGTCAACAAAACTGGATCCACGGTTCGAATTCCGATACCGATATAAATTACCCTACGAGTAACAATTTGAGTGTGGGATCATCCGTCGTGTACGACGGGTTTGATAAGTACCTGTTAGGTAAAGATTCGACCGTAACCTCAAACGTGACGTTCGGGTCGAATACGGTAAGTCTCGGTACGAAATCGGAGGTTTTTATAAGTGATCCACACACGTATAAATTCAAAATAATGGATTCGGATAAAACGACGTATACGAGTACTGTTATTTCATCGACCCCTACGCGACCAACAGGACGCGTCTACCCACCTAAATCGGGAACACACAAAAGTCTAACAACGTCAGGATCGGCAAATGTTGATAATACATGGACTGTAGACGGGGCTGTATACGGGAATGGTGACTATAAAGCGTCTATGAATAAAAATGTAAATTCATCCGAACATATATACCATGCGTTTAGTGGTGTAACTGGTTATGGTCACATGCATACAAATAACGGAAGTAATACTGTCATTATCCAATTACACATGCCCCAAAAAATCAAACTAACGAAATATGCGATGTATTCGCGTAATTTTACAGGTGAATATAATTACGCCCCTAAAACATGGAAAGTGTACGGGTCGAACGATAATGGTACGAATTGGACGGAACTCGATTCCCAAACGGACGAGACGGTATCGGCGTGGGGTTCACAATTAGATCACCGCGATACGAAACGCGAGTATACGGTTACGGGGAATACGAAATACTTTAGTAGTTACAAACTCGATGTTACTGCAAACGGCGGTGGAAGCTACGTGGTCATATCACAAATCGAGTATTACGGTGACGAGGAAGGATTTTTAAGTGACGACGGGTTCGGTAAACTGACGGTCGATGTTAAAGGCGATACGGACGCGACCTCGAATATCGTGTTCCATTCGAATACGTACGTTATGGGCGCGGCGCGTGATTTATACATTACAGATACGGGTGAGTATACGGCGGATATATTCGGGTCGACAAAAGCGTTTATTGGGAGTAAAACACATACGGTATCGGCGAATGCGACGGAATTCATATGGAAAGAGAACGAAGACCAGATTTTGTATTCGAGTGATATTGCAGCGGGGGATGCTTTTGGTGAACGTATTTCTATAGACGGTAACTACGCAGTTGTTGGTACGCGACAAGCTGATCCCAATGGTACGTTATCTGGTGCAGCGTACGTATTTTATAAAAGTGGTGGAACGTGGTCTCAACAACAAAAATTAGTGGCAAGTGATTCATCAGCAAATTACGAGTTTGGGTACTGTGTAGACATATCTGGTGATACAATTGTTGTTGGTTCAGGTCCGTATGACGGATCCCCTGGTTCTGATTCCGGTAAAGTTTATGTATTCAAACGAACAGGAACGACGTGGACACAACAAGCTGCATTTCAATCGAGTGATATACAAACGAGTGATTATTTTGGGTGGTCGGTATCGATACACGGTGATTATATAATTGTTGGTGCCCGTAACGAAGATACGGGTGGGTCTAATGCGGGTTCGGCGTATATATTTAAAAGGGATGGGACGACGTGGTCCCAACAAGCTAAGATCCAATCAAAACATACAAGTAACGATGATAATTTTGGATCGTCTGTGTCTATACACGGTGATTATGCGATTATTGCAGCGTATCTTTATGATGAAGATCATCCCGATGTGGCTTCTAATAGGGGTGCGGCGTATATATTTAAACGAGAAGGAACGGCGTGGAGGCAACAAATTCAACTTCAACCAAGTGATCCGGGAGCCGATGATCATTTCGGTGGTGATACCCAAGGTGTTGATATTTATGGTGATTACGCAGTTGTTGGTGCGCGTCTCGAAGATACGAATGGGAGTAATGCGGGTTCGGCGTACGTATTTAAGAAAACGTCAACTACTCTTAGTACTGTAAGAAATCCATACTTTACGGCTTACGATGCTATAGAAACCAATAGTAATTGGTCGTCGAGTACGGGATTCCAAATAACGGAGAGTTCTGTCGGAGCAAGTCGACCTGGATATCACGCATTTGATAATACCTATACGGCTGATAATTCGTGGGAATCGACGTGGTTATCGGGAAGTTCCATGCCTGCGTGGGTTCAAATTCAGTACCCAGAAGACGTCGTTATAAAATCGTATACGATAGTCGGACGCGATGATACGAATAGGTATTATCCTACCTCGTGGCAATTACAAGGTGCGACGGCAGCAGCACCTTCAACCTACGTAAACCTCGAAACAACCGGTGGTAATAGAACCGCAAGTTCATGGGCACCATTAGCCGAAGTTTCACATGATGTTAATACACCGAATACGGCGTATAGGTACTTTAGATTATACGTGAATAGTTCAAATGAGAATAACCAGGTTTCTATAAACGAATTGAAACTTTTCACAACACCTTTATCGGGACAATCTGGGACGGTAGACGAGTCGTGGTCCCAACAAGCTAAGCTTCAAGCGAGTGATGTACAATTGAACTCTGAATTCGGTGGATGTGTATCAATTTCGGGAGACAGGCTTGTCGTGGGAGCAAATGCTGACGATAGAACTGCAACTGATGCAGGTGCGGCGTACATATTCGAACGGTCTGGTGAGGACTGGACGGAGGTTAAGAAGATTACCGCGAGTGACGCACAAGCAAGTGACTCTTTTGGTATAGCCGTTTCTATGGATGGTATAAATGTGATTGTGGGTGCATACGGCGAAGATACGAAAGGTACGGGTGCGGGTGCGGCGTATATATTTTCGAAAGGTCCTAAAGCCGTTCCAACACTAAACTTCGACGGGTACAACAAATTGAGTATCGATAACGTATCTCTTTCACCAGATCCGTTCCCTAATACTATCAGTATTGTATATAACAATTTATTTGGCTCTGGGGGAGGAAGTTATTGTTATAAACTTAGTTCATCTCCACCATCGTCTTCAACCTCAAATTTTTATGAATTGTACACAAGTCCAACTGGTACTTTACATGGCGCGGGATATGGTATTGAATTTAGACACGAATCAGATGGTACTACAAAATTGTATGTAAATTCTGATGACAACAGTGCACAACCCGCTACTGTTAAAACAAATGATACAACGACATCGGCAGTCGATGTTGTAATAACATCTAATACAACAGAAGTAATTCTCGAAGATACTTCGGGTTCGTCTTATTACGCAACTTTCAGTGTTACGGCGGACATGTTTTTCAAAAATACACCTCCCGATACTTCAGTTACGATAAAAAAAGACGGCGCGGCGTTCGCGACGACGACGTCGAATACGGTCTACATACGGGATACGGGCACGTACACGGCGGAAGTGAAAGGTTCGGGTGCGTACGCGATTGAGTTGAGTAATGTGGTGACGGGTTCACTTAGTACACACCCTGGAACCCCATTAATAACAAATTTTGTTGTAACACGAAATAATGGTTCGGATTATACCGATGCAAGTCCGTACTCTGGTAATACAGGTTTTGATAACATTTTCGTCGATGGAAATACAGCTACACACGAACTGGACGGTCATGATGGTAGTGGTATTGGGTTTGCCATGTATATTCACTTTGACAAAACATTTACTGTAAATACAGCAGTTTTTAAAATGATTTCGACTTATAGCACATATAAAAATATATCGTTTAGATGTGGAGTATCAGAATCGAATTATATAACTGTTGATCCCGGAGAACAACAATATTCCACTACACAAACGATATCGTTTACATTTTCTAGTCCAATTACAGTAAATAAACTATATTTTGCAGTGAATCAAGACGGTAGTTCCGATTTATACAATTTAAGAATGACTAATGGTGATATTATTATAAACGGTATAGAATACCCATTATCGGATTCCGATAAAATATCACCCCCCTCCCTCACCTACGACAACTACAACAAAATAACGCTCGAAAACATGAACTACGAAGATACAGCGACGGTATCCGACCCGAACGGGTCGATACACGAGATCGGAACGGCCAAGACCATGTACGTAAAAGACGTGGGTGAGTACGTGTTTAAGATAAATGGGACCGATAAGTACGTCGAGTCGAACGTGTACGTGTCCTCGGTCGACCTCGCGGGTGCAACGACCAAACCTATAAGTTTCGACGGGTACAATAAATTGACACTCATAGATGCGGGTGAGAATGCGGTGTCGAACGTATCGGTAGACGGAGGGGCAAAACAAGAGTTAGGGTCCGCGACGACATATTACATTAAGGACACGGGAACGTACACACTCGAAATGTCGGGATCGAACGTGTTCGCGTTGAGTAGTAACGTCGTGGGTTCGATTTTACCCCCACCAGACACGAATATTGCTTTCCACTTCAATACGTTTTCGTGGGGTGGTGATCCGTATAGCGACGGTTCGGTGACTGCGGCGGCAACGGCGGGACACATTTATTCCGATACGCCTACGGGGACGTATACATGGGGATCACTGGACAGTGCATCAACGGCGAGTCAACAGACAACGTATACATGGACACCTGCTTCAACAGTAACAGCTAAAGTTCTAATGGTTGCCGGTGGTGGTGGTGGTGGTAATTCAGATAATGCTAACGGTGGTGGTGGTGGTGGTGGTGCGGGTGGTGTAGTGTATAATGCGAGTGTTTCTTTATCGGGACAAAAAACTATAACGGTTGGTGGTAATAATAGTGCTGTAAGGGGTGATGGTATATCAACGACTTTTACTGGATTAACAACGGCATTTGGTGGTGGTAAAGGTGCTGGTGCTTCGGGTAGTGCTAATAATGGTGGTTCGGGTGGTGGTGCATTTAGAAATGGAACGGGTGATGCTGGTACATCGGAGCAGGGTTACGCAGGTGGTAATGGTAGTTCAACATATTCACCCTCGTCTGATCAAGGTGGTTCCGGTGGTGGTGGTTCCGGTGGTGTTGGTGCGGGTGCAACTGATGCAAACGGTGCAAACGGTGGTATTGGTTTAGATTATTCGAGTGTTTTTGGAACGACGTACGGTGATTCGGGTTGGTTTGCATCTGGTGGTGGTGGTGGTTTTCACAGCGGTGGTAGTCCAGGTACAGCATCGAATGGTGGTGGTACTAGTGGTGGTGCTACTAGTGGTAGTACTGGTGCGACTGGTCAAAAACACACGGGTGGTGGTGGTGGTGGTGGTTCTATAGCAAGTGGTCCCGGTTCTTATGGTGGTTCGGGTATTGTACTTATACAAATTCCAACTGCAGTACCTTCCCTAACCTTCGACACGTACAACAAACTAACACTCGAGAACTTTACGACGACCGATCAGGAATGGCCACCAGCTTCGTTTACGTCACCAACGTTTTCCGGGACTACTATCACTGGTGTTACTACGACGAATAATGCTAAAGATCAATCATGGACTATATCCGGTGCGGTATACGGAAACGGTGAGTACTCGGCGTCGTTTGATGGTACCGTACTTAGCAATGCAAATTATAACGGTCCTGTACAGTGTTTCAATAAAGTGAACGACGTTTACGCGTTCCACTCACACAGTATACAGACGGGTATAATTACTCTAAACATGCCCGAAAAGATACTTTTGAATTCGTATGAATTGAGACACAGACCTAACCAGAATACGAGTGAAAATCACGCCCCGAGAGATTGGACACTCGAAGCATCTAACGATGGAACGACGTGGCTTGTGTTAGATACACAATCGAGTCAATCGTATAACCCGGATGTTCAAGGCGACGAAGCTTCTAAACGTACGTATACTGTTTCCGGTAACGTTACTGAATATTCAAGGTATAGATTAAATATAACAGCAAACGATGGTGGTTCACATTTAGTAATAGGTGAATGGAAACTGTTCGTAAATAACCCCCGAACGGCAACACTCACGGACCCGTACGGGGCGACGTACGCGCTCGGACAAACACAAGATACGATATATATTCGCGATACTGGGGACTATACACTCGACGTTCAAAATAACGACCAAAAAGCGATCGTGACGAAGACTGTGGGTACGATTAGTACAACAACACCTGATCCAAGTTCTGCATGGACTAAAGTAATACAAATGGGTGTTAAACATGACATAACAGCTGATGTGTATAGTACCGGTTATACCGGAACTAAAAGTAACTGGTTAAACGGCGTTGCTACGTATAATGCAACATCTGATGATAATTATATAACAACGTGGGATAGAACAAGTGTTAAAAAATTCTTATGGCGTGGAAGAGATGGAGCGTGGGAAATTTTATTTAGTAACGACGAATTAGATAATTATAATACTCATTGGAGTAGTGATAGACACTATGTACCCGTTATATCAGGAAAAGGGACGGTTAATCTTGATGTTGCTGGATCAGTAGATGTGTCCACTATAACGCATATGGAAGTTTTTGGACATGGACATTCAAGTGCAAATTATCCTCAAATGTATTTTACTAATAATGGTAATCATAGTGGTAGAGTAGGTAATTTTAGTTGGATGGAAAGTAGTTATGGTTGGAATAGAGATAACCTTTGGGGTACTAATCACCAAGGTTTTGAAGTTTTAGTATCTACGAGTGATACTGCTGGTCATCTTATAGATCCAGTATTACCACCTTCCCTAACCTTCGACACGTATAACAAACTCACTTTAACCGGTACCGATTCGGACGCGACGTCGAATATATGTTATTTCTCGAACACGTACGAGATGGGGTCGCGTAAAGAGTTGATCATTAACGATGCGGGTACGTATTACGCGAACATATACAGTTCGAATACACTCGCGCTCGTTAAAAAGCAGGTTACTACAGTTGATTCTAACCCAATTGGTACGTATAATAGTATATATAACATAGACGGGACCGGTAATCGTTTGGGTCGTTCACATACAGGGCCTCCTGTATCATTTAATGCAGCGGGGACGCGCGTGGTTATTGGTGAAGTACTTAGTTGGAGCGCACACATTTACGATAAGGTAGGATCGTCGTGGACCTTATCACAAACATGGACAACATCAGACAATCATGGATTTGGTAATAGTTGTGCCATGTCAGACGATGGTAACGTGGTTGCAGTAGTAGAAAACGACAGTAGCAATAACAGAATGTCTCTATTCGTGTACGAAAATGGTTCGTGGGTTACGAAACAAGATCGAACTGAGATAAGCGGTGCCAGAGATTCATTTGGTTCTGGGTTTTCTATGAGCGGTGATGGTGAACATTTACTCGTTACGGATTATAGTTACGAAGGGTCAAATAGTGGTAAAGGGCGTGTCAAAATATTTGATATATCGGGATATAGTTTTATAGAACGCCTCAATATTGATTATAGTACTTATGCGTCTTCCTGGCACAGTGATATAGATCGGTACGGTAATAGGGCAATTTGGACTGACAGTGCCGCAAATTACTTTCGCGTTTATAAAAGGTCGGGTACATCTTGGTCGCAGTCGACAACAATAGCCCCGTCAAACACAAGTGGGAAAGGGCTGGTATCGTGTGATGAAAACATGGTCCGTGTTGCATTATCCGATACTTCCAATTCCAGTGCTGGTGTTACTATATGGTACCGCGACCCATCGGGTGATACGTTTACACTCGAAGAAACCATTACGGTTGATAATGCGGGGTGTAACATTTCCATGAATTATGCGGGTGATAGAGTGATGATAACGGATATAACTGCAGGAGATATAGAAATATGGACGCGGTCGGGAACAACATGGACGAAACAGAAAACGATAAATCCACCAACTTTCGGGACTACGGTGTTGGATTGTCATACTTCGAATAAAGGTGATGGGTATACACTTGCGACTGTTGATGAAACGTACGATTCTAATAAAGGACGTGTGTACATTTATTCAGATCCTTCTTCCGGACCATCCCTAACCTTCGACGGGTACAACAAACTAACCGCACCCGTCCTCGAAGCGTCGTTTACGGCGACGCGTCTTTCGGATTGGGATAATAGTAACCAGAGTAAATCACCAAATTCCGGTAAAGGCGATTGGCCGGGTACATCTTTTACGGGAGAATCGGATGCACATTGGTGGACTTTACACAATAACGATAAGGTTTATACGAGTTCGTATAATTACGGTACTACCAGAGATGCGGCACAATTGTTTACAACGGTCACGTCGAGTGATTGGAACCATGCGTATCATACACAGTCAGGCTGGAATGCAACAAAAATATTGAAACTCGGGTATAAGTTTACGGTGGGATCTAAAACTTTGGGTTCCATGAAATTATGGCAAGCGCCCGCATCTTACCCCACCGGTGATGTGACTATTAAGTATTGGGACGGAACGAGTTTGAAAACGGTTACGAACCAGAGTCCAAGTGGGTTCCCATCGAGTATATCGTATTATACGGAACAGGAGTTTACGTTTAATTCTGCAAATGCACAATATTGGCTAATTGAGTGTAAAACACACGCATCTTCACCATCTACTAACTACATTGGTTTAGCGGGTTGGCAATTATTATCAGGTCGAGACCCCGTGAGTACGGTACTCACCAAAGGGTCCGATTCGTACGATATTGGTACGGCGTCGAGTATATACATAGACGCGGCGGGGACGTACGACGCACAAGCGAAGAACAGTAACACGTTCATAATTAAGACGAGTAACGTCGTGGGTGGAAGTATTACACGCAATCAAGCATGGAAAGCGGATGGGACCGAATACCAGATTTTGTACGCGAGTGATGGATCTGCAAATAATAATTTTGGTAGATCGTGTGCTATGTGGGGTAGTTATATGGTTGTTGGTAGTTTTGAAGGGTCGAGTAATACACAAGGTGCTATCTACATATACAAAAAAGAAAGTGGAACGTGGACGTTTAAACAAAAAATTTCTGGTGAAGGTGCAAACGATTATTTTAGTGGATATGGAGCTGTTGATATACACGAAGATACTATAATTGTTGGTGCGTATAAACACGGAACAAACAATAACACGGGTAAAGCTTATATATATACACGTTCGGGTGAAACGTGGAGTTTAGAAAGTTCTATTGTTTCGGATGATTTAGCGACGGATGATAAATTTGGTATAAGTGTGAGTGTTCACGGAGACTATGCAGTTGTTGGTGCACAACTAGACGATGGTCCATCTCAATCTGGTGCTGGTTATATATTTTACCGTGATGGAACTTCATGGTCTCAACAACAAAAACTTAACCCGGGTGCCAGTGACGAAAACGTTGGTACACATGTAAGTATATACGGTGATTATGTCGTTCTAAGTGGAAAAAGATCTGGTAGCGATTTAAGAGGGCGTGCACATGTATACAAAAGGTCGGGAACGACATGGGGAAACCATACTGTAATATCAAACCCTAATCCAGCTAGTAATGATGCTTTTAGTGAAAGGTTATCAATTACAGATGGGTATGTGGCTATAGGTAGTGACGCCGATGATCCCGGTGGGACATCTGATGCGGGTCAAGTTTACGTGTTTAAACATTCAGGTACGAATGATTGGACTCTTGAAGCTACACTCGAGGCGAGTGATAAGACATCGGGTATGCGGTTTGCCTCGGGTATAACTATGACACCAAACGTTCTGGTTGTGGGTGCACACCAAGAAGGTACAGGTGGTGCGAATGCGGGTGCGACGTACGTATTCGAACGGTCGGGGACAACGTGGACCGAGGTTAAAAAAGTTGTAGCGAGTGATGCAGCAGCGGGTGATAGGTTAGGAATCTATGTAGGAGTTAATAACGATGGATTATCTTTCGTATCGGGTGCATACGGTGAAGATACGAAAGGTTCGAATG
>Ga0208792_1000395_pt1 | contig 17034 bp, 28 predicted proteins | sample 14_taG_FD_184087 | JGI IMG/M metagenome (GOLD analysis project Ga0208792, IMG submission 184087) | Marine viral communities from the Subarctic Pacific Ocean - 14_ETSP_OMZ_AT15311 metaG (SPAdes) (version 2) | ecosystem: Environmental > Aquatic > Marine > Oceanic | place: Pacific Ocean | collected...
ATATCTTTGCCATCATCCACCCCAGAGCATACAACAGCCCCAAGTCGTCCTTCGTTTCTTCCTGTGCCTTCTTCGACATCAACTACCTCCAGTGTAACTTCAATGAACGGCTTTGCTTTGAGCCAAGCATGTGTACGCTTACATTCGTACGGTGCATTAATATCTTTGATCATTACACCTTCATAGCCACCGTCTACAGCCGCTTTATTAAGCTCTACAAAGCGTTCTTGTCCTTCTAGGGTATCCAAGTCAACATCTTCCCATTCACACGCTTGTACGTGCTCTAAGATATCATTGTTTTCTAACACCCAATACTTAACTAAATTACTACGATATGTTTGTGGCTTGTCCCATCCACCTTCTAAAAAGTCTTTCAATGGAATAAAGTCAAACAAGTGCAGTACAGCGTCAGTTGCTTTCTTACCATCTTTACGTTGCAGTTGCTTCATAAGGTCTTGGAAGTCTGCACTCATTACTTCGCCATCTAATACACAATCATAAGGAGCAGGAGTACAACTTAGTACGTTCTCAATCTCTTTGATAATGTGATCGAAGTTATGAAACTGTTTTCCGTTACGTGAGAACAGTTCTACCTTGCCGCCTTTGCATACTGCTAGTACACGAACACCGTCTAGCTTAACTTCAATCTGCTTTACTCCGGTCATCTTCTTTTCGTGATTAGCTGAGTCATGTGCCAAGGCACAAGTAAATATAGGAACAGCATATTGTGGGAAGTCTTTGGCTACTTTGTTAACAGTTTTTTCACTCATACCGCAACGTAGGTCTTTGATTAAGATACGTCTGTAGAAGCCATTCCATTGTTCGACAGTAGCAACACTCATTGCAAGTTCAATCGCATCACGTGCCGCATGTCCTGTAAGTTCTCTATTAATTAGTTGATTAGCAAGTACTTTGAAATCTCTCCAAATAAGGCCTTGTCCTGTAAGTACATCTGAACGCTCTGGTACTTTCTTAACACCGAATGTAACAAGCGGATCAAGTGCCATTGTAATGCCTTCAAAGAACTCGTCTAGTCCTTCTTCCATTGCTGATCTGATGATTGCTTGTTTGGCTAGTTTGCTGTTGTCAGCTTCTAACTTTGCAATAACTTCTTGTGGCTGAGTTCTCATACTAAATCCTCGATATTAATTGGTGTATAGTTAGTTTGTTCGACACAGACACACTTATATGGGCCTTCAGGTGAAGGGTTACTATGTATATGTCCGTGTACATTAAGCACTGGTCCTGTGCCAAATCTATGTGTTTCGGCAAGTGTGCTTTCATGCTGTGGAGTGTGACTAAGCAATAATCCTTTTTTACTAAGGTCTGCCCATAACATAATTTTTTCAAAGTATGGTGCTAAAAATTTTGGATTATCGTGATTACCTAAGATCAAAATTTTCTTGCCGTTTAGTTTGTTAAAGTTTTCAGCAAGCCATTTGTCTTTGTGTTCACCAAACAATACATCACCTAAGTGATAGATTGTATCTCCGGGAGCAACAACACTATTCCAGTTATCAAACATACATTCGTTCATTTGATCTACATTGTCAAATGAACGGGCAGGCTTACCGACATAGTCTTTGAAGTTTAGAATCGGTGCGTGGTTAAAGTGTGTATCGCTTATTACCCAAGTATTTTTCATTGCAGTTGCCCTTAAAGTGTATATACAGTATAGTATCTATTTACTCACTTGTCAACCTTTTATTTGGCATCGGTGCAGGGAGTCGAACCCCGGCTTTCAGTTTTGGAGACTGACGTGCTACCGTAACACTTCACCGACAAAAAAAGCCCTGCAATATTTCTACTACAGGGCTTGCTAAAAATAACTTTTTAAAAAGTCACGTCAAGACATACCCCCAGTAGGTGGCCAACAAGTAATATATGTTGTGTTAGTCTTGAACATGTTAGTATTCCTTATTATGTATTTATAATACACTCTTTATTTAGTTGTGTCAACCTTTTATTTAGGAAGTTTTCCGTCTCGGATAACATCTAACATTAGTGTTTTAGTATTCCAACCTGTTGCGCCACTATTAGTTACTACAATACGACCCTTGTCCATATCAATTAGTATGTTCTGTCCGTTCCGTCCTTCAGTACCAAATATGTTACGCTTAGAGTCTATGCCTCTAAAGTTGAAATAAAATTGGCCGCCGTACTTAGTTGCATAATTATTAATCCAAAGCGGTGCAGTGCTACTAGTATTCCGCTGTGGCCAATGCTCTGCTTGTTCTTGTATTTGTTTCATGTACTTGCCAACACAAGTTTGATCTTGGTAATCTTTCATCATAGCTGTTGCTACTCGTAAAAAGTCAAGCCGTGTTATAAAGTAGGAGTACGAAGCTCTTGTTTGCATTTGTCCATAATACTTACTACGTGTACCGTCTTTCATTAGTGATTTACGATGCATCTCAAACTGTACTGGATGTTTGATCTTAATCTTATCTTGGAATACTTTGCGCATCAGATTGTCGTAGTTATTACCTGCTTTAAAAGCAATGTAGTTTGCTAATACATCTGTAAGAGAGTTATTATAGAAAATATTCCTACCACGTTTTTCTGTACCTTCAAGTAATTCGCCTATGGTATCTAACCCCATATCTCTATGCGAAATGTTTGATCCCATAATATAGTGACTATGTTGCTTGTCAATAGTATGCTGATCACCGGCTCTCATATTAAGTAAGTCTTTTAGTGGTTGACCTTGATATAGCGTATTACTCATCATAGGCCAATCGATAGTTTCATCTATTGAACTAATGTATCCTTCACAAATTGCATGACCTATTACATACGATGTAATACTTTTACCACTTGAATGAGTATAGAAATGCATTTCATCAGTTATATTTCGATCGAAACGTCCGTCTTTAGCTTTACCGTTATATTTAACTACTCCATTATCGTAATACAAGTAGCTGTACAGAAAACCTTTTTCCATCTCGTTGTCTAATCTTGCACTTGGCAAATTAGGAACAAACTCAAACGGCACAGCATTGCCTTTAGGCTTGATAGTATACATCCATCCTTTGCTACGCCAGCGATTAATAAAGTTGATCCGCTTGTTGTTATACAATGATAATGTTGCATCATTAGGTCTAGCCTTTTCAGGCATTTCCCAGCCAGTATTATAATCTACTGCAAGACTTTTAGGTTTTGATTGGGGATTTAATGTTGTCTGGCATCCTGCTAAAACAAAAGATGCAAGCAAGATTGAAGATACTGTACTTTTCATTTCTGTTGCCTATACTGTTCAATAACTTTATAGAAATATTATAGTATCTTTATTTTAGTTTGTCAACATCTTTTTTGTCTGCTCTGCCCTTTTTCCCGCAGTGTGGACAATGAAAGGTTGTTCGTTCAATGCAGTACTTGTCTTCCATAGTAGCGAATGTAAACCAGCCCTTGCATGAAGCGCAGGTTAAATGCCATATGATTTCTTTCACTGCATTAAACATTGTAAAAGTATTTAGTTTATTTTTCTAATCCAATACAGGGAATAAGAATACTTTGCTTACAATTATCTGGATAAGCAATAGCTGAACCAAGTATAGGCAATCCTACCATACCAATGATGATAATCAAGAATGCCCAGCCTAAGCCTTTGGTTGTGCAATAGTTTGTTTGTTCACTCATTTTACAATCCTAATATTCCAAATAGGTTAAACCAACCCATTGATGTTCCGATAATGATTGGTAGTGCTACCATAGTAAACGCAATAATTAAAAACGCTAGTATAGCACCATCGTTGTGATACGGTTCGTTTGGATTACTCATTCGTGTTCACCACCGTATCCACGTGAGTTAATGCCGTTGTCTCTACGGAACGCTGTTGGTCTGCGTTTTGCTGTTTCAAATGTTGCTACTGTTACAGCAATAGCGGCTAATAGTAACGCATGTATTACCATACTAACTACGCCTGCCCACATACTACTTACAATAATAGCAAATACAATACACCACATCCATGCAAGTACCTGCATGATCATATGTCGTGTGCTGAAGTCTGGAATATTACTTAGTGGATTCGTTTTGTGATCCATTACTACATTCCAACAATTATATACCCATTCTCTCATTGATATTACCTTTCTAAATATTACCTTTGTAGGATAGTGAGCGTCTACATCATCACGATATTCGATTGCATCGTTTACATCATGAAACTCTTGTGATACTTTACGGTCTTTAAACCAGGCAGTTACTCGGTACATTGATTAGTTGCTCTCTATAATTTTACTTATATAACTATAATAACATAACAAATGTCAAATGTCAACCTATTTTGGCTGGAACGGAAGGACTCGAACCTTCAATCACTTGTACCAAAAACAAGTGCATTACCATTATGCTACGTTCCATTAGTGGTAGTCCCTACGGGAGTCGAACCCGTCTTTCTAGGTTGAAAACCTAGCGTCCTAACCGATAGACGAAGGGACCTTATTTGGTGCGAGTAGAGGGACTTGAACCCCCACGCCGTAAAGCACTAGAACCTAAATCTAGCGTGTCTACCAAATTTCACCATACTCGCTTTATGGTGCTCCCACACGGACTTGAACCGCGGACCTACAGATTACAAATCTGTTGCTCTACCAGCTGAGCTATAGGAGCGTTATCTTTTTACTCTACAAATTGGACAGAAATCGTTACTGTCTAATTCAAATTTACATTCTGGACATTTATTTACCATGCAAATACTTATCCTGTGTTATGGAGCGGGTAAGGAGAATCGAACTCCTATCATCAGATTGGAAATCTGAGGTCTTACCATTACACAATACCCGCCTTGGCAGAGAGACAGGGATTCGAACCCTGGGAACGCTATGAACGTTCAACGGATTAGTAATCCGCCGCTTTCGGCCACTCAGCCACCTCTCCATTTTGGCTCCGACGGTAGGGGTCGAACCTACGACCAATTGATTAACAGTCAACTGCTCTACCACTGAGCTACGTCGGAATATTCTTACTTTGCGTTAATACTTACATTAATACGTACACGATCGCCTACGTTATAATTGTTGTAAGTAAAACTCTTTCCTACAAACCCACGCCATTCGTAGCGGATTGTATAGTTCTTAACCACACGTTCTGTAGTATAACGGTTTTCAGTATAGCATTGCTTTTCACGTTTGTAACCAACAATGCCACGCTGTCCTTGATTTTGATCGGCAGCAATAATACCGCCTAATACTGCACCTGCGGCAGCACCATTATCTTTACCAGTAACGCCTTTGCCTAACAGACCTCCAATGATCATACCACCTAATACATCAGCGCCACTGGCACCTCCGCCTGTATTACCATAGATAGGAACTTCAACATCATTACAAATTCGAACGGGTTGATTGCTTGTCACTTCTTGATAATTTGTCTGAACGTTTGTAACTGTTGCAAACGTTTCAGCCAGTGCAGGTGTTGCAAGTGTTACCATTGCAACTGTTGCTAATAGATGTTTCATTGGGGTCTCCTAAGCCAATTTATTTATATAGTATAGCATTATTATATATCAATGTCAACCACTTTTTTAATAATTTGCGGTATCTTCTGTACCATTTCCATACTGCATAACTTTTATATTCTTTACTCTATCGTAACGAAAACTACGGAAGCCTTTGCTTTCTAACGCCCATACAGCAATTACCTTGTCCGATATCTCACGAACTTTCTTTTGTGTGATTGCATCATCTTTTTTTGCAGGCGGTAAGAAACTTTCAATAAGAGTACACGGCATCTTACGTTCGTCACCGTTCAACTTAGTAAATGTAACTTCAACAACTTCTTTTTGTAAAAGTTTATACAACTCTTCCTTTGTAGGAATACCTTTGAGTGTTGCTACAGTATCAGCGACTTTCAACGACTTTGTCTGCGAATCCATTGTCTACTGCCTCCTGTGCTGTTAAGAACGTATCGAACTTCATTGTTTCAAACAGTTCATCGTATGTCTTGCCTGCTGTATTGTGCTTAACGTAAAGCTCTGTAAGACGGCGGTTAACTTTCTTTGATTCTTCAAATGCTCGTTGTGCATCTTCAAACTGTAGCTCTTGTACATGTACTGAACCACTTGTGCCTCGTGTGCCACTTGACACTCTATGAATCATTGTGCGTGACTCTGGCAACACTGTACGCTTGCCTGCTGTACCTGCTTGTGCTAGGAACGAGCCCATTGAACATGCTTGACCCATTACAATTGTACGCACATCTGGCTTGATGTACTGCATGGTGTCATAGATAGCTAATCCTGCTGTTACAGCGCCTCCTGGGCTATTGATGTACAAATTAATGTCCTTACTAGTGTCTTCACTTTCTAAGAACAACATCTGTGCTACAATTAAGTTAGCCATGTTGTCTTCAACTGGACCATTAAGCATAATAATGCGGTCCTTCATCAAACGGCTGTAAATATCAAATGAACGTTCACCTTTTGATGTCTGTTCAACTACCATAGGTACTAACGGCATATTATCTCTCCACTATTGGTGTTGTTGATTGCGAGTCGTGATAGTCACCGCTTTTGTAATAGTCACGATTTGCAGTTTCTTTTATCATCATGCCATTACGCATACGATAGGTTACTATTTCTCTACGGATAACTCCGTCTGAATCTGCGTCAAACGCAGCCTTAAATGGACCTTCGGTCATCGTCTTCCTTCCTTTACATAATGTACTGTTGGGCCTGCACTTGTAAATTCCATACCATGCATATTTCCTACATATACTTTTCCATTCCAACGCATTGGAATTTTATTAGTTGCGATATAAGCATCGAAACGCTCACCTTCTCTAAAATTATCACATTCAGCTTCTACGCTTTGTTCGTTACGAGTATTCGTAAGCATTACTGTTGCATCATTTATTGTTCTCATTGTTTCCCCATAAGTTTAAGGTTTAATACAAAGTTCTCTACAAGCATTTTAACACAAACAACCTTCAGTGTCAATGGATCATCTTCCATTTCTGCTACATGCATGGCCATTAAATTAAATGCTTCGTCTTCGTCGATTGCTAAATTTTCAAAATCAACAGGATCAACCTTATCAGTCTCTCGAGCAAGTTCTGCTATCAACTGCCAGTCGTTACTCATGGTAACTTCCACTCCCATTCATCTTCAATTGCTGTTTGGACAAACTGATAATAATCTCTATTCTCATCATCCATGTGTGCAAAGTATATACCTGCACGATCCATTAGTTCGTGTATTTTTGTATCTGGTTCAAGATGCGCTCTTGGATGACTTTCCATAAGTGCTTGGATCTCATCCATAATACCATTTAGTTTTTCTTGTATCTTACTCAATGATAGGTTACCTCCTCAGTAGGATCTACACCAAAATAAGTAATGCAGATTTTTATTATTGCTTCTGGTACGTTAGATTCGTCATCATCTTCAGGAATGAACATACCTTTTAAGGTTCCGTCCTTGCCGATAATTAGCCCCCAATCGTCGTCTTCTAGTGTGTCTTCAAATTTAACTTTATCGTTCATCATCTTTGACCTTTCTTGCAATTGTTTTGTGCAGTCCTGGATTTACAATTAACGCATTGTCCATAAGTTTGTGTCTAATATAATTCCTAGTATAGTGTATGTCTTCGTTACTTGTGTCTTCAATAAACGGAACTTGTTTCAAGGCTGCCCAGAGTTCTAAGTCTCTCTTTCTATTTAATCTAAAAGGGCGAATTACATGATTTCTACGATACGGAATAATCTTGCCGGTTCCGTTTAAACAACTCCAAATCCAAGTTTCTACACAATCATCTAAATGATGTCCTGTAACAATAGGGTAATCAGAATACTTGTCAAAAAATGCATAACGTTTTTCTCTCCACCACGCTTCTCTACTAGCACCGAGAGGAACAGTGTTTTTTCCTATATCTGACCTAATGTATTTGATATTATTATTTCGGCAATACTTAGATACAAACTCTTCAGCTTGTCTTCCGTGTTCAGTGCCATGATTAAAATGTAGTACAGAAACATCATGGTTACGCTTTAGAAAATCTAAAGCAACCATACTATCAACACCGCCGCTACATGCTACAAATAATTTTCGTGATAGTTTACCTTGTAATTTAATCATTTTCCCAATGCTTCAAAATTTCTAAACTTTTTCCTGATCCTCGTGTTTTAAGATATCCTTGTTCTATTAGTGCGTCAATTACACTTTCAGTAATGTCTTCTGTACTTTCTTTATTAACTAGATAATATGTAAGTGCAGACCCTGAAACATATGTTACGAATAACCAAATCCACATTTCCATTTAATTAATCCTCACTGCTTTTATATTTTCCATACCTATGCCAGTAAATCTACTAGCACTACCATTTATGTTAAATGCTTTTTGTCGAGCTGAATATTCACTTATTGCATATTCATAACCAAGAAAGTTATCGTTAAGATAAATTTTATACGTAAAGATCATCGTATTATACCTTGTATAGTTTCACATAATTAAGACGTGTTTCATTTGCACTAAACATTTTGTTCTTAGTCTGTGCTTTGACCTTTGCTTTGATACGTTTCATATCACCTACGTTGTGTTCGAACTTGTTCATAAAGCTGATCAAGTTGCCGTCTATAACTGCTGTGTAGTTATAGCTCTCCCACTGTGCGCTGTAACGCTTGTCAAGTATCTTAGCAACACCTTCAACAACATCTTTCTCTTTGCCTAGGTACTGACTGTCACGATACTCAATACGAATTTCTTTTGTAAGTCCTGTTTCGTGTTTGTCACGTTTTACAAACTCAGGAATAAATGCAACACGACCTAAGTTATTAAAACCAACAGTGTCTTGTGATACACTTTCGATCATGTCACGTTTAAATTCATCTAAGTCGCCCAAGCCTAACATTACATAACGCTTCATCCACTTTTGAATCTCTGCTACTTCTGCATAGTCTTCTTGTGTAGGTGTAGGACGAATAAAGTCCGAAGGTACTAGATCTAAACTTGTTTGGAAAAAGTATCTTACAATTTCTTTATTGCTAAACTGTGTTTTGTTTTCTTCTTCGCTAAACCTACGAGTATCTTTGATGTAACTACCATTAATACGCTGTGCGGCACAAGCAATAGCAAGTGCATCTTGTGTTGATACTGTCTTTAATGGTATTGAATCTGGATGTGTCCATCCGCCTTTAACTTCGCTAAACATATGTGCCTCTACGTGTTTGCCTAATTATGTATATACTATAGCATCAATTAAAGTAAGTGTCAACCATACCTTTATAAAAGATGTCCAATTCTTCTCTACTGCCCATATCGCTTTTAAATTGATTTGCTTTTCTACATACAATTACATAGTTGTTGATTTCATCTTTACCACCCATAGATCTTGCAAGTTTATGATCTACTGTAGGTTGAAAGAATCCATCATAGTTATCAATATTAGGATTTGTTATCCTGTTCAATCCTCTACCATAGTCTAATGGTGTACCAAATATGGGACAGTTATCTGGTGCAATTTTTGCTAGTTGGAAAGGATCTCCTTCCCATTTCACAGAGTGTGCCCAAATAAGTTTTAAAAATTGATCTTGCTTTGTAGACTTCTTAAACATTTCAAAAAATGTGCCGTATGTTGAAGCATCGTCTTGTGGATGGAATCTACGTGAGGAGAGAGCCCTAAGGCCCTCTTCTCTAATTTTTATTAAGTCTGCCATTTACATAAACTCCGCAAACTTATCATCTTCGTGCTTTTGTGCTTTGTTATTAAAAGAATCTACTTCAACAATGCTTGTATACTCTGCAACCTTACCGTTAGCGTCTGTGTATACATAAGGCATATCAATAACAAAGTCAGCACCACCTTTTTCAACAACAGGCAATTTCAGATCGTAACCTTTTTGTTTTCCTGGCTGTGACTGAATGTGTGCTTCGCGATTATCTACCAATGACTTAATCGCAGCCGCAATCATTAGTCCTCGATTGCTACCACCTGTGAAACGATGGTCTTTCCATTCTGTATATTTGCCTGACTTTGTTTTTTCAGGATACTGAGCTCTAATAGCTTTCAGTACGTCTGACCATACCTTACTGCTCGAACCCCAACGTTCGCTCATAACCTGTCCAATTTTAATTAACAAGTCATCTGTCACTGCCTTCTTAGGCATTTGTGCGAACAGTTCAGTTAATCCCCATACTGGTGCATGATCGATTGCAGAGAAATGCCACGCATTGCGTACACATTTGAGTGCCATTTGGAATGCAAAACGGTTAGCGTAACTGTCTTTGCAAAACTCTTTGAAATGCTTCTGTAGGTGTGCAGTATGTTTTGTCTCACCTGCACCTGGTGTTGCACTTTCAGGTACAAGTGTAATATTCACATCACTTAAAACCTTAGACAAATTGTATGCTGGTTGATCTTCTAGTTTGACATCAAGTCCTGCTGTCAACATAGACATTGCTCTGTTGTTACGAACTTTTACAAAGTCATAGTCTGTAATAGGAACAACATCTGCATTACAAGCCAAGAACTGATTAAAGTCAATATAAGGCATATCCTTCATACTAAAGCCTACAATAAGAGTTTTTACTCCATGTAGTGCTAGTGCCATTGAACCCTGCATACCATCATTAAGGAACACACGTTCTTCGTCTGCGGCATAACGCCCTTTTGCACCAAACACAAGACTGCTATCAAAGTTCATTGCAATTTCAAACATACGCCACAAGTAAATTACTCGTTGTGCTTTCATGTTCATAGCAACAAGGCTTTGGTCTACAGCAAGTCCATTCATGACTGCTTCTTCTAAGTTATATGCTTGTAGTTGTACACCGTACAGTACAGGCTTACCTGTTTCTGGATCAATGATACTGTGCATAGCATCTAGTGCCATTTTGAATGCAGTAATAAAGTCTACAGTACCCATTGACTCTAAGTTAAGGGCACCTTTGCTTACATTCAAGTTAGGGATAGTTGCTCGTTTAATCAGCGATAGTTTACGCTGATAGTCTTCTGGCTCTAAAAATTTGATAGGTGTCCGTTCTTCTTCCGGACCAAAGAAGATTGATAAGTCTTCTCCATAGGCGGATTTAATGCTGTCAGCATATCCGAAGTCGATTGATTTTTTCCAGTTGTCTACATAATTGAATAGACTTACGTATGGTTCTTTCATTGTTGTCTCCTCAGACTATTTAAATTATAGGAACGTTTCTATGTTCCATATTATACAACAGGCTCATCACTATTGACTTTTTGCCTTATTGTTCTTATAGTATACTATCAGTTTAAACAGTTGTCAACTAAAAAGTTGTCCAAAAGTATTATCTGCTTGTGCCATAGCACCATAGTCAGTTGCTTCGTGTACTTCACGTGGTACAAACAATCTATCCATATACTTTCTAATTTGTTGATGTGTCATGCCGATATCTTTACCAAACCACATACCTCGTTGCTCTTTGTTTGCAGGCTTTCGTACTGCGCTCACACAAACATAATCGTATTTTGCCATGTAGTCATACAAGTCTTGTGGATCATAACCAAATAATTTACATTGCTTTGGAACAATCTCAACTTGTACACTAGGACGACACCGTTCGATTGTATCTTTTGCTCCTTGCATAACAAGTAGTTCACTACCTTCAACATCAATTTTAATAGCATCTACATCTTGAAAATTGTAACTATCTAATGTACGTGCTGGCACAGGAACTAGATTCTGACTATCTCTTAGTTTAACATTATCACTATCTAATACAACATGATTATGTCCGCCGTGATCTGTATGATCTAAAATATCAATAGTGCCTTCGTTGCGATTAGTTGCCGCAACTTCATGTACTGTAGTTGTTGCCTTTAAGTTCATACTTTGATGTATGCCTTTATATGTGTACCAACCTGCTGTTGCATTTTCGTCTCTATAGACATCGCCAGCTTCGTCAGTACCTTTCCAATATATACCTTTTAGATCTTGTTGTTGTGCAATAGCAATATTTGCTTTCAACATAGTTAGTGTAGTTGGAGTAGGTTCAAATGATTCTACGTTCTCTGCCCATTCACTATAAGCAATAGTATTATTACCTACATTAGCACCAACGTCTACAATGCGTTTTGCGTTAGGATATATTGTACGAATTAGTCTTGAATTATTTCCTTGATAATATACGTTGTTTCCGCTGAATCGAGGCCCTTGTAGATTATCGTGTGCAAGTAGCCAATAGCATCTGCCAAACTTATTTACTACAAGTCTAAATTTAGGATCGTTATATAATCCACTTGCTTCTGTAAATCCAAAACTGTCTTGAAATTGTTGTGCTGAGATTTCAGCTGTTATCTTTTGCGGCATGTTACTCCTTCTCTGTTAACCAGTGTTCGCTTATAATGTAGTTATCAACTATCGTTGTGTCCACGCTAGATGTGATAATTTTTCTTTTTCTGCCCAACGGATAAACAAACCAGGCTCACGTCCAGTTGCTTCAATCTCACTAGGCTTATCCCAGTAGTCCATGCCTTCTTCATTGGTCTGTGTTAGTGTACCAAGCTCGTATTGCTTTACATGAACTAGTTCGTGTGCAAGTGTACACAATAGTTCTCTTAGTTTTAAACTACGTTTAAGATCAATTTCGTATTCACCATCATCAAGTTCAGTGCAATATCCAAAGTTGGGATCATCTGTCATCCGTCTAAAATTAATTTCAACATCAGGATTAACTTCGAACTTATCTAACACATATAATGCTAGACTAACAGCATATTTGCGTTGTGAGCTTGTTCCGCCGTTGATAACAATCATAGTAGTTCTCCATCTTTATTGCATTAACTATTATAGTATACAGTTATTCTGTACTATTGTCAACTGAAATGGTAACTTTTCTTAAGGAGAGTGTTTGTGTTTTTTCATCAACATCAATTCGAATAGTATCACCCGGTTCTAGACCTAATGCCTCAGATATATCATCTGGAATTTTCATTTCAACGTCTTCGTCTTCTTTGTCCCAATTAGGAAACAACTCTTCAACTTTTATAAATTTTTCTATACGATTACTCATTAGTTTTCCAAACGTGTGCAGAGTAACCTTTACCGTTGGTATCTCCACCATCGTTTTCTATATCAATATCGTTATACATTATTCCGTCGATAATATCTTCACCATTCGGATATTCATTTACTATAAACTTTATTTTATTAATATCAAAGTCGCCAGTAGTTTCAAAAATACCTTCAAAAAATTGGCCTTTCTCGCTAGAATACATTTGCATTACGTAGTCGCCTTGATCGTCATACTCGTACCCTTCGCCAAAGTCACATAACTCGTGTTCATAGTCGCTATCTTCTTGTATTTTATCAACTAGATCAGTTATGTTTTCGCCGTCAATGATATCAGCTATTAAATTAGCATTATAGTCTATCGCATCAACTTCTTCAACAGTAATATATGCACTACCGTATTCTACACCCATTTGATGACAGAATTCATTAGGTGCTTCAAACCAACTTGTTTTCCATGTATCATTAGGATCGTCTTGACATTGTAGTACATCTGCTTCTTTAGGTATTATTTCTAACTCATCATAATCACAATCTTCCGGATCGTCGTTAATCAAATATTGTACTAGATCACTATCACCGTGTTCTTCGGTATGCTTATTCCAAAACTCAAATGCTTCTCTTGAAATATTAATGTAAGCTGATTCGCCGCCATAACCTGTTAGACACACTCTATAAAATCGTGGACCTTTAAGTGTTTCAACTAGTTCTTGTTTTTCTTCTGTCGTTGCCATTCTATCTCTCCAAATACCCACAACAATTTTCAGGGGTTGTTTTTATGTACGGATCGTCGTCTTCTCCGTTATTGTTTATACCCGGCTCCTGCCACCACTTTTCAACAATACCATTATTAATGATAGCCATATAACGCCAACTACGTAATCCAAATCCTAAATGATTCTTACCAATAAGCATACCCATAAATCGAGTAAAATTACCACTGCCGTCTGGAATAACTTTTACATGCTGGATATTCTGTTGTTTTGCCCAAGCGTTCATAACAAATGCATCATTTACACTAATACAATAGACCTCGTCAATATCTTGATTGCGAATTCTATCATAACTTTCTTCAAACCCAGGCAATTGATAATTGCTACATGTAGGTGTAAATGCCCCTGGTAGGCTAAACAATACTACACGTTTATCTGCAAAATAATCTTTAGTAGATTTATCCTCCCAACGGAAAGGATTATCTCCTCCAATACTTTCGTCACGCACCCGTGTTTTAAATGTTACGTGTGGCAATACGAAACCTTCAATCATATTATACTCCTAATTATTAACTACAAGTTTAACACATAAAAAAGGGAGTGTCAACCTTTTTTGGTAAATTTTTATATAAATAATAATAAGCAGAGCGTGAGGGCGCACAAATGGATTTTTTAAGTTTAGTAGGTGATGTAGGCTTTCCGATAGCAGGTTCAATTGCTGCTGGTGGTTTTGTATTCCTAACATTGAAGTTTATACTCGCAGGAGTTACAGGCGGTGTTACTACTCTTAAGAATATCATTGGACAGCTGGACAATAGAGTACAAACTATGAACAACGATCTTGTTAAGATTGATGCCTTGCTAAGTTATACCCTTAACATCAGGCCTAATGTTGACAGGATTGCAGCAAACGAAGGAAAAGATGATGCCAGAAGAGACTAACATAGACGACAAAGGCAAAATGGAAATACAATTGCGCATACTAGGAAATGAACTAGTAGCAATAAAGATGTCAGTTGATGATTTTAAAATGAAATGGCTGTTTATCGGTGTGCTTGCTATGTTGGCAGTTGGATGGGCAGCTAGTAGTTTTGGACCAGATCTCATAGGTATGTTTGGAGAATAAATGGAGTTTGACTTAGCTAAAGCAGTTAGCGACTATGGATTTCCTATCATTGCTGCTATGGGCATGGGTTACTTTATCTATTTCATATGGAAATGGGTTACTGAAACAATTGATCCAGTAATTGGTGAAACAATGGGAACACTGATTAAGTTAGTGGATCGTATTCGCATGTTAGACAACGACATGATTCGTCTTAACCAAAAATTACAAATGGTGCTTGAGTATAGAGCAAAATTAAATCCACAAAGGCAAGACGAATTGCAAAGACTTGTAGATGAATACAAATCATCTAGCCAACCTACAAAGTCTAAACCTCCAGAGCCTCCAGCCGAACCATTAAAGAAAAGAACGACACGATAATTACAACTGGTTGTGTTTTCGTTTCATAAAGTCGTTAGCAGTTTGTACTGCAACGGCAGCGTCACGGCAGTAAGCATCAGCGCCAACAGCCTTAGCAAACTCTTCGTTTAGAGGTGCGCCACCTACCATTACTATGTAATCATCACGTATGCCTTTTTCAGTCATTGTGTCAATAACAACTTTCATATAAGGCATTGTAGTTGTAAGCAACGCACTCATACCCAATATGTCTGGCTCGTGTTCATCCATTGCTTCAATATACGCATTAACATCATTGTTGATGCCTATGTCAATAACTTCAAAGCCTGCGCCTTCCATCATCATACCTACTAGGTTCTTACCAATGTCGTGTATATCACCTTTGACTGTGCCAATAACCATCTTGCCAACTTGCGGTGCGCCTGTTTCAGCCAGCAATGGTTTGAGTATTGCCATACCACCCTTCATTGCGTTTGCTGCTAGTAGCACTTCGGGTACAAACAATATACCATCACGGAAGTCAATGCCCACAATAGTCATGCCGGCAACTAACGACTTGGTTAGTACATCATAAGGTTCCCATCCACGTTGTAGTAGAATGTTAGTACCTTCTTCAATTTCTTCTTTGAGCCCATCGTAGAGATCGTCGCCCATTTGCAATACAAGCTCTTCATCGTTGAGTTCTGCTAATACAATATCATCTTCCATACTATTATTTACTTGTAGCTATAAAGACGCCATTCCAGTCTTGAGGCAAGTCTTGTGTTTTCATATATTCACAACGTTCAATCCACATATCGTAATAGCCTTCCATCTTGTGATCAAAGTGTGTATACAACATACGACACTTGTCTATAGCATCATCGAAACGCTGCTCTCGATAGTCTTCGTGCATCTGCTCGTGTTTCTTTTGTGCTTTCTTCCAGGCAGGATAGGGCTTATCTAACACTGTGTAAATTTTAAGACCTACGCTTTTGCCCTTAACTTGTAAGTCATCTACTTTGAGGTAGAAGAAATCTGTTTTTGTTGGTTCATATGTATCTTCTCCAACAAGTAAAAGACATCCGTACTCTTTACATTTTGACTCAACACGAGCCGCTGTACTAACGGCGTCTCCGAGGACATCGTAACTGTGTCTTTTTGTACTGCCCATTTCGCCAATATAACCAAGACCAGTATTAATGCCGGCACCCATACCAACAGCTGGCCTTCCTTGAGGGATAATAACTTCTTCATTAAACTTCTCCACTGCCTTTAACATATCCAAACCACATTGCACTGCTGTTCTTGGATGATGAGGATCATCAATAGGTGCGTTGTGTATGTGCATACTTGCATCACCTATATACTTAATTATCATTCCATCTGCATCTAACACTGGTTCTGTGATAGCATCCATATAGCCATTCATTATTTTTGTCAAACCTTGTACGTCATCTCCAAAGCTCTCGCCCAATGGTGTAAAGCCACGCAAGTCTGAAAATACTATGCTTACATCACGTTTAGTGCCCAACTTAATAAGCTCTGGCGACTCTTGAAGTAGTCTAACCACTGTTGGTGATGCATAACCTTCGAATTGCCGTTTGATGGCTTGCTTTTGTAAGAACTCGTCGACGAATTTGACAATGTATCGCTTGAGTCCAACGAGCAAGATGAAAGCACTGATAACAGCACCATCAATAAGAATATTTTGTGTATTGAAAACATATATGCTCCCTCCTATAAACCCGCCCACGGACAACACAAAAAAGGCTATGCCTACAAATGTCCAACGGGCGAGTACGATTAACAGTACACCGGCTACAATTAGAGCTGCTAATTCTGCCCACTGCTCTGCGTCTGGATGTCTACTAATATTTGATTCATTAAACACT
>Ga0208792_1000397_pt1 | contig 16985 bp, 23 predicted proteins | sample 14_taG_FD_184087 | JGI IMG/M metagenome (GOLD analysis project Ga0208792, IMG submission 184087) | Marine viral communities from the Subarctic Pacific Ocean - 14_ETSP_OMZ_AT15311 metaG (SPAdes) (version 2) | ecosystem: Environmental > Aquatic > Marine > Oceanic | place: Pacific Ocean | collected...
CTCGCTCATGGTTCAATTCTTTCGTCCTCGGTTGGTTCACCAACCTCTCCCGCCTCGCCTTGGCGATTGCCGCAGAACAAGGCGTTAAATCTGTATTCGTTTCACTCATCTGATTAACTTTCTTCGTTCTCGGTTGGTGGTTCACTTGTCTTGCACAGGCTTGAGTTCCGCGATTCGCTCGCGCACCTGCTCGGCTGAGTATTGCACCCCGTCAATCTCGATGGTTTGCTTTTGTCCTTCAATGTGTCCATCGCTGTCCTCAAAGTATGTCTGGTTGCCGTTGGCATCGTATTCCCACTTCGCCCAATAGCCAGTGCTGCCCTCAAAGTATGTCTGGTTGCCGTTGGAGTCGTATTCCCACTTCCACCAAAAGCCATCGCTGTCCTCAGAGTATGTCTCGTTGCCGTTGGCATCGTGTATACTAAAAGGATACGATACTTTCCCGAATTGTTCTTTGTATGCTTGTGCTAGTGTCATGTTTTTCATGGTTGTTCTCTTTCGTCCTCGGTTGGTGGTTCGGGTAAGGGCATCCAGTGGGTTGGCTTGACCTCTTTCACAGTCAAGGCGCATTCCCACCATCCCCAGTAGTAGCCGGCGCGGATCTCAGTGCCTGATGGCCCAGGAACCCACATTAGAATGTAGTCGCCCTCGGGTGCGGTCTCTATTGGTTGCCAATCTGTCGGGTCGTTTATTGTCATGTGTTTATCGGTTTTATCGGTTTTATCGGTTTGCATAGTGGAAGTGGCGGGAATTGAACCCGCATCCAATACCAAAGTATTGTCGAAACCAAAGCACTCCCTCATTTCTTTTTCATCATTTCAAACAGCTTGTCTGCCTCGGCCTTGGCTTCGTCGTCCATTTCCATAGGCACTACCCTAGCAGGAGCTACCGGTTCTAGGCTTTTGCGCTTAACCTGCCAGCGTGCTGCGTCTGCCACTACGGTCTTCGCAGTCTCCAGGAACTTGTGCAGCAGGCGAGGTTGCCATGCTGGATCCCCTTCAGGTTTGCGCCAGTTCAAATACTTACGAATGTTCTCCCACTCCTCCTCCATAAGAGGCTCCAAGAATATCGCGGCATCCTTCAACAGTTGCAGCTCTACAGTGCTAAAGGGTTGATCCCATGCCTTGCGCAGCTTTTTGACTTCTACCTGCAACCTATCCAAATCCACGACGGTCGGTCGGTCGTTCGATGGATTTGTATTTGTATCTGCTTCTGTATCTGTATCTGTATCTGTATCTGTATGTGGATTCTGGGGTGACTCTTGCGTTACGCAGGCGTTACTATCTGCGTTACGCTTTTGCTTTTCTCTAAACCTGCGCTGCCTTTCGGCTGCTTGTGATCTGCGGTCGGCGTCTGAGGCCATATCCCTGTATTTTCTGTGATTGATGATAGACCATCCTCCTTCAATCTTCTCTATGCGACGGCCCTCGTCGTCCTCTGTGCGACTGTAGCGGTCTGGTGACATGAACTTCTCGAGCGCGGTTTCACACTCCTCTATGCTAATATCGGCTACCCGGGCTAGGCCTGGCACCGAAGAATGCACCTCACCGTTCTTATCGGAGAGAGCTAACATGGTTATCCACAGTATTTTTGTAGACTTGTCTTCGCACCAGATCGTGCTGGTGACTATGCTGTTAAACAGCTTGGTGTATTGTTGCATAACTGATAACGGTTTTGCGTTACGTGTAACGGTTGTTCAATTACTATTTGGGCTTTTTCACATTGTTTGACATCTCGTAAATCTGGATCAGGCACCCAGGACAGTCGTCTTCTTTTGCGTATTCCTTGACCACACTGAGCAATGCCACCTGTGAGTCCTCGTGGAAGGCCTGAGCGTCCTGTAGGGCGTCGAGCACGGCCTTGGCTAGGTTGTCACAGTCTGGACGCTTGGTGTGCCAGGAGGGGGCATTGTGGCGCAATCCTGACTTTAGGAAATGCGATTTCGGTCTAGGCATGTGAAAGTTCAATTCAACATGCAATGCGACGCCTTTTTCAAACCGGGTTTGCCTTCCTGGTTTAAGGCCTTGGTATTGCAGCATGATTGCTTGCTTCCAGGCCTTGGCAGATGCCGGGGTGTAAATGCTGATGTGGTTGCCAGCACGCCTGGCTTTAGGCCTGGGCTGCGCTTTGGGTTCTCCAGGAACGAATAGCAGTAATGTCTTCATGAGTATCGGTTTGATGGTAGCATACGGCACCCCATTCCAAGCGATACGGCTGCTGCCTCGAGATGGCAGTCGTCCTCCGGCAGGTGATTCTGGATTGCGGTATTGTCAATGAGAGCGTGTCGGTAGTATGGGCTGCGCTGGTATTCCGTTGCCACAATAGTTCTAAATAGGTCATCGATGGTGTCACCCTGGACAACCTTAGACTGTGCTGCCTCGAGCATGAGGCGTCCAGCATTCATGAGTCTGCCCTTCCTAATGCCCACACTCGCACGTTTTTGCCGTTCAAGTTGGGTCTGGTTGCACTGGTCTTGTGGATCTCGCCTTGCAGCTTCAACTCTGTAAACCGTGGTCTTACTGCCAGGATATCGACGCACAGCTCTTCTGCTGCTTCCTCGGGCGTGTAATCGGCTCCACCCTGGAATAGTGCCAACAGGTTTTGGCGTATGGTCTTTGCCTTGGGCGCGATGTCTTCAGCAGCCTGCTGTGAGGTGCCGTCTTTCTCTTTGTAGCCAGGAGAGTCTGGGTAGAATATTTCTTGCTGTGTCATGGTGTTTGTTGGTTTGCAAGTGTTGCTGTTACAGATAGATCAAGCCGGTCTTGCTCAGTTTGTGCTCAAGATCGATGACCTTCATCTCTGCCTTGAACTGTTTTAGCTGGGCGTCTCTGGTCTGCGATTCCAATCGCTTGAACCAGAAGATCGAGGTCACTGCTGTGGTCAGTTGCAATGCGAAAAGCAAAATAAGAACTGCGTTTTTCATAATATCAAACAGTGTAGGATTCTATGGTTTCGGGTCGTGGGTCGTTTGTCTTCCGATACGATTTGAGCCAATCACGCATGAATTTTTTTTCTTTGCGAGTGCGCTTGGGTTTCAAGCGAAGCATTTGAATTTTGCGAGGTATTCCGGTTTTGTGGTTGGTATACATGATGTTCTCTTTGGTTACTTGTCCTGGGATTTGTGAATGATTTGAATCTGGCATGGACGTGTGTCGGCCAGGTTTACCTCGAGATCGTTCGCGTGCAGAAAACGTATGGCCGCTTTCAGCTTCTCGGTGTTGGGAGCTACCAAGGTGCCGAGCGTTGTGAAGTGCTCAGTATTGTCGTCTCTGCGTGCAGCAATGGTAATAGAGACTCCGGTCAGTTTCTTGGCTCCATCAAATGGATCTTGGATGTCGTCGGGTGATGCAGGTTGTATCATGATGCGCTTGTCTTTTAGACGTTGTATCTTCCTGACAGCATGCAATGCAGAACCGTGCGTCTTCAATCCGAAAAACTTGCCTATTCTGGTGTATGACCAGCCGTGGTTTTTGCGCAGCTCATACATGGCGCACTGCTTGGCAAGAACTACCTGGCTGGTGCCATGTGGGGCAATCATGTCGCGCAATGGCACACCGTGCTCTTTGGCGATCCTGGCGCAGGTGCGCAGTGCTTTGCGTTGTGGACGTGTGATCATGTTCATGCTGATGCCCTCCCATAGCTCCATTCAAATTGCTGATTCAGGAAATCGCAGAGAGACTGACGACCGTCGCCGGTAGGAACCTCAATAGGTTCTGCCTGCACCGGATCCTCGAGATCAACTCGAACACCGGTAGAAGGATGGAATCCAGTTTTCTTGATTTCTCGCACAAGGGTCAAGGCGTCTGCCTGTGTAGCCTTGTATGAGACCGTCAGATCCTGAGTGTCAGAATCTGTGTATTTTACAGTGTATACAATCATGTGATGTGTTGGGTGGTGGTGTGTTTTTGAGTGGCGAGAAATAGAGTGTCATCGTAGATGCACAAACTGGTTTTCTCGTTGTGGGTCCTTCTTGATAAGTAGTAGTCAAAAACCTTTTTGGCGTCTGCCTTTGTGACGCAGTGACAGAGCGTTTTGGTTTCCCAAAATGACTCAGCAGCGACTCTGAAAGGGTGCGACTCGATAGGCTCGCCGTTAATTGCATCAATGGCTGGCTTGGAAAGAATGGCTTCCATGGTTTGTGGGTGTGGGTGTGGTGGTGTTAGCGTCCGAACTTGTCAAAAAAACAGAGAGACTGTGAATGGAGCGTGTCAGCCTGCTTATAAGCAGAAATAGCAATCTTGAGAGTGGTAATATTGCCAGACTCCCACGAACGCTGACGCTCGTCTTGCACCCTGTCCCATGCTGCGTCAAGAGCAGCCGAGTTTTTAGCCACGGGGTCGCACTCTTCAAATTTGAAGTCTTGAACACGGAATATATCCCCCTCGGGGGACTCGAGGGTCAAAAAAGTGACCCTGCCTACAACGAGGCTGTCGATGACTGCAACTGGCGTCCCGACAGGAATGGTGACGCATTCGCCACTCTCTCGAGTGTGCACTGTGGACTGCCTGAGGATTCCTTGTTTTATAGCGTAGTTGGTGGTGGTGTTGGTTTCGTTTTTCATGATGCCCCATGAAGTATCATGGACACTTCATGGGGTCAACCACTTTTTTAACTATTTTTTGACACCCAGCTTTTCCATCGCATCCATGACCCTTTCGTATCGCTCCTGGTAGAGCAGCTTGAAGTCTTCGATGCCCTTCTCCAGGTTGTCTGTGAAACTGTCCCGCTTCACGACTTGATGATACAATGGCTTGTCTCTGAAGTAGGATCCGAAGTGCCAGGTGTCGACCTCGCAGATGATCATGCCGGAATGCACCTGGAGCTTGTAGTCGTCTGGCAAGACACCTGAAGCTACATGACCTATGTAGTTGCAGTAGCATGGTGACTTGACCTCGGCACCGGCCACGAGCTTGCCACCCTCGTAGATAAGACCATCAGGAGAGCATGACACTACTCCATTAGGGTCATTACCCATGACTACCATGCCCACATCCTGCACCTGGCTACCAATTAGCTCCGACAAGTTGGCTATGATATCTGCCTCGTTCTCTTTGCCGCGCTCGGTGTGACGGTTACCGGTAAACTTCTCGCCAGTAAACTCGGCCATGAACTTGTTAAACTCGTGGTCGTCAAGGTCACCGATCTCGTCTTTTTTTATGATCAACAAGTTTGCTAGGTCAATGCCTGCAATCAGTTTGTCGATAGCCTTGATTGCGGCTTCCGATTTCGAGCACTTGCCGGTGCTCGTGATGTTGCGCTTCATGTCGGATCCGGTAAGTCTGTAGAGACGGTGGATGAACCAATCAGTGCTGCCTTGTGGAACGTCGATGATGATCATGCCTGGCCTCCTTCCTCGTCCCACAGATCGGTCTTGACGGGTTGCGTGTGCGACTCTTCCTCTTCTGGCATATCAACAGGATCGAATCCACAATCGCTCAAGTCTTCGTAGTCTTCGACTTCGTCGATAGGATTGGCTTCTACTGCGGCTTGCTTCTTAGCAAAGACAGGTTTGACCTCTTCGGTCATGCTTGTCTCCTGGCGGGTGACGTTGCGCATGCCAGGCGTGTCTGCTGCCTCGTCCTCGTCGGTTACTCCAGAGAATCCAAAGGCATAGCGAGCGCACTGCATCAGTGCCTTGTGGCGAAGCATGCGGCTAGGCATCTGCCTCCAGGGGTCAGTGCTGCGCTTGCATTCATCCAAGTATTCAGTGACCTGGATAGGGTGGCTGCGATCCTTGCGGTAGATTTTGCAAGTCACCGCAATGAGCTTGTCCCCTATGATCTCGTTCTCGAAGACCATGCCGTCCATCTCAGAATGGTTGTTGCACATGGCTACCCAGCCATCGATGCTCACGACCGGCACAATGCCTCCACCCTTGGCAGGGAAAGCATATATCTGCTTGGTCAAAGGGTTGAGTGCATACTCATTAGAGACTGCGACCAAGGCCAACAGCTCTTCATTGTTTGCTCCCTTGAACACTGTGTTCTTGAGAGTAGTCAGGAGCTTGTCCTGGTCTACCTGAATACGGTCAGCCATCGCTGCCAGTGCCTGGCCTTTTTTAGGCTCAGGTGTCGGTTTAGCTATTTGATTCGCAGTAGCTTCCTGCGGGTCGTTGTTCGACATTGTCTTGTTGTGTTTTGGTGTTGTGTCTGAGTCGGCTTCTAAGACGCAGGTGCATCAGGAAACCTCGCTCGAGTGTGTCAGTCTCGCGCACAATGCTGCGAATGACAAACTTAATGTCATCATCACACAGATGTTTGCGCTGAACCTTGTCACTCACGGCGTTGCTTTCGGTAACGGTTGGATTTGACCGACCAAGCGCGAGCCTGCCGGTCAGAGATGTTGCAGCATATAGTGCGTATGCACCATGCCCAGAAGATGACAGTCAATAGAATGCCTGGCCAAAAAGGATGGCCAATATCGATTGTCACGATTGTCGTAAGACTACCGCAGAACACGGTCACGACTAGGCAGGTAATTGCCCACGCTATGGATCTGTATTCGTTCATCGGGTTTCTTGGTAATCGTCAGCAGCGACTGCTTCTGCCATGCGCTTGTAATAGTCTGGACGGCACTCGTCGCACCGGTCGCAGATTTCCTCATCGAACAAATCCTGAATCTCGTCCCAGGCCAGATCGTCAATCTGGACATGCACGTCAGTGCCGCAATCAGCGCACTGGAATGTAATGACTCCTGTCATGGTTGCGCCTCCGGGAAGTCTAATGGTGTCTGTCATAAGTTGAACCCTCCTTTGCTTGGGGATTTATATTTGAGTTCTCCGGCTTCCATTTGACGCAAGCCCTCGACAATGAGGTCACGCGACATCTTGTGTGCCGACACGTTGTGTTCACTAGCGGCCTTTTCCAGCACCTGCTTGGCTGCGCCAAGATCGGTGGAAATACGGCCATATGGTTGTTTGTTGTTTGCCATGCAGGGATATTGCATGATCTACCCATGACCCGTCAAGCTATTGATCAATATAATTTCAATCGTTTTTTCACCTTCGCCCATGCTGGATCCAGGAGGTAATCATGACATCTTTGCACTGCCTCGTCCTCCATGTTTTCGCAATAGGCTACACCTCCAAACTTGCGAGCCAGGTGTCCCATCTCGTGCTTGAGTGTATCCTGGTAGTTTTTGGTGCCAATAGCCTCTTTTCGTATTCTAATAACCTTCTCGTCCTCGTCGCACTCTCCCCAATCCTCCATGCCTGCAATGTGCTGCACCTTCACCCGAATGCCTGCAATCATTACGGAATGCACACGGTCATGTTTTGAATGCTTCATGCTGGGTTGAAAAAGCGAGAGATGCAGCCCTGGCTAAGATGATACTCGAAAGATGTGGCACCCTTTTGGTTGCCGACGTAGCCAGCGGCAGCATGATATTGATCGGTAGCGCACAGTGCAGGCAGAAACTCGACTAGCAAACCAGCCTGCTCGTCCACGATTACCGGTGCGATTGCTTTTTGATGATGGATGTGGCCACACTTCATGTGCCTATACTTTGTCTGTCCCCATTGCTGCGGAAACTCTGCTGCTACAATCTGCGCCCATTTGGGTGCTGCCACCTTGTCGCCATGTGTCCATACCAGCAGGTTGTTCCCCCAGATCATGTGCTTCCTGGGCGACCGGTCTAGCCTGACAGTAACGTGATCAACGGTGCGGTAATAGGCATTGAGCACACGAGCTAGCCAGATTTCTGAATGGTAGCTGTGGTTGCCTTCCAGGATGACCATCTCTACTTCGGCACCAATGGTAGCCGCAATCTCCACGCATTCGATAGATGCCCTCTCTACGTATTCTGCGACCCGCGCATAGCGTGTGTCTACGTCCAGGACATGACCGCTGGCTTCTGTTTTATTGCTCCGGTTGTCTGCGTGCAACATGTCACCTCCAAATGTGAGAACTACCTTTTTTGGCCGGTTCGCTCTTTTGGCCAAGGACTCTACAGCATCTACCATCCTTGCAGCCGCAATCTCTGTGGTGAAGTTTTGATCTAAGGTTTCCTGTTCATCTGCATACAGTCCGACGTGCGCATCGTAGATAGCTATCTCGTATAGGATGTCGTCTCTGTCTGTTTTCTTAGGCTTGCGTTTTGGCAGCTTCCCTTTGCCGTCTACACGGTCGCACATGCGATCCACTACCTGCTCCATGACCTCGAGCCTCGGTGCCATCCTGCGCCACTCCTGGACTACTTGCCCCTTAGAGTTGTATTGCACCGTAGTTTTACCGGTGACCATTGTAGGCGACTCAGGCACTGGTGCGAGCCAGGGTGCCATGCCTTTTCTTTCAATAGCGTATATGTGTGTCCTTAAAGTGCTCCTAGACATACCCAGCTCGTTAGCAGTGGTTTGCTTGCAGCCGTTGCTGATAAAGGTTTCGAGCACTTGCTCTTGCAATGCTGTGAGTGGCTTATGCATAGGTCTGTGGGTTGTTGGTTATTTCGTAAAGCGTATGCGTGATAAAACTAAATTGGTGTGCCTGACCTTCTTGAATACTCCTCCACCCTCACGGCTACCTAGTGCGTCGGTATTGCCTTCGATGCATTCAAACATGCCTTCCCCGCTACACTTGGAAGAGGCTATGCCTACGTGACTGAAGTTGAACACTACAATATCACCTGGCAGTATGTCAGTGCCTGGAATGCATTTCAATTTGACTGTGCCATCTTGCCTTAAGCACCACTCTTCAAATCCAAATGCCCTAGGCGTCTTTGGCCTTCTGAAGGTAGGCGTCTGCGCATAGCCCAGTTGTCCCATAGCCTGTTTGACTACCCAGCAGAGAAACGCTGCGCACCAAGGCCACGAACCAGTGGCGTCCATCCAGGTAGCAGATTTGTATTCATCGACTCTCGGCCCTTTGTTGCTGTTGCCTATCTCTTCTATGCCTATTTCCTTGGAAGCAATGCGCACCATTGCTTTCGGCATTTTTGCTTTAGCCTTACCTATGCCAAATAATTTGAGAAACCATTTCACAGCTTTTTAAATAGATCGACTACAGGGGATATGCTTGCATCTACAAAGCTATTCCATTCTTTGCAGTCGTCTATTTCTGAGTGGCCTATGTTTTTATCAGCAACTGCCGGTAGGCGTATCGTCCTGCCCTTTTTGCCTTTTCGTAAGTCGTGCGCCGAGGGAATGTTTTTGGTCTGTCGCAGGCCTTGTAACCATGTCACTTCTTTTGGGTAAGTGATCATAGCCGAGCCTGGCATCAAAGACCTGCCGCAAAGCACGATGGCACTAAATAGAGTTGGTAGTGCCAGGTTGCGATAGACAGGGTCGCATAGCAGAACCAATTCTGGGCGTATGCCACATTTGATCTCAGCCCGGGATAGCTTGTTTGCACCGTATCCACCCCCATAAGAATACCCCAAGTTGATTGCATGGGTTATGCCGTCGCGCTTCATCTCTTTAGCCTGGCGTTTGCCGTTGTCCTTCCACACTCGGCAGTCGTAAACCTTAATACGAGGATAGCATTCTAGCTCTTCTTGCAGTCTATTCATGGTGTCTGCCATGCCGCGAGCTTCGCCACGGGTTTGCCCGTAACCGCTATTGCCAGTGATGCCCAGCTTAGAGTCTATGTGTATAAACCCTGAATGTATGGAAGGTGGTAGCTGGCTCATTTGTTCCAGTTTTTGATAAGTTTCACTAGAGATAATACAGTGAATACTCCACCAATAACAACAAAGCTGTAACGTGTCCAGAAATCAAGCTGCTGCTGGAATGAAGATATTACCGCAATGCTCGCACCTGTCGTGCCTTTGAGCCAATTCAACAATGTTTCGTAAGTGTTCATCAGTCAATTTGTGGAAGGTCTGGATTCACTAAGTCTTGCACGTAAACATTTACACGAGCTTCAAGCCCACCAAGAGATTCGACCAGTTGGGTGAACTCAGGAAAGTCTCGGGGCGTCTGTCCTTGTCGCAGCGGTGTGTCTAGTATGTCATCGTCAGCAGGGATCAAAGTTTTTCCTGCGTGATCGCCACTGTAGATAGGCTTAGAGCCTGTAGTCCAGAAGTGTCCGTGTCCTCGACTAAGTTGTGCGTCACGAATTGCATCAAGCACTTCGGCAGCGGTTTTGACGGTTGTTACAAATCCAATCATAGTGATAATCCTGTGCAGCCTTCCCAAAGGTTTTTGAGGGCAAGTGTGAAAGCACTGTTGAATCCAGAATCAGTTGAGGTGTGGAAAAACGCAGCACCCATTTCCCCTCCCCAGTATCTGTCGGCTCCAGCGGAGCCAGAGTATGCGTTTTCAGCCATAAGGTAGTCGTTTGCATAAGATGAAGGCTCGTCTGCAACTACCCCTGACGAATAAGCAATGTTATTGTATCCAGAAGATGTGCGGTCATCCAAGAATATGTCCCCGCCATTTTCCCAAGAAGCCCAAATGCGTTGAGTGCCAAAAGACTGAGTTCCACTTTGGGCGTATGAACTACTTTTATATTCGCCATACTCAAAACGCATCCTATTACCAATAAATTGTCTAACTACGTTGCCGTTATCGAAACCACTGGCATCATCATAACCACCCATCGGAGAACCTGATGAACTTGAAATATCTACTTGCAAGAACCCATAGCCCTGCGCTCCTAAAGACAGCCCCTTACCAACACTTGTGCTGCCAGTATCAAAGTATCCTGAATAGGAAGGGTTGCTAATATATCCTGCATTGTGAGAGATACCTCCATTGAACGTCCCTTGTGTGCCGCTGACAAGGCAGCGGGAGTTTGCAGATGCTTGCTGCCAAATGGGTAGATAAACACGGGCTAGGTCAGAATACCACCCTTCGCTTTTGCCAGTGGCATAGAACGTGTCTATGGCTTGCTTCTGGTCGTCCGACAAGGAAACCCCGTCACCTTCAAGCGCAGCGGCATAGGTAGATGCATCAGAGTCTGTAAAGGAAAACCCGCCAACCAATCTGCCCACGATGCCCGTGGACAACGACCTCACAATGCCTCTGCTTGTAGGCCTGGTCGCCATTAGATTTTCTCGTAAGAAACTTTGATGTCGGGAGAGGATGCGCCTGAAAGCACAAAGCGGAATCGTCCGGCACCGTTAGCGATGACTAGCTGACCGTTAGAAGTCAGACTGCCATCAGTAACCTCGACGGCATTGTCACCGTCGTATACACGCACAGACATTGTGCCACTGCTAAATGTGCCAAGCACATGCACGGCATATTCGCCACCCGGGAGAGGCAAACTGTCCTTGGTGCCGTTAGCATCAAACTCGATTACAGGAAAAGTTTTCATGATGTTGGTTGTTGGGGAATTAGTTGATTACGATGAAATTGATTCTGGTTTCTGCGGTAGGCGCAGTATCGGGGTATAGAGTAAATGAACCATTTGCTGCTACTGCTTGCACTGCTTTCGTGGTGGCATCGTTAGTGGCAACCGTGGCAATGATCACAGATTTTGTATTCACAAGCGAGTTGGTCACTACCAATGAGGATGCTGCTGCTGCAAAGTTCACCGAACCGGCAGCCTTGTTGATTGTTTGTGCTCCTGTGGTAGCAGCCGCTGTGATTGTTTTGTCAATGGCCAGAGAGTCTAGGCCTCCGGTATGGATCATCTCCACCAGTTTTTGCACCTGGGTGACTACCACGTCCAAGCCCTTTTCCAGGTTCTCCATAGCACTCAGTTGTCCTTCGCGCATGTTGCGTTCCTGGAGGTAGTCTGGTCGCCTCGAGATCCGCAGCGTGTGTGTGCTATCGTAAGGTGCAACAGTCACCAATGTGCCTCCTGACTCTTCGCCTGCGCCTGTAAGCGCAAAGTCTGTAGTCAAAGATAGCTCAGTCACGTCGTTGTTTGCGTCCACTACATGACAGTAGATATCGCCGTTGTCGAAGAACTTGAACGGGATAGCATATGCAGTTACGCTGGAATTGTTTCCAGTAAACGTGGCTGTGGATGTCTCAGAGCTGATCATCGTATTCCTTCTCTTATGGTTTATTTGATAGTTTGGCTAGCCTAAACAGTTAATCCTCTAGTGCGGCTTCTATTAGCTTGGCAATATCTGTTACCAAATGACTGACAGAAGATGCGGCTGACAGGGTGTCATTGGCCAATGCCAGGCCTCCGAGGATTTTCTCTACCTCTTTCAGGTTCTTCATGGCGTCGCGCTCGCCAAAGTCCTTCAGGTTCCAGGTAGCCTCCATTGCCTGTGGTATGCTAGACAGCATGTTGCCCTCGGGCGACCACTCTCCTGCGGTAGCGTATATGCCGCTTTCGATAGCATCTCCTACGAATGGCATGCCTCCTAGCGGTTCGGTCAGGGTGGCAAGCATGAGCCGCTTAGGATCCCAATAGCGTTCGTCGAATACTTCGTCGTCTTCGCCGTCCTTCATATCACGCCATGCGGTGCGCATCAATGTGCCTAGAGCACCGTTGATCAGGAACATTAAGGCCAATGCGCGGCCTTTTTCACCCATGCTGGTTTGCTTGCTAAAGGTTCTGTATAAGCCCAGGGCTAGCTTCTGACGGCCTTCTGATGCAAATGCCCACCCAACACGCACAAACGGATTGGTAGCCGTGTTCTCGAAGATAGAGCGCGTGCCTGCGCGGGTAGGTTGCGCTACACGTTCGACCGATCTCTCAGCCTCATTCTTAGCCCAGCGTTCAGCCTCGGCACCTGTCATGCCGTTCTGCTTGGCCATCTTGAGCTGATAGTCATACACGATAGCATACGTGCCTGCGGTCATGAGTGCGTCCATGCCACCGATTGCCTCGCCTGCTTTACGCACTAAGTATTTGAATGTGCTTGGCTTGCTGGCTTCCAGGCCTTTCATAGCCTCGCGCACCACGACCGGCATCTCATTAAGTCTGCGCTGAATGTAGCTGCTCTTAAATGCTTCGCGCCACATCTTCATGCCCTGCGGAGAAAACAGCTTGGAAAATCGGTAGATGTAGGATCCGACCGGCATTTCCGCGATAGCAGCACCTAGCTGTGTAGTCTGGATAATGATGACTGACAGGCGTCCAATTAGCACTGCGCCTGCTGCACGTCCTAGCATTCTATTCAGAAGGCCTTGAATTGTGGAATATGCAGAAGCATCTACAATGCCTCCTGCGGTAAAGTATTGCTCCCACTTGGAAAGCACCCTGACTCCTTGCTGACCTGCCTTAGACTCTACAGAATTGATGACATCTCGGTGGCGCATTACCGGTGACAAATCTTTCATCATAGGCGCATAGGCTAACCAGTGTCCGATTTGTTGAGTGTGGCTCAAGAATGTTTGAACTACGTCCCGGAACTCCGGCTCGGCAATAGATACGCCACGGGTGCGCAAACTACCTGGAGTGAGCGATGCGGTTGACATTGACATGCCAGTAGTAGGATCGGTCATCTCCCCTTTACCTGCCTGCATAGGCTTAACGGTGATAGGAGAGTATAGAGCGTTCTGAGGCATGTTGATGCCGTTAATGTCTCTGAATGTCGGGTTGATCTGCGCATGCTCGCTACCGTAAACGTCGAGCAAATGAGCACGCACTGCCTTAGCTTCGTCAGACAACTGGGCTTCTATTTCTGCTATGAAGTCTTCGTCGTAATTCCATTCGCCTGTCGGTTTGCCATCGTCGTCTTTGGGGCCGATCATGTGGCGACGACCGTCCTCCTGCATCCACATCATGGTGGCAGACAGTGCCTCAAACTCGGTTAGCTTACGGCCTTGTGACTCTATGCTTTTAACGCTGCCCAGCTTGTAGCGCAATTTCTCGCCTTGAAGTTTTCCACCGGCCAACTTTTCAAATAGTGCCTCTAGGCCTTCTGCGCGTGCTTGTATAAAGTCAGCCTTCTTCTGTGACGCTTTGCGCTCCAGGTCTACAAACTTCTTAACGATAGCTGAATTACGGCCAAATATGTAACCAAGCAGATCCTCGAACGAGAGGAGATCCAGCAGGAAGTTTTTGCCGCCTGCTTTCATACCTTGTTCCTTGAGCATCTTGGCATCGCGCTCTGCACCGTGTCCTGCCTTGCCAGTAGCACGCTTCAGTTCTTTGCGCATTATCTCACGATCCTCGCGCTCCATCAGCTTCTTCAGCTTGTATGTAGCATAGCCTGCTTCAAACGCACGGGTAGCCTCTACGACTGCCTGGATCTTGCGGGACACTGATGCGTTCTTCCAGTTGCCTACAAGCCCGACCAGGTTAGCTTCCATGCGCATCTTGGCTTCTGCCTCGATTGTTTCAGCGTTGTCGGCAGCATCTAGTCTGCCATTGACGTGGGCATCTACCTCGTCCTGGCTCCACTTCTCTGCCTGCCGCAGAATGGCGAAGATGTCGTGAATGTCGGCACCTGCTTTGCCCCCAGGCTTTTTGCCTGCCACGTTTTTCGTGACCTTCTCTCGCTTGAATAGCTTCTTGAGCTGGACGTTCATTTCGCGGTTCATCCACTTCTCGACTAATCCAGATGCAGATTTGATTCTGCCCTTGAGATACTCGAGCTGCTTCTCTGTTGTGTCCTGCTTGGCCATGGTCAAGGCACCGGTCAATCTGCCGCGAAGATCAGGTGGCAGTGACTTTTGAATAGCCTCAAACATAGCCAGGGCATTCAGCACGCCTTCCTTCTCGTCGCTGAACTTGCCAGAGAACTCTTTGCCAAAAGCATCGAAGTTGTATGCAGTGCCTCGGGTTTCGATGAAGGCCTGGATAGCCTGGAGCCTTTTGAGAAGATTCTCGAAGAAGGCCATCTTGAACTCGGGTGACTTGAGCATCCTGCGACGGGTAGCATCCATAAGGCCGACGACCATGTCATCTGTGCCTAGCTGGAACCGAATGTCGCCTTGTTCTGGGTCGAATCGTTGCGACAAAGGAATCACGTTTCCTGCGTCATCGCGGGTGATGGGGTCTGCTGACTTGATCTGGTTGGGGTTAAAAACTACAATTTCTGTCCCGTATGGCACGTTGCTACCGTATCCTTGCTTTGCAATAATGCCATCAAACCCAGCATCTTGTATCAACTTTCCTGCATAAACCCCGTCTTCATCAAACTTTTCTTCGTCAATGTTTGGAGTTTTTTGTATTAATTTTTTAAAGTTTTCCTCAGTCCCAGTATACGGGTTGGACATCGATAGATACGCAGCAACCTGTATGTCGCCAAACTCCTCAGTGTCCCTAGCATCATCGCTAAAATAGATGCCTTCTCCTTGGCCTATTGCACTACCAACCTTAAATTTAGAAAAGGAAGCCTGAGTCCCATGCCACACAGGGCCAATGGTGTAGCCAGCAGCCTTAGCAGCCTGATCCACCATGTCCTGCACAGCATCCATTTCACCAGCCTCGACTACTGCCATGTAGTCAGCGTCCATCTCCTGGGAGATGCTGTAGCTAAGGCCTTCTGTTACCGGTATTCTAAGCGTGCCTTGGGTAAGCAGTTCGTTCTTTGTCTCAGGCCTAAGTTCATCAAGAGTGACTTGTTTTTTTGCTCTTGCTACAGGCTCGCCTTTGATTACGTAAGCATAGCTTAGGTGCTCTGGAACACCTGCTTCTTCAGCAGTTTGTATAGTCTCAAGTGACTGACCGGGATCAATTTTGATTACGCCGACGATAGAGGTGTCAGGCAATCCTTTAAATGCAGGCTCTTCAAATTGCTCGACCATTTCTACAGCATCAGGAAATCCTGCTGCCGTCATTTTTTGCGAAAGGAATTTAGCGTAGGCAGTATGTTGCCCACGTTTTGCAGTGTAGCGTCGAGTCTTAGCAAAATAGTTTGAGCCTCGCTTGCGTTGCGGCATCTCCATGAGTGCCTTTTCCACTTCCTCTAGTGTCTTCCAGTTTTTAGTGTGACCGGTTGCCTGTTCGGAGGTTTTGCGAATTTCGTTAAGCATTTTGAGTGCTTTTGTCTTTGAGAGCTTTTTGTCGGCAATAGCTTTGCGCACCTTACCCATCCACACAGTTGCGAAGGTTTTGTTTCCAATTACATTGCCTTCTGCCATAAGCACGAGCTTGGCATATCCACCAGTGTTTTTTACACGGTTGATTACGTCAGATGCTGCACCCTTAGAGTTAAATGCCCACACCACACGGTTGCTTAAATTTTCTACTATGGTCGGAAAAAACATTCCACCTTGAAGCGGAATGCCATCTATTTCACCAACCTTCATGCGGTCTATTTGGATGACAGCAGTTTCGTCAGTCTCATTTAAGATCCGTTTGAACACGTCCTCGCTCATTACAGGCATAGCTTCAGGCAACGTGCGAGGGCCAATGCTGAATGAAACGTCGCCCCAAGTCATGTCCTCTCCTTTGCGATTAGGATCGAGAGCATTGACATTAGCGTTGTTTGCCAAAGTGCCAGGCACAGCGTCTGGATCAAACCCTAATTGATTTTTTAATATGCTGTAGCTGATGTCTACTTCTGGCGTGCTTGGATCAATAAACCCTGTAGGCTCCTGACCATACTCAGGATTTTTGACGTATACCCTGGAACCTATTGACACGGCTTCTTCGCCGCCAATTACCAAACGCCTGTTTGATACGTCTCTAAACCCGCTTGACCTGATTGGATTGTAAGACACTTCTGCGTATTTAGAAATGTCTTCAGGTATAACAGAGGTGCTTACTACCTCACCGGCTACAGTAGCTAGTGGCGTTTTGCCCTGACCTGCTGCAATACGTATAGCACCACCCTGGCCGCTGATTGCCCTAGTCATCATTTCCACATTTTTCAAATGTGCCATAGGCATATAAGACAATGGGTCTCCGACTTTCTTTGCAGTTTTTGCAACAGGCTTATGTAGTGTAACTGCATATACTGAACTGCCTGCTTTTGTAGATGTGTTCCAGGTTGGAATGTCTATACGTGCTTCGACAAGCGTGCCTGGTTCAATCTCTACGCCAACCCTAGCTTTCTTAGATGATGGTATGTATTTGCGTATGTCGTCTTCAGTAGGTGGAGTCTCTACGCCTTTAGAAACAAACGGATCGATAACGTCTACTGCATCTGCATAGTCTTCGACAGTGATTTCCCCGTTCGCTAACCGCACGGCA
>Ga0208792_1000399_pt1 | contig 16866 bp, 16 predicted proteins | sample 14_taG_FD_184087 | JGI IMG/M metagenome (GOLD analysis project Ga0208792, IMG submission 184087) | Marine viral communities from the Subarctic Pacific Ocean - 14_ETSP_OMZ_AT15311 metaG (SPAdes) (version 2) | ecosystem: Environmental > Aquatic > Marine > Oceanic | place: Pacific Ocean | collected...
CATCAGCAGTGCTACCACCTCCACCACTTCCGTTGGTAGCTGATAGAGTCCTTGCTTGAAAGAATAAAGGATTAGGACGGGGTCGAGCTCTGCGAAAAGGTTTAGCCATCCGTCAGCACTTCCACCTTCTTAACGCTAACGCTTTACGGGTAGGACGACCTTTACTGTCTTTCATCGGGCCTTTGTTACCGCTCATACGAGCACAGAAAGAACGCTTACGAGGGCCACCACCGGGTTGAGGAGCTTTCAGGTTAGACCCAGTAGCTTTGTTATACTTGTCTCTACCCTTCTTAGTGAGTCCACCTTTACGGGACTTCTCACCTCTACCTATAGATAACGATACACTCATTTACCTTTCTTAATCATCAAACCCTTACGACGTTTCATCTTTTGTTTCTTAGGTGGACGACCAACTTGTGATCCATAAGTTCCAGTTCCGTACGGCATAGTTATTTCCTCTTTTTAATCTTTAATGATACCCTTGCTGCGGGTGTGTTACTAACAAATTGTTTACCTTTCGCTCCTGCTGCTTTCTTCTTTCTAGCTGTAGCTGCTCGTTGAGAAGTGGACAGTGAACGTGCTTTAGACATAGGAAGACAACGATCAGGATTCTTTTTGTTCTTAGAAGTCCCACACTTACCTGCTATCTTACCTGAGCTGCTAATACGTACCCAGTTCTGTGCTCTCCATTTAGCTAACTCACCCATGCTACTTCTTCTTCTTGATTGAAAGCTTCTTACGTTTCTTACCGTATGTGGGACTCTTGCAATACTTAGAAGCAGCCATGTTAGCATACGCACTAGGATACTTATCAAAAGTACGTTTAGCCCACGCTATACCCTTTGGACAAATCTTAGCCATATTAACGTTTCATCAACATCTCCATCATGCGGTCTAGTTTATGGCTGATCTCTTTAACACTACTCTCAAGACCCGTCATACGATTCTCAACAGCAGTATCCCGTTCACGTTGTGCAGCCAGTTCTACTTCTATTTTGGTTAAACGCCTCTCGTCATTCTCCAATCGATCTGTAAGTTTTTTAATCATCCACCCGATAACGCCAAGAACGATGGCAAGGGCAGAGTCGAGAAAGTGTGAGACGGATTCAGTCATTTTTAGAAAACAAGTAAATGTACACCCATATCGACTACTCCTGCATTATTTGATCCTGTAATAACACGAACAGAAGCAGAGCTTATTGAATACACACTAGCATCTACAGGAGCACTAGCATTTGCATTAACAGCTGTGACGGAAGCTATTGGATCAGTTATGGAAGAAGTAAAAGTAACCGTGTAGTCACCAGTACCGTTTTTAGTTATACTAGCTATGTTAACCGCTGATGAAGCTGAAGGGCTTGAAAGTGTCCCGTCAAAGAAGCACTTAGCTTGTACGCCACTACCACCACTACCATTAGCAGCAGCTGTAATCCTGCCTTGTTGGTCTACTGTAATGTCAGCGTTTGTATAAGAACCGGGTGTAACAGCAGTGTGTGCTAGTTTAGCAGGAGTAACAGCATCGTCTGCTATCTGATCTGTATCAACACCGTCATTAGCTATACTCAGCGTACCGCTTGACGTAATAGGCCCACCTGTCAATCCTGTACCGCTGTCTACTGACGTGACTGTACCGCCTGATCCAGCTCCTGATAACTCACTGTGTTTAGCTAAACGTTCACCAGACCCGTTAACGCCTGTACCATCATGTACATGTAACGTTTGGTTAGTCGTATCTACAGTTACTTCACCTAAAGCTCCTGCGAATGAAGCGTGTTCTGTAGCTGATCCTTTTCTTAATTTTACTTCTATGTTTGGCATGGTTATAAGTGGTTATGCGATTGATCCAAAGTCTAATGTTGTTGATAATTTGTCAGAGTCTACTGATCCGTTGGTAAGTCCTACCTTAGCCGTGTTAGCAGCTACAGCAGTGTTGTTAGATACTTCCGTGTCAAAGTCAGATATAGTACTGGCAGTCTGTGTACCCGTGTGGTTAGCTCTGTTCTTTAAATTAGCATCACTATCGTTAGCAGTGGCACCGTCAGCTACGTTCAACAAAGCCTGAGTCTGTGCTACACTTAACTCTAGTATATCCGAAGAACCAGCTGTATTGTTACCAAGTATCGTATTAGCTGGTATCTCTTCTATCTTAGCAAAAGTAACGGAATCATCAGCTATCGATGCTAACGATCCAACAGGAGTACCACCAGCATTAGAACCGTCGTGTACGAACAAGTCCTTGGTATCAGTTGTATATATTAACTCTCCAGCTCTTCCTATAAACGCAGCGTTCTGTGCGGATGTTCCTCTTCTTAATTGTACTGATAAACTCATATCTTATACTATTTGTCCGTATGAATAATTAGCGGTAACAGGATCACCTACTATGCTTCCCCAATCATACTCTGTTGGTATGTCCGTCTTAACTTTAAAACCTCTTTCAATAACTAGAATTTCTGAGTTAAGAGGAGGAGGTGTGGTAAACTCTATTTCATCTGCACCACCTGAAATCGTGTAATCATCTGGGTCTATTACCTCCCCATCGATTGCTACTAAAATTGAAGCGGAAGCTGTACCGTTTGTAGTAAAGGTTAAAGAGAATGTTGTTTGTGAACCTGTCCCTGTAAACTTATCAAACGACGGAGGAAGTCCTGTACCTGTTACGGCTGAGGATATACTACCGTCTACGTAGTTCTTAGTGGCAGCGTCTTGTGCGTCGGTGGGTTCCCCTACATTCTTGATCTTACTACCACCAGCGTCCCAGTCTGTGCCTCCAGCTTCCTTCTGCAACGACGCATCGTTTAGTTCACCTATCTCTTCGTTTAGATAACGATTGTGTAGATACGCTCTGTCTAGTTCTGACTCTGTTAAGACTGATCCGTTCTCAAAGTCCACAAGGTCTGTGCCGGGTTGACTCTTACGACGTACTCTAACAACCTGTCCGGCAGTAGCTCCTGAAGTAAGTACAATCTTAGTGGACGGAGAAGTTACGATAGTGTAGTCAGTGGTCAGTGTTTTCTGTACACCGTCTATCTCAACAACTACGTGTTCGTCTTCTAAATATGGAAAGGTAAAAGCAAAGTCAGTTTGTGCTGCTGTTGCTGTATAATCTACGTACGTGGTTGGCATGATATTATATTATTACTTATTGAGCGAGGAGTTCAAGCACATCTTCTGTTCTTTGCGTTCTCTTTCCTCTTCTAACTTCTTGTTGTAGTCTCATTATTTCAGGAAACTCTTTTAACATTTCTAATTTAGCTTTCTGTCTATAGCGTCCCATTACTCTGCGTAAATACTCAACACGAGGACTAGGAAGACCGCTAAAAGACTGGGGATCAAGTGCTTTGTACTGCTTAGAGTTTATAAGCTTAGTTAGTGCTTGTCTTAATGTAAGATTGTTTATTTTAACTTTTGAATGTAGTTCTAACCACCTATCGTATGCACTTCTATCGTTAGGCCCGTCGTAGTTAGTTAAATCAATAAGACCTTCTAGTTTAGCATTAGGTGCAGAGAAACCGTGAGCAACATTAGCTAGTTCCGTTAACACAGGATCATCTTTCTTACTGCCCCACATTATAGGATTTAAAGGATTAATAATACCAGCAGCACCTTCAAAGTATTCTTGTACAACAGGTTCACCAAGTGGATTACGTTTTAAGTCCATTGCTACACCCGGTATTCGTTTAGCTATAACATCCACGAAAGTACGTGTTTCTTTTAACTCTTGATCTCCTGCTAGAGATTGACCTTGGTTCAGTATATTAGGTATAAAACCACCTGCAACACCTCCTAGATATTTCCCAGCACTTGTCGACTCAGGATCAAAGATAAAACTAAAAAACTTATCTATACCTGCTAAATAAGATTTATTAGTAGCGTTCCTAGTAACCGTTAACATACTAGCAGCCATTACTTTCTCAAAGATATTAGAGTCAATACTGTGCATCTTGCCGTCTTCTATTAAATCTGCCATATCAGCAAAGACCCCTATCATAGTAGCTACAGGGTCTAGTCTTTGATAACTAATCCACTTATCGCCAACCCTAATACTGTACGGCACATTACCAGCAGCTTGCCAAGCTTGACGTTGTTTATAATCTTTAGGGCCACCACCGTTAATACGATCTTTATACATACTAACAACGGAAGCAAGAGCTGCCGTCATAATTGTACCACTAGCTAATCGTCCGTGTGCTTCTGCTCTAGTCAATAAATCAGGAGTATTGTCAGGTTTAACAGCTACCATTTGCTCCATTAAAGACTTACGTGTTTTCTCTAGTGCAGGTGCCTTGTTGTTCAACAGTGCGTCTATCTTATTTTTGTATTCTCCTCCTTTAAGATACTTAGCTACATTATATGCTGCTTCTGCTGGTGCGAGCAAACGACTAAAAGAGAATTTTAATATGTTAGTAGGAGTACGAATAAAGGGTGCAACTATAAAAGCAAACGGAACACCGTTAACAAAACTTTGTAGTTTTTGCATATTTTTACCCAGCTGACCACTGAAAGTAACTTCGTCTGCTGATCTAATATTAGGATCAACCCAATCACGTGCTAGTTGTTCTAGTGCCATGAAGTCGTTATCTCTTGTCTCTGTTCCTACTAGCTGTTGTTGTCTAGCTATCTCAGCGACTTCCTGTTGCCTTCCTTCTACATATTCCGCAATGGCTTTTTCTCTGTCAGCAGGTGTAGCAAATTGTTCAGGTTTAAAAGTTTCGTTAGCTTCTTTAATTAAATTAGACTGTGAGAAGTTTCTATTAGACCTAGTTACCAAAGCATTCAATGAATCAGTTACATACTCAGCTACTTTTCCGCTGTCCTTTATACCTAACTCATAAGCTTTCAGCGTTAACTGTGCAACGGCTCTAGTCTTGTACTCGTTAAATTTGTACAGCTGGTCGACAGATGTATTAAATCGGTTAGGTATTCTAACGGCATTGCCAAAGTAATCTATGAACTGCTTGATACCGTCGCTCTCTATTTCTTTACCACGCATACGTTCTACATTCTTTGCTGTTATAGAACCGATGCTTCCACCAGTTTGCTCAACAAAAGCTGAACCAGCATCTCCTATATAGTGGTCGCCACTTTTCCAAGCATTAAGCATAAACCTTACGAGGTCTTTCAGCTGCATACCTTGAGACCACGAATTAACAACAGCTTGCCTAGTTTCAGGACTAGCACTAACCCAACCACCTATGTATCTTTCAAAGTTCTTTATTGAAGACGATAACGCACCACCCAAGGCATTAACTGTTAAAGTACGTGGCCCCCACATCAAAGAGTTCTTGTAATACTCCTGCACCATATCCATGAACTTACCACCTTCTGCACCTCTGACAGTTTTGTTCATAGCTATAATAGTATTCCACAGATCATCACCATTACCATTCTTAGCCAGTAGTATATTCTCAACAATATTATCTACGGTCATACCACCTCTTTTATTTAGGTAGTCTTGGCGTAGCTTAGTATCGGATATTTCTCTTTCGCTTAGACCAATCTTAACACCCATTTGCCTAGATTTAAGACCTCTACCAAAACCACTTGCTAAACCTGATTGACTAGCTTGTATGTGTAGTTGTTGTTCTATTAAAGTTTTCAAACGAGCTTCAGTCATCTCCAACTCATCTTCACTTACTTTTCCTTTGGTGTTCTTGTATTGTTCAGCTACGTCTAGTATTTCTTTACCGTTAGCTGTTAACATCGATTTCAATGCCGACATCCTTGCTGTTATACGAAACAACTCATGCTTGTCTTTAGATGCTTGTTGCACCAATGAGTTTAACATCTTTCCGTCCGAACCCATTGCGTCAGCTAGTTCATTAACTACACCTTCGTCTAGCATCTCTTGGCTTAACTTAGGTTGCTTTTTAGCTTCTTTTAACAGTTTAGTTGAGGCTTGATCTGCTATACCTGCTAACTCTTCTGGATACATTCCTTTAGGAAGTTTTGTCATTGTCTTAACTAACCCTGTCAATGATTGTTTACCTCCAACTCTAAAACTAGAAACATCAGCGTTTTTAACTAAATCATCAACAATATCAGTAGGTTTAAAATCAGGAAGATCAGCAAACCTTGAACCGTACTCTAATGGATATTCGCTTCTCTTTCTAATGTTTCGTTGTTTTAAAAAATCGTTGAATATCTTTTGTCGTTGGTCGATTCCTAACTTAGCTTTCAACGACGCAAACATATCTTTAATTAGAATAGCAACTTCTTGAACCACTCTTTTAAATGTGCCTGTAGGAGCAAGTTCTTCTGTGTCTAATTTTTTAAGAAACGCATCAGTCATTTCTTCAGCGAAGTATTCGTCTAAATCTGAAAACCTATAGTTTTTGTTCGTATACTCCCCTCTTAAAAACGCTTTTAATTCATCAGGCTGATCTTCAACTTTAATGTTTTTGTAGTTAAACTTATCTACATCTTTAATCTCAACCCCAAAGCTTTTAATATATTTATTGCGTTCTCTGTTAAATTCTTTACTTAATGAATCAACATCTGCTTTTGGTAAGTAACGGCTAAGACTGTGCCATAACTCGTGTATCATTACACGTTGAACTCCACCCTCTTCTATAACGCTTTTTCTGATTTGTAGGAGATTATTACCAAAGTTATAACGACCCGCAGCTGGTATCTTGTTTGTTATTGATAAGGCAACGTCACCAAACATACGCTGACCCATTACATCTATGAATTTTTCTACATCCGCTATATCTTCAGGGTCTGCTCCCTTTACGGGGAACCTCTTCATTAATCTTTTCTTTAGCGTATCAGCACCCCTCGGAATAATATCCATCATCCCTTCTTCTTCGTAGGTTTTAAATGGACGTGGTCTTATCTCAATAGCTTCTTCTAAATTTTCAACAGTGTTTTCGACCGTCTCTAGTTTTTCCTGTAGATCGGGTTCAGGTCTTTTTTCTCGAAACTCAGGTAAGTCAGCAAACCCTAAATCTTTGGTCTCATCTCCCCACTTCATCATTGCCGTGGTAATAGCATCTTCTCTGTCTGCTCCTTTTTGTAGCTCTACATTCTTTGTCTTAATAGCGTTTATACCTGCCATCACAGACTTAGATACAGCACCTACACCTAATCCAACTAACACACCTTCCAGTACATTCTTAACTCGACCCATTGCTTCGTTGTCGTCAGGGTCGGCTGCTAAGTATTCAGTTATTGGATTCTGTAGTTCAGGAAATTGTTGAATAAGATTAGACAGTCTTTCTTCTTGTCCGTCGAACGCTACAAAGTCAGAAGCCATCTCAGCTCCTAAGTAACCCTTCCAACTAAGATCAGTAAACTGTCCGGGCTTTGCACCTTTGGTTACCGCTTTAGCAGTTTTACCTGCAACGCCTGTTAATTGTCCTGCTCGTGCTGCTTTACCTGCTACACTTATACCTTTACCAATAATACCAAACGGTACTGCAAACTGTGTAAGTCCTTCTATTAAAGTTCCGGGTAATGTTTGAGAGCGTCCAAAGAAACGTTGTTCGTCCCAATCAGGAAGCATATCAAAAGATAGAAAATCACCTAAATTATAGACACCGTGTGCCAATCCCTCCAAACCACGTACAGGAGCAGCGAACGCATCAAACACATAATCACTTATTCCTAGCTCCTTTTCAGTTGTATCTTCTGCAAAATCAGGTGTGTAGTTTTCTAACTTCATTACTTATAAAATTTCTTACCAAGCTTACCGTTAAGGTTAATAAATTCTTTTATCTTTTCTTGATCGCTTTCATCTAATGATGTACCAAAAATAGAGTTATACAATTCTAGTTCAGGAGAGTAATCTTCAACCCTACCTGCTTCAATTTCAGATAATCTTTCTTTTGCTATCACAGGATAAATACCCACTAAATCTTTTACAGCTTCCTTGTCGATCGGTATTTCTAACTCTCTAGCTGGTCTTGTTTCAATAATAGCACCTACACCATACGCACCAATTCGTCCTCCTATTATTTTTTGTCCTTGTTGAGTGGCTTGCTTGTAGGTAGTGCGTCTAGTAACCCTTGGTATTCTTAATAAGTATTTACCATTCTTAATGTTTTCCAAGTTGTACACATCCTCCCCTTTAGCCATTAGATACATAACAAGACTACGCTGTGCTATTTCTTTTTGCTGCTTAGTTGTGGCTGTAGATTGAATTGTATTAACAGCACCCTCTACGGGGTTTTCATATAAAGAGCTCTGTCCGTATATGTTATTAGCGGTTCTTACTGTAAACTCGGAACGTTCTAAATCTTTTGCTATTTTATTAGCTGATTTAAAATCACCTTCCAACAGCTTCTCTTCTATATCAAAAAAAGTTTTACCAACGAGAGGTATTGCTTCTTCTAAATCTCGTGTAGGATCAATTAAAGACTTCTTAGCTGCTTCTACGTTCTTTTGCCCGCTTACGATAGCAGAAGCTTTTTGTTCGCTTTTATATTCTGTAATAAACCCATTTAACTCATTCTCGTAGTCCTGTATAAACTGCTGATCCCATGCTTCCATATCCTCCGATACTTCAGTCTGCCACTTCGTGCTGTCAACTTTATCACCCTTAACATTACGATAGCTACCTGTGCTTAATTCTAAAAACTTTTGATCTCTTAATTGTGAGTACTTTATTTTTAGTTCTTCTGATTTGCTAAATATAGTAGGGTCAATTTGTGACTTACCAGTAAGATCGTCTTGTATTACATTGGTCGGTAAACTAGCTATTCTATCCGCTGTATACTTAATTTGATTCCTATAACTAGAAGCTCCCGTCACTCGCTGTTCGTGTATTTGTTTAAAGCGTACGACGTTTTCATCTTCCGAAGTCAACGACATAGCGGTGTTTATAACTTTGATACCATCCGAACCTCTAGCATAAACATTACCACTTTGTTGTAGTTTATTAATAAAATAATCTTTTACCTCTTGCTCTGTTCTTAATACAGTATCTTCGATTTCAAAAGACTTTCCTTTACTGATAGCAAGCATAGCACTGACAACATCAGCTTCCGTCTCTTGCAACAACAAAGCAGCGTCGCCTTTATCTTTAGATACTCTGCGTTCGCTTACTTCAGCTACACGTTGTCTTATCCTAGCTTCCTCCGCACCGTACTCACCAAAAACATCATCTATAGAACTCTCCGGGTCAGTTCCCATCTTAGTAGTTCCTACCCTTAAATGACCTGCTGCGTAATCCAACCATTGTTCAGCTGCCTCTTCATTGCCATTAACAGCATGGGTAAGAGCTACGTCTTCTATAAGTTTAAATAAATCAGTTGGATTTAAAGCACCTTCGTTTGTTTCCCACCAGTCATCAATAGCAGGTATATTCGCCAAACCTCCTTGTTGATCTAGCAACGACGCATTATATAGCACAGACTTTCCTGCTAATTTTAACTCTTGCCTTGCTTGTGTTGTGCTCAAACTATCGTGAGCCAATGTGTAACGTCTCGTTGTATCTCTTATAGCACCTTCAAATCCATCATTAACAAACACACCGCCTAATGAGTCGTACTTCTGTCTAAGCGTGTCTTTAGATTCGTTAATTAAATCATCAATGTTTGCGTCTGCATTAGCTGGGTTTTCTACACGACTCTTTAGTTCTCTTTCGTATTCGTCGTGCATTAATGCACCTACTGCTTTCAGCTTACGCTTTTGATTTAACGGAGATGTCAACCATCCCATACCACCACGACGTACTTGTTTGTCTAGTTCTCCTTCCGTCTGTTTCAGCATAGCTTGCTGTTCCTCAAGACTCTTGCCAGCCATCTCTTCTTGGAACTGCTCAAACTCTAGATCGGCTACTCGTGTGTACTGCTGTAACAACGGATTAACTTCACCCAACGCATCAGCTAAGTCCATCAACTTGTTACGTCCTGCTCGTTGAACTTGCACAGAATACTGACCAGCCCGTTGAATGGTAGGTGATATACCGGGAACTGCTCCCCCTAATCCTTGTACTTGTACTCGTTCTCTAGCCATGTTATGCTGTTTTCCCTGCTCTTTCGCCTATCATATAACCAGTGCCGATAGCATTTAAACCTCCTGATAGTGATTGTAAACCTGTTGTTAAGGCACTTGGTCTGTTGATGGGTTGATTAATTCCGATCTGACGTTGAGTTGTAGCAAACCCTGCTTGTTCAAGACCCATACCTGTTGCTACTCCACCTAACTCTTGCTGTCTTAAAAGTGCTGATCTGTACGCTCCCTCTTGTTGTGTGTAGTCATCCATCAACGCTTGTACACTAGCTCCTGCTACACCTGCTTCTCCAGCAGATACTCTAGCTCTAGCGAGTGCAGCTTGTGACTTCTGACTAACTTGTTCCAACTCACGACCCACAGCTTCTTGCTCTTGTGCTTGACGCATACGGATGGAAGTTTGTTCTTGTAAAAATCTTTGTCTCTCAGCTGCTGACGCTTGTGCTTGATATTGTGCTTGTTGTTTAGCTTGTTGACGTTGTCCTACATAGCTAACCACTGGTGCTGCAAAGCCACTAACTACAGACGCTCCTATGAGTGTTTGCATACCTGCACTTGCTGCGGGTGCTAAAGCTGCTCCTATTGCTGGAAAACACATATCTTTTACTTCCTCTCTAATATAAATGACATATACCCGTCGTACTGGCAATCGCTAAACTCAGCACCCAACCACTGCAACCACCTGTAACTCAACGTGTTAGTCTTCATTACGACGTTCGTCAGAAAGTCAAAACCTATCATCATCTCGTCTACCCACTGCTTAGAATGTTTAAGAAAATATTTCTTAGCTGTAGCCAATCGTCGTGTTCCTAACAACCAAACAACACCAACGTTCTCGTGTGGAGTGACACCAAAGCTGCAATACAACCCGTCGTTACCTCGTAATGAGTAACACTTACTGCTTGTTTCAAACGATATATTAACAGCGTCCTTTGGGTGGTGCATTAGACCGATACATTCCATCATGTCCTCTTCTCTCATATCGTCGTACAATTCGAACGCATCCATGTCCGGCATAGCTTCCTCTACCCTAAGACCCATATCGTTTACTCCTTGGTACAACCATCGATTCAAACTCAGCAGCTAACAACTTACACGGCAACGCACTATCACTCTTTACTTCAATAGTCACCTTGTCGGGTTGTCCTTGTACTGCAAATCTGAAGTGACCGTCTTGTGGTACGAACTCGTTTAACAAAAGATTAGCTCCTGTGATGTCAGGATTAAACACATACTTATAGGTGTCCCGATACTCAGGTGTTACTTCCACAACAAAGTGTCCAGTGTCTGCATAGTTGATACTACCGTTACGTATTGTTTGGTAGGTATAATCAGAAGCACTACGTCCTCCTCGTTCCGTTGGTTGTTTTAACGATTGATCAGAGAACCTGTACGTCATGTTGTACGGCTTACCTATAACAAAGTATTTATCGTTGTTGTAGAAGTTACCACTAGACCAAGTAGGTGCAGATGTGACATCAGTACTAACTGACCAGTACGTAACGTTAGGAGTTACAGAAGTATCAACAGCTACGAAAGAACTAGGAGCTGTATGTGTAGTTTCACATTTATAAATAGTACCGTCATAATTAACATAACTAGCTAATGTACCTGTTACATCCACCGTAGTGTTGTTAACCATAGTAATAGCTCGTAGCGTCCCTATCTTAGTATAAAGCTCTATATCAGTACCAAGACTGACGTTGTAAGGTATACCGCTTATTCGTGTAGTCTTAGTGGACGCATCGTAAGCAGCTACAGTAACATCGTTGCCGTCTACCCTACTGTCTAACAACAACGGATAGTCTAGTCCCGCGTCCTTCAGTCCGTCTTCCAATGTCAAGAACTCTAGGTGTAACCCTTCCGTGTCCTTGGTTATCATGTACAACTTACTGTCTATGAAATCAAAACCAACAACGTCACGATCAAAAGTAAACTTCATCCAAGCACTTTGTATCTTTTCCTTGTTGCTCCAGAAGTATTTATATACGTACAACGTCTTCAGGTCGCTGTCTACACCGATACACAATGTATTCTCTGCTTGGCTACCTGCTATCTTACGTACGTTGTTTGGTATGTACTTGGGTACTTGTTGTGTAACTTCCTCTGCATCAAACAGTTCTGTATTGTTATCAACAAAGTATTCATACAGTCCTTCGAAGTCGTTACGTTTAAATGTAAAGTATATATAGTTACCGAGAGCTACGGGTTCTACACTGTCTGATATATCGTACTCAGTAACAGGAGAGATAGCTACCGTCTTAGGACTTAGTATATCAGCACCACGCAACACGAACTGGGACTGCTTACTAAACAACATCAGCTTCTCTTGGAACGGTATAGCGTGTTGTAGGATAGCTACCTTGGTGTGACTGAGTCCGACGTCTATTGGTGCACTATCTAGCAGCTGCTGTGTGGTAGTCCTAAAGAAGTTAAAGTAGTTGTCTGCTTCGCTGAAGATAACGGATGTATCAGTAACAAACCCTAAACGGTTCTTAAAGAAGAAGACGTCGTTGATAGTCTTGTCTACAAAAGATGGAAATGGATTGGTGTAACCGTCCCCCGCCCTACGTCTCCCATATCCCGGTGGTCTCTCAAAGTATTGAGCATTTGTCTTCCAAGGTTGTGCCGAGTTAACAGCAGTTGTAGTTACCCAATAGTCAAGCCATGATGTACCGTCGTACGAAACACCAGAAGACCATGCGGACGCAGCACTTATACTAGGATCAGCAGTCCAATACTCTACCCAATCAACACCTGTACCCGGTTCGCTTGCAGCTGCTGAAGTGTGCTCCTGAATGCACCTATAGAAAACTCCGCTCGATTCTACAGCATCACCTGTACCCGGTTCAGTATCACTTGTCGATATGTGGTCTTCAACTAAATTATAATACGTTCCGTTGTTTACTACTATGTTAGAGTATTCGTTTGGTGTTTGTAGTGTGAAACTGTTTATCTTACCTGTAGAGGCATCATAGGAATCAACAACAAGGACAATCGGCATAGTTGTGAGTTCAATAGCTGTATCGATACCTCGTGTTTCTCTAGCTGATTCAGGGCCGTCGTCCCACCCTACTGTTTCCACCCAACTGCCTTCTCCAAATTCTTCTCTGTCTTTTGTGTGGAAACGAACGTAGTAGTCATCCTGAGCTATATCAGCATCACCTCTTACTCGTATCCTAAAGTTATTGTAACATTTTGCGGGTAGATCAGTAATACTATTAACTTCTTTATAAGCTAATCCTAAACCTTGGTTACTTAGTCCGTCTTCTGTTCTTATACTAAAATCTTCATCTCCTGTTATCTTAATAACAGCACCGTCTCGTTCTACTTCAAAGTTACTACCACCGGGTAATGAAAGATGCTCCAAAAACGTTGGCATAGTAACACCGGGTGTAGAAGGAAAAGATGTATAAAAAGTTTCTTGAGGCTTTTCATTCCAGTATTTTTGGTTGCGATTATTTCCTCTGGAATTTGGGGTGGTTCTTGAGTCTGATACAATTTTCTTAATCGTAAGAACAAAAGGTTTATCAAAAGTACCCGGTACTGTTTGCGTATTGTCGTACCCTCTTCCTTTCTGCGTGAGTTGTGAAGATTGAACCGCACCGTTTGCCCCTATAATAAGAGTACCTTTAGCACCTATACCTATTTTGTTATTTAAATCTGGATTACCTGACCCATCGTCCTCAAACTGTTCAATAAAATATTCGTAGGATGTAGTTAATCGATAAGAGTATGGAATTGAAAATTGCATATCAGCACCACTTGGTTCAAAACCACTTCCTTCTTCAAGCGACACTCCTCCAACTATACCTTCCGAACCAAAGTAACCGTTAAGCACCGTCTCTAAATCCTGTGCTATAATTTCTGTATCAGCGTGAGTACCTGAAGAATTAGCACTACCACTTTCGTACGTGTGTCCTGCTGGTGGCGTTTTATTACTTTCAGTAGCTGTGCCACCGTGCGGTATAACATCTCCGTCTATGTAAATGTCGTAAGTCTTCTCGTAATCTCCGAGCTTAACAAACACCAAAGCACTATACTTACCTTCGTCGTCTTGTATGTGTTTTGATAACAAATCAGGATTTGTATCTACTTTTACTTCTCTCCTCTTATTAACGAGAAACGTATAGTCAGCTACAGTCAACGCTCTCAGATCGTTCAACGGATCAGTAACAGAAGTACCAAGACTGAGATAACTGTTAGCAATAGACGTAACAGTGACAGGTATAGATGTACCTAAAGACACGTCGTAAGCACTGACACCACCTAACGATACGACTATAGCGTACTGGTTCGTTTGGTCTCGTTTAACAAAGTGTGTGAATAGATTAGCCGTACCGTCTGTGTCTATATTCTTTACGTAGTTGGTATTAGGACGCTTCTTTAGTCCCTCAACCACGGTAGCCCAAGCATTGATCTGTTCGTCGCACTGACCGGGATAACGCAGGTTGTCAGGCTGCTGCGATACACCTTGGGCTAAGTTAGGTACGCTATTTACTAACAGAGGCATTATCTGTCAAGCACACGCATTACGCTGTAGTTATCAAAGATAGTACGGTCTGCATTCTCGGAGTCACTATCAATAGCCCGTGCTTTTGCTTCCACTTCGTCCCGTAGTGCAAATCCTTCGATCTCACGACTACCAAGAAAACGATTACTGAATATACGTGCAGCTTTAATAGTAATGTAGTTTCTAAATTGTTCAGGTATCTCTGTAAAGTCTAACTGAAAAGTAACAGAGGCTTTTACCTCTTTTGTCCAGACGTCTGTGTGGTTCTTCCTGTCGTATAAAGTATTACCACGTTGTACAGGATCGACGTCTGTATATATCTGTGGGTCTAAGTCTATGGTTAACACGTTGCTAGGTAAAGTAATCTTACTATTGGTAGCGTCGGGAGTGAATGGATATTCGTGCTCCGTGTTAAAGTGCCAACCTTCTGATTGTATAGCTCTACTCGTTTCGTCTAACACATTCTCTGCTTGTACCACGGTGATCGGGACAGCGGTGCCTCCTAACGTGTTAACGGGTGCTTCGCCAATAACGGCAATCATTGTGTTTACCGCTTCGAGTTTAGTTGTAAGAGCCATTGTAATAAAGGTTTCGGTAGAAGGGAGCGGAACGAATCACAGACCTCCCAACACCGAGAGAGTGGTTACTTCTGAAGTTCGATAGCACACTCAGGACGGAGAACTCCGTGTCCCATAGCATACTTCGCAACGAAAAGCGTACCTTGACGTTCGATTTGGTACTCAGATTCAGTAGCCAAGTCGAGCAGTTTAACTGTTCCAACAGCAGCGGAATGAGAAACAAGACCAATCGTACTGCTGAAGTCTCCGTTGTATCCGTTACCTGCTCCAAACACATCATTGTCAGCAGCACCGTCACCAGTAGCAACGCCTGTTAAATCAGAGTTCGGGATGTGGTTGGATTTGAAGATGCTGATACCAGCGATTTGTGGAATGGTTCCTGAAGCAATCGAACCTACGCCTCCGATGTCTTTATTGACAGCAGATACAAGGTTGAAGCTATTGGAAGCGTCGGCACCAGTTACTAACTTGTAGTACTCTTGAGGACGAAGAACGCAGAAACGACCGTCACTTGGGACATCGTTTTCGTCGAGCTTCTGAGCAGCAGTAAACAGAGCAGCTACTAGTTCAGCACCAGTAGGATCAGTTTCGTCACTGTCGTCAAGTGAGTCAGCACCTGTACCCATTGCGTTAGCAGAAACGTCAAGAACGCCTCCAGTCTTACCGCCAGTGATGACAGCGGAAGAACGAGCAGCAGCGATGAATACTTTAGCGAGAGCAGTATCGAAACGTACAGCAAGAGCCTTACCCAACTCGTTAGCATATACTGAACGAATGTCGTAGTGGTTCTTTACGTCGTCGATGTTAGCCAAGAAAGTAGAAGCAACAAGCATCTTATCGATGTTGATTACTCGCTCAGACTTTCTGATGTCACTGAGGTACTTATCAGGTGTTCCACCTTGCTCTGCGATGTTTTCACCGGGCGTGTGGTAGTTAGCGGAAGCAATACCTGTTACAGGGAACTGTGCAGATTTTCCGCTTTCGATTGTTCTGATTGTGTGTAGAGGCTTGAAGATGTTGCTTTCTTCGAAGGTTTGCAAAATCTCTCCGCTGAACTTTTTAAGGAACAACGCATTGTCTTGAGCAAAACTTCCGTCAGAAGTAGCATCATTGAAACCTACACGACTTGGAGCTGTTTGTCCGTTAGCCATAATATATGATCTCCTATTTTATAAGTTATTATTATTGTTTGTTATGATGACTTTCACTTCGTTCGTTCGCACAGGATTGTCCTCCGCAGAGGGTCGAGGGACTAGTAGTCGTTAGTTGTCTAATTAAATATGTTACCAATTACTATAAGACCAACAAATGCACCAATTGTCAACACTAGGACTTTCTGACGCTGTGGTAGATCGTTATAGATTCTAATTAGTCGTTCTATTTGATATTTCATCTTTTGCTTTCTTGTGTACGTATCTCGTATATATGATTGGTATGACATTCCACAAGACTACACCTATCAGGCACAGCTTTAGCAAGCCATAAAATTCAGTAAGCATACTGTCAAAAAACCCGTTATCCATTGACGCATCTAGTTGATTACTAACGAGTTGCTTCACATCTCCTTCACTTAACGCTTTGACTTGCTCCGTTAAATGTTTGTTTTCTTCCATGTATTTGGCTGTTTCTCCCACACCCCAACCAAGTGCTGCACCTCCCGCAGCTGGCCCCGGCCCTCCTAAACTACCTACCGCTGCTCCACCCGTAGCTCCGAGAGCCGGATAAAATGATGCCTTGGAACAACCTGTAAAACTCCCTGAAACCGATAAAAGGAAGAAAACCAAAACAAGTCGTCCAAGGCATCTGTTCACCTAATTA
>Ga0208792_1000408_pt1 | contig 16620 bp, 13 predicted proteins | sample 14_taG_FD_184087 | JGI IMG/M metagenome (GOLD analysis project Ga0208792, IMG submission 184087) | Marine viral communities from the Subarctic Pacific Ocean - 14_ETSP_OMZ_AT15311 metaG (SPAdes) (version 2) | ecosystem: Environmental > Aquatic > Marine > Oceanic | place: Pacific Ocean | collected...
TGCTGTTGAGGTACATACCCACCTACAGCCATACCAATACGCTTCTGCGCTAGTTCAGCCATTTTACCCACACGTGCAGCTGCACCTGGTTGTGAAGCTAAGAACTTAGCCTGCTCATCAGCCTGCATACCCTGCATCTCAGGTATAATCTTACCCATCTGTTCAGGTGTAAACCCACCAAATCGTTTAGCCATTATAGTAGTCCTTATTAATTACCTATCTTCATCCATATTGCAGCAGCAATGAAGGTAAACACAGTAACAGTAGTTATCTTTACAAATGTATTCCATATACTCTGACGTGTGTGACGCCATGTCTCCAATAGACTACGGATCTCACGTATGTCTACAGCAGCTGATTCATCCTGCAAGCCAAGCTCACGTAGGACTAACTTAGCCCCACGCTTAGCTGAACGATCTAGCATATCTTCTAGCTCTTCTGTGCTTAACTTAATGTCAGACATAACCTACGCCCTATGGTTTAGTAGGCCAGTCAGCCTCTTCCAAGTGAGGCCAGTTAGCGTGGCTTGTGATGTCACGCAGAGCTTGACGATATGCTGTTTGTTCAGCTGTCATGGTTAGATCAGATGATGCCCACCAATCTGTCTCAGCAATAAGTGTATCACGCTGTGAGCGGTTACGTTCTGCTGCACTATCGTCTAGCTGTTGCTGATATGCTGCCTCATGTTCAGCCTTAGTGGTTGTTACACCATCCTCTGTTGTGTCACTGAACATGTCAGCAACTTCCCATGCCTCAACCCAGTTGTTTAGCGCATCCTGCACTACACCATTACGGCGTACTGATTGATATGCACCAATGCCATCTGTAGGCTGAGGCGCACGAAGCACAGGGTCAACATTAAGTGCGTCAAACACATTAGCTCCCCACACTTTAGGCATGGACATGTTAGGGTTTTCTTTGCGTAACTGGCCTTGAGATTTAAGCTCACCAGTTGTGCGATCACGATATTCAGTCATTAGTTGATACTCCTTGTATGACCTTGATTATATTGCGTATGCGGTTATGCGATTGCGTAGAAGATAAACTCACCAGTGCCTAGTGAAGAACCTACACTAAATCCTGCGCTGTATGGGTCTATGTAGTCACCAGAGGTTTGTGCGCTACTATCGCTTAGACGTAAGTATGCGTCATTACCTGCCACAATGCCTCGGGTAGTATCAAATAACTCCCAATGGCGAGTACCATCTGTACGCTTCCATAGCACAAACCTAGCGCCTGACGTAAAGCCACAATCTACGTTGGTAGTACCTCCGTATGTATGACTAAAGCTCCCCACCTTCGACACACCGGGTGCGCTTGCGAATAGGTAGGCTATGAAGTCTGCGCCAGATCGGTTAGTACCATTAGAACCCACAGTAAAAACACTATCTGTAGGGTGAGTATTCCCCCACACAAAAGTACCGTTAAGGTCAGTTCCCGTACTGTTAAGCCTAAGAAGACCTAATCCATTGTTTGTACCCGGATTACCTGTGTCATAGTAAACTTCCCAATTCCCAGAGCTATCCCTGCGCTTCACCCACATCATCTCAGGTGCGACACTAAGGTTGTGACTTATATTATGAGGGTTTGTTCCGTTACCCTCATAAGCCACCACATCGAAATAGCCCGGCGCACGTTTCCACATCCAGCTGATCCAAGTAGATTGATTGGAAGCTACATCATAGTAGCCCTCCATATGATCCCACTTCATATTGCTGTCAGTATACCATGGAGAATTTTCTACGTTTCCGTAGCCAATGCCAGCAAGACGTGCTGACATTCGCTTGTCGTGAGCACTAGTGTAAGGCAGCGCCCCCATCGCAAAATCAACAGGAAAGCCAGAACCAAACATTGGAACACCTGTACCTGCACCCGTATCAATAGCAAACACCTCAGTCGCATCCTTTGGCGGAAACAGAGAGCCACGGCGGATTGCCATGTAGATGTAGCTGCCGTTGTTAGTGTTTAACTCAGTGGCGTCATCTTCAATGTAAAGGCCTGTAGGAGTAGGGTAAACTTTCGCATTACTCTGTGGGTCAGCCTCTGCTTGAGAGGTGTTAGGATACAAAACATTAGAATTACTTCCACTAGGCATCCCCCTCATGGTGTCTATAACTGTCCAAAGGGCGGAGGCGTTCGTCTTTTTAATAATCACAAACTGAGGTTCAAACCCCAAGTTAATAGTTACTCCACTATGACCTGCGCCAGTATAACTCCCACACTTGATAATGTCTTGGTCACTATCAGGGCCGAACTCACCGTCACCATCGTTGTGGGCGAATAGGTAAGCGACATACTTGCTTCCAGAGGCGTTTACATCGGCATTGTTTCCTACAGTAAACACGGAGGCCGTTGGGTCTGTGCTATCCCAATATGAGTCAGCATCAAACTGATCGTTACTTGTGTTAAGCTGCATCCCATATAAAGCAGAAGTCATACCCCTGTGATATACAGGCCAATTACCCGATCCGTTTGTCTTTTTAACTACGATGAAGCCCGGAACGCTGTTAAGATTATGGTTTATTGCTCGTCCTTGAGCACCATTCCCCGTATACGTCACGATATCAAAAAACTTTTCTTGCTTTTTAAATGACCAAGCAACGTAATCTTCGTTTGTTTGGTTCTGGTTTTGACTTGCTGTAGTGCTGTGCATAATATCAACACCACCAGAACTTTTAGCATTTAAAAAGTCAGCGTATATAGTTCCTGCATAGTTTTGGTTTGGGTAGACACCCGGTGCGAAAAAACCATCCTCTGTATGGGCTAAATAGTGATCTCTTGATGAGCTATCCCTAGATTTAAGCCATACCATAGAATCTGTTCCGGGTATTTGCTCTGATTGATAGCCCGCTGCAAAAGGAAACTTTCTACCTGAACCCCATATTATTCTTACTGCACCACCGCCAGCACCATTACTGCTACCTTCTCCCCCACCATAAGCTGTTGATGGAGCACCATTCCCAACGCTACCGTGGTAAGGCGACGATGTTGTACCTGATTCACCTGCACCATAGATACCTACACCCCCACCATTTTGTCCTGATGCCCAAGTAGGTGCGCCACTACCTGCACCACCTTTTCCTGTTTGGTTACAACCGTTTTGGTGTTCTCTGCCGTAGCCGCCGTTTCCTAGATAGCCTCCTGCACCACCACCCGTATTATAGGTTCCTTTACCACCTGATCCACCACCGCCACCTACAAAGCCACCGCCTTGATCACCTGACCCGTAGCCTTTGCCACCAAAACCTGCGACAGTGCTTGTATTAATAAAGTAGCTATCACCACCGTTGTTTAAACCGCCGCCACCTTGCCAACCGTTTGGCCCTGCACGACCAACAACAACTGTGTAGCTATTTCCGGGCGTTACTGGAATATCGTTTTTCCAACCTAGTCCACCGCCACCTGCCTTTGCACCACCACCTGCATTTCCAGCGCCGCCACCTACACAAACAACGCAAACAGACGTAACTCCTGCTGGACAAGTCCATGAGTAGGTTCCTGTCGTTGTATAGATATCTTCTTTACTTGTATCATTAGAAAAACTATTAACAACTATCCTGTCACTGATCTGAAAATCTTCTAATATTTCTTTGCGGCTAGAACCAGCGGCAGATATTTGGTTTCCATTCCCTTCGTATGTATAAGTGGAAAATATATCACTTATATCTGCGCCAGCTTTACCACCAGCAGAAGACATCATTAGCTTTTTAATATTGCTCATTCTATATTATCCTAAGTTTAACCCTACTGTAAAACCGTACCAAGTAGTGCCACCATTATAAGTGTAGAACACAAACTGGTCCTCAGCAGACGCAGTGCTAGTTAGTTGAGGCGCACCTGATGCTGCATACTTATCAGCCGCAGGCCAGTCTACACTTGTGGGCCATGTAACAGTATAGCCACTAGCACTAGCATCCTGTGTAATCTTCAAAGAGAAACCATATGCTGTACCGCTTGAAGGAGGATTGCTAAAGGTGAACGTAGTGTTCTCACTTAGTGTGTTACTAAATACGTTACCTGCTTCACAGTTAATCGTTGTGCTACCACCTGATGAAGAAACAGCTTGGTATGTTTCGTTATAGGATGTTACCACAAGTTCGCCATCAATGTCAACATCACCTGTGTAAGAACTTAGGTCTACACTAGAAAGTTTTGCATCAAGTTGTGTCTGGATGTTTGATGTTACTCCATCCACAAAGTTTAGTTCAGCTGTTGTAGCAGTGATACCGTCTAGTGTGTTCAGTTCAGCTGTTGTAGCAACAACACCGTCTAGGATGTTTAGTTCTGCTATGTTCGCTGTAACACCCAAGTCACTCAAGGTAGCAGACTTGGAGTCTAACTCAGCCTGAAGACCGTCAATGTTAGCAATAGTGTGGTTGTGACTATCATCAGCAATAACTGTAGTAATGGTAATATTAGATGAGCCATCAAAGTTAGCGGCACCTGATACATCACCGCCTAGGGCTATAGTACGTGCTGTAGTAAGTGCATCCGCTGTACCAGCAACACCGCTAATAGAAGCATTGATAGTACCATTTACAGTAAGGTCACCTGTGACTGTACCGTTGCCTGATACACTCAATGTACCTACATTAGCAATGTCTACTGCAGCAGTGTCAATGTTGGCTGTACCATCAATGTATAGGTTACGCCACTCAGCACCTACAGCACCTAAGTCATACGTATCATCTGCAGAAGGCAGTACATTAGAGCCTACATCAGCAGCAAAGCTAACAGTGTCAGTAGCTGCATCACCAAAGGTAAGGTTACCTGCGATAGTAGCATCGCCAGTTACAGTGAGGTTACCACCAATAGTAGCGTTACTTGTTACAGCTAGGGTATCCTGTAGTGTAGCAGCACCCTCTACGTTTATGGTGCCATCTACGTCAGCATTACCTTCTAAGAAGATGTCCTTGTAGCGAACTGCGTCTGAGCCTAAACTAAGAACGTTAGTAGTCTTGGGACGCATTACAGTAGTTGTAACAACAATATCCTGAGCTGGGCCTACTACAGTAATAGGAGCACCCTCAGAAGACGTACCATCGTGTGTGTGGCCCGAACCAGAGTTAAATGCAGCTTCTACACCGTTAAACTCGTTATCTAAGTCATCAGCATCAATAACATTACCATTAGATATGTTGTTGGCTGTGTCTGTTCTTACGTATCCTGTACCCATCAGCTTTCCTTACTGCCTGTCTTCTGTAGCAAACTCAAAGATTGCTGTATCTAATAAAAATGAAGCATCAGAACTCTTATCTTCGATGCGGATTGCTATAGTCTCACCTGATCCTACTACTTGATTGATGTAACTTTGTGTGCGTGGCGCACCAAACACAGCGCTACCAAACTTAGTTGTGTTGTCACTGTATATACCAGTATCACCACCTGTTTGTGTAATATTAAAGGTAGAAGGCTGTATATAGCCTGTCTTGTTTTGATTAAACCTAATACCTGCTTTTATGTTTATAGCACCAAAAGGTTTAATATAAAAGTCTAACTTATAGAATGTCTTACGTACTTGTGGATCATTAATAGGCATATAAGGTGATTCATAGATAGCATCAATGTTATTGCCATCTAAACTTGTACCTGAATCCATGTTATAAACATAGCCATCATTGTTAGCAAACACACGATACTCATCTTCACCTATGAACTGAGAGTCAGCTACATATACTTTAAAGCCTTTTATTTCAGCCCACTGAAAGCCTTGACCGCCCTGATCTACAAACTTAGTACCTAACACACCCTTAGCAATCTTAGACTGCTCACCCTCTACATAAGCAAATAGACGGTATTGTGCCTTGCCTCTAATGACTGTACTGCAAAAACTGGCAGCATAGTCCTGTAGTTTACCTACTGTAGGTCTAATGTTCTTGGATGCAACATCAATACCAAAGTCACCAATACGGTCTGTAGAGCTAAGGGTTCTTAAGCCATCAGGGCCAAGGAACATAATGTCAGCGCCTACCTCTTGGATAGTGTCAGCACTCAAGCAACCCAAGTCTTCTGTTACAGCACTCATTGAGAAGTCTGCAGAGCTAGTGCCAGTGATACGCATGATCTTATCTACAGCAAAGACGATAAGCTGATCACGAAAGACAACTAAGCCTGTAATCTCAGACCCAATACTAATACTCCCTGCACCGTTAGATGGGGATAGATCATCAGAACTGTACGGAGCAGTAAATACTAGTTCTGTACCTACACCAAAGAAAAGGGTGCTCTTAAACATACAAACATGACTAGCTCCTTCTGCAGCATCATTAGTTGCTGAGCTTGTCATATAAGTCAATGTGCCAGCTGTACGATCAAAGTAGGCAGGAAAGTTAATACCATCAACGAAACAGATCTGATAGGTATTGTTAAAGTTGTAACGTGCTTGTCGTACCTTAGCAAAGCTTGTGTTAGGTGCTGTGGCTAGGGATGTCCAAGTAGGGGTACTATCAGTAGCGTTAGTAATGTAGTAAATACCATTACGTGCAGCAATAACTTTCTCATTGGTGTCCTGCTGTACAATAGCTATGCCCTGTACTGGGCCTGAACCAGGCAGCTGCGCATCAATAAACTTTGTGTAACCTGCTAGCTTACGATAACCTCCATCAAGTGAAGGCTCAAAGTTCTGCAGTTGAAATGCTGAACCTACATTATTAATACCTTGTTGCAGAGGGCTGATGTTTGTAATCAAACCACCATTAAAAGGCATAGGAAATGTTTGCCACTGTGTAGCCATTATTATGATACTCTTAGGCTAGGTTTATTACGTGTAATAACTGTAGAACGTATATAGTCATAACGGTTGATGTACAAACTACGCATGTACTTAATACCTGATTCAAACTTACCTTGTGCAATCTGAGATGCCTGTGTATCCCCACGAAACTGATAAGCGTAGAACATAGCACCATCTACAATAGTATGCTTAAACTCAAGAGGGACGTTAGGTACATCATCATACAACTCAAGTGATACTTGATTGCGATAATACTCATATACTATTTTATATGCTTTGTCTGGCGTAGGAATTATGAGAAACTCTTGGCTTGGTGCTCGTGAAACATGACGAGGAAGATCTTGTAAGTCGCTACCAGTGTTATACTCATAATCAACGTAGTTGTCAAGGTAATCTTGGTAGTCCATTGATTTAAGTTTGGTAGTGCTTACATTTAATGAGTCATCTTTCTTGATACGAAAGCTATTCATGTCAATCAGTTTAGCATCACTAGGATAATCATAACGTGTTACACCAGGAGTAAGGGTCTCTTCCTCTAGGATGTGATTCCAAGGCCAGTTGTATTCTTCATGGTTGATATGTCTTAGTGAGGCATTTACAGAATCCTTAGCTGAACTATAGAAACCTGCAGCAGTATCAAAGTTAGAACTTGATAGCTCTACTTCGTTAAGTCTGCGATTTACTTCGTTTACTAGCCCTAAATAGTTATATGCCATTACTTATTCCTTACACGTAAACGAACCTTACGTTCTACTACTAATCCATTTGTGTCGGCTATACGGCAGTAGAACTGATACTCTATATTATTATCACCAGAGCCTAAACGTGCAGTTGCTACTTTGTCTGTATTGGTAGCAGAGATAAGCTGAATGCCTTTGACAAGCTGTCCACTAGGGATAAGCTGAGTCTTCACACCATCAGCGTCATCAACAAACCAAGTAACACTACTAAGTGTTGCACCACTAAGGAATCGTGACCAGTCAATGCTATAGTCTAGTATTTCATCAGGATCTTTGTTAGGCCATTTAAGAGACATTATTATTATTCCTATGCTGCACGTACATACGCTGTGTTACCTAGTGTGCTAAACTCACCTATGTAAGCAGTACGATCTCTGCTATAATTATCTTTGATTGACTCATAGTCAAACTGTACCGCATCAATAGTCTCATCCCCTACAGTGAATGTACCCTGTACTCCCACAGGTAATACTACTGCCTGACAGTCTGGTATAACTGTGTTGAGAGAAGTAGTGCCTACTAGCGTTGGTAGAACTTCAATACACTTACCTACAATAGTAAGTGAGCCAGCTGTACCTGTAGCCTCTAAGCCTGTAGGTATATTAGTTGAACCACCCTTACCTATGGCAGTACCTAGTGCTGTTGTACCCGCTACACCTGTAGTAGACAGAACAGCGTCTGCCTCAGGAGTAATCTCATCACCATTTACTAGTGGGTCATCTGTAATACAAGTAGCTGACACCCCTGTAAGAGGTACGTTAGCATCACCGCCAAATGTAATACCGTTAGCAGAACCTGTTGCCGATACACCTGTAATAGATATTACTGTACCTGCACCGCCCGTAATAAGAATAGTACCTAATGTACTTGTACCTGCTACACCTGTAACACCATGTACAACTCTACCTGCCTCAATAGTAGTGCCTATAAAGCCTGTAGCTTCTATTCCTGTAGCTGCTACATTTGCTGCAGCTTTAGCTTCTACTGCAGTTACCGCACCTGTACCTACTACACCAGTAAGTGTAAACGCTGCATCCGCTTGTTCATAGCTTTCGCCAAAAGAGGATATACCAAAAGGATTCTGTCCAAAAGACATTAGTTACTCCTTATGCAGCAGCGTCACTTGCAAGTACACCATACCAGTTAGAACCACCATCACGTGTATGGAAGACTAGAATATCTGTTTCACCACTAGCAGGTGCATCAGGGGCTGTACCGCCTGCCCATTTAACTGAGCTAGGCCATGTGACTGTTGAGCCGTTGCCTGTTAGTTGTATGATGAAGCCCATAGAGTAACCACTGTCTGCACCACTAAATGTAAATGTAGTATTACCCGACATCGTAAGGCTAAATGCGCCAGCATTGTCTACGTTACACGTTGGAGATGTGCCTGAGAGTGCGTCATAGTCTTCTGCTACTGATCCAGTAGTGTACAAGTTACCAGTTATTAATGCGCCGCTGACATCGGCTTTAATTCTTTCCGAACCATTGTAGTATATTTTTACTGCACCGTTAAGTGTGCAGTTCACCATCCACTCATTGTTTACGTCATTGTAAATACCAGAACTGCTAGAGTTGTCGTGCATAAACACAACACGACCACCGATACTGTAGCCTTCCCAACCACCATGCGAACCGCCATCAATCTGCACAGAGCCGTAGCTGCCAGAGACAGGCTGGAAGTAGCCGTTGCCTGAGTCACCCAGACGTACACCTGTATTATTTACTATAAGTCTGTTTGTGCCGCCTGTGACTACATTAAGCTGATTATCGTTGAACTGCATGTAGGTGTCAGTGTCACCATCGTGGTAGATACGGTCTTGTAGATAAATGTCCTCAACATCAGTAATGTTGTTATTATTCATGTCTAAGCTAGAGTTAGCACTCTTACGCATGAACGTGCTTTCGTGGACGCCATCAACGGTATCAGCATCCAGGCCAGAGCCAGAGCCATCGTTGTTTGCATGCCATATGTTGTAATAGTCTGAGCCGTTTGGGGTGAACTCAATGTCATCCCTTATGCGAACACCAGACCCATCCTCCTGATTGCGTAGCAATAAATAGCCTGAAGCGTTCCACTCAATATAAGCCTTGTCTGTAGTACCCTCTTGGAAACGAATGTAAGGGCTACTCCCTCGTAAAATAAGGTCTTCGTCGGTAGATGCATCAATGATCAGTCGGCCTGTCATTGTATCATTAGCATCACTACGCAAGAAGCTTGAAGCTTGAATGCCATCTACAGTGTCAGCGTCTAAGCCACTGCCAGAGCCATCTACTGTTTTGATTGCTGTCAGTATCTGTGCAGCTGTCTGGTCTGTTGTAGCACCAGCCTCAATACCATTGAGTTTTGTGTGGTCAGCATCTGTAAATACGTTGCTGTCAGAAGCGGCTTCTACCGCTGCTCGTATCTCAGCATTTGTCTGATCTGCTGTAGCACCAGCCTCAATACCATCTAGTTTAGCACCATCAGTAGCAACATCACGTCCGTCAAATGTTGAGTTAGTTGTAATAGCACCCGTCATAGCGCCACCTGATAGAGGTAGCTTGGTAGCAATAGAGTTTGTCACTGTTGTAGAGAAGTTAGCGTCATCACCTAGAGCAGCAGCTAATTCATTTAGTGTATCAAGTGTGCCGGGTGCGCTATCTACTAAAGCGTTTACAGCTGCAGTTACATCTGCTTGATTAGCCAGTTCTACCCAGTTACCTGCATGAGCAAAGTAACCTTTACCTGTACCATGAACATGTGCAAACATACCATGATAAGTAGATGCACTGGGTAAGTCACCTGTAGTAGAATAGACATTACCAAATAATACCTTGTTACCTGCCATATCTAGATCACCAGACATGCTATCTCCAGTAACCGAAACGTAATCTGTTTCATCAAATGCTTTTACTTGAGCAAGGTTAGTAACCTCAGAGTCTAGTAAAGCACCCGCTGTTGCAGGGATGCTGCCATTAGCATCAAGAAACACAGACTTCTCAGCAGGTTGTGTAATAAACACCTCAGCCTGTGCTGTAAGACTTACTGCACTACCTGAGTTAGAGCTTTCTAAAACAGTAGTACGAGCTAGGGTTGCAGAGCTTTCTGTCCACGTCCCTAGCCCTATTTCATACTCATTCGTGCTAGGCTCAAAGATACCGTAGTAAGTAGTATCACCGTCTGTCAAAGCAGCAGCAAAAGTCTGGAAGCTGTCAATGTTGCCATTAAGTACAATGCTTCCAGTACCAGTAGTGGTAGTAGTTTGTTTTACTCTGTCTTTTAATACGAGAGCCATAGCTTATGCTCCTATTATGCGATACGAATGATTGCGTTAGATGCATCTGCAGCTGGGAACTGAATAGTAAAGTCACCGTTTGTAGACGTTTTAGTTCCACCGAAGTCTATTACTGCGATTGCTTTGTTAGAAGCAGAAGAGTTATAGATGATACAACCATCAGCAGATATTGTCGCAGATGCAAATACTTCATCAGTAAAGTCTACAATAGCAGTTGTACCAGACACAGAGATAGCAGCACCGTCTAAGGCCTGTCCTCCTGCTGAGTACCCAGTACCTGTAGCTTCATCTGAGTTACCAGTTACATCTGAATAGTTAGTTGTTGCAGCACCATACGTTCCTGTTGGTGATGCCTTAATAAGTGCGATCTTTAAAGTATGGGTATCCAAGTCATGAGTACCACCCAAAAGTTCTGATTTAAAGCTCGTACACATTGCTGTTGTGATAGCCATTTTAAAGTCCTTTGTAAGATTGTAGAGGCACTAAAGGGCCAGCCTCCGAAAAGACCAGCCCAATAGATTATCCATTATCAAGCAGCGTTGTAACGTGCTGTGAGAAGTGCCTCTGGGCGCAGAATCTTACGTCCGTAAAGGTGCATACCACGCACGATGTCAGCAAAGCTGTCTGGGTCACGGTAGTTCTCAACTTTGTTGATCTGCTCAGCAGAAGCAACAGCATCGTCCTGACCACATACGATAACGCCATAGTTATCGTCTTGCGCAGTTACGCCAGAAGTACCAGAACCCGTGCCTTTAGCAGGCAGCGCATTGGACTGATAGACACGGAAGCCGTGAATGTTGTTCAACACCAAGCCATTTTGCAAGCCTGCTCCACCGAAGTCAGCATTCAACATGCGTGAATCTTCGTCTTTGAGCATCTCAATGAACACGGCGTCAAGTACAACCCAACGTCCACGTGCTTCTACGTTTGCTTGATCCATCTTACGAGCCATACGTGCAAGCACGGTCAATGGAGAAACAGTTGTAGCTGACAGGGCAGTTGCACCTGGCAAGCGTGGAGCCAATGGAATGGAATCACCTGCAGTCGCTGAACCAGAGATGGTCAAGCTACCGAAGTCAGTTGCGTCCAAGTGGTTTGCAGCAATGTATTCACCAGTCGCTGTCAAAGCAGTTTGCTTATCGCCAGCGGAAGTAGTGATATGAGCACCTGCAGTTGTGTGACCTGAGAGGTACGACAACACGTCTGTGTCCATAGCATCAGCCATCTTATAGGCGGCACGATCAGCAGCCAAAGATGTGAAGTCTACATTTGAAAACTGCTCTTCAATGTCATCCATTTTGAAAGCAAAGTAGTTAGCTTGGTCAATGGTGAGCGAGAAGTCAGAGTCATCAAGTTTCTCTACTGAGATACCTGTGTGACGCTGCAAAGAGTTGACTGTTACGTCTGGCTCTTTTTGAATGCGAACAGTGTCGCCTTGGTTTGCAATCTCACCAAAGTAAGAGTTGTTGGTGATTGCGTTAGTTACAGCAGAGCGGCGCAGTGCGATCTGTGCTTGTTTGGAGTAGATAATTGGGGAGAAGTTCCCGTCAAACCCACCACCAGCGGTTCCAATAGCCATAATAATTCTCCTTTATAGATATGGCGTGAAAGTTAGACACTACATATCCACAATAAAAGAGGCTCTTTGTTCTAGGGTAGTCAGCATTGCTATCAGGATTGCCATCCTTCAAGCGCTGGGCCTATACTCAGAGGTAGTTCTTCGTGTGGCTAGTGCTTATTGAAAAGCATGTACAGGCAGTTAATGCCTGACACTGTACATACCTATAGTTTTATCTATGATTAAAGAAATGTCAACTTATTTCTTTGTTACATCATAAATAAACTTACCAGAGCGCTGAGCATCAAAGATCTCATCCATGCGCTTCTCGTATTCTTTTAATGACATCTTTTCTACCTGTGATTCACTGAGGTACTTAGATGAGTCATCTGTATCTGGTGTAGCCCGTCCCTTAGCCTTGACTGAGGATGCAGCTGCTTTATCAGAGCTATTAGAGCTTTTAGTCTTAATGCCTTGATCTGACTTATAAAGATCAATAACACGTGCAACAGACTTAGCGTCTTCACTATTCTCGTACAAAGCATCCTGTACAACTTTAGGCTGTTTCTCTGCCCAAGCATGAAACGCATCATCTGCACGAATCTCTTGAAAGTCAGGGTGAAAGGACAGCAACTCTGCTTCTGCCTTTTCACGCTTAGCTGTTGTGCGTAACGCTTCAATCTCTTTTAAGCGCCCATCCAAGTCAGCTGCACGTTCATTAGCTTTCTTATCAGCGATAGCTTCTACGATACCTGCAACGTCTGGATACTTCTTAGCCCAAGCCTCTACCTCATCTTCTGACTTAGGTAGTACAAGCTCATTCTTTGTAGCAGCATCAAGTTGAGAAGTTAGTTTATCTAGCTTAGCTTGAAACTCTTTCTCTTTCTCTTGAGTGTGCCGCCGTAGATCACCATAACGTTTCTTAAAGTTCTTCTCTTCTGAACTTAGCTCTTCATCTTCTTGTGCTTTAGCTTGTGGTTCTTCTTCTTGTTTGGTACTACTCTCTGTCTGTACTGAGGGTTCGACAGGCTCTGTGCTACTGGATTCCGCTTCAACAGTTTCTTCTTCTGTTTCATCTGTGGTAACCCCTGCTTGCTTGAGCAGTTCTTTTAGTTCAGCCTCATCACGTTCTACACGAGACAGGTTACGTTTATGGGACATTGAGTCCGTTTGAATTAAAGCTTCTGACATTGTATTTCCTTATGTTGGGGCCAGCCTTAGCTGGGTAGCCTTATTGTTTTATGGTAGTTAGTAGTTACTTCTTTTTCTTCTTAGGCTTGGATGCGAGACCGCCTCCTGAGAAACCTCTTCCACCACCTTTGGCAGATGACTCAAGTTTCTCTTTTATTTTAGCGCCTTCTTTTTGTATGTCACTAATCTCACTTTCAGTGGCTAGGCTTTTTTGTGCAGCCTTCACTACTTTAGCTGTACCCTCATCTGCTTTACTGGCTGCATCAGCGAATATGTCAGATGGGCCACTGTCATCACTATCATCTGTATCACTAGAAACAGTAGGTGCTAATGGGCCTTTATAGTCTCTAGCACCTGGCTCATCGTCCAAACTAGTAACAGTGATAGGAGAAGGAGCTTCAACAGGTGTCATACCTGTTGGGACATATCCTTCTTCTGGGGTATATGCTAAAGCTGCTTCTACTGTATCGGTGATCTCCTCAGGGGTCATTACAGGATCTGCTACACCAGGTTTTACCTCAGGCTTCTTAGCTTCCTCTGTCTTACCAAACAGACGCTCAAACAAACCAGGCTGATCTGCAGTCATAGTCTCTGTAAGATCTGTGTAGAAAGCCTTTTGCTTAGCATCCAGAGAAGGATCTTCCATACGGCGCTCAAGCTCTTTAGTGACTTGCTTGGACTGATGCCACGTAGCTGCTTTGAATGCCATACCCATAAGAGGGTTAAGCATACCTAAGCCTAATGCAATAGCGTTTCTATTTGTATCTTTCTGTGCGTCAACTAGATCACGTAACTCTGATGCTGACAAACCTTTGTAGTCAATAGGCTCAGGATCTGGTGTGCTTGTATCAAAACCACCATCATCATCATTAACAACAGATTTAGCTTCACTAGGAACAGCATCAGGAGTATAGGGAGAGTACCCATCAGGTACTGCACTCATAGGCATACCGTTGAAGAATAAGATAGTAATGATGTTACCTGTAGCATTGGTATACTGACGTTGCTCCATACCTGTGCCTTGGTAGTTCTCTTCTGTTAGAGGGATGTCACCTGTATCGACTAACCCACCAGGAGCATAACCAGATATGTAACCGCCCTTGTTCATAGTAGGCTGTTCTGGCATACCATCATCAACTATCTGTAGCTCAGAGATGTCAAACGGAAGTTCGTCACCACCCATCTCCATGCCAATAGGTTCACCACCAATACGTCCATTAGCTTCCATAGCAGCGAAACCACGCTTAGCTTCTGCACGAATATCCTCAAAGAACTTAACGCCAAAGAAGCGTACTACATCAGCAGGTACAACATACTCACCCTCACTTAGTTGAGCAGGGATGTCATCACGTACTTCTTCTGGTAAGGAGCCTGTAGGTACTTCATTGCCTGACACAGGGTCTACCTCTGGTTGTTCACCGAAGGCCATTTCCATCTGTTTATCCATTACTGCTCCACCCTCTGCATAGCCTGTGTGTTCAAAGTCTAGTTTTGCGTTACGGGCTAAGACAAGTGGCCCTATCTGTATTACTTCGCTTGCTTCACGTATAGGTACATGCTTATTCTCACCTGCACGAACATAAAAGCCGCCCTGCCTACGAGGGTCAAAACCTACCTGTGTCCACTCTGGATCGTTAAGGTATTGTACTGCTTTGGCTCTAATAGAGTCTACATCTAAATCCTGCACTATGCCATCAACAGTAGCATAACCTGTTTTCTCATGAGTCTCAGGTGTGTACTCTGGGTCAGCCTTACCCTTACCTATCTTCTCGCTTTTACCTTGTGAAGCTCTAAATACTACAGGCTTACCGTCTTCACTACCATAATGTATAGCCTTAGCATAAACTGTACCTTTCTCCCCTTTAGGAGACTTGCCTGCAACGATCCACGTATCATAGTCTTTGTAAGCAGGTATATCTAAACGACCTAAGAAGCGTTGACCAACAGCTAAAACAGACTTAACTACCCCTAATCTTTTAGCCTCTGCTTCTGGTAGGACAAAGAAACCATCCTTTCTCTGATTAGGCTTTAGTGAAAACACAGTAGCTTTATCAGAGGGTTCTCTTGGAAGAGCATCCCAGGCGTCAACAGGTTTAAACTTATCTACGTTATTTAAGTGTTGTTCTCTAGTGATCTTACCATCAATAAGATCCATTGTAGAGCTTTCTAACTCAGGTGTACGTACTGTCGGATTAACATCCCGTGACTCTTTTACAAACTTCTTAGTATTCTTTTGCCATGTAGCTGCATCAGGTGCTTCGTCTAGCTGAGCCATACGTGCATCATATTCTGTGTTAGATACCTGTTTGTTAGTACCTTTTGTTGAGGGTACGTTAGACTCAACTACAGTAATGTCATTACCAAAGTGTATATTGCGGCGATTCGTATTCCTAGAGTCTAGTATCTCTACAGGATGTAGACCTATCTCTGGGTCAAGAGTGTAGGGTACTTCTGATGAAGCGTCCATACCTGCCTTTTTAGGGCCATAATCCTGTGTATAAACAAGTTTAGCTTTATCACCTTTTACGGGAACAAACTGAACAGGTATTTCTGTATTTTGAAAGAGTGATCCTAGTTCGTCTACACCCTCTCTGGTCATATAAATAGTTTTACCGCTACGAGGTTGTATGCCTACAGATTCAGAGTCACCTCTTTCAGCCCTATTACGTACTGTAGTGCTATCATCAAAAACATCATATACAGAACCCTTAGACGTTTTAAATGTACCTTTTACCATACCTTTAAGAACAGGTCGTGCGCCGGGAATAATACCAGCGGCTTCAATAGCTGTCATACCAAGAGCTTTTAAGTAGTTAGGGTCATCTTCACTTAGCTCATCTTTAATATCTGAAACACCTTTGACTATACCTACAGGAGTAAAGTCTAATCCAGCCTCCATCATCTGAACACTTAAAGGGTCATCTACATTCTCGTACCGCTCATCAAAACTAGGAGAGCCTGGTGCTACTGCTGCACGTTCTTCGTCTGTCATATCAATGAGGCGTCTACGATAATCAGCCATTCACTTTGTCCCTCAAGTATTGCAGTTGCCGAAGAGCACGTAAGGCACCCTGATGTCTGTATAGCTCAGCAGTGTCTGTAACACTCTCCATGCTACGC
>Ga0208792_1000412_pt1 | contig 16556 bp, 8 predicted proteins | sample 14_taG_FD_184087 | JGI IMG/M metagenome (GOLD analysis project Ga0208792, IMG submission 184087) | Marine viral communities from the Subarctic Pacific Ocean - 14_ETSP_OMZ_AT15311 metaG (SPAdes) (version 2) | ecosystem: Environmental > Aquatic > Marine > Oceanic | place: Pacific Ocean | collected...
ATCATTGCCTACTCCGTCAGTATCTACTTGACCGCTGTTATTTGGATAATTTCCAGTACCATAAGTTGATACACTGGGCGTTGCTCTTTTTGGTACTTTAAAATCAAGCCGAGCACGATAATAGTTATTATAGCCAGCGCCTGGAGACTGGTAATAAGAATCAACGTTGTGCCAAATTTCACAATAGCGATAACACTTAAGCAAGGTCTGACCATAGCTTTCGTGTTCAAACGGGGTGGCCTTGGAACCGACCTCTAATTGGACGCCAGTAAGATTGATGTAGTTATTTACAGCACTACCCAAGTCAATATTGTTAGTGCTGGCCTTGTTGTCACTATTGTCTGCAGCCCAAGTTGTTGCTTGGGTTCCGCTAGTGTAATTTGAGCCTACTCTGACATACCATTCTAAATAAATAGATCCACCGTTGTCGTTGTCTAATGGTCCGCTGGTATCACCAGGAAATTCAATAGTTTTATAAACCCAAGTGTTAACCTCATCTGCAGCAATATTTGCATTTTTGCTGATAACTCTGGAATTGTCAGCATCCTCCATTACAACAGAAATGTCTCCTGACAAATTTGTTTTAACCCAAAAGCTTAAAATAAGTGTTTCGGCATTAGCTGTGCCCTTTTTAATCTGCTGTAGATCTTGACCTTCAAATCCTTGTCTAATTCGTAAACGCTCGTTGCTGCTTAACGATGTATCAGCTGTAGTACAAAGAAATTTTAGAGAATTAGCAAAACCTTGGCCTGCAGGTACATCAGTATCTTGACTATAAGTGAATTGATAAGAAGGCGATCCAGATTCCATAAATCCAAATCTATCAACAACATAAGTATTGCCATCTCCGTTAGTCAAGCCAGTGGCTGTGGATTTTTGAGAAACAGCCATCGCCCCGTTCATAATGAGGTTCCTGTTACTCAACGGCCCAGCAGTTGGCATCTGCAAGCCGTCAAATTGAACATGACCGTCAGTATCAATATCAATACCGCCGTTTGCTGTAGAGGTATTCTCTAAGCGATTTACTTTAATTGTACTCATAATTAACAGGCCATAAGAACGCAAGGTACACAATAACTACCATCAGAATAAGTTTCTGAAACTGTAGTACTAGTCACCTTGGCAATTGTTTTAGAACGCACGATGTCATCATCCTGCGGTTTTGCGGTTCCATCACCAGCGGACATCAATAGATCACCTCTTGCAACTGTTGTACCTTGGGCGATACGAATAACAAAGTCACCCGTCATTGCGCAAGTGAAGTCGTTGAGGTAGGTGTCATCATCATCGTCCCAACTTTGGAACACACCGGAGACGTCTTTGTCGCCTTCAACGTCGCTAACCTGCATACGGTTTAGCTGTTCGTTGTTTTCTGTTCCAGCGGCGACAGCAGGTGTTTTTACATCACCAACGCTGACACCTTCAGGAAGTTCGTCATCTTCGGTGTAGAGAACTGCATCTTGAGCGTCATAAGCCCATACACACATCTCATCAAGGTTGCTTAATACAGAGCCACGCAAGATTTCTGTGCGTTCCACACCGCCTGCAAGTTGTGACCAGCGGCTTAGGTGAGCGCCCTGCAAGGTAACGCTTGAGCCACCAATACTAATGGCTCCTTCTGTAACGTTGTCCCCACGAAATTGAATTAGAGACCCATCATCGCCGTTGCGATTAACAAGCACTACAACATGTGATTCAGTTGTAAATGCTGCTGCATAGTTATTGTCGCCGGTTCTTAATTCAGCGCCTCTTGTACCGACGCCAGAGCTGGTTTTTCCAACTAATAACTTCCCTGTGTTGTCGATTCTCATCGCCTCCGTAGGGCTTGACGCACCATCGGCGGTGACTAAAAATCTCAAATAAGTTGGTTTGTCATTGGGATCGTGCGAGCCATCAGCTTCGGCTGCAATTCTGGCACATTCTTGATAAGTGCCGCCGTCATTTCCGTAAAAACGAATTGCGCCAATATCTTCATTTTCTGTGGTTCCTGTATCGTTTCTAGCAAGAACTAGAGATGGGCCATCAGCAGATACGAGTTGAAGGTTTGCATAGCCAGCATCAAGCGGCGCACTAGTCGTCCCAACCAACAGCCTGCCCGAGCTGTCAATTTCAACATCACCAAGATCAACTGATCCATCGGCTTCTTTAACAATTACCTCACCAGCCGTTGCTGGCAGTGTTAGCTGTAGATCACTGCCTACAGCTGCAGGAACATCTAGTTCAATCGAACCAGACGTTTCTCCGTTTAATTTAATAGGCATTATTCAGCACCTCCTTCGAGTGCGGTAAGTCTTGCCTCAAGTGAGGCGTTTTGTGTTTCAAGGGTTTCGATGCGAGCCATAGCTTCTTGCAAAGCTTTAATCGCCATCCAAACCATCTGTTGTTCTTTGACACCTTTGCGGATAATTTCTTCCTTGGCAGGTGTTACAACGTTACCGTCATCATCGAGGACAGCATCTTTTGCATTTTGCTTTAACCAATCAGTAATTACTTCTGGGCAATGCTCTTCTACCTGTTGAGCGATAACTCCGTAACGCTTGTTGTCGGTGTCAGAGTCTTCGTTGTAATGGAATTTTTTAAGATCCCAATTTTTTAAACAATCCCAAGTGCTATCAAGCGTTTCAATGTTTTTCTTTTCTCGCTCGTCGCAAAGGTTAGCATTGTTACTCTGATAGTTAGCAAGACCACCATTGCTTCTTGCTACGAACCTGACTTGCGACGAATCTTGAGCATGTATAAAAGGATTCCCTGTCCCATTGGGAGTTGTATCTGGATAGTCAATAGACAGGCCATGTCCATTATCGCCTTCATTCCCTTTATTTGTTAGTCCCAAAGTCCACTGACCACCATGGTTTTGGAGAAATCCACTGTAATGAACGGTGCCACCAAAAGCTTCAACACTTGTATTAGCAGCTGACCACAAAGCACCTTGGCTTGAAAGCCGCATGCGCTCCGTAGGGCTCGACGCACCATCGGCAGAAGTGGAGAACACTAGGCGTCCGGGATAGTCACCCGATGCTGAAGTCCCATCTGCTTCACATACAATCTGGCTATACACATTTGAGCCATTGTCTGTAAAGAGAATCTTCCCTAGAGGGTCTCCTGAACCGAAAGGCGTAGTGGCTGGTTGATTGCGTCCAAGTTCTAATTGACCCTCAGCAGCTGAGACTCCGGGGCGACCTCTAACAACTACGGTTGAAGAGCCGCTTTCACTAGACGTCCCAACCAACAGCCTGCCATCGCTTTCAACCTTTAACTGCTCCGTCCCACCAGTAACAATACTGACTTCATCTGTTCCAAATTGCAGACCTGTGTCGGTGTCTGTTCCCGTAATACCTGGATTAGCGGCGGTATTAGTTCCGTCAATACGAATAGTCATAATTAAACAATAACCCAAGTAGATCCTGCAGGTACGGTTACTGTGGCACCTGCGTTAATTGTCAATGGTCCTGCACTCATTACATTTCTACCAGTAGTAACCGTGAAGTCTTGAGTAATAGTGTTATCCATTTCTATTGCCCATCGGTCACCACCACCGCCAGTGGCTCCACCACCGACACTGCTCCAAGCAGTACCGTTGAAACCTTCAAACTGGTCAATGTCGTCGTTAAAACGAATCATGCCTGCAACAGGCGTAGCATCACGTTGAGCTTGAGTACCTACAGGTAACTGTGCAGATCCCGTAGCACCCGTTTGGACAACACGATTAGCGATAGCTGCAGTATTAGTAGCAATGTCAGTTGTGTTTGTTGTAACCAGCGGACCAATAGTATTTATGGCTGCAAGATTGGCTCCAATCTGAGTTGCATTGCCAGTGATTAAATTGCCTTGAGTAGCAATGTCTGTGTCATTGGCTGTGAGATTAGTATTGAGAGTGTCAATATCAGTCTGCAACTCTTGCAGTGAAGCCTGGACATTAGTAGATGCTAGGTTGCCATTTGCTGCATTAGTAATATTGGCAGCATCACCAGGGACAAAAGCTGTCACCCAGACAGTACCAATAAATACCCTCATCACATCATTAGTTGTGTTGAAGTAAAGGTCACCTGCTGTCAGTGCATCACCGTCATTATCTGTTGTGGGGTCAACTGCAAATGCACCAAGATAAGTATCGTCAAAGTTATCGAATGCAGCAAGAGCAGCCGCCGCTGATGTGGCAGCAGCCACTGCACTATTATTAGAAGCAACAGCACTATTATTTGAAGCTACTGCTGAGTTAGCAGAGGCAGTCGCACTATTTGCTGCGTTAGTTGCACTAGTAGCTGCGGCAGTGGCCTGTGTAGTGGCTGTAGTTGCCTCATTAGCTGCAGTAGTTGCAGACGTTGCAGCAGCAGTTTCACTGGCAGCAGCAGCTGTCTCACTAGCGGCTGCAGCCGTCTCACTAGCAGCAGCAGCTGTAGCACTGGTTCCTGAGTTGGTTGCCTGTGTAGTAGCAGTAGTAGCACTATTAGCAGCTCCAGTAGCTGACGTTGCAGCGTTTGTCTCAGAGGTAGCGGCTGCAGTTTCAGAAGCCGCAGCTGCCGTTTCAGAAGCCGCTGCTGCATCAACTTGTGCTTGGTGGGTAGTGATTAGACCGTCTACATAAGCTTTGGTGCTGGCATCAGCATCTGCTGTAGGTGTACCTAAGCTTACAATTTTTTGGCTGCCCATATTGAGCTCACCAGACATTGTACCACCTAATGTATTTAGAGCATTGTTTTGAGTTTCCTGTGAAACATATAACGTTTGGTCAAAGTTTGAGTTTAGATCTTCTGCTTTAATAGCTGATCCAGCAAAGAATGTAGCAACAGTATCATCGTTTTTCGTATCTCGGAAGATAATAATGTTGACACCAGAGGCTGGTGCAGTATCGAAGGCAACTGTTGTTGCGTTATCTAATGAAAAATCTGTTGTGACAGTACCGTCTAGGGATGCCTTGACGTCTGTTTGATTGATGTATTCAAATGTAAAAGAATAGTTCGTTGTAGAACCATTACCTGTATATGTAGTTTGTGTAGTTGCCATTAGTAACGATTAGATTGGATAATTCCTTTTAATGCATTCTCTTCATTCAAACCTTTAGTTAAGATACGTTGTTCAATAGCAAGCCTCATGTCAGAATTTAAAGAAGCAAAGGCTGCTTCTTCAGCTCGTTTTTGAGCATCACGTAGCATTACATGAATACCATCGTATTTACTAATAGGTGTTTGATCCGAAGTGACAAGATTAGGTGGTCGTCTAGCTTCTTTTAATTCTTGAATTGTATCTCTTTCTGTAGCAACACCCATAATCTTTGTAATTTCGTTTCTAAAACTACCATTCTTACCCATCTCAGCGTTTAAAGCAGCACGTTCTGGTCCTGTTAATTCGACACCATTACGTGTTTTAAATGCAGAAGATACATCATATTCAATGTCATACAAGAATTTTTCTTCTTTAGTCATTGCGGGATGAATTTTTAAAGGTGAGACATGGTTATAAATACGATGAAACAATCCGTATTGATTAGGAGCTTCACCAGAAACAGGATTAATAACAGTAGGTAATCTATTAGTATTATCAACCATACCAAGATATTGGTTACGATTAGCAATATGTGAAATCAAATCATTATTTAGTTCTTTTAAACTACCGTCAAGTATTCTACCCATACCATTTCTAGCGCCACCTAGAGGACCAAGTGTATTAATTTGACCAGCTAGCCAACGATTAGCTGCATATTTGTTACCACTCATTACTTCTACAAGAGGACGTAAAGCAGAGATACCTGCATCATCTGTTAAAGAAGCACTTAATATAAACATTGCTTTTTCAAACATTTGCTCAGTCATAGTTTCACCAAGCATGTCAAAGTTATCAGCAATGTTAGCAACCATTGCAACCCAATTACTTAAACCAGGTCCAAGTAATTCACTGTATTCAAACCGAACACCATCAGGGCCAACAACAGAACGTGTTTTAAAGTTACTGTTCTTTTGACGTGCTCTATTTAATTGACGGTCAACTGAACCATCACCTGTAGCACTAAACAAACCATCACCAAAGAGTTTATCTTTAAGAGCATTGCCAATTACTATTGAAGTAATAAAACTTCCAATAGCTTTTCTTCCTAGTGTTTTGTTCTTTAAATCAATAAGAGTATTTAGTTTAGCTACTTCATCCATACGGCTAACAGGATGACCACGTTTAGCAAGTAAAGTTTCTACTAGCTCAGGATTAGACATAAAATCTTTGACAGAAGTATATGCTAATTCATTTACATCGCTTTGAAATGACCGTAAAGGTGCCGGTACAAAATCATCTGCAACCCTAACAACGTTCATCATTGTTTTAGGGAATGTCAGGAATGGTGTAAGACCAGGTACAACCTTAATTAAACCGTCTATTTGTTTACTTAAACCTGTATCAAGATTTAAAGCGATGTCTGCTGTATTGTACTTTACAGCTTGATCAGTAATAATACCGTTAGAATCAAACATGCTGTTATATTCAACATCAGCAAGTTCTTTAATTCTAGCTGGTGTAGCAGCTTCACCTAAGCGGTCAAGTTCATCCATAGCACGGAATCTAGCTTGTGCATTAGCCAAAGTAGCTCCAGTCCAAGCATCAAAACCTGTAAAGGTATTAGGAACAAAACGGAAGACAGGATCAGCTGCCATTGCCATTTGTTCGTCATAAAGATCGACTAAATATTTAAAGCCATGATTACCACGAGCAGACTCAGCATCAGCAATCTGACGGTATTGAGCGATTTTTTCTTCTTGTTTAATAATTAAATCAAGACGTGTTTGACCTGCAACAGAGTTAGGGTTTTGTGATGCTTTCATAAACATCTTACCAGCATATGGTAATGCTTTTTTCTGTGTATCAAAGATAGCACTATAAGCCATCCAACCGCGTTGAACTGCTTTTAAATCTTTACGTGATAATGCACCAGCAAAATAAGTAATAGGTTCAGCTACAAGACCACTTAAGTTTCCGTATAAAGCTTTAGAACTTGTAGCTACATCAGACAGAATAGAGTTAAAGTAATTTGATCTTACAGCTTGTACAATAATATTAGGTGAGTCAGGGTTACCATCAAAAAGAAGTCTAGTTTTTGTAAAAGCATGAAGAATCTCGTCATTCATTTTAGCAATAGTATTAATTTTACCATCACTAATTTCATAAAGTTCTAAGAAAGAATCTAAGATATCAGGTCTATTTTCCTGTAGATAACGCCAGCTTTCTGTAAACTTCTCGCTTTCAGTTTGGATAGTACGTAATGCTTGTGGATAAGCTTCTTTAATTTTACCAGCAATTTGCTCAGGTTTTTTACCAATATTTAAAGCACGTTCAGCTAAAGATATAAAACCTTTCTTTTCAGTAGCATAGTACCGTGTAGAACCTACAAGCTGCTGTAAGAAATTAATATTATCAAGAAGTTTTTCTTGTGCATTTTCAACAGAAAGTGAACCTTTATTTAGACGGATACCTTCAGATAGATCTGAAATTTGACCAGCCATAGAAGTAGCAGTATATGCTTGTGCTTTAGCTACATCCATTCCACTATAGTTTTTAACCATTTGGTTGATTGTACTTAAAGCATCAGTATAACCTTCAGCAGTCAATACTTCAGCACCAAACTCATTCTTAGTAATAACTGGATCAAGAATGCGACGCATCTCATCTATACCAACTGTAGGATCAAATAGTTCTAGAACTAGCTTTTCACCTTGCTCTTGGATTTCATCAAAACTAATTGCCCAATCAGCTGCATCTACCCTATAACGGTCAGCGTCTTTCAGTTGTTTAGCAAGACCAACTGTAACTTCTTCTACCCCACCAGGTGTTTCCACACCATACCTAAGGGCAGGTGTACTGATGAAATTACCTAGACGACCATATACTGTACCTTTGTTTGCTGCAATACGTGCTGCGTCAACACTAGCACCAACAATACCAAAATCATCGACTGATCTTAGTCCTGTTTCATTCCATTCGTACAAATCATGCACACCTTTTTTAGGAATGTTAACGTCAGCATTCTTAAATTGGTTGTAATAACCTAGTTCATCAAGATCAGCTTCTTGTTTACGAATATATTCAACAAGCTCTTCAGATGCATTAGCACCTTTTACAGGTCTTGCATCAGCAAGATACTTAACCGCTTGATCAGATTCACCAATAATTGTAGGGGCTTTCCTAAATAAACCTTTTACTTCATCTATAGCAACTTTAGTTTCACCAAGAAATCCAACAAAAGGGATCAATAGCCCAAGTGCTAAATCTTCGTTGATATTTTTTTGACGTTTTACATCAGCACTATCAACATCAAGAGTTGCCCAACTATCAGGAATAAAATCCCATTGCTCAGGTAAAGCTTTTTTTGCTTGACCCAACATATTGTCTTCTGTATACTGATCACTAACAGCACCAACCGCAACACTAGCACCAGCTTCAATACCACGTTGTCCTATGAACTTAACAAAAGCCATCTTGCCAAGTGGATTGTTAATAAGCTTATCTGCTTTAGTTGCAAGACCAGTACCAGCACTTGTTAGACCCATTGTAGGTCCAATAACAGAAGCAATGTTTCTTACTGATTGTGCTATGTTATTTTCATATTTAGTGAGTTTAGGGATACCACCTGTACCGCCATATTGAGCATCTTGGGCAGCACTAACACCTGTCAATGCATTTAAAGTTTCAATACCCCAGTCCATAAGACCTGTAGGTATAGCAGTTAAAATTTCTAGATCTTGTTTATCAAGTTCTGCTGCTTGTGCATCCAGTGCTTCGTAATCAATAGGAGCCGTAGCTTCTTCGAGTTGTGTAGCTTGTTCAGGCGTTGCGCTTCCCGTAGGAGCTGGTGTGGACTGTTCAGGATCTACAACTTGCTGACCTTGATCAGCTTCCACTCTCTGTTGAATTTCTAAAAGTTCTTCTTCAGAAAGTTTACGTTGTAGTTCCTCTTGATCCATCACAAAATCGTCGCCTAAATTAGCGTATTCTGCGGAGTTCATAGTTTAGTTTATGGTTTTAATTGAGAAGCAATGTTTCTTCTTAAACGATCGTAATTAGCATAAGGTGTCATTGATCCACTACCAGCAGGTGCAGGGGACAAGAAATCAATAGAAGCAATGGTTCCGTCAAAACTTTGTACGCTTCCAGTACCACCTTGTTTGCCAATAATTTCACCCGTACCAATTGATTGACCAATTGACTGGCTAGGCTTGCTCGGTAAGTGACCGTAAAGAACATCTACTAATTGTCCAGTCTCAGGATCTATAGATTCAACAACTAAGTAATGTCCGTAGCCACTACCATTTGGGTTAACTTGGTATCCAATATCTTTAACCTGTCCAGATAATACAGCAGGGAAGTTATGGTCTTCAAAGAAAACATCGATACCGGGTTGACCTGTATCATATGTTATAGAAGATACTTGAGGGGAATAGGTATTTAAAGAAGTTTCGTTTCTAAAACTAGATCTTGTAAAATTATTAGTTCGTCCTGTAATTTGAGATAATGCGTTTAATTGTACTCTATTAGAAGGTGAATTAAGTTTAGCTGCTAAGTCAGGGTCTACTGAATCCATCATTTGCACTCTAGGTGAATCTGTTCCTAGTAATGGTTTATTTGTACCGTTGGCTTTGTTGTAGTCAATAACGTCTTGATTGTAAACTTCAGATGGTTTTAAACCATACTTTTTTGCAACACGCAAAACTTCAGATGGAAATAATATTTGTGTTACGTTATTCTTTGATTGATAAATTACAGCATCCATTTCTTGCTCAGAGCCAAGTAAAGAAGGTTGTGAAATTATATCACTTGCAGAAAGATTACGAGAAAGAAGTTTATCCAATTCAAGTAATCTTGTCTTTTGAGCTTTAGGTAATTCTTCAGCTTCTGGGAAAATCATCTGAGATGTACCTGGAATGGTATGAGAGCGAAACCTGTTTTTCTTATCTTCATCTGTTTTAAGTCCTTCTTTAGAAGTCTTTGCTTTCGCTGCTTCATCCATAGTAGCTTGATATGCTAATTGAGGAGAACCTAGTTTTCTTAAATTCTCTTTATAAACTCTATCATATAAAGCTTCTACAAGAAAACTTTGCCCAGTTTTACCATCACCTACTTTAAGACCAACAAGTCTCCGTGTATCACCTGCAAGACCTTCTTTAATTTTTAGGTTAACAGGACCATACATGTTTTCCTCTTGAGAGTTAAACTGTTCTTGTGCATACTTTCTTAGTTTGTCATCACCAATTTGATTGACATAATTTTGGTCAAGGGCAGAGTATTTACGAAGTCTTATAATTTCAAATCTTGTTTCTTCAGACATATTTTTAATAGTATCTGAATAGTGCCTTTTTATATCTTCTGGTACACCTTGGCCATATTGTGCAGCAAACTGTTGCATAGTACGAAAACCAGCTTCTGGATTCTCTGTAATGCTATCAATAATTTGTTGGCGATTAAGATTAACAATACCTTGAAACTCTGCTCGTTGTTGCCGCTGAGCTGCAATCAAAGCTTTATCTCTTTGTTGTTGTCTTGCTGCTTCTAAACCCCTATATTTACCAGGCCATTGCTCAGCATAAGTCTTACCATTACCCATAAGGTCAATGGACATACCCTCACGGTATTGCTCTTCTGTTGCATTCAGCATCATGTTATAGAAAGAGTCATGAGCCTTAATAGGACCATCTATTTTTCTAAGTAAATCAAATGCTGCTGAATAATTTTCAGCTTTACCGCCACTTGCAATATCCGCAGCCTGTTGTCTGAGTTGTTCTAAATAGGCATTTGCCCCTTGTTGTGTAGCTTGTTTAATTCTTAAAGCATTCTGTTCTTCAACTTTAGTTTTACCGACAGCTAAATATAGAGGATCAGTAATACCATAAGTTTCACGCATCATACCAGATAATTGTTTAGTTACCTGTTGTTGAATAATACGTTGTTTTTCAGGATCTTTAAAAGCTTCAATTCCAGAAAATGGTGTACCATCTGCTAGTTGATATTCATTTTCAGTACTCTTTAAAGCTTTACCAAGAATAACATTATAAGATTGTGAATAGATCCTATTCCTTAAAACACGTCGACCCACTGCACCAAGACCAGCAGCATCTGCTAACGCTCTTGTCGTACTGTATAAGGTTCCACCAGAGTTAATTTCATTTTCAATAATCTGAGTAGTTTCTTGAGTAGCACCTTGGGTTAATGCAGAAACATTTTTATTATAATTAGTTAAAGCTTCTTGAGTAATAAGACTGTCACTGATATCCATGCTCATTGCAATATCAGTCTGGTCTTTTAATTGGTTAGCAGTATTTTCTGCTGCCTTTTTCTGTGCTTGAACACTAAAAGCAGAGATGCTTTCTAAAACATTTTGTTGAGCTTGTGAAGTATATTGAGATTGCTGAGCATCACGTTGTGCGATATCTCTAGATTTCTGTACTTCTTGGCTTAAATTTCGTTGTTCAGTTTCGTAGTTTTGTTGAGCTATCTTTTCAGAATAAGCTGTGTCTTCTTTAAGAGCTTGAAGTTCACGATCACGCTGAGCTTTTTCAGCTTCAGCGTTTTGTTTCATACCTTGTACCACACGGTTGGTTTCTTCACGCATCCGTGAAATACCTTCAGTACTTACTTGTACTGGCCTAAACCCTTTACGTTGTGTAGCGGGTTGAAATTGAAGTCTTGCCATAGTTTATTTAAAAAAATTACTCGCATTACTTATCCCAGGAAATCCTGCTGAACCGTTAAACGCACCTAAGGAAGTACCGCCGCCAAAGTTTGCAATATTGTTATTAAACAAATTAGAAGATTGAGCGCCAGGATTAAACCCGTTACCGCCGCCGCCTCCAAATAAACTACTAAAGTCTTGTCCAGAAAGTGCTGAACCAGCTCCTATTAGTCCTTGTAAGAACGGTGCTGATGTGCTTTGTTGTGCGGGTGTAGCTACATAACCGGCTTCAACTTCCATACGAGGTACAAAGATACGTTCCGGTGGTAGTTCTGGTTTAGGATTATAACTCAATCTTTCGGGGAATAGGATTTCAGAAGCTTCAGTATTAAGGTCAGCGAATTGTTTCTGAAGTTCAATATCTTTAATATTACGAGCAGATTGAGCTAAGAAACTATCCATGTTAGCTTTAGATACTTTTTTATTATAATCTGCTTCTGCTTCTGCTTCAGTAACACTATTAGAGATTCGATCTAAATTAAGACCAACACCAAGTTGCTGTAGACTTGCATCAGCACTTAGCTCTAGCATTTTAATTTGAGCTTGTGTTACCTCACCAGTCATCTGCCGTTCTAAGGACATCAGGCCGCGCTGTAAGGCTGCTGTATTAGACTGCTGACGCTTTGCACTAGAGACACCAGCTTGCCCTAAGGAAGACTTTCCTTGCTCTATTAAACCTTCAATTAATGCAGACTCCTTATCCATAGCAGTTTTGCTTCTTGCTTGTTGGATCGTATTTTGAAGAGATGCTAAACCAAGGTTTTTGTTTGTACTGATTTGTAAGGATTTAAGACCTTGTTCTTTTGTAGAGGTTGCAGCTTCAAAATAAGTCTTTTTTAAGTTAGTGAGTGATGTTTCGTTTTGGAACTGCTGTTGAAGAAACATATCATCAATAGCATCTAACTCAGCATCAATAGCTTGAGTACCAGCAAGTGCATTTAAATCTTGTTGTTGATTTGAAATTTGCTGACTTTTTTCGTATAATTTAAGTTGCTTTAGATACTCATAGTCTTGAATCTCTTTGCCGCGTTCCCAAGTTTTTAAATTATTTTTGTGGGAAAACTCACGCTCAGCTTCGTAATTAGCTTTATCTGCTTTATCTAATTGTCTACTATAGTTGTTAGTAGATCTTTGTACTTTCTTAGCAGCTTTGCGTTGGTTTCTAGCCTCTTCTCGGGCTTTTCTATTTTTGTCAGCGGCTGAACTGGCCCCAAAAATTCCACTAACAAGTGAAGTGCCAGCACTAATAAGAGAGCCTGTGATTATTGGATCCATAGTTAAGTCCTTCTATAAAAACGTGGGGAATAGTTACCTTCCCACATCATCGACACCAACGATACAGGGAATGGAAAATTACTTGTTACTTTAAGTTCAAAATTAGTATTGCGTTGATGGATTGGTATAGTAAATTGATGTTCTGCTGTTACAGGACTACTGTCTGCTAAATAAGTATTAGCATCATTTACATATTCTACATTCTTCCATTCATCAGAACCACCAGCTTTTATTTTAAATAAAACCGGACCTGTTCTACTAACAGAAAATGTAACTCTAGATATAGTTAATGTAGCTGTGTAATCTGATGTTGTAGGATCACGTTTAAAATAAAATTTAGGCATGGTTGCTTCAAAATCATAACCATAACCTACAACGATACCATCAGCATAACTTGTATAATCACCTTGAACTTCAAAGTAACGATAATTTGTAGTGTTCTCAGTACGTTCAGTAGCAGCTAAATAGAAACCAACATCTGCATCAACAGCAGCATCTGTACCTACATCTGCTTCTGGTAAACAAAGAAGCATGATAGCTTCTTTATCTTGGAATGGGGTGAAGGGTACATAGATTTTAGTAATCTTATTGGTTGTATCATACACCACCGCATCAACGTCTGTGGCAGGCTTGACGGGCCTTGTAGCCATGTCTAAGCATGTATTGCCAGTGATGCTAGTAGCACCCACTACAGAGCTTCCTGAGGGGATCTCGTCAAGAATGATTGAACCTATTGTGTATTCATCTTCATGCTGAGATACAACAATTACAGAGTCATTAATAATATCTGCAGTTTGAATAGTACCTGGTAATTCCCACTTAGTCCATGCTTGAAATAAATCTTTCTCACCATTATTATAATATCTATAAAGATATAGGTAAGATGTAGATCTATCAATCAGCATAATGACAGAGTTTTGTGGACTAACTGTTAAATCATCTACAGTATCAGGTATCCATTCAAGTACAATTTTACTGATGTCAATAACAATAGGGCTTTGTTCTACATCACGTAGAGCCATTGTAAACAGTTTACAGTAACCTGGGACTCTACTAATAAAGGCAGAAGTAGTACCAACATCTACAGGTGCAATATCAGTTGCCATCTCATAGTTAGAGAGGGCTCGAATTACAGCAGAATTAGGAGTAAGAATACTAGCATCAGTTGCATACAGTTGGAATTGCTGTCTTGCACTAAACAAAAGAAGTCCTTGTGGGGAAGGTAATACTTCAGACAATTCAACAGGTCTTACACTAGACACACTAAGATCAATTGGATCGGAATCAATTTGTACTAATGCAGACTTAACAAAAAAATTATAAGAATCATTAGCTACACCAAGGATTATATTATCTTCAGATAGAATTCCAAAACGATTACTATAGAAAAAAGTAGCGTTAATACGTGATCCAATAAAAGAAGGAGGAGGACTGGTTAAATCATCACCAGTTAACCTATTCTTATAAGTTATAGGTCCAAAGGTAAACGTAGTAGCACCCGTGTTAGCCAATTCATGTGGCATGGTTGTATTATTTACACCAGGTGAAGCAGTACGAGACACCGCTTCTTTCCAGTAACCGTCTCCTCTAGTGCTGTTATATGCAGAAAATTCTACGTAATAATCATCTTCAGGTTGATCACTGTTAAGGATTTTAACATGATGACCATCATAAGATTGTAGTGATAATTTACTTGCATCTACCACTTCATCTTGAAATGATTCTAACGCATTATTAGCATCACCACCTTTAGCACTAAGAGTAAAAGCTACAGGAGTACCACCAGGAGTACTGTAATTTGTTACTACACCATTAGCTTCGTTTGTACGTTTAATTACAAGACTATTACTATAAGATTCTAAGTACCATTTACCATCAAAGTCTGCATTACCTGCAGTGTGTTGTGCCTGAATTAAAGTTTCAATAGAACCAAGTATATCATGTGTAGCATGTGTTCCGGTAAGGAGTGTATCAAACGTAGCAGAAGATTGAGCAGTAGCTACTGCATCTAACCCTTGAATAGTTGTTGTGTATACAGCAGCGTTGGCAACAGCCAGCAGTTTTAGAGTACCTTCAGAGTTAGCAACAAATGTACCATCTGCCTGCATAGCAGTAGTAACAGTTTTGTTAGTAATAATTGTAGTATCTTGAATGCTACGGAAATGGTAATCGTTCTGTGTAGTACCAGTTAGATACGCAGTACCAGTATTAGTTACAGTACAGAACGTACCATCAGCAGCAGTCCAAACAAAAATATCTGTACCTTTAATACAACCAACATAAGAACCAGCTGCATCACGTTCAATAAAGAACCATGAAGCATCGTCTAATTCAGCCTTAGTAAATGCAGTACCATCAGCTTTCTTTAATACATTAGTATGTTTCATGCCTGGTCTTTTTAACAGACCATAAGTAGGATCGGGGTAACCGTTAACGCATTCAGTTAACTGTCCCAATAATTTTTTGTCATCATTTTGTCGAGATACACCACCAAGAAAGTTTGGTATTAGTTGGGTTACTGCTGGCATTAGCGTTGTAAAGTATGGAACGGTTGATAGCTTTGATAGAAATTACCACCTTTAGGACTACCAAAGAAAGTATAATCTCCTTGGTTACATTCGTATTCTAAAGCTGTAGATTTAGCAATAGCTTCTTTTTGTATTAGTATCTGATATTGATTAGGATCACCAATAATCCTACTAGACACAATTGCTGAGGCTCTTGCGACGATAAAGGCTTGAATGACAGTAGGGATACTAGGCCAATCAAAATACCAAATAACGTCTACATATAAAGTATCGTCAGTCCAAACAAATGAATGAGAAAATTTATCGTAAAGTTTGCCTTCACGATTAATACTATTTCTATTTAAATTTTGTGTGTAAGATGTATTCAAATCCATTTGAAGTATATTGTTAGCAATAACTACTTCATTAGATGCGTCTGGTGTAATTGGGTAATCGGATTCTTTATTAAAAGACCATCCTTCTGATTGTACTTCACGAGACACTTCTCTTAGGGTGTTGAGTGCAATCGCAACGTCCGGGTTGGTTTGTGATTCAACTCTACTTGTAGCAATAGATTGTGTTAAAGTCTGATCGGCTACAGTCTGAGAAATATTAACAGTATAATTATATGTAACAGGACTGGTAGCTGGTGATACTTCCACGCCTGCTACGGCAATAGATGTATTGATAGTCACACCAGGTCCACCAATATAGGTGCCGACTGGAATGTTAGCTACAGCAGTAGTTAGAGTAGTACCAGAAATAGAACCAGTAAAACGTGAAACTTCGTTTAATACAAAAGTTTCATCAGTTGTCAGTGAAGTAACAGGAGCCTGACCAACTGACGCCAGGATCTGATTAACAGCTTGTAGCTCAGTATTGGAGCCAGTAGTAGGAAAAGGCATAGTTTGATAATGAGTATTATTCTCAATAAAGAATTAAAAAAAAGGAGCCTCCGAAGAGACTCCCAATATCATATAAATTAGAATGCGGCAGGCTTGGTAGCAGTACCGGCAAACAGTTCAACAGCAGCAGCTGGGTTCAGGTAGTCAGCACCCATGGCCAAACGG
>Ga0208792_1000417_pt1 | contig 16467 bp, 21 predicted proteins | sample 14_taG_FD_184087 | JGI IMG/M metagenome (GOLD analysis project Ga0208792, IMG submission 184087) | Marine viral communities from the Subarctic Pacific Ocean - 14_ETSP_OMZ_AT15311 metaG (SPAdes) (version 2) | ecosystem: Environmental > Aquatic > Marine > Oceanic | place: Pacific Ocean | collected...
AGGAAAGATTTGAAGAATATTATAGATTATGGCGTGGTCAATGGGATCCTGCTGACAGCCAGCGTGGGTCTGAGCGTTCCCGTATTATTTCTCCTGCACTTCAACAGGCAGTTGAGTCTAATGTAGCGGAACTAGAAGAAGCCACGTTTGGCCGTGGTAAGTGGTTTGATGTTAGTGATAACTTTGGTGATACTCAAAAGCAAGACGTACAGTTTCTTCGTAATAAACTGACTGAAGACTTTGAAGACTGTATGATACGTAAGGCAGTAGCAGAGTGTCTTATCAATGCTGCTGTATTTGGTACAGGCATTGGTGAAATTATAATTGAAGAAATGAAAGAGATGGCTCCTGCTACTCAACCTATTATGGGTGGAGATTTACAAGCAGTAGGAGTAAACATTACTGAACGAGTCAAAGTAAAACTTAAGCCTGTACTTCCTCAGAACTTCCTAATTGATCCTGTAGCTACTTCTATTGATGACGCTATGGGTGTAGCTATTGATGAGTTTGTAAGTCACCACCAAGTAGAATTATTACAAGAACAAGGAGTGTATCGTGACGTATATGTTGGTTCTGCCGCTCCTGATACTGACTTGGAACCTGACCAAGACCTAACTGTTTACAGTGATGACAAAGTACGTTTGACTAAGTATTACGGTCTAGTGCCACGAGAGCTTCTAGATTCCGCTACAAGCGACGATATAGAAGAGCTGGTAGATGAGGAAGGGTCTGACTCTCGTTACGTAGAAGCCGTTGTGGTGGTTGCTAACGGTGGTATCCTTCTTAAAGCTGAAGCTAACCCTTACATGATGGAAGACCGTCCTGTTGTTGCATTCCCTTGGGATGTTGTTCCCGGACGTTTCTGGGGTCGTGGTGTATGTGAAAAAGGATACAACTCACAAAAAGCACTTGACACAGAACTACGCGCACGTATCGACGCATTAAGCCTTACTATTCATCCAATGATGGCTATGGATGCTACACGCTTACCAAGAGGTGCAAAGCCTGAAGTACGTCCCGGTAAGATAATTTTAACAAGCGGAGATCCTCGTGAAGTCCTTCAACCCTTTAACTTTGGTCAAGTCAGTCAAATCACTTTTGCTCAAGCCGGAGCCTTGCAGCAGATGGTACAGCAAGCAACAGGAGCAGTGGACTCAGCAGGAATTGCAGGTCAGGTTAATGGCGAGAGCACTGCCGCTGGGATTAGTATGTCTCTTGGCGCTATTATTAAACGTCATAAACGCACACTGATTAACTTCCAACAATCTTTCTTGATTCCTTTTGTTAAGAAAGCAGCTTATCGTTATATGCAGTTTGATCCTGAGTCGTACCCTGTAGCCGACTACAAGTTTAACGCTAGTTCTACTTTAGGTATTATTGCTCGTGAATACGAAGTTACTCAGCTTGTACAACTGTTACAGACTATGGGTAAAGACTCACCGCTATACAATACATTGATTCAATCTGTTATTGACAACATGAACTTGTCTAACCGTGAAGAACTTATTGCAGCAATGACGCAAGCTATGCAGCCTAATCCTCAAGCACAGCAGATGCAGCAGCAAGTACAACAAGCACAACTACAGTTCCAGCAGTCACAAACAGCAGCACTAGCAGCTCAGGCTCAAGAGTCGTCTGCACGAGCTACTAAGCTGTCTGCTGAAGCTATGGCTGTACCGCAAGAACTAGAAATTGATAAGATCAATGCTATCACCCGAAACCTTAAAGAAGGTGATCAAGAAGATAAAGAGTTTGAACGACGTATGCGTGTCGCTGAGACTCTCCTCAAGGAAAAGCAAATAGAAGGTAAAACGAATGTTAATAACGCAGAAAGAAATGCAGTCCCTGCTGGACCAAGTGAACAACCACTTCAAAGGAACATTCCAGCGTTTGGACCAACTGGAAGCCAAGGTGGAGGAACTCAGTAATGCCAAAGTCGAAGGATCCAAAGCTAGCACGAGCGGGCGTAAGCGGGTACAACAAACCAAAAAGAACGCCTAGTCACCCTACAAAAAAGTTTGTAGTAGTAGCCAAAGAAGGCGACAAGACTAAGACTATTCGTTTTGGTGATGCTAAGATGACTATTAAGAAAGACCAACCTGCACGTCGTAAATCATTCAGGGCACGTCACAAGTGTGACACAAACCCACCTAGTAAACTAACAGCACGATATTGGTCGTGTAAGAAATGGTAAGGAGATTACTATGCCAATGGGACCGGGAACATATGGAAGTAAAGTAGGACGACCACCTAAAAAGAAAGGAATGGGTAAGGCCACGTCTACTGCTGACTTTAATAAAAAAGTAGCTTCAATTAAAGCAAACACTAAGTTAACTGCTGCTCAAAAGAAAGCACAAATAGATAAAATGATGAAAACTAGAGTTGCTCGTAAAAAAGCTAACGTATCTATGAAAGCAAAAATGCCAAGGAGATAACTATGCCGGGTAAAAAGAAGAAGGTTAAAAAGCCTTATGGCTACTAAAAAAAAGAAAGCTAACGACGCTTGTGCGCGTAAGGTCAAGTCTAGGTATAAAGTTTGGCCTTCCGCGTATGCTTCTGGTGCCGTAGCTAAATGCCGAAAGGTAGGAGCTAAAAACTGGGGTAACAAAAGTGGCCGTAAAAAAAAGTGAGAAAGGCGCTGCCCTTAAGAAGTGGTTTAATGAGGAGTGGGTAGACGTTAAGACAGGTAAACCATGTGGGCGTAAGTCTGCTAAGAAAGGTAAGTCTAAACGTCCATACCCCTCTTGTAGACCTAAAGCAGTCGCAGCTAAGATGACCGCAGCAGAAAAGAAGTCATCCGCTAAACGCAAAACAGGACCAGATAAAATTAAACATGCAGTCACAGCTTCAGGCCGTAGAAGAAAAACTACAAAAAAAGCTTGACAGCAGTAAAAATATATGTTATACTATTAATATATAGTAAACAAAAGAGATACTATGACACCAGAGCTTGAAACTTACTTTAATAATTTTAATCAATTATTTAATAACGAAGGCTTCAAACAACTCTTAGAAGAAATCTCTGTAACTACCAAACAGTTATCTGATGTACAGACTGTTAAAGATGTAGAAGAACTCTTCTTTCGTAAAGGTCAACTTGCAGCTTTTGCAACAATACTAAACCTAGAAGCAACTATTAAAGCTACTAGGGATCAAGCAGAAGCTGAAGAACAAGAAGAGATTTATGTTTAAAGTATTTGACTTTCGTTGTCCTAATGGACACGTTCATGAAGAATTTGTAGAATCTACTGTCACAGAACATAGGTGCAAAATATGTGATGAAGTTTCTACAAGGATGGTATCTGCCCCGTCCTTTCACCTAAATGGCGCTGATGGTTCATTCCCCGGCGCTCATATGAAATGGGTACGAGAGCACGAAAAAGCAGGTAGTAAACAATAACTCCATAATGATTATAATCACGGAGCTTAATAATGTCAAGAGCAACATTAGTTGACCCACAACCAGAAATGGATAACGTGGACGATATAAACGAAGAAGCAGTTGAGACTCAGTTTGCAGAAGAAGAAGTAGCTGAACAACCTCAAGAGCAACCTACTGTTCCAGAGAAGTATCAAGGTAAGTCTTTGGAAGAAGTCGTACAGATGCACCAAGAGGCTGAAAAGCTTTTAGGTCGTCAGTCAGGCGAAGTAGGCGAACTTCGTAAAGTAGTGGATGATTACATTAGTAGTCAAACACAACCAGCACCTCAACAACCTGTTGAGCCTGAAGAAGATATAGATTACTTCACTGATCCACAAGGTGCTGTTAATCGTGCAATTGAGAATCATCCTAAGATTCGAGAAGCAGAGCAGTATTCATCGCAGTATAAGCAACAAGCTGCATTGGCTACTCTTAATACTAAACACCCAGACATGCAAGATATCCTAGCGGATCCCAAGTTTGCTGAGTGGATTAAAGCTTCAAAAATTAGGACTCAATTGTTTGTAGCCGCTGACCAAGGGTACGATGCTGACTCTGCTGACGAACTGTTTACACTCTGGAAAGAACGTAAAGCAGTGACTCAACAAACCGCCGATGTTGAAAAACAGGCACGTAAGCAACAACTCAAGGCAGCTAATACAGGCAATGCACGAGGCAGTGGCGAAGGGACTAGGAAGAAAGTATATCGACGGGCCGATATTATTAAACTTATGAGAACAGACCCAGACCGTTATACAGCATTAGCCGATGAGATTATGGCAGCGTATGCGGAGGGTCGCGTAAAATAATCTAGGAGATTATCATGGCTACTCAAACTTATCCCGGTACGGTTGGCGGCGGAAGTATCGTCAACAAAGCTGCTGCTGCTACTTTCATTCCAGAAATCTGGAGTGACGAAGTAATTGCTGCATATCAAAAGAACCTGAAGATGGCTCCGCTTGTTAAGAAGCTGCCAATGACAGGTAAGAAGGGCGATGTAATTCACATCCCTAAGCCTATTCGTGGCGCTGCTTCTGCTAAGGTTGCTGACACTGCTGTCAACATTCAAGCAAACGTAGAAGGTGAATTGCAGATCTCTGTTGATCGTCACTTTGAATACTCACGTTTCATTGAAGACATCGTAGAAGTACAAGCGCTTAACAGCCTCCGTCAGTTCTACACTGAAGACGCTGGTTACCAGTTGGCGCTTAAGGTTGACACTGACCTTATGAACGCTGCTACTGGCTTTGGTGACGGTACTCTTGACCTTGCTGCACCTTCTGGCGCTGATTGGGAAAATAGCAACTCATACTTCTTTGATGCCGCCGCAACAGGTGGTACTCCATTAAGTTTGTTTGATGCTAACGGTGGCGCACATGACGTAGCCGCTGGTGACAACTTCACTGACGCTGGCTTCCGTCAAGCTATTCAGCTTCTCGATGACGCTGACGTACCAATGGACGGACGATGCATTGTTGTTCCTCCAGTAGTACGTAACACAATCATGGGCACTGAGCGGTTCTCGTCTTCTGACTTCGTATCAGGACAGACTGTTAACACTGGTCTTATCGGCAACCTTTACGGTGTAGACGTTTACGTTTCATCTAACTGCCCAACTCTTGAGACTAATGTACGTGGTTGTATCCTTATGCAGAAGGACGCTATTGTACACGCAGAGCAGATGTCTGTACGTTCACAGACTCAGTACAAGCAGGAGTACCTCTCAACTCTGTACACTGCTGACACTCTGTATGGCGTTCAGGTATACCGTCCTGAAGCTGGTCTTGTACTTGCTGTCTACGACGCATAAGTACACTAGGGGGTCAGCAATGGCCCCTTTTCCTTTCTTTTCTTTTTCTGCAATAGGAAAATTAAATGTCAAACTATACTAAAACTACAGACTTTGCAGCTAAAGATACGCTACCCTCTGGTGACTCTGGAAAGATTATTCGCGGTTCAGAGTTTGAAAAAGAGTTTGATGACATTTCTACTGCTATTGCTTCTAAAGCTGACACAGCTAGTCCTACGTTTACCGGAACAGTAACTACAGATAACTTAACAGCGACGGGAGTAGTAGACTTCTCAGGCGCTTCTTCAGTTCTTGGTGGTGTTCCTGCTGGCGGTACAACAGGACAAGTTCTTTCTAAAGCATCTAATACAGATTATGACGTTACATTTGTTGATCCTGTATCAACTGCCGAAGATGTAACATTTACGCCTGCTGGTACTATTACAGCAACAGATGTGCAGGCTGCTATTGAAGAACTAGATAATACTTTAGGAGAAGTAACCACACAACAATTTACAGGTGATGGTACAGATGTTGATTTTACTTTATCATCTTCTCCTGCATCAACAGCGGTACTTACTGTTTTTATAGATGGTGTTTTTCAAGAAGACGGTACTTATAGTCTAAGCGGTACTACGCTTACTTTTACTGAAGCCCCTCCTGTTAACGCTGGCATTGAAGTTGTTTTTCAACGAACAGCAGCATTAGGAAGTACAACTTCAAATCTTGTTACTTACACACCCGCCGGAACTGGCGCAGTAGATACTACAGTACAGACGAAGCTTAGAGAAAGCGTTAGCGTCAAGGATTTTGGTGCCGTTGGCGATGGTGTGACAGACGATAGCACTGCACTTCAGAATGCTATTAATGCGGCGGCAAACGGTTCGCTATATGTACCCTCTGGCACTTACTTAATTGATGACACTCAGATACGAGTAGAAAGCCCATGTCGTATTTTTGGTGATGGCCCGACATCTATTCTGAGATTTGATCTTGACACCAAAACGCAAGGTCTCCGTGTGGCGTCTAGCAGTGTCACTCTTGAGTCCTTATACATTGACTCTCGTAACACTAGCACAAGCGATGTCACGATATTAGTGACCCACGACGATTCGCTTGGGTATATCAACGATTTTGTAATGAAGAACGTCCACATATTTGGCGGCAATTCATTAGATACAGACAGTCTCCCAGAAAATCATGGCATTAAGTTTGGCGACGATACGAATGTTCGCCGCTGGAGAATGGAGGGCTGTACGCTTGAGAAGCTACGCATCGGTATGTTTACGGGTAATGCGTTTGGCACTAATGGAAATACAGCTGAAGATTGCACGATATCCAATTGCTCATTTTTAAACATGGGCACACGAGCATTAATATTTAACACTGACTTTGCAACATCTGGTGCGAAGGTCGCATGGGACAATGTTCGGGTAAGCAATTGTTTGTTTGAAGGCCATCAGGGCACTTGGTCAGAAGACCGCTGTACTGTATTGGGTACTGATGGTTGTCGCAGTCTATCAGTCATAGGCTGTCAATTTATTGATTTAGACAGACCAAACGACTGCTGTATTCACGTTGAAAACGAAAGCGATAACTTTGTTGCTACTGGAAACACCTTCAGGAATGTTGGCGGCGGGATTGCTTACTACTCACTTTCGTCTGGCGCAAATATTTCCGGCAACGTTATTTTTGGTAGGCATGATCGCAGTGAAACCACACTTGATGGTGCGGTAACGGACTCTGCAACAACCATCCCATTACATGATGCGTCTGGCTTTCCAAGCTCTGGCACAATCAAAATTAATGCTGAGATCATTACGTACACAGGCAAAAGCAGTAACAGTCTGACAGGCGCAACCAGAGGTGCAAGCAGTACAACTGCGGCGGCTCATTCTGGTAACTCTATTGTTTATACGGACCCATCGACGTTTGATACAAGCACAATAAATACCACCGGAGACAAGGGTATTTACATCATCAATGATACTGATGGCTCCCCTAAAAATGTCAGCATTTCTGATAATGTCATTGTTTCATTTCAGTCAGCCATACAGATGCAAGGAAGTCGCCAGCGTCATCTAGTCAAGGATAATCTTATCAGCTTGTGTGGATTTGGCTTGCGGCTCGCGTCTGGATCAGAAGCGTTTACGATTGCAGGGAACCATGTTCGTATGTCTAAGTTCTTTGCTGACTTAGCGACAAACAGTTCTGCAACGTTCTCTGCCAACACAATGGATTTATGTGACTCACTGTTTGGTGCTATTACTACAGACAGGCGCACAGTGATGAATGGCTTTAAAATTATTAAGACCGTTTATTTTTCTGGTGGTAGTGCAATTCAATACGATCTATTTGATGAGCCTGTCATGGCGCTTGGTCGATATTCTGGACGCGGCTTTGAGGAAGGGAATCAAGACGATGAAGCTGTATTCCAATGCAATTTCGAGGTTGATAGTTCTGGCACCTTGACGAAAACTAATGAGAGCAGAATTAATTCCGGGTCGCTATCTGTTGCCGCCACTAACTTTTTGAATATTACGTCTGGATCATTGACCCAAAAGTTTTTTACCAATACAGACCAAAACCTTACTTATGAAGTTCAGTTTGATGGTGTATTGATTTGGAAAAACTACACATGATCCTATCTGACTTCAACAATCACTACAGCTACAAGTACGATCCAAAGGGTCGGGATGAGTGGCGCGTGTTAAAGCCTAATGTGTTGGGTAAGTACCACGGCGATTGCGAAGACTACAGCCTATCTGTCCTGTACTACGTGATCTGCCGAGAGTCATGGTTCAGATTCTGGTGGCTACTGATTACCTTCCAAGCTGAGATATGTGGCTGTGAGACTAAGGGCGGCGGTCATGCTGTACTACGCTACGGCGATATGTACATTGATAACTGGACAAAGGCATGGGTCGAGCGTGAAGACATGGAAGAGCTAGGCCATGAATTCTGGCCTTGGTACTTAACGATTCTCCCCACTACTGTCGCCATTAAGATGATGATGGCAAAACTGAGAGGCTAATATGAGCATTATCGAACCCGGAGGAATATTCGGATTAGATTACAAAGAAGGTGAATGGACTGCTGGAGTTTCTGATAACTCTGGGAATGATTCGGCAACAACGGCAACAGGTCGATATGTAAAAATTGGATCGTTAGTTCATATATCTTTCTTAGGGTTTAACAATATTGATACGACTGGCTTAACATCGACTGATCCCATAAGGGTTACGGGATTGCCTTTTGATGTGCGCTCTGGCTTTTTGGGCGGCTCGGTTGTTCTTGATAAATTTGCTTTAGGCTCGGCGGCTTATGTGACGCCGGTCCCAGTAACTAATGGGACTCAAATTATATTGAGGACAACAATCTCAGGAGCTTCAGATAATCAGCTTCTTGTTTCAGCTATAACCTCTGGAACGTCCGACATTACATATATGTCTGTAACATACTTAACAGACTAGGGATTAAAAGATGGCTCTTACAAAAGTATCACCTGCTATGATCAATGCATCATTTTTTAATGTATTGGCCTACGGAGCAGATAACACAGGAACAACCGACTCTGCCTCTGCAATACAATCTGCAATTGATGCGGCTAGAGCTTCTGGCGTTTTTGCGTCTGTTTATATTCCATCAGGCACGTATTTGATTGGTACAGAGCTTGTCTGTGATCGAGTGTCAATTATTGGAGATATTGGAAAAGCAGTCTTAAAGTCGAGCGGGCTTGGTGTTAATGATTTTATTTTGGCAATGGGAACATCGGTTAGTTATGGCGATGCTAGGCCAAACATAGAAAATATCTTTGTTGACTGTAATAGTGAATGCAATGGTATTGAGATTTCAGCAAGACATATCAATGTTATAAATTGCCATGTCATTGATGCAGATGCCACTGCCGCAACAAAGGGAATCAAGCTAGAAAGAAACACTCAATTAGTGCAAAACTGCCATATCTCTAATTGCGGTCATGGAATTTTTCTTGATGGCATTACTAGCGCAACTGTGGCGGCAACAGTAATCAAAGATAACCACATAAGTGATTGCACCACTTCTGGAATCATTACCAATGAAGCAACCCAGCTTTTAATTGAAGGCAATGTGATTCAAACGTGTGGCACAGAAATAATCCTCAAGAATACAACCGGCAATGATTTTGATGCCGTTAACATTATCAACAACTATTTTGAAGATCAGACTGGTCCAAAAACAGAATTCATATTGCTTGACCCCAATGTTCAAGGCGACATTGAGGCTATTACTATTTCTGGAAACAGTTTTTACAGCGGCAACATTACAGGAATGGTTGCGATTAGGATTAACAAGGCGGAAATCGTCAACATTACTAACAACTTCTTTAGGGCGATTCCATATTGCGTGGCCGTAACAACTAACTACGCAGATACGTCTGGCGTGTTTGAAGGCAATGCACTAAGCACAAACGTAACAAGCGCGTTTGATAGTGGAGATGCACAAACGCTGGCGGCTATGAGGAAGTTTAGATTTGGCAAAAACAAAAACTTTAACGCCAAGGTGTCAGGCGTTGCCAATATGACTTCTGGCAATGCTACTGTGACGGTAACGCATGGGTTAGATATTACTCCCGAAAAAGTATTGGTTAGTTATTATGATTCAACTGACGCAGAAGTATCGGCTTCTGGCGTATTGTTTGCGGAAAATATAACGTCAACATCATTTGATATTACTAGAGACACGGGAGCGGCAAACACTCCCAGAGTTGCGTATGTTGCTCTCTTTGGAGAGTTTTAATTTTATTGAGGACTAAACCATGTCAGGCGAAGTAACAGGGAGAAGGTACAACCGCATAGGTATTAAATTAAAATGATAGACCCTGTAACTGCTATTGCGGCAGCGTCTAAAGCGTATGCTATGACCAAAGCAATGGTGGAAGCAGGACGATCTGTTGAGGACACAATGACTCAACTAGGCACATGGTACGGTCATGCTTCAGACGTACTTTATGCTGACAAGAAAGCCAGAAGTACAAACCCTTTTAAAAAGGTAGTGTTTAGTAAAAGTGTAGAGGCTGAAGCGGCAAAAGCTTTTGCGGCAAAGAAAAAGTTACAAGCTCAACAGAAAGAATTGTTGTCAATGATTGGCATGGTTTACGGTAAAGACGGCTTAGATGAGTTTAGAGCCATGAAACGACAAATAGCGGCGCAGAGAGAGCGGGATGTTTACAGACAGCAAGAGTTAAAAGAAACAATGCTTGAGTCTTTTTTAGTGGTTGTATTAGCAGGATTAGCGTCAGTGTTAATTATGTTTATGTTTACAAACAGTACAAAGTAATAGGAATAGTCCAATGGGAATAATTGCGACAAACGGTATTTTTGGAACGCAGTCGAGTGGCGGTGGTGGCGGTAGTTCATACACAGATGGAAATGTTGATACTCATTTAAATGTCTCAAGTGCTGGCAGTAATGAAGTGCTTAGTTGGAGCGGTTCTGATTACGCGTGGGTTGCTCAAGCTGGCGGAACATATACGCCAACGCTAAGGTTTGCGCGTCTTACAATGGATAGCGACACAGCCATATTGGACGACGCTTGGCGGGTAGTTACTACGTTTAATACAAGAGATGAAGATACGTCCACAGGCAACGCACTTACTAGCACATTGGCTGACGGTAAGTTTATTATTCCTTCAGGCGTAACAAAAGTAAGAGTTAGGGCTTCTATAAATACATCTTCAGCTTCAGATCAATTTATTCTTAAAATTGCTAAGAATGGGACAGAAGACAACATACCAACTTCCATGATTGACACGGCCTCTACGGGCGCTGAAACAGGATATGCAGAAACAGGAATCTTGTCAGTAAGCCAAAACGATTACTTCCAAGTTTATATATATTCTGGAACTAATAGGACTTTAAACGCAAACAACGCAACATGGTTTGAGATTGAGGTACTTGAAGGCTCAATGCTTACCACAACTATTTAGGAGTAAAATATGTCAGGCGAAGTAACAAAGAGCATTACAGCTCAGAACACATTTAGCGATGAGATTGCAATACAGGGATACTTTAACGTCTCTATTACTGGCATTGCTGGCGGTACAGAGGTAACAGTGCAGCGACAAACAGGAGTAGATGGCACGACGTTTACTGATGTTGATTCGTTTACTGCTGATATAGAAACGTATGGTTATGAACCCGAACTTGTTCTTTACAAGATTGGCGTTAAGACAGGTGACTTCGGTTCAGGTACTTGCAAAGTACGTTTAGGAACTAAGCACCGTGATCGTTCTAGCTGGACATATGTTTACTAAGGAGTAATCATGGCTCCTTTAGATCAAGCAATAGCACGTTTAGATAAACACGAAGCTGAGTGTGCCCTGCGATACGAAATGATCCAGCTACAACTTGATGAGCATAACAAGCGTTTTGATAAGCTTGAGAAGATGATGACAGGTGGCTTTGCTTCTATTGCTATTATTGTCACTATGGCTATTGCTATCTTGGAGTTTGCTAGATGATACAAGCTTTGATCGGCCCTATTGTTAACCTTGTCGGTGGACACCTTCAGCGTAAAGCAGAAGAGAAGAAGGCTGTCCATGAGCGTAAACTAGAGGTTATCAAGCAAGACAGTAACTGGGAAAACATCCAAGCAGGTAACGCAGGCGCATCGTGGAAGGACGAGTGGTTTACATTGTTGTTTTCTATACCTTGTATTCTTGCGTTTTACGAACCAGCAGTGCCTGTAGTTATGCAGGGCTTTGTTGTTCTTGAGGGTATGCCTGAGTGGTACAAAGCGTTTTTGGGTGCAGCAGTAGCAGCGTCGTTTGGCCTACGTGGTCTGGCTAACTGGAAAAAGTAACATGGATGAAAGAGAGTTAGAAATACAGCGAGCAATACAAGCCATTCAACGTTCGTTAGGTCAAACTGGCGGTAGTGGCGGTGGTCCAGTGCCTCTTCAAGGTGTTCCTACGCCTTTTGAAAGTGGTGTTGTCAGAGCAGATCCTTCTACAATTGGTATGATGGATACACGTAACCCTGCTCAGGACGCTGCAATTGCTGCTATGCGCGCTGCTGATCGTGGTATGGAAATTCTTCCTGAAGATCAAATAGGACCAACAGAAAATCTTGGTATGGAAGACAGTATATTTCAAATACTGATGGAAACCATTATTGGCGAACAAGGTATACCAGAAGGTGTTTCTCCTGAAGTTATTGAAGCAATTAGAGGAGACTTTGGGCCAACAACAATTCCTGCTGAACTTCAAGAAATTGCTATAGAGATAGCAGAAGCAGGCGGCTTTGATGAATGGTATGCCCAACAAGATTTAGAAGGACCTCCTGAAGAGTTACCAACAGAACTAGAAGAAGAAGTAAGTGATATCGACGAAGACACTACACTTGAAGATGAAATAGGTGTAGAACCTGACATGCCTATTGACATTCCTCCTCCTACATTACCTCCACGAGAAGAGGAAGGTGACGGTGACGGAGAAGGAGAAGGAGAAGGAGAAGGAGAAGGAGAAGGAGAAGGAGAACAGCAAGAGACTGCTCAGGGTGAAGGAGACGAGGAAGAATATCAGTTTCCTGATTATCCTCAAGGAGATCCAAACTATGGTTATCCAGACGGTCTTCCGGGTGGTGGACGAGGTGGAACAATATACGACGTTCCTGTTCAAGAAGAACCCGGTCTTACTGTTGGTATTGGTATTCCCTCTATAAGCAGTGGAGGAGACGGTGGCGGCGGCGGCGGTGGAGGTATGTTAAGAACAGCTTCTAAGTTTACTCCATACATGGGCGGCATTAGCTACCAACTACCTCAAGATCAAATGATTCTGTACAGACCACCAACAGCTAACGAAATATTAACAGACTTTACAAATGGCCTAGTTAGGCAACGAGGAATGCTTGTATGACGTACCTTAATATTGTTAACAATGTGTTACGTCGTTTAAGAGAAGAAGAAGTAACTACTGTTACAGAAAACACTTACTCAACTATGGTAGGTGACTTTGTTAACGACGCAAAGACATTAGTAGAGCAGGCCGCTGATTGGTCTGGTTTGCGCACTACAACAAGTGTTTTTATTGTTGCTGACGATAACGTGTATTCTTTAACAGGAAGCGGTGACGATGTAAAGGTAATGTCAGCTTACAGTTATCTTACTGCTACTGGGACTGGTCCGGGAAACCTTTTACAATACCAGACTAAAGATTGGTTTAACGATCAACAATATATAAACAAGAGTTTAGTAACAGCAGCTAAAGGAGGTGTTACAGGCAAGCCTTTGTACTATACTTTTGACGGTTTAGACGATAACGGTGATACTCAAATTCGTCTTTATCCTATGCCTGATGCGTCTTATGGAGGTCGTTTTCAGTTAGTCAAGAGACAAGCAGACCTAGTAAACAATACTGATGTTTTGCTTGTTCCTTCAAAACCTGTGATACATCTTGCTGTAGCTTTGTTGGCACGAGAGCGTGGTGAAACAGGCGGTACTTCTACTGCTGAATACTTTTCTATTGCTGACAAGTACCTATCAGATGCTATTGCTATTGACGCAGCAAAGCACCCAGAAGAGATGATCTTTAGGACTATCTAATATGGCCCAAGAACTACGTAGTATTAATCTTGTAGCACCAGCCTTCAAAGGGATCAACACCGAAGACTCTCCTATTGCTCAAGACCCTTCGTTTGCAGAAGTAGCGGACAACGCAGTTATTGATAAGCGTGGTCGTATTGCTGCACGTAAGGGTTATGAAGTTATCACTACTGACAAAACAGAGCTGGGCAGTGCCAGTATACGTGCTATAGGTGAGTTCAGAGACAGTGGCGGTCCTACTAATGACGTTATATTTTCTGTAGGTAACAACAAAATACTTAGCGGTACTACTACGCTTGTTGACGAAACACCCGCTAGTTATACTATTACTGCTGACAACTGGAAGATGGTCAACTTTAATGACTATATGTATTTCTTTCAGAGAGGTTACAAGCCACTAGTTTACAGTACAGCCATAGGCAGTGTTGTTGAGATGGATGACGCTGCTGTTCCGTTCAATGCTGGTGTAACTTCTGCAATGTACGGTAATGAGGTTCTTGCTGCTTATGGTCGTCTCTGGACCGCTGACTTCGATAACGACAAGTCTACTATTTACTGGTCTGATTTGTTAATTGGACATGATTGGTCAGGTGGTACTAGTGGCAGTATCAATATCTCAAAAGTCTGGCCTGACGGTTATGACGAGATTGTAGCCCTAGCTGCTCATAACAACGCACTGATTATCTTTGGTAGACACAGTATTGTTGTCTATGGTGGTGCTGACGCTCCTGCTACTATGGCTTTGTCAGACACTGTATCAGGCGTAGGTTGTGTTAACCGTGACACTGTACAGTACACTGGCACTGACGTTATCTTTTTGTCACACACGGGACTACGTAGCTTTGGCAGAACAATACAAGAAAAGTCAATGCCTATTAGTTCTTTGTCTAAAACAATTACAAAAGACATTATTAACTTAATACAAAATGAAACAGAGTTTTTTAGATCTGTATACAGCCCAGAAGAAAACTTTTACTTATTGACATTTGTAGAACAACAACTAACTTTTTGTTTTGACGTTAGAGGAACATTAGAGGACGGTTCCTACAGAGTAACACGCTGGCCTGCTTCTGTCTTTACAGCGTACAATAGATTAAACAATGGTACTCTTTATATAGGATCTTCCAACGGTATTAGCGAATACAAAACTTATTCAGACAATGGTAGTTCGTATCGTTTCAAATACTACAGCCCTAGTTTAACCTTTGGAGATGTTGCACGTCTTAAATTTCTTAAGAAACTAAAACCTACTATTTTTGGAGCAAACAGTTCTACAATATTTATGAAGTTTGCTTATAATTTTGCTACTGATTTTAGAACAACAGAGTTTTTAACAGGTAACCAGATTCCGGCTTACTTTAATGTTAATGAGTTTCACGGAGACGATCCGGGAGATGAGTCTAATCCTTTGTCAGAATATACAGTAGGACAGTTAACTAGTCAACGTAGTCTTAACGCAACAGGTAACGGAACAACAATAGTTATTGGATTAGAAGCTGATATTAACGGTCACGTTTTATCACTACAAGAAATTAATGTATTAGCCTTGCTGGGCAAGACAGTTTAACGGAGAAATATAATGGCTGTAGATACAAGTAACCTACCATCAAGTCCTTCAGGATTACTAGACTTTTTAGGCATATCAGGAAATCAAGCCGCTGGTGGTGCTTTAGGCGCTGCTGGTTTAGCTTTAGCTGAGAGAGGTTATTCAGCTTTAGGAGACATTGGTAGAGAGGCTTTTCAAAGGCTTTCTACGGGCTACACTGACCCAGACACTGGAGTAGTTACGCCTGCCCTTGCTGACCAACTAACAGGCATGACAGAGTTTCGTCCGTTTGGTGTTACTACTGCTACTGGTAGTCAGTTTGGTATGCAAGTTGATCCTACTACAGGACAGCTAACGTCTACCATGACACTCTCTCCTGAAGAGCAAGCACGTCAACAGCGGTTGTTTACTGCTTCTGATGAGTTCTTAGGACAAGCTACAGGCATGTCAGTACCTGAGCGTGAACAGGCTGTGTTTGAACGTATGCAAACTGCTATGTCTCCTGCTCAGGAGCGTGAGCGTCTTGCGTTAGAACAACGTCTAGCTGCACAGGGTCGATTAGGTGTTACTACTGGTATGTTTGGTGGTACTCCTGAAGCGTTAACACTAGCTAAGGCTCAAGAAGAAGCACGTAACCAAGCTATGTTAAGTGCTATGCAGTTTGCTGGACAGGAGCAAAACCGTTTAGCAGGACTAGGTACTGGTCTAATGCAAGCAGGCTACGTACCACAACAGCAGTTGCTACAAGGTATCACGCCCGGAATGACAGCGGCAGAGCAAGCACGACAGCAACAAAACATTCAGGCTCAGACGTTTGGTGAGACTTACGCTACAGGTCTTGAGGCGTTACTACAGGCAGGTCTTGGACAGGCTGGTATTGCTGGTGGGTTTGGGACTCAGTTAGCGTCAACGGCTCTTGGCGGTCTGTTTAGATAAGGAGAAACATAATGGCTACGTTTTCACAACAGTTCCTAGCTAATCTAGGAAGACCTGCCATGACGCAGGGTATGTTAGACCTTGGTACTGCTATTGGTGGGTTGCCTGCTCAGGCTAGAGAAGCACAACGCAAAAAAGATCAGCAAGCATTATCCAAAGGTTTGTTTGGTTTAGAGCAAAGTGCTTTAGCTG
>Ga0208792_1000423_pt1 | contig 16313 bp, 26 predicted proteins | sample 14_taG_FD_184087 | JGI IMG/M metagenome (GOLD analysis project Ga0208792, IMG submission 184087) | Marine viral communities from the Subarctic Pacific Ocean - 14_ETSP_OMZ_AT15311 metaG (SPAdes) (version 2) | ecosystem: Environmental > Aquatic > Marine > Oceanic | place: Pacific Ocean | collected...
GAGTACCTGTGTAACCAGTTCCTCCTGAATTTACTGCTATACCTGTCACTGCTCCGCCTGATACAGATGCAGTCAAACTTGCGGCTGAAAAAGTTACAACAGTTACATTTGATCTTCCCCATGTTTCAGTTCCCTTTCTATATTGTATAACATATCCATCAATCGATTGACCACCTGTAGAACTTGGAGCAGTCCAGTTGACATTTATTTTTCCTGCCGAACCTGAACCTGTTACAGTTGTTGCACTGATACCATAAGGTTTGTTTGGAGTATCCAACTGATATGACGAAACTACGTTTCCTACTATAAAGTTTAAACTGGCATCCATTGTAACTGGAGCAGAACTGTTGATTCTGAAACCTACTTTTGGAACATATCCTGATTTTTGATAAAGGAATCCTGGGGTTGGAAACTCATGAGATAAAGTTCCTTCAGTTCCGTCTCCTATGCAAATGTCATACTGGTCTACCATGCTTGAAGGAACAAAATAAGTGTCAAAGAATTTTAACTGTTCCCATATTGTCTGTGTGTTACCTATGTTTGTTATTCCACCACTTTCTGGATTATGCATTGTTCCAAGGTTACTTGACTCTTCTTTAACAGTCCATGCAAGGGTTATGTTTGTAGTATTTCCTTCAAGTTTTAACAGTATGTTTTCCTCGTCACGTTCCTCTGGCATTGGCATAGGACTTACTGGAGCACTGAACTCTGCTCCAAAGTCTTTAAAGTTATGAATTCTGTAAATGAATTTAACTTCTCCGCTTACTATTTTTCTAAGATAAAGTGTAAGAGTCATGTTCGTGGTCTCTTTGCCATCTCCTTTGCAACTGCTTCTTTTACCTCATATTGAAACTGATATTTTTCTGCTGACGTATAGTTACCATTCATTCCTTCCACTCTGATTTCAATAACCTGCGGTGTTGGTGTTGTCTCTCCAAATGTTTTACCGTCAGGCATTTTTGTCCAGCCGCCTTCATTCATAAGAGTCTTATACCATATGTCTTTTAACTCGTTAAACGTTGAAGCATCTCCTCTTGCCGCGGCAATTGCTACAGCCGCGTTTGCTTGTCCAACTCCTGCACCATTTACATTTTCTTTACCAAGCAAACCAATCATTTTTTTTAATTCATTGTCTGAAAACATCATCATATCCTTACTTAATCCTTTCATCTTATCTGTCATTTCAGGAAGATCTCCCCATCCTGTTTTAAGTTGGTTTACAACGTGTTTGTCCATAGATTCTACTATAGTTGCAACAGCGTGTACAGCTTCAACATCTTTAGCTATTTCTGTTGCAAAAACTGCTTCCATTTCTTTCAATCCTTCTTGAAGTGTTGTATCATCTGATCCCAAACTAGCAATATATTCTCCTAAACCCCAAATAATTTTACCTAAAGCACCGAATGCCAAAAATATTTTTTCAATATAAGGAACCAATGTCTCTCCTACTAACGTACCCATCTCCTGCATCATTGGCAACGCATTCTGATAGAACGGCAAGATGAATTTTGTCAACACCATTAACATTATTGGTCTTAACATGAAACCTATGAAATCTCCTATAGGTCTGAGAACTAGCATAATACCAAACTGGAATAATTTTAACATTGACTTGAGCATTGGGGAGGCACCAATAAACAGTTTTGCTACACCCATGATTCCTGTAACACCCAAAGTTATTGCTCCGAGTTTTCCTAGACCGCCTGAGAACAAGTCCTTCATACTGGATTTGTTTTTCTCTTCCTTGTCTGCATTCTTTTGCATTATTTTTTGGGCTTCCTTGCCTATTTTTACTAAGGCTGGAAGATTCATTACTTTTACATTCAAAGTATCTTGTTCATTATTTTCTTCGGCAGACATCTATCTTAATGCTCCAAATATGCCTTTTAATGTTTCCTGTATCATATCCTTTGATAAGAGCACCGTCGTTTTTAAATATTTCGAAGGTTGTTTGTCCACCTGTTCTTTATCCCATCCGAATGCCAAGGCACTGTAGGCGTAAATATGATCTGCTACTTCGTCGAACTCTGATTGCCCGTTGCCGCTGTAATCATTGGACTCAGTAAGGTCTCTAAAGGGAGGGCTTGCATTAAATTATTTAAAATCCCTAATGCGGTGCTTGTTGGTAGTTTAGCAAATTCTGTAGCGTTCTTAGGATTGAATGGAGCCTTTGTAACAACTGCCTGTAAAATCATTTGCTGGTATAATTGTAAGTTAACTGAAGGTTTTTGGACGTCAGATATGTCGACACAACTTTTGATTATTCTTTGCATATCTCCAAAAGGAGGATCATTTTCAAATTCTATAGTCTCTTCTTTTCCGTTATATTCTATTTTAAAAGATTGTATTGCCATACATGATTTATAAAAAAGATATATTTAAACCTATGTTTAGTTTGACAATTCGCCAGATGCTACAGTCTTGCTTATACTGTTGTTTGCAGTAATCTTAACATTTCTCATTTGGAATGTCAAGTCTTCAAATATTGGTTCTACTGGAGCAATTGATAAACTGTGTTCTGACAAACCGACACCTGCAAATTCTAACTTGATTGATTTCTCACTTGTTCCTGAAAGTCCGTTTGTAAACTCTACTGTTAGTGTTGCTACTTCTGCTCTGTCAATAACTCTTTGTAACTGAGTCTTGTCAATAAATGATGCGTTGAATTTGCCAGTAATTTCAAACAGTTTTCTGAATGCACCTACTGCGTTTGCACTTCCTTGTTCGTATAAAAGTTCACAGTTTGTTGCAAAGTTAATGTCAAAGTCTTGAATCTCTGCTACTGCTGAACCGTCTAATAATTCCAATGATGCGTGTGCAAAAGTATATGGGAAATTAATGTCATCTGCTGTTGTTCCACCTGAAACACTTGTAGAAATTGTGTCAACAATTCCGTAAAGGAAATCCATTGTTCCTTTTACTGTTTCTCCTACTGATGATTTTATGTTTAGTTGATTGAACACGCTTCCTTTAAGGTTTCTTAAAACGTCTGTCTTGGTTGGCTTTGCATCAAATCCAACTTCTATGTCAAAAGATTTTGGAATTTTTACTCCAGTATTGTCTGATGATAAATTAGAATAATCGGAATCCCAAATGTAACTGTAATCGTTAGTAGAACCAGTCTTGTCAACTCCACCTAGTACTGTGTCAAAAACCCATGGGTTTGACAAAACAAAGTCAAGTGAGCCGCTTCCTTCGTTCTTACCGTATGCGAATGACTGTACTTCTATATTGTCTAACTGTGATAATGGTATTTGATTGTTTTTGAATGTTAGTGAGTTTACTTTTTGTTCTAATCCGAATGCTCTTGTTTGTGTTGCTCCCCCACCAAATGCTGATTCTACGCCATAATGTACAAATGCATTAGAGCCTGTTCGAACCATGTTATTTAACCATTAATATCGCTTATAAATATTATGGGTCTAGTTTTCTGTATGTGACTTCGAATATATGCCTGAACATATTACGATAGTCCTGAGAAAGTGACTTTGACTGAGTTAACCTTAAGTCAATAAAATCAGTTCTTCTTACCTGATTCTTGATAATCTTGTCTACTTGATCAACTATTGATCTGAATCTGTCCTCATCATATGATCTTATGTCCATTATGACTACTGTTGTATGAAGGTGGTTTTCTCCATGAAGATTGAAATATGTTACGTTTTCCGAGCTAGGAGTTATAACTACAGTGTCTTCCAAGTCATCTATGATACCTACTGCTTTCTCTTCCCATACTTTTGTGAATCTTGGTTTGGGAGCATCATCATTGTCATAATTCCACTGAGTCTGAAGCATTGATATTACGTCATCTACCGAGTCATAAATTGCTATTCCCATTACTTGTAACCTCCTTTAGGATATGTTGACTTCCATGATTTTCCTGAACCATAGAATATTTCTTCAGTGTTTCCTTCATCATCCATTCTTGCAGTTGCTCCAGGCTGTAAACCTTTCTCTGCTATACTTCGTCTTACCATATATGATATTCTTATCATCATGTTTCTTTTCTTTTTACCAGAAACTCCATCCACAGCCTTTTTTAAATCTGGAGAACCCTCAATAAAAGTATTTTCTAACCAACGTCTAAACTTGGTTTTGCCTCCTCTAGATTGGTCTCCTCCTATAGTTTTATGTTTAAAGATTATTTGTTTTGCTGACTGATAATTTTCATCCGTAACTTCATCCTCGTCATACCCTTCTTCATTGTCTACTGGCTCTGCTCCTACTGGTATTCCATATTTTTCTATGTCTCCTTTTGACTTTAATTGTTCTATAATTTTTTTATATCCAGGATTTGATTGCATTACTCTTTCTCTTGCTCTTCTTATTCTTTGCCCCCTTTCTCTTGCTGATTCTGCTTCTTCTGAATTCATTTCATAATAAGTTGATTTAACAGTTTCAATTACTAAATCAGTTAGTTTGGTCATCTTACAACGAAAGTTTCTCTTCTGTCTGCAACAGTTCTGTCAATGTCCTCTTGCCATTTCTGTATTGATGTCTGCATATTGATTCCGTTTCCACCCATTGGCAACTTGTCCATTCTAAAACTAGTATTGATAATTTCAATTGCAACCATCTTGATAACGGTGTCAGTGATATCCTCTGGAACTACAGTGTCTCCGTATCTGTAGGTAACTCTGACTCTGTGTTTTCTGAGAATTGAAAATATAAAACCTCTTAAAAATAATTTACCATGAGTCTGCTCAATATTCCACCAACTATTATTTCCTAAAATATCAGAATAAGTATCCTGTGAACCCTGCCAGATTTCTATCTTGTCTCCTGCTGATCCGTCCAAGTCTTTGATTCTTCTGTGTTGTAAAAATACTGGAGTACCCCAGCCAAAAGTATAAACTAATGGAAGGTCATGAATCTCATCTGTAATGGTTCTTTCTGTCCATGCGTGACCTATTCTTCTTTCGATTTCTGCTTCTTTCCTATTGATAAGTTTCTCGACCTGAGTCTTGTTTGGAGTAGTAGTAGCAGTGATGGGAACACGTAGAAAATCAGATACATCTTGAACAGTACAATATGTAACAACCATGCTTAAATAGTATGTCCTTATCTTTTAAAGTTTTGCGTTCTACTCGTATAACACAACTATTTCGCCAGTACTGCCAGATGCCACTACTATTCTTAAACCTGTACTAAATGGTGTATTAATCATAGCGGCTGAATTTCCTGCATTTGCTGTGAATGAGAACTTTGCTGTGCTTCCTGTGGTATTATCTATTATTGAAAACACTCTATCCCCTGCGGTTGTGGTATAAACTGACTTTACTATACAGTGACCTGTCTTGGCTTGAACGGTTGCAGAGTTAACTACTGCCAGTTGACTAATCTTGCCTACCATGGTTTAGGTAATATATCTATACTTATAAAGTTTTGTGAATAAAAAAAGGGGTTAGAAACCTGTTACACGAACGCGAATAGTCATACTATTCACTGCTGTGTCAGCGTTATCTAGCTCTTCAAGTGCAACTACTGTACTTGTAGAACTTGTTGGGGTATGACCATAAGCTTTAAATTTTCCTGTGGCAGCTGCTCCGCCTGCGGCTGGAGCATATTGTAAAAGTAGACCTTTGTTGCAATGAAGTACTTCTGCTCCAATTACACTTGAGATTCTACCGCCCATAGAAAGGTCGACAGTATTACCGTTTGTTGCGTAGTTGTCTGATCCACCAAAAGTGACGTCGACAATTGCAGTTCTTAACTTTGAAGTTAATTGTGACTGCACGGTTAAAGTCTTTCCTGTAAGATTCTTATGATCTTGATTCTGTGCGACTGTGATAGCCATATTATTATCTGAATATACTTATATATAAAGATAGGTTACCAGAAACTTCCCTTGTCAGAACAGTCTAGATGAGCCCCACAATTTGGGCATATCAGATGACAGGCTGTCATCTTTTTCATCTTTGTGTAGCAACGTGGACATTCCATAATCGAAAAAATAAAAAAGATTCGGCTAGTCTTAGAGTTTAATGTCTCTAATTTTACCTTGGGATTTAAAGTGACGACAAACGGTTTCTCCCATTGTTCTGAATAGACCTTTCTCAACAAATGCATTGTTGATGAATGGGTATCCTGGGGATCTTCGTGTTGCTTCGTAGTATTCAGTTGGAATTGCGACTTGAATTCCTAATCTTGGATAACCATATCCTTCTGAGTCAGATGTATCCAATGCGAATAATCTTCCGACTTCTTCTGAGTCGTCAGCATCACTTGGTGCATCTTTACTTGGAATGAATGGGATTCCATATAATGAATCTACGTGTAGACCTACTCCTGTGCCTTCAAAGGTCTTAATTCCGTTCACATCGATTTGAACTACTTGTTCTCCGTAAGGGTTCTTTACACGGACTTGAGGTGTGTAAATACCTTGGATTTCGCTGTAAACTTCGTGGGAACCTAAGAGTACGTTAGGATCTTTACCACCTGCAATTCTTATTTTACGTAAGAATGTTCTGATAGTATCGTCGGTCAAAACACCATTAGTTCCGATTGTACCGCTTGCAGATTCAACGGTGGAATCATAAGTGGTTCCAGCATCTCTATCTACAGTTGCGTTAGCTGCCCATGGATCATAGTAACCAGTTGTTGAACCTCCGAGTGCATCTTCTTCAGCATCACTTGAAATGATTCTGTCGAGACTCTCAAAGTCACTAGTACCTGCAAAGGTACCTGAACCTGTTACTGTTCCTTCGACATCAGCCAATAGTGCTCTGTTGAGGAGCTCTTTGTGCTGAACTGCCATATACAGTCTTAAACTACCTAATCCGCCCCAAATATCATCTTTGGAGTGAGTTGACAACCATTCCATAACTTCAGATGCTGAGAAGACTAAAGACATTGTCTTTGGTCTAACATCTAATTCTGCCACAGTTGGCAAAATTTCGTCTGGAATTGTTCCACCTTCTGCGACACCACCTAAGGATGTGTTACCTTGTGCTGTATCTACAGTTGGTTTTGCAGTTATAACCCTCCAACCAGATTTATCCCATGGGTATTTTGGGAGAATACCAAATGCATTGGCTTCAAGGTTGAGTTGAGCCCATGCGTATGCTCCGAAAATAGCATTGAATACGCCTGCTGTTGATGTTGTGACTGGACTGTCTGCTTTTCTAAGGAAGTTACGGTTATATCCGTAATACTGTGCCTCTAATTCGTCAATTGTTTTAATTGAAGGATTGGACATTAGTAATATACCTCCTCTTCGGTACCAAATTTACCAGACAAGATTTCTCTTGCTAATACATCCATGTATTGATTACCTCTAGATCTAGCGGCTTTCAAAACTGGGTTCAATGCTGAGCCTTGGCTTGACACTGATTTGGTTACATTTGCAGTTGGTCTAGGTGTTTCTGTTGTAAAGCTTTGTGCTTCAGGCAAAACGGATTTCTCTTGCATAGAGAGATTTCCTTTGTCAGACTCTGGTTTCTTATCTCCAGTCTTATCATCGTGCAATCCAGCTTGGATTGAGTTACTTTGATATGTGTCTGGAGTCTTTACCTCTGCACCAATGTCATCTTTATCAGAGACTTTTGGGGTCAAAGGAAGATCAGTCGGAGTCTCGAGTGCTTTAATTCTGCTGTCTAATGCTTTTACAGTATCAGAAACTGATTGAACTGCTTCTGCTGTTGCTTTCATAGAGACTGCTAAAGAATCAAGAACTGCTTTGTTTTTGTCTTCTGCTTCTTCTTTATCGTCGGCTTCTGCTTTTTTCTCTTCTTGAGGTTTTTCCTCAACTAGAGATTCAGCTTTGTCATGCTCTTGTGAGCAATTACATTCTTCTGCCATGTATTAAGATTACGTGTTATTTAGTTTATATAGTTTTTGTTTTGCCACATTTGGAACATTTGTTGCACTTGCTACACTTCATAGATGATGGTCTGTCCTGTGTAATGTTTCCAGGCTTTTTGAGCCTGTCAGGGTTTCCTAATGTTTCTGCACTTACTCCTGTATCTTCTTTCTTTTCTTCTGATATTTGTGCTGATTCTCCTGATCCTTGTTGTGATGTATTTCCTGCCCCCAGTCCTCTTACTCCACTCTTTGGAGGATTTGCATCTTTCTTGCAAGGACATCCGTCTTTATGTTCAAAATCCAATTCCTTGCCGTCGTCTTTTGGCTTGGTTAGTCCTTCTGACTGAACGTGCATTGTACCTTTTGCAGTCTCAACTTCCTTGATATCCTCATCGTCCTGAGCGTTTGTAGTGGAACCTGAATCGTTATGATTCTTTGCTATGCTAATCTCTTTCAAATCCTTGTCGTCTTGAGCGTTAACTCCAAGTGGTTTTTGTGAACTGAACTTGTCATCCTTGTGTGTATTCTCTTTTACCTCTGCTACAATGTCGTCAGTTTTCTTTGCACCCTCTACAGTTGACTGTATTGAACCGCAGTATGCTTCTGGATTTCTTACGTCGTCATCATTTCTTGCTCTCTCTTCACATTTGTCAAATTCGACATCTCCCCATTTTGTAGGCAATGGTTTGGTTACGTTTGCTTTTGAAATAAAACATCCCTTCTCTTCACATTTTATAATGACATCCTCGTCGTCATCTTTTGCCACATAATCATCCTCTGAATCCATTGATTTTGCAACGTCGTTGGTTGCAGTAATTAGTGCGAATGGAACTGCTGGATCTTCACAAACTGCAATCTCATACATCTCTATGTCTTTTAAATGAAAAGCTATACTTCCGTCTGACTGCTGGACTGGTGTCGCATCCGACGTTGTTGCACCACCAAACGAAAGCCCTTTGTATTCCCCTGACTTTATCTTCCCCCATATCTCATTGTCTAGCTGAGTATGGTTAAATATTTTGCCAATGATTTTTAATGCAGGTAGTTCGTGTCCTTCTGTATCTGTCAATGTAGTTTTAGCATAATTGATTCCTTTTCCTACTATTCTGTTTGAGTGAGTGTCTGATATTGCTCCTCCCCTGTCCATCCATATAGGAAGGCATTTGTAAAGAGAATCTACCATTGTAACCTCTCCCTGTCTGTCTATCATCTCTACGGTTAAGAGTCCTTCAAAGAATCTTTCTCCAGAATCTTCCTTGAAAACGAGGCTTTTTGTAACAAAATTGTTAGAAATCATCCTATATATGAAAAGGATTTATTTGTTTATAAAGATTTAGTACAAGAAAAAAAGGAAAAATAGTAGGGTTTTATGCTACTTTCTTTGCTTTGGAAACAGCGAAATCTACTGTGAAACCTGCTGTAAGACCGATTAAAACCAGTCCTAATGTGTCAATTCCTGACAAAGAGATTGTTTGTGCGATAGCGATTCCTGCAAATCCTGATACAATAACAGCACCAAAGAATTTCTTGATGTCATATCTAGGTTCGCTTGAACCGAGAAATCCTCTAATGGTGTTTAATACTGCACCAGATACGGTTGCTAGGACTACTGCAAGTAATGGATCTACCATGTTAAAATCGTGAAAACTGTTCTATTTAAAGATGATTGCTAATCCTCATCTGACTCTGAGCACAATGGGCATAAAACCTCACACATTTTCTGTAACATTGTCTTATCTTGTTTTACCATACTTCTCCAACTCTCTAGAAATTGTTAGACCAGTAACAAATACTGATGAAATTAATGCAATAACCAACGTTTGTTCAAATGTTAAACCCATATCAAACACAGTTTCAGCAATATTGCCTGATACAAGTGGAGAGAAAAATGATACACCGAAATTACCAAATATTCGTGCGGCTATTTTTTTCAATATAAGTTCTTATATAACCAATGTATATAAATTTAATTTATAGGCACTAACTCTTTGTCACTGATCATGTCCAACGCAATCATAGGGTCGTCATATATGTATTCAACCAACTCTTTGTCCTCTGCACTCCCTTCGTAGTAGCCACAAGGCGGACACAGCCAGAATATCAGTTCGTCATTCATGTATCCATACATCTTTTTTTTGCATACGTCACACGTAGGATTTGCCATACCAAAGGTTTAAAAGGGTTTATTAATAAGGTTTTGTTTACGCTAGTATGGCATCCTCAATCTATATATATCCAGATACTGACCAGTATTCCAGATTCTACGGAAGGGAACGAGACGATCTTACATTTGAAGCAGTGTTGATTGACCTTTATGTTGATTTTAAAAAACAGAAACTGTTTGTCATAACAAACACAAGCAATGAAAAGGAAAGAATATTAAACAATAGAACAATTACACACATACGAAACGAGTCATATAAGAACGAACACCTTACAGATGACTGTGTTCTTGTGACTGATAAGGACATTGTTTACAAGAATGGGTACCTTGAACTGTTTCCAAGATTCCTGCGAAAACCGCTAATGAAACTGAGGGTTGACAGATGTGTCGGAGGAAAAATTGACAAAAATAAAATTGACCTTACACAGATGAAGTATGATTTTACCAGAGACAGAATAAATCTTATTGTATACGAACCTACTTCCTGAATCTTCTATCGTCTGTCATTATCTCTTTCCAGTCCTTTCCATGCTTCTTTTTCAACGAAAGCCAGAAAGGATCAGTTCCGAGCATACCGCCCTTCTTGTTGTATTCCTTAGTGACGTTTGCAACACGTCTGTGACAGCTACTGCATAGACGGATGTTGATCTGTTCCAGACCAAACTTGTAAGTGTTACAGAAATAACATAGACCGTAATGCTTTACCTTTACGACTGCCATAAGTGCCTCTCTGCCCTTCTTTCCTGCACAGTCTCCACATATGTCTGAAACCGTTGCGTTTGATGCCTTATTCTTTAAGCAACCAAAACATAATGCCTCTTTGTATGCGTTGACTCTGGTGTACTCGTTCTCTTGGTGTTTTTCCCAAAGTTTTTTTGTATGATCGTTTGCGTTCTTGTTAGTGTCTAATTCGGTGGGCAATATCCAGTCAACCTCTTCAAGCATTGATCAAGTGCGGTGTAGGTATAGAACTCTATCTGTTCAGTACCTTGCTCGCATTTTTTAGTCATTTTAATTATAGCCTCTATTGTTTCTTCGCAACGAGTTTTTTTGATGTTAATCTTTACAGTCTTTGCAACTGGATTTGCTTTCTTCTTCCTTTCTTTTTTTTCTACAGTCTTCGCAGTCATGATTCTTGTATGTCATCTTTCTCCCAACTATTTAAACCTTCGAATTCATTCTTCACAACTTCCCTGGCTTGTCTAACTGTCATGCCAGACTTGCGAAGTTCTTCTACCGTTTTAGTTTTATTCCATCCAAAGTCTACGGACGTCTGCAATGTTGTCTTTACAAGTTCAAAGTTTGCTGGGGTAATGCCGTCTGGAAAAGACTTTCGAGACATACTTGTTCCTGCTCCTGACGAAGGTGCTCCTTGTCCAATTCCTCCAGTGTCGGACGGTCTCTGCTTTCCTGGCTCTCCCTGCATACGCTGTTGCTCCTCCTTTGGGGCGGCAGAGCCGCCTCGTTTTCCAGGGTTCTTGACAGTTCCACCGTTGTTCTCTTCGGCTTCGATCTGGTCGGCTATGGAGACGACAGGATCCTTTGAGACAACAAACTCTCCTGTGTGAGTTCTTGTAACCTCGAATCCCATTGACTGGTATGCTCTCATGTTTTCGATTTCGACTCCTTCTATCTGTAGGTTTCTAAGTTTGTCGGTTTCTTCGCCAGTCTTTAGTTTTAATTCCCAGTCGTCAATGTTTAGCATGAATGCAATCTTTTGCAAGAATCCCTTGTACAAAAAGTCCTGACCCCATTTGACTGCCCTGTTTGTAATTGTAACTTGCAGACCTTCCTGTGACCAACCAGTTGGAAGTTCTCCAAAGTAAAGCGGAAGGACACCATAGGTTGCACCTATAATCATACGGAGTTCCCTTCGTATTGTAGTAAATTCTAATTCCTTTAACGATCCAGTAAAGTCTATCCATTCTGCCATGTTGCTTGCTCCACCGCCTCTGTCGTTTTCAACAAGCAGTGGGTGTATTCTGTATGGATCCTCTGCGGCTGACTCTTCTAATGCATCCCATGACTTTCTGAAAGTCTCATAGTTTCTTGATGCGATAACCAGCATACCTCGTGGCGGTCTCATCTTGTCGAAATACTTTCTGATGTACTCGTCCATGTGTGACAGTGCCATAACCTTGCTCCATATGGAGTAGATCGGGGAGAAGCCATAAACCAAGTCTGGTCTGTACTTGCCTGCCTTCCAGATAACCTCGCCTTCAGCATAGACAAATCGTTTTGGATTTGGAATACCTAGCGAATAGATGGAGTTGACTTCACAGATGGCTTTCAGAGCCTTCAAGGGCATGGAATGCTTTCCGTCTTCTATAATGTTACAGTACTCGTCATCCAAAATTCTGTGCTCTCGGTGCTCAGAATGAGGACAAACACGTACTTTATGACCTTTATCATCATATCCTATACGTCCGTCAGAGTCTGCAATCATTGCAATCTGTGCTGGATCGGCTCTTATCATTTCTTTTATTTTCGTTTGTTTAGCCATAATATCGCCTTTATCGTTAAAAGCGTAGGATTTTAGCGTTAAAATGTATGCATTATCGGCAATTTCGAGGTCTCTTTCAACCATTCTCATGACATCCTCAAGTGTCTGTTCGTTGCCATTTACGGAATCAACCATCAAATTTTCCAAAACTTTTCTGTGTTCTGGAATTGGTCTGATAAGATTGGTTCCTCCACAGGTATCGCAGATTAAGGTGTTATTTTTGGTCTCTCTTTCTTCCTCTATTGTAAGTTCAGTATTGACTGTAGAATTATCTTCTTTAATATCAGGGTTAAGTGGGGGGTATTGGAACTCTTTGGAGCAGTCCGTGCATTTGTATTTGAATTTCTCGACTATTTCGAACCCATTTTTGAACATTTCACGGTTAATAGTCTCGATAGGAATACGTAAAGCATCTATGTTGTTTGCCAACTCATAGATCATTATGAGTGGGAATGGGAAAATTGGTAGTTTGGCACCTGTATCGGTACTCATGTAGGGTTGTGTTATGCTTGGTCTGACGGTTTTACCTGTCTCCCCTGCTTGAGCCTTGGCTATTAGTCCATTAATTGATGTTCTAATGTTATTAACAAACCCCATATCGAATTATTAACGCGTGTCTATTTAAACTTTGTCTATTTTTGTCACAGTTTTGTTAACTTTTTGAACAGGTTTAGGATTATCTCCATGAGAATCACAGGTTTTATCTCTGTATTCTCTATCACATTTGCAAGTCATGAGTATAATTATATAGATCCACTATTAAAGATTACCATGGAACCTCCTGGCATACCAGAAGACATGGACAAAGAGTCTGTTATCAACGCCTGCATCTATGTAAACGACTGTTTTCAGATGAAAGACAACTTTGAATTTAAGAACGACTTTGGTATTACGCTTACAGGACTGTTAAGAGGTCTTTCATATGTTATTAAGGAACATGACGAAAAGTTGCATAGAAACATACTTGAATCGTTAAGTATATTAGCAAATAAATGAGTGACTATATATGATTAATTTCTTTACAAAGAACATAAGCGAGAAAACCTACACTGACATAGTTCAAAGAACAATTATGCTTAACGGTCATGACGGAAGAAGCGGATCCTCATACGAAGTATGGAAAAATTTTGAGGAAAACTGGGAACTAAACATCATATCTGTAGAGGATCAGGACGAGTTCAAGTCATTTTATGAGCATCTGAACATAGAAACAAGCGACGGAATCGCCTGGGGCGTGACTGGAGACCACGTAATTTACGTGTTTGTCAACGATTCAAAGAATCCGTTCATGCTTAGATCAAACGTTATGCCTCTTGCTCATGAGTTGCTTCATGCTCTTTATCAGGATAGGATTGGTACTTTTCATATTACTAGGAAATATAATGCCCCCGAGGGAAGGGCAGGCACGAAAGGAGCAGCTGCTACCGTTATCGTTCATGACAACTGGTATGGTAGCAAGAAAACAATAAAGTTCTGGATAAGACACAGTTTCATGTGGCTTCCTGTTACGATTCCTTTCATTCCCGTAAGCCAGGCAAAGAAAGACTATCCTGTTTGACAACATTTAAATCAAAGTGTTTTGATATAAAATCATGTCTGAAGAAAAGAAAAAGAAAAAACGAACCGAATGTTCTGACGGAGTATGCAGAATAATTGACGATCTGGAGTAACAATGACAATTTCCAATAACGATTTTAAAAAGACCATATGCATAGTATGCTATGAGAAATTCGGAGAACACAGCAAGAACGGCTGGATGAAGTGTATGTTTAGGCTTCAGGGTACTATTGCTATGAATGATATTAATGGAACCCCCCAGACTGAAGGTGGAGGCAATCCGTCAAATGGATGACATTGTACAGTCATTTTTGAACTTTTGTAGAGGATTAAAAAAATCTTTCAGTGGAAAGGACTATCTTCGAGACATCAACCAGTGTGAGAAATGCGGTTCCCCAAGTTTTTTTAACTCCTGCCTCAAGTGCGAAACAGACGATGCGTACCGTGGTTGGAACAAAACAGGCAAGTTTTAATTTTTTTGTAGCCCCCCAGAAAGCCAAAAAACACATTTTTTTCTCTGAGTACTTAGCTGATGAATCTTGGATTTGAAACCTCGTGAAAATACTTTTGAAATAAAAAAATAAAATAAAAAAAGAATTAAAAATATTCTTCTCTTGCTGTGTTTTCACAAATTAAAATTTCTGTTTGTAATTTTGTTTTGTGAACTGTTGTTGTAATTGAATTTACAAAATGTGTGCCTTCAATTAATTTCATCATTGGTATGATGTGACGACCTGAAAAAGTTGTCATACCAAATCCTTTTGAAACCTTTTTCTCATCAAAAACTATTGTGATGAATTGATTTCCCTCTATTTCTTTTGAAACAATTTGAGGTTTTGTATAAAAAATTTCCCCTAATTGTTCAAGTGATGAACTGTTCAATTTTGTCATAATTTTCATATAATATACTTCAATATAAACTGTACGAATTGAAGAAAAAAAACAGAAAAATTACTAAGTCCACACTTTTTAGAAACATTAATAAAGCTAAGAAACAAGGGGATAAAACCGAAAATTTAAAAAAAACGTGAATTTGTTAAAGTCCACAAGTTAAGTAATACTATAATCAAAACTCTAAAAATATAGTAATCGTGCTAAAATCTTGCGTTCTTTTATTAAGTAGTATGATATAGATTAATCATGTGGAAAATCACAAAAACCCAAGAGGAAAAAGAGCATGAAAGACTAGATAAAGAAATGATTGCTTTTTATAAAATAATGCCTCTTGACCAAAAAAAACGTGCTAATCTAGCACTAATTCATGGAAGAATTGAAGCACTAGAACAAACAACAATTATTCCAAAACAAACAAAAATCGTTGAATCTGATAAAGTCACAGAAACAACAACAGAAAAAATCCAAGAAGCAACAAAACCAAAAGTTGAATCAAACGTTTTCAGATACTTTTTGCAAGATGACAGCAAAAAAGGTATTTGTTCAGCACAAATTAAAAAAATTTGTGGACATAAAATTTGGAAAAGAAGCTTAAACGGCAAAAAAAATCAATATGTTTCAGGCATTGAAGGCATGAAATCAGATGAAGTTGATAAAACCATGCAACAATTCAAAAACCTTGAAAAATACTTTGTAAAAAGTCCTTACAAAGCAAAAATTTGGAGTAGGAATTAAAATGCCTACTTCACTCTTTTCTATTTTTGAAGAAATCGAAAATTCAATTATGACAGAAATTGAAAAACAAATTGAAGAAATGGAGAAATCGTTAAAATGGTAAAAATTACCATTAATCACACTTTTGAAATTTCTAAAAATTCAAGTGATGAAGTAAAAAGAAAAATTTTGAAAGAAATTTTCACAGATGAAGAAATCAAAAATATTTGGAATGGTCTTGCCTCATGGGCAAGCTATAACCAATTTGAAGAAAACCCAAAAGAAGCTAAAAAATATCGCAAATTGTCACAGGTGTTTTATTCATGACCAAAACAAAAGAAGAAATTAAAAAAATTTCTATGTTAAGAAACTACAAAAAAAGATATTGTTTCAATGGTCATGTTTTCGACAAAGTAAAAAACAAAAAAAGAATTTGTTCAATTTGTGAAAAAGCAAGAAAGAAAAAATATAATGAAAAAAATAGAGTTGTTAAGAATTGGTATGAAAATTAATAACACGATTAACCCCATTATTTGTTGGGAAATACTTAAGTAGTCAGATTCACGACTGGAGTGGAAATGGTGGTGGTAAAGTACCTAACGGTACCGTACCAGAAAATTTCCAAAATTTCAGAAATTCAGAAAAATTTGAAAAAGAATTATTAATAAGAAATAAGTA
>Ga0208792_1000427_pt1 | contig 16238 bp, 13 predicted proteins | sample 14_taG_FD_184087 | JGI IMG/M metagenome (GOLD analysis project Ga0208792, IMG submission 184087) | Marine viral communities from the Subarctic Pacific Ocean - 14_ETSP_OMZ_AT15311 metaG (SPAdes) (version 2) | ecosystem: Environmental > Aquatic > Marine > Oceanic | place: Pacific Ocean | collected...
TTATGTTGAATGGGTTCTTGATCCTTCCGGTGCAGTTGATAATACAGCAGTAAGCACACCAGTGTTGTCTGACTTTGATCACAGCGATATATATTACCAATCTGGTATCAAATACTTTGCATCCAGACCTTCTGCTAGTTTTGCTTACTCAGGCAGCAACTTCTATATTAATGTTTACAGCACAGAATCTGATGCTATTTCTTTTGAAACAACAGAAAACAGTTCTATTTCAAATATCAGAGCAGTGGGCACAGGACTCACCACTCTAGACTCCGCTGGAAGCCAGTCAACAATGCCGTCTTTAGATAATTCAGTAGATTGTCAGACAACCACAATAGAGGTCACTGGCACTGTTTTGTTTGACCATACAACTTCAATTAGTGGTGGATTGGGGCTTTTCACTGGTCATAGTGTTTCGGTTGATTCAACATTGAAGCATCCCTTTAAAGCCGACAGAACAACTTCAGCGGCTTCAAAAACAGCATTTATGGTATACTCTGGATCAAACGGAAGTACAAATATAAACACAAACGAATACTTTACGGCGGAAGACTACAGAATTGTCTCAGGCGCATATACCGATCAAAACTCAGTGACTTCTTCATCAAATACTTGGGATTCAACTGTATCTGTTAACGATGGTGGAGGAAACCCTGATCATGCAGACGGACTTGTAACTGTAAATGGATATATGATTTCCCCACTAAAAATTGGTAATGCTGGAGATACAAGAAATGACATCGAAGGTTCCACAGGGCTTCAGGCCCCTGCTGGTAACCCGAACTATTCTACTGCTGGTTTAACTGAGAGCGAGAGAACATTCTATAGATATTTTAGAAATATCTCTGGTGTTCTTGTAACTGCTCCAAGTATTACCCTGTTTGGAGACGCAACTATTATAGCAGCCAATGGGACACTTACAACTGGCAATAACAATATCAAAGTGGAACTCAAGGTTCCAAGCGACCCTACTTATACTGGGAGCAACGACAAATCAACCGGTTGGTGTGATGTAGGTTCAGCATTAGATAATTTACAAGACTTAACTGTTGATGGTGCTGGTTTGTATACAGGCACACTGGATGCAGATGTTGACGGTGACGGTGCCCAAGTAAATTTAGGCTTTCAAGGTAAAGGTATTTACAACAACCAATATTTTGTCGTTAAAATAACAACACACAAAGACTGGACAGGTTATCTGTCTGAAATAAGGATGGCGTACTAAAATGTCTAATGAAAGAGTAAATGATACACTTATTAATATCGCAGTAAAAAAGGTACTTGGTAAAGCACACACAAGTAATCTCAAAGAGATAGATAATGAAACTTTTCCTTCAAATACCCAAGCAACAACTCAAACTACTTTTGGTGAGTCCGTTCCTAATGATGTTGATATATCGTCATTCTATTCTCTTCAGAGCGGCACAGTAGAATACATTCAATTTGATGTAAATTTTATTCTTGGTACAGACTACGATGAAGATTCTTATAGTGGTAAAGGTGGTTCTGAAAACTCTGATAATACTTACCACGGATATTATCTGTCTCTTCCTGATGATTACGAGGCAAACAGCACAAACTCCAATGCTGGAACTGGTTTCTTTGTCGATAGTCAAGAAATATACGACACAAGAGGTAAACTTCAATTGGTTCCACCTTTCTTGTCTAATGCTGGTGCAAACAAATACAATCTTTCTTTATACGATCAAAATGGAGATAGAATTAACCCAGCCGATAATGTTGATTGGAATATTGATTATTATAATGGTGTTGTTTTTGTTCAAGACCCAGATACCGGAAAAGTCCCAACAACTGCCAGAGCATTCCTTTATGTTGGTAGCATGGCTGATGAAGTCATAAGCGGAGGAGGCGGTGGCTCAATAGAGATTAAAGATGAAGGCAGTACATTAACAGCAACCGCAACTTCTTTAAACTTTGTTGGCTCTGGTGTGACCGCTACGAATTCTGGTGGAGATGTGACGGTTAATGTTTCTGCTGTTGCTTATTCTAGAACTTCTGTTACTTCTACACTCACTGCTTCAATCTCCGATAAGATACTCGGTGTATCAGCATCCGCTCCTTTGGAGATAAGATTACCCGATGCTTCCAATTATGCAAGTGGTCAATATTTTACAATTAAAGATGAAGCCGGCAATGCAAATACTAATACAATTACAGTTTTAACATCAAATTCTCAAACCATCGATGGAGTCCAAACTATTTCGTTAGAGTCGCCATACTCTGCGATTAATATATATTGTGACGGTTCTGAAAAATTCTTTATCTACTGAGTCCTATTCGTGATTTTCAAGACTACTTAACTACTGAAACCCTTATGGGTTTTTGCTATATATTTCTTGGAGGATTTTTTTATGGCTTATAAATTTCAATTAGGACAAGCTCGTTTGAGTGGGTCCGTTATTCAAGAAGGCGACGTTACTGCGGAGTCTTCACAACTTAATGCTTCTACTTTAGATCTTAGTGATGCTTCTGGTATTGCTGGTGACGGTATGGAAGATCAAAGCGGTAATCTCGGTATTGCTGCTGACGGTGTTACAAACGCTATGCTTGCTGGAGCAATCGCTTCAACTAAACTTGCAGAATTGAACAATTTCGATACTGCTGATCTTGCTGAGAATGCATCAAACTTGTATTATACAGACGCTCGTTCTCGTGCTGCTGTTTCTGCTGATGTTTCTGCAAACAGTGGTCGTGGATCTCTTGCTTACAATTCTTCTACAGGGGTTTTCTCCTATGAAGGTGTTACTCAAGCGGAAATCCGTGGTGATATTTCTGTAACAGATGCTGGTGGAGACGGAAGTCTTTCATACAACAACTCAACTGGTGTGATCACTTATACTGGTCCATCTGCTGCTGAAGTTCGTGCTCATGTAAGTGTTTCTGATAGTACTTCTATCGATATGTCTTTGGCTAGTGGTGACTTCTCTGCTGTTGTAAAGGTAGACGATTCTTCTTTGGAGATCGATGCTACTAACGGTGTACAAGTTAAGGCTGCTGGTATCACCAACACTATGTTGAGTGGTGGTATTGCTTCTACAAAGATTGCTGAATTGAATGATTTCGATACTGCTGATCTTGCAGAAGGTTCCAACTTGTATTACACACAGGCTCGTTTTGACTCGGCTCTTGGTGCTAAAAACACCGGTGATCTTGCAGAAGGTTCTAACCTTTATTACACAGATGCTCGTTCTCGTGCTGCTGTATCTGTAACAGATGCTGGGGGAGACGGAAGTCTTTCTTATAACTCTTCTACAGGTGTTATTACATTCACAGGACCAAGTGCTGCTGAAGTTCGCGCTCACCTTTCTGGTGGCGAGATGATTGACTTCGCTTCTGGCGAAATGGCAATCAATGCTTCTGAGTTTTCTGCTTCTGCTCTTGCGGTTGTTGATGCTAACCCATCTAATGTACGTGCTCATTTCTCTGCTGTAGATAGCAACTCTATCGACATGGCTTTCGGATCTGGAAACGGACAAATTTCTGCTGACGTTCTCGTTGATGCAGATGCACTTGAAGTTACTGCTGGTGGTGTTTCTCTTAAGAGTACAATCGCTGGTTCTCGTACATTCAGTGGAGATGTTGAGATTGCTGGTGGTTTGAATGTTCAGGGTTCTTTGACTTATATCGAAACTACAAACCTTGCTATTTCTGATGCTCTTATCACAATTGGTTCTGGAAGCGCTGCTTTCGCTGCTGATTATGGTATGGAGTTTGGTGCTGTTGATGGTGGTTGGGCTTCTTTGAAGACTGCTGCTGACATCGATTCTGGTGCTGCTACTGTTCCTGGTTTTGAGTTCTCTCATCCAGTTAAAGCAAGTCGTTTCTACGGTGAGCTTGTTGGTAGTATGGTAGAATCAGTTCAGACACTTACTGCTGCTGCTGCGATTGATGCTGATAACGGTGCTCAGATTCTTTTGGATCATGGTACTGCTCAGACTTTCTCTCTTCCTGCTGCTGCGGATATGGAAGGACTTGTTCTTAAGATCAAGCGTATCGGTTCTGGCGAGTCCACTATCGAACCTGCTGGTGCTGAAGAACTTGAAGGTGGAGCTTCAATCAAGCTTGAGTCTCAAGGCGCTGCTGTTAGTATCATTTCTGATGGAACTAACTACTACGTAATCTAATTCTTGTTTACAAGAATACTTGTTGGGGGTCGGGTCTATGGCTCGGCCCCTTTTTTATTATAGTATATTAATATTTTGGGAGGAATTATGATATGGCTTATAAATTTCAAATCGGTTCTGCTGTTTTAAGTGGTTCCGTCATTCAGGAGGGTAACATTACTGCTGACTCTTCTGATGTTTTTGCTACAGACATTTCTGCTTCGTCAGACTTGTTTGCAGGTGATCGACTTATTGTTGCTGGTAATTCTATTATGACTGGCTCTTTGGATGTTGCTGGTCAAATTGACTTAGCCGCTAGTGGAATTTCTACTAGTATCCGTGGAGGACTTACAGTTGATGAGGATTCTCTTTTTAGTTCTGATGTTTTTATTGATGGAACATTGAGCGCTCGTGGTGTTGCTGTTTTCGAACAGGGAGTTACCATGGAAGCCCACCTTACTGCTTCTTCTGTTTCGGCAGAATATTTTGCTGGTGATCTTCGCGAGAGTGTTCAATTGATTGATAATGGAGAAACACTTGATTATGGATATAACTACTTTGCTACCCTTGGCCAAGCCAAGAGTGTATCTTTGCCGTTATCTCCGAGTATCGGTGATATTATTAAAGTTAAGGCTCCTAGTGACTGCTCTGACTCATATAGTATTACGATTAATCGTCAAGGTTCACAGACCATCGATGGAGAAACTTCAATCGTTCTAGAATCACCACATGCCGCAATTGATATTGTCTATGTAGCATCGAATCTTTGGAAAATTTTCTAAAGTTCTTTATTTTAATCATTTAGATTGAGTACGCTTGATCTTATTAAAGCCGGTTGGTATTCGTTTACCAACCGGTGTCTTTTAGACCCCTACGGGACTATTTATAAACGAATAAACTTTTTTAACATATGGAGAAATAATTATGTCTATTACAGATGCTAATGGTGTGACCATTAACCCTATCGGTGGCTGGAGAGTTCTAGCTAATTCAACTGATAGAAAAACTATAAACTTAGAGGCTGCACCAGATGCAGTCCGTAAAATATCAATTGAAGATACTGTTGGAGATGCTGGTACAAACAATGTTACTATCAATGCAAACGGAAGTGAATTGATTGATGGATCAGCCAGTATTGTTCTGGATGTTGATAATCAAAGAAAAGTTCTTAAATCTACCGGTACTGGTTGGACAGTTGTTGCTACTGCTGTTGCAGGTGTTAACACAGATGATAATCTTAATCTCACTTCTGATACATTAGAAATCAGAGGAGCATTTTCTTTCCCAACAGTTGATGGTACTTCAGGGCAAGTGCTTAAAACTGATGGTAGTGGAAATCTTTCCTGGCAAGATGACGAGGCCGGAACAGGGGATTTGTCTGTAATTGAAGATCTCAATACAAAAACTTCAGCAACTGGGGAAGTAACCCATAGTTGTGCAAATTCTAACATTTTTTATCACAGTAGTATCTCTGCCGACTTCACACCCGACTTCACAGACTTGGCTATGTCTAATGGTAAAACTACAGAAACTAGACTGATTTTAGACCAAGGAGCGACAGGGTATAGACCGGTTGCTCTTAAGGTTAACGGAACAGGCTCTACTCTTCACTGGGAAGGTACTGCTGCTCCAACCGCTTCTGCAAATGGTGTAGATATGGTTGAGATGAGAATTATGATGCAGTCAGATGCCTATTCTACAGTGGCAAAATATAGTAAGCACGAAACTGAAATTGCTGCCCCTGGTGTTTCCAGTGGAGTAAGTGTTCCTGCTAATGCTCTTCTATTCTTGGATGCTTCCGATTCTGATAGTTACGGTGGCTCTGGGACGACTTGGACAGACCTTTCTAGTGAAGGAAATGATGCTACATTGGTGAACTCCCCAACTTGGAATGATAGTGATAAGTTATTTGAGTTTGCTGGTAATTCTTCACAACACATCACAGTTCCATCCGGATTTGCTGATTTCTCTAATGGATCAACATTTTTCTTTGTTGCTGACTTGGGAACAGGAAATAATTGGGAAAGATTGTTAGATTTCTCTGTTGGTGGAAACACAAATGATGCATTTAACTTTGGAAGACAACAGACTGGTACTCTATTGAGTTTGCAGTTTTATCATGTTGAAGAAGGGAATGCTAATAAGACTCTTACCTCAAATCAAATTTCAAATAATGCTTTGGCTAGTTATTGTATCACAACCGATGGAACGGATGCTAAGGTATACAAAAACGGTTCTCTTGTGGAAACAATCAGTTTCGCAGCGACTCTATCAAATGTTACAAGAACACAGAACTACATTGGTAGATCTCGTTCCGGTGGCGATGCATACTATGAAGGAGAAATGGCTGTGGTTGGTATCTTCAATCGTGACCTAACTGCTAGTGAGATTTCAGATCTTCATGATCATTATGACGGAATCTATACTCTATAAGGCTATAGATAACAAAAAAACACAAATCAGGTCGGGCTTTGCTCGGCCTTTTTTACTATTTAAATATGGAGGGTTTGAAATGGCTTATAAGTATTCAGTGGGAGAGAGAAAATTCGGTGATATCAAGGCACAAAATGATGCACAAGGGGATACTCTAATAAATTTTGAAGAGGATTGTATTATTCTCAAAACAGGTGGAGAGGAGAGATTAAAGATATCTGGTTCTTCTGGACAGATAACATTCAACAGTGCTTTTACATTTCCTTTAACTGATGGCAACACAAATCAAGTGCTTACAACAGATGGTCAAGGAAATCTAAGTTTTCAAGCAGTGGCAACTGGAGATGGAGCGAACCCACCAGGCGGGTCCAATAGACAAGTACAGTTTAACGACGATGGTTCTTTCGCTGGAAATCCTGGAATTACAGTAGATAACGATTTTAATCTTTTAGTCTCAGGTTCTATTGTGTCTGATGATGGTATTGGTGTTGGAATGAACCATGGTGGTGGCCGAAATCAAAGTGATCAATGGGTTTCATTGAGCGGTCCTGAACATACTTTCCATGTTGTTGGGGATATTAATGATGCTGCTACCTTCTCTGTTGATACTGCCGCAGACTCTGTTGGAGGTAGTTATTGGACATTTACAAAAGCCAGAGGCACTCCTTCTTCGCCCACAGGTGTAAACACGAATGACGAAGTTGGAAGAATACAGTTCTTTGCTCATACAGGAACCAGCACGCTTAAAAGATCTGCTTTAATAGTTGCACAGGCTGACTCTGATGGAGACGGAAGACTTAAGTTTTATGTTACAAAAGAAGGTGATGTTGATAATGTCGCTATAGAATGTTACAATAATCAAGTTACTGTTCAAGATCAAATGGTTATCGGTAGTTCCGGTATTATTCCTATTTCAAATGGTGGAGCCTCTATTGGTGGTTCTTCCAATCGCTTTGACTATATGAGAGCAAACAACCTTGTTGCTTATGAATCACTACAACTTGGCGGAACTCACCCCATATACGATAAAGCCGGCTTTGGTATTTCATTTAACAAAGACCATATTCCAATTGGAAATTATACTTCCGGAGAAGGCTTGGGTTATATTTCCAATTCATCCACAGTTGAGAATGTTATATTCGCCCTTCATAAGACCGGTTCACATTTTGGTGGTATTGCAATAAACGGAAGCGATGAAAACAATGACGAGAAAGTTGTGTTTTTTAGTAAAAATAGCACTGCTGGTTTTGAGTGGAGAAATGCTATACCAGACAACGGAACGAACGGAATGGGTAATCTATCAAATACCGGTACGGTCTTGATGGAACTTAACTCTAATGGTACTCTAACCCTTGGAGCAATTACAATCCCAAAGACTGATGGAACAAGCGGACAAGTTTTAAAGACTGATGGTAGCGGTTCCCTATCGTGGCAAGATGAATCTAGTGGAGGCTCTTCAGATATTGAAAATGGAACGTGGACACCTGGACTTGAGCATGGTTATACTTTACAAGGTACGATTATAGGTAGATATCAAAAAGTTGGAAACCAAGTGACTGTGTGGTACAAGTTTAATGTCGGAAGTGCTAATAGCGGTGCTAGTGAAGATATGATACTTACCGGGCTTCCATACCAAGCATCAACTCCTGGGATATGGTCAACTGGCCCTCAGCCACAGGGCTTATCTTTTGCCTGTACTACACTGATTGAGAATGGTGATAGTGTGATAAGGTTTATGGATCAAACTTTAACCAGTGCTAAACAGATTTCTAACTTAGCTAACGAAGGCGCTGTTAGAGGAAATATAACCTATTGGGTCGGATAAAATAACAATTTCGTCTTTTTCTTTCTTTTCTCACTATTTACAGTGATACATATTATTAGGAGTTTACATTAATGTCTTCAATGTTAGAACAAGCCATCGTAGATGCACAAGCATTACGAGAGGCAGCGCTGAAAAATGCCGAACAAGCACTTATTGAAAAATTCGCACCGCAAATCAAAGATGCGGTTGAAAGTCTATTAGAAGAAAAACAACCACAAGCAAAAAAGAAAGTTTCCTATGAAGGGCAAAATTATAGTCTAATGGAAATTGACGGTGACAAAGCTACTCTCCAGCAAGAAGGAAACAAACCTTTTGTCGTTGAAGTATCAAGTCTAGAAGAAGCTCTTTTGCTAGAAGAAGCGCCACAAGATCCTGCTTCTGAAGAGAAAATGATGGACCCATTCGAAGAACTTCCTTATGCCTTTCAGAAAGATAAGGATGCTGAGGTTGAATACGAATTTACCATGAAAGATTTCGAAGAAAATACTTTGGACTTCGGAGATATTATGGACAAAGAAATGCCCCAAGAAGAACCGGCCGAGTCATATGATGATGTTGCTGCCGAAGTCGCCCCGGAAGAACCAGCGGCTCCAGCAGAAGAGGAAGGTGGTTTAGATCTTGGTGGGCTTGACCTACAAGAAGAACTAGATGAAAATGATATAGTTAGTGAGATCATGAATCTTATGAATGAAATGGATGATTCAGATCTTCTAGAAGAAGAACTCATTGTTGATATGGGCGAAGGGAAAGACGGAACATTCCGAACCGATGAAGCAACATTGGAATACTACAAAGAAATGCAAAATGCTAAAGATGCCGCTGAGGGCATGGCTGCTGAAAAAGAAGAGGAGAATGAGAACCTCAAAGAAACACTCAAACGATTTAAGTTAAAGAATAAACAATATAAAGACGCTGTTGAAAAACTGTCCGAGAAACTTAACGAGACAATGCTCTCCAACGCTAAATTGATTTATTCAAATAAAACTTTAGGTGATGCCTCCTTGAATGAGCGACAAAAGTCAAAAATTGTCGAAGCCATCGCCAAGGCAAGAACTCCCGAAGAAGCGAAAACTCTTTGCGAGACTCTTAAAGCTACGGTAAATTCTGGAATCGAAAAAAGATCTCCCAGAACCCTAAGCGAGTCTGTACAAAGAAAATCAAATCTATCAGGAATTCTTCCACGTAGAAATAAGCAAGTTAACGAATCTGAGGAGCATACATTTGCCGATCACATGAAGAAACTTGCTGGCATTAAATAACAATATTTAAGGAGGTTAAAAAATGTCTATTATAGAAACACTTACCGAAGGCATCGTAAACCGTGACATGAAGAAGGAAGGCTCTGCTCTTCTCTCTAAATGGGGAAAAACCGGTCTACTTGAAGGTCTTCAAACCGAGCACATGAAGTCAACTATGGCTCGTCTGCTTGAAAATCAAGCAAAAGAACTTCTTCGTGAATCATCTGCTATGGCTGGAAGCCCTGGTGATGTCGAAGGTTTTGCTGCTGTTGCTTTCCCAATCGTTCGTCGTGTATTCGCCGGACTTATCGCAAACCAATTGGTTAGCGTTCAACCGATGAGTCTCCCATCAGGTCTCATCTTTTTCCTTGACTTCACTTTTTCTGAAGAAATTGGAGCCGGTACTCAAACTAGCCGTTTTGGTAACGTTGCTGGTGAATCAATTTATGGTACTAACAAAGTTGGTGCTGGTATCATCGATGGTGTTAGTCTTGTCGGTTCATCCGGAGAAAACCTCTCAGGTCCTCGTGAATCAGTTGGATACGCGTATGCTTCTCCAAAAACTGATGATGCTGTGGATTCTAGTGACATTACTGCTGGAGCAGCGGTTTTGATTTCTGCTATGACTGATGCACAAAAGAAATTAATCAAGTACGATGCTGATGTTCTCGCTGAATCTACTTCTTATCTTTTGGAAGTAAAAATTGCTGAAACTGAATTTGTTAACCCAGATACAGACAACCTTTCTGCTTTCGATATTTCTGGTGCCGAGGTTGGAGACACAGACGCTTCAATATCTACTTCTGCTGGTAACACCAAACTTATTCGTCGCTTGACCAGCACTGATGGAACCACGATTAGCTTCTTTTTCGTAAGTACTGTTGATATCACAACTTATGGTGCTGATCAAAATGCAATGACGGTTTCCCATCCAACCAAAGATTCCGTTGCAGTCAAGTCTTCTGGTGGTGGATCACTAGACGCTTATACAATGTTGCTTGAAGGAAGTGCAAACATTCCTGAAATCAACATCAAGGTTGATTCAACTGCAATTACAGCACAAACCAAGAAGTTGAAAGCAAAGTGGACTCCAGAACTTGGACAAGACTTGAATGCTTACCATAACTTGGACGCTGAGGTAGAACTTACTTCTATCCTTTCTGAGCAAATTGCTCTTGAAATCGATCGTGAGATCCTTGCTGATCTTGTGAACGGTGCAACAGCTAGCACTCAATACTGGTCTCGTTCTCCCGGATTGTTCGTAAATCGTTCAACTGGTGCTGAGATTGGTGCAAACTCTGCTGCTCCTGATTTCACTGGAACAGTAAGTGAATGGTATGAGACTCTCATTGAAACTATCAATGACGTTTCTGCTCAAATTCACCGTAAGACACTTCGTGGTGGAGCGAATTTCGTAATCGTTTCTCCTGAAGTTGCTAACGTTCTTGAATTCACCAGCGGATTCCGTGCAAACGTAACTGCTGATGCTGACAAGGGTGATATTGGAGCTGTTAAGGTTGGATCTCTCAGCCGTAAGTTCGACGTAATCGTTGATCCTTACTTCCCACGTAACGTGATCCTTGTAGGACGTAAAGGAAATAGTTTCCTTGAGTCTGGATATGTATATGCTCCGTATGTACCACTCCAAACTACACCTACAATCTTCGATCCAGAATCGTTCGTACCACGTAAGGGTGTCATGACTCGCTATGCGAAGAAAATGGTTCGCCCTGATATGTACGGTCTTGTTATCGTTCGTGATCTCCTTGGTGGAGAATACTCAAGCTAATTTCTGATTAACTTAGTATTATAAGAGCCCCCTTCTCTTTTGAGTTGGGGGTTTCTTTTTTTTTGAGACTATTTACTTTGACTTGAAGCGCGGTCTCCTTTGAGCGAGGCCCCTGCTCACTGTCTCTACCGGAATAAGGGGCTGGTAGATACGGGTCGCGCAACAAGTTCATAATTAACTATAGGAGAATAAATTATGGGAAATCGAAGATTAAGTCGTAAAAGACTTTACCAAGTTGAGAAGGCTGGTATTGCTGTCGATCTTGAATCAGGTGCTGGTGCAGCTCCGATGATCAAGTCTGCTACGCAACATAGAAATGGACAAGAATTAATTACAGAGATCGCAATTGATCTCGGAACAACAACCGGCGCGACTTCTGTCGTTGGTGGTGGTGCCAACAATCAAGTGATTGGCCTTGCTAGTGAAAAAGCTCATATAACACGACTAACTCTTGCTAAGTTTGGAAGAATTACGGAAGTTAGAGCTGTTGTTGTTGAAGCTTCTGCTGCGGCATGTAATATCGTCGTAGGCTCAGACTCTGTCAATACCGCCGGTGGCCCTGCTGGTGTTGCTGAACTATGTGCTGCTGTTGGAGCAACCGCTGGTGCGGATGTAAGTGCCCTATCAACCACAATTACCGGTATTGATACAAATGGAACACAGACAGCGGACAACGAGTGGTATCTTTATATTGCTAATGATGGTCATGCTGGTTCCGGAGATTTGTCCGCTGGTAAATTCCTTATCTACATTCACGGGTTTGTAGCCCCTGATGATTTATAGGGGGTGATGTTATGGGTGTAAAAAGAATATCAAGAGGAAAACTCTTAGACACAGAAAAACAAGGTGTTTCAATTGAGATTGGAGCATCCGAAGTAATGAAGAAAGCTTTGGTTTCCGCATCACAACATCGCGAAGGCTACAAAGTTGTCACTGATATGGTGTTTGATTTTGGTGCCACAGCAGCAGGCTTAAAAACAAAGGCTTTGGGAGCAAAGGACGTAGTAGGGACAGCGGCGGCATCTTATTTGTGTACTATTAAAAACAGTATTTTCGGTGCTGTCACTTCCGTTGAAACGGTTGTTTTGGAAGCAATCTCCGATGGGACATTGACAAACTATGACCTGCTTTTTGCTGGTGATGGAGTTCTAGATGGTGATGCCTCTAGTGGCAATGATGGTGTCCTTGGTGCTCATGCTACGGGTGAAACTGAAATCAAAGCAAACATTAGTGCCAACGTTGGACAGCATGAAATAGTAGCCTATGATGACTCTACTGTTCTAAGTAACAAGTTTCTTTACTTGACTGCTGGAGCAGCAACTACACAAAAAGCGAGCGCCATTGTTGATTGTAGTGCCGCAGTGGTTGGCAATCTTGCTGATGGTGTTGATACAATCAGATTAATTAATTCTGATGGCTCTACTGGTGTTTTGTTCGTTGCTGAAGATGATACAGCATTCAATGGAACCGCACAAGCAAACAAGTTTAACATTGGCTCATTGGTAACAAAAGCAAACTTGGCAACAAGCTTAGCTGCGGCTTTTGAGTTAAACGGAGCTTTCAATGCTGTTGTTGGCCCGGGCACTGAAAAAGTTACTGTTACACACGCTGCTTCAACTGCGACCAGTAATCATCAGGCAGGCTACTTGCTTAATGATGATCCACAAGCGTCCAATGGAATTTCTATCGGTGAGTTTACTGGTGGAATTGACGATGGTGTCGCTGTTTCAAGTGGAAAACTATTGATTCGTATAACAGGTTTTATGACTCCAGACGATCTGTAGTTTCAAACCTATCAAACCATGCCCTTCCTTGTGAGGGGCTTTTTTATTTGTATTTACTAATTATTTTACAATTTTAAGGAGATTATTATGTCTGGTAGACGAAGAATGATGGCTAAGAAGAAGCTTGCCGAAGCAGGAGCCGCAAAAGCTGCTGAAGAAAAACAACGTAAACTTGAAGAGGCTAACAAAAAAGCCGCTGCTGAGAAGCAACGGAAAGCAAAAGAAGCTGCCGAAAGGAAAGCTGAAGCTGCTCGTAAGAAAAAGAAAGTTTCAAAACAAACCAAAGCCTCTGAATAGAGGCTTTCTCTTTATATAAACTATTTAGGTATGACACGGAGGATCATGAATGTCATTACCCACTTTAACGCCAACTTCTCAAACATCCGCAATCATTTTGCCGATCACGGGAAACACAGATAATGTTGCTGCCGCCACACCTTTAGGTGTATACGACAGTTCTACAGAGTTTTTGTCTGGTGCTGCTGCTCAAGTGGCCTTTACTTATAAGCGATTAGGTGGAGACGTTCTAGATATTGAACTGACAGAAGATAATGTTTATGCAAACTTCGAAGATGCTGTTTTAGAATATTCTTATCTTGTAAACATTCACCAATCTAAGAATATAATTGGTTCAGCACTTGGGGGAGCCACAGGATCTTTCACTCATACCGGCCAGTTATCTGCGAGTCATGCTTTGGAAGGGCAAAATATTGCTCTAACATATCCACGTTTCACTTTTGAATCAGCTTTTCGTATTGGCGATGGCTTTGCTACGGAGGCGGGAGTTGGTGGTAGACAGGAAATCTATTCTGCTTCTTTTGCAACAGTTACAGATCAACAAGATTACGATCTACAGAACATTGTATCGGCTTCAGCTGTAAACTCTGATAACAGCGATTTTCCTTTTTATAACAAAGTCGGAGACAAAAGAATAAAGATTCGTGATGTATTTTATATGTCTCCACGACAAATGTGGAGATTCTATGGTTACTACGGCGGACTCAATGTTGTCGGAGATATGCATACATACGGACAATATGCCGATGATTCCTCATTTCAGGTAATTCCGGCTTGGCAAAACAAGATTCAAGCTATGCAATATGAAGATCACCTCTATACGAGAACTTCTCATTATAGTTATGAAGTTATCAACAACAAATTAAGACTTTATCCAACTCCGGATAGTGTATCTCAGGAAAAAATTTGGTTTAGATTCACAGTTGATAGTCAACAAATATGGGAAGATGATAATGATGGCGGACAAAACGGTGTAAACAATATGAACACCCTTCCCTTTGAGAATATTCCATACGAAAATATCAACTCAATCGGTCATCAATGGATCAGAAGATTCGCTCTTGCTCTTAGTAAAGAAACTCTAGGTCAGATAAGAGGAAAGTTTGGTGGAAACGTTCCAATTCCTGGAGAGAATATTAGTTTAAATGCGTCGGACTTGTTAGGACAGGCCAAGGCAGAGCAAGACGCTCTTCGCGAAGAATTAAAGACAATCCTTGACGAAATGACGTATCCGAAACTTCTAGAAACAGACAAGACAATGACTGAGAATGCAAAGGATATCATGGCCGATGTACCAAACGGAATTTTTGTAGGATAAATATATGTCAGAAGATAACAAATGGAAAAAACCAGCAGCACCTCCTCCTCCAATGTTCTTTGGGGAAAAGGAAAGAGATCTTGTTAAGCAAGTTAATGACGAAATCATTGAAAGAGTCATAGGACAAGAGGTTTTGTACTTTGGAATAGACTATGGTAACACAGAATTTCATCCATTGTACGGAGAAGCTATAGAAAAGACATTTTATCCACCGGTACGAGTCTCGGCATTAGTGGAATACCAAGGCATTGAGACAAATTTTTTAGAAAACATGTCCATAGATAAAGCAACAAAGATAAAAGTCATGTTTCACAAGAGGAGATTGACCGAAGATCAAGATCTTTTAGTTAGAGAAGGAGATTTTGTGAGATATGGAGAGGTATTTTATGAGATTGTGAAGCTCATTGAGCCAAAACTTCTATTTGGACAAGTTGATCATCGTTTTGAAGTACATGCAGAGTGTATAAGAGCTAGAGATGGATTATTTAACGCGGAGTAATGAATAAATGCAAAAAATTGGAAACGAATTAGGACTACAGCCCTCATCTCTAGAGACAATTGATCTTGGGTTGTTCAGATATGTTGATGAAGACTTAAATCTTCATACGAAAACAAACAAAGGGTATGAAAAAGTACCTGTTATATGGCTCGGCGCAGAAAGATCTTATCAAATAAAGAACAATAAAGAATTACGAGATAATGTAGGCAAACTCAAACTTCCTTTGATGTCTATCAACAGAGAGAATTTCGAATTAGATACCGGCTTTCAAGGAGCTATAAAGCCAAACTTATTTGAACAAGCAGACTATAAAGGTGGAAGCTTTAAGATCGCCAGTGTAATAAATCAAGAAAAAACTAGGAACTTTGCCAACAAAGACAAGGCTAAATCAATTAAGAATGGTGATGAGACCGGTCGTTATAAAAATAAAAAGATTGTGTACGATGAATACTATGTACCGACACCAGTATATATGAACGTTTCATATACAATCACATTGAGAACAGAATACGAACAACAAATGAACGATCTTTTAGCTCCATTTATAAAATTAAGAGGAAACTCTCCAAGTAATTCCTTTTTTTATACAATAGATAATCATAGATATGAAGCTTTTATAGATTCTTCTTTTAACGAAAATCAAAACTCAACTAATATCGGAGAAGAAGAGAGAATGTTCGAAACCAAAGTCATGATTAAGGTATTAGGATACTTAACCGGAGAGGGTACTAACCGAGACAAACCGAAAGTTACCAAGAGAGAAACTGTTGTTGAGATCAAGATATCCAGAGAAAGAGTTGTACTCGGAGATGAACTTCCATGGAAAAAGAAAAATAACAAATATAGAGAATAGTAGTTTGAGCTTTTATTGTACTATTTACTCATGAATACATTTATATAGGAGAATTTAAATGGCTAGAAAATTTGATTT
>Ga0208792_1000429_pt1 | contig 16178 bp, 17 predicted proteins | sample 14_taG_FD_184087 | JGI IMG/M metagenome (GOLD analysis project Ga0208792, IMG submission 184087) | Marine viral communities from the Subarctic Pacific Ocean - 14_ETSP_OMZ_AT15311 metaG (SPAdes) (version 2) | ecosystem: Environmental > Aquatic > Marine > Oceanic | place: Pacific Ocean | collected...
GCATATTCAAGCTTCAGAGTTTTTTGAATTTGTCAAGTTTTGTTACAGAAATTATTCAAGCTTTCAAAGTGTATCAAGCTTTAAAAGTAAACTTTACACACTTAATTAACTTTTCACGGGGCATTAACTAGACTTGTAAAGCGTGTACAGTTTTAAAAGTATGACACTTTTAACGGGGAGTATGACACTTTAAAAGCTTGTAAAGTTATCCACAGAGTTATCCACAGGTTATACATGACACACTTTAAAAGTGGATAAGCTGTTGATATCCTGTGCAAAGTCTTTACAAGTACGGGGGGGCAGGATGCACAGGGGGGGTGGGTGGGTATATATGTAAATCATCTACATTTCTACCCAAAAACTGTATTAACCAGTTGGGCTTTATAAAGCTTTAAAACTTCACAAACTTTATAAACCTTTAGACATAAAAAAACCCCTAGTTCTTGTTAAGTATTTTATAACAAGCTATGGGGATTATAAAGAATTATTGATAAATATAGATAAATATTTGTTAGACTTGGGTGGGGTTAGGTTGGGTTATGTATGTATTTAAACCTGGGGACGTTTTCAACTTTATTATACACATACTTTTCAATTTTGTCAAGTACTTTTCCCAAATAACTTAAAATACTTTTAAAGGGCTTGACAAATGTTAAAAGATACTATATAATACTACCATGAGCTACCTACCAGAGAAGAAGAGAAATCTTACGGAGAAACAACAAGCATTCTTAAATAACCTTGTTGAGACTGGTGGGGATTTCAAAAAGTCAGCGGAACTTGCAGGGTATTCAGGTAATCACTATCAAATATTAAAATCACTAAAAAACGAAGTAGTAGATTTAGCCAGTGACGTACTTGCAAGGGAAGCCCCTACTGCAGCATTCAAGCTTATCGAGGTTATGAAATCTGATAAGCCTGTCCCTCAAGCTAACAACAAGCTACAAGCTGCACAGACGATACTAGATAGGGCTGGTGTTGTTAAGACTGATAAGTTAGATGTTAATCATAACGTTAGCGGTGGTATCTTTATATTACCAGAAAAACATACAATAGACATCGAAGCAGAGGATGCTAGTTATGAAACTTTGGATAACTGAGTATATTGATGCGAATGAAGGAGTTGCAATAGGTCCTTACATTAAGGCAGACACTATAGCTCAAGCCAGTAGAATAGCTATACAATATGGGTTGTTAGTTCTAGGAGAGATTCAAGAACTACAGCATAACGAACAAGAACTAAAGAAGGTGGTACATTGACCAAGAAAAAAACATCTAAAGACAGTAGATTAAAACGAGCAGGAGTATCAGGCTATAACAAACCAAAACGAACTCCGGGTCATAAAACTAAATCTCATGTTGTTGTTGCTAAAGTTGGTGACAAGATAAAAACAATTAGATTTGGACAACAAGGAGTAACAGGTGCAGGTAAAAACCCTAAAACTGCAAAAGATAAAGCTAGGAAAAAATCTTATTATGCTAGACATAATGCACAAGATTCTAAGCCAGATAAATTAAGTGCTAGATATTGGAGTCATAAAGTAAAATGGTAAAGAAATATTTTAAAAAGTTTCATAAGTTTATGAAGCGTACAAGAATACAGAACGTAGTTAGAAAATTTATAAAGAGCAAGTAACATGCCACAGTTAGGAACCGATGAAAAACCTGTCTTAATGACAAATAAAAAAAACAAAGGCAGACTTTACGGTCCTTCATGGCACGGAGGCAAAGGAGCTGCACCTAGAGTAAACGTACATTCAAAACAATACAGAGATAACTGGGACGCTATTTTTAATAAAGGAGGCAAAGATGCCAGTAAAAAAGAAGACGAAGAGTAAATCAACTGTGAATAAAGCCGGTAACTATACGAAACCGACTATGCGTAAGAGGCTTTTTGAGAAGATTAAAGCCGGTACCAAAGGTGGTAAAGCCGGTCAATGGTCTGCTCGAAAAGCCCAGCTTCTTGCCAAAGAGTACAAAGCTAAAGGTGGTGGTTATAAATAATGGCATTAAAAGAAAGTCAAAGAAGTCTTAGAGAATGGACAAAACAAAAGTGGCGTACTAAGAGTGGAAAAAAATCATCAGAAACAGGAGAAAGGTACCTCCCCGACAAGGCTATTAAAGCATTATCAGCTTCAGAGTATGCTAGAACAACTAAAAAGAAAAGAGAAGATACTAAAAAAGGTAAACAACATTCAAAGCAACCAAAGAAAGTTGCAAGAAAAACAAGAGCTTATAGAAAAATAAAAAATAAAGGTGGTCCAGTTTTAACATATAATCAACAATATCATAAAGATACTATAGAGCAAGGTAAGGTTATGATAAATGAAAAAGGACAACCAGTAACAGCTAATGTTATAGGTATAGAATATAATAATAAAATTTATAATGTTCCTTCTTATAATAGACAAGGCGGTTTTTATTCTGAAGATGAAGCTAGAGAAGTTTTTAAAAAAGATATTGAAAAAGGATTAATTAAAGGATATGATAAAGAGTTTGATGGTCCAATAGAAAATCATCCAGCTAATGTTGCTGCTAGATTAGAACATCAAATGATGGATATAGACGGAGAAAAAATATCTCCAGAAGTTATAGCCTATAATTTATTAAAAGTAAAATGAAAGAAGGATACATAAAAAGAGCTACCTCTACGATACCGTTTGGTTATGAGTTATCTGAAGAGTCTAGTTCTTTTCTTAAACCAATTGAAACAGAGTTAGAAGCTTTGCAGTTTGCAGAGAACATGGTAGTCAACGAAGAAGTATCGTTACAAGCTGCATGTGATTGGTTAGAATATAAGACGGACAGACGTATGTCTGCTCCGGGACTTAAAAAGCATATAGATAAAAAATATGGATTACGAAGCGAAAGATTGGGAACTGAACCCACATCTTTACTTGCAAGATAGCGAAGGCAATTTTGTTAAGAACAAAGACGGTACGCCTCGTAAGAAAGGTGGTAGACCTCCTAAAGATGCAGAAACTGCAGCACGTAGGACTATTACTCGTAAACAAAAGAACATCAGAAAACTTGAAGAAAAGCTAAACAACGCTAGAAAATCATTCAAGAAACAAAAAGAAACACTTGAAAAGCTGGATAACACTAAAGAAGGTGTTGTTACAGAAAGTGATTTAGACACACTTCCCAAGGCTGTAAAAGAAGTACTTGATAATCATCATGTATTCTTCCATGCTAACGAAGGACCTCAGACAGACTTCCTTGCTGCTGGTGAGAAAGATGTATTATATGGTGGAGCTGCTGGTGGTGGTAAGTCTTATGCCATGATTGTTGACCCGTTAAGGTACGCACACAGACCTGCTCACAGAGCATTAATACTAAGACGTTCTATGCCAGAGCTTAGAGAGATGATTGATAAGTCTCGTGAACTTTATCCCCAAGCCTTTCCCGGTGCTAAGTTCAGAGAAGTAGAAAAGCTTTGGAACTTTCCAAGCGGTGCAAAGGTTGAGTTTGGATTCCTTGAAAGGGATGCAGACGTATATAGATATCAAGGACAAGCATACAGTTGGATAGGTTTTGATGAGATAACTCATCTACCTACAGAGTTTAGTTGGAACTATCTTGCTTCACGTCTTAGAACTACTGACCCAGAAATACAAACATACTTACGTTGTACTGCTAACCCCGGTGGTGTTGGTTCGCATTGGGTAAAGAAAAGATACATAGAGCCTAGTGAATCTAACAAATCATTCCTTGGTGCAGATGGATTAACTCGTAAGTTTATACCGGCTAAGTTAGCTGATAACCCATACCTTGCAGAAGATGGTGTATATGAGCAAATGCTTAAATCATTACCACCAATACAAAGAAGACAACTGCTTGAAGGTAATTGGGATGTAGCTGAAGGAGCTGCATTTGTAGAATTTAGTCCTGAACATCATATCATTACACCATTTGAACTACCTATACATTGGGAAAGAGTAAAAGCAGTTGACTACGGATATGCTGCAGAAAGCTGTTGTTTATGGGGTATTATGGACATAAACGATAATACTTTGATAATTTATAGAGAATTATACCAAAAAGGCTTGACAGGTGAAGAATTAGGTGCTATAATAACTGATATGGAGATGGAAGACCCTTTTTCAGTGAACGGGGTCTTGGATACTGCAGCTTGGGCAAGAACAGGAACAACTGGTCCAACTGTAGGAGAAAGTTTAATTAGAGCTGGTCATAAATTAAGACGAGCTGATAAAAATAGAATACAAGGTAAAATACAAATACACGAGTATTTAAAGGTTAGAGAAAACGGTAGACCTAAGTTACAGATATTTAATACATGTCCGAACTTAATAAGAGAATTGCAATCTATACCGTTATCTAAAACTAACCCTGAAGACGTAGATACAAAAGCTTCAGACCACGCATATGATGCATTACGTTATATGATAATGAGTAGACCAAGAATGGAAAGCCCATTAGAACGTATAAGAGGTTTGAAACGTGAAATTTATAGACCAGTAGATTCTACATTTGGATATTAAAGAGTTATGGCAGAAAACGAAAATACATTCTTAAGAGCTGATAATATTTACGAAGAAGTAGAAGGTGAAGCTGGAAAAACATTAAATCTTTTAGAAAGCCAACAACAGAGTCTTATAGGAATAATTAAGAGTAGATATACTCAAGCTGAAGAAAGTAGAGATTCTGATGAAAGAAGATGGTTAAAAGCCTATGAAAACTACAGAGGTTTATATAGTAACTCAGTTAAGTTTAGAGAATCTGAAAAATCTAGAATCTTTGTAAAGGTTACTAAAACTAAAGTACTAGCAGCATTTGGACAACTTGTTGATGTTATTTTTGGTACAGGTAAATTTCCTATCGGTATAGCTGAAACAAAAATAGCAGAAGGTGAAACAAACTTTGCACATCTTGATACCGCTAATCCTATTCCGGGATTAGAAACTTCAGAAGGAAACATACCTGATGACATAGGTAATAGAATAGATAACCCATATGATGTTGGTTATGAAGGTGACGGTAGAACTTTAAAACCCGGAGCTACTTATTACAACGGTATATTTGAAGATAGTATTGAAGACCAAGCAGAAGATGCTGGTATTCTTAAAGATGGTGTAAGTCCTAACCCGCAGTCAATAGAAATATCTCCTGCACAAAGAGCTGCAAGACGAATGGAAAAACTTATCCATGACCAAATTGAAGAATCAAACGGAAACTCAGAATTAAGAAATGCTCTTTTAGAATCTGCTTTACTCGGTACAGGGATTGTAAAAGGACCATTTAATTTTAATAAAAAACTTCATAAATGGGACACAGATGAAGAAGGTAACAGAACTTATAATCCGTTAGAAGTTAGAGTACCTAGAATAGAATTTGTAAGTTGCTGGGATTTTTATCCTGACCCATCAGCAACTAATATGGATGAATGTGAGTATGTAATCCATAGACATAAAATGAATAGAAGTCAACTAAGGCAGCTACGTAACATGCCTTACTTTGATGAAGATGCTATTAGGAACTGCATTAAGTTAGGACCTAACTACGTAGAAAAAGATTTTGAATCTGCTCTTAAAGACGATGCAAGAGTTGAAGAAGAATACCATAGCAACTTTGAAGTGCTTGAGTATTGGGGAATCATGGATGCTGAATACGCTAGAGAAGTAGGTATTGAGCTTGATGATTCTATAGATGATTTAGATGAAGTACAAGTAAATGTATGGATATGTGGCGACCAGCTTTTAAGAGCTGTAATAAATCCATTTACTCCATACAGAATACCGTATAACGCTTTTCCATATGAAAGAAACCCATATAATTTCTTTGGTATAGGTGTAGCAGAGAATATGGATGATTCACAACAGATTATGAATGGTCATGCAAGAATGGCTGTAGATAACCTAGCAATGGCTGGGTCATTAGTTTTTGATGTAGATGAGTCTGCTTTAGTCGGTGGACAATCGATGGAAATATATCCGGGTAAGATATTTAGAAGACAAGCTGGAATGCCGGGACAAGCTATACATGGTTTGAAGTTTCCTAATACAGCACCAGAAAACATGATGATGTTTGATAAGTTTAGACAACTTGCAGACGAACAAACAGGTATACCTAGTTATTCACACGGACAAACAGGTGTTCAAAGTATGACAAGGACTGCTTCAGGCATGTCTATGTTACTTGGAGCATCAAGTTTAAATATTAAAACAGTCATTAAAAATCTTGATGACTTTTTATTAAAACCACTTGGAGAATCTTATTTCCAGTGGAACATGCAATTTTTAGAAGGTGAGTTGGATGTTAAAGGTGATTTAGAAGTTAAAGCTACTGGAACAAATAGCTTGATGCAAAAAGAAGTACGTAGTCAAAGACTGACTATGTTCTTACAAACTGCACAAAGTCCTGCTATTGCTCCATTTGTTAAAATTTCTAAACTCGTAAGTGAACTTGCCTACAGCTTAGATTTAGACCCTGATGAAATACTCAATGACCCTGAAGAAGCTGCTATCATGGCACAAATAATAGGAATGCAAAATGCTGGACAAACAACTGGCGATGAGACTCAAGCCATTAGTAACGAACAGGGAGCTATGGGAAACCTTCAAGGAACACCTGAACAACCTCAAGAACTTGGAGCTACAGGCACTGGTGGTGGCAACATCGGAATCGGAAATGTTCCGGCTGCAGGGGAAAGTGAATTCTCTGGTACGCCTAGAGCAGTTGGACCTACAGGTTAGAGAGGCAATTAACAGAAAAGAGGAGAAATAATATGTTAAGTTTATTAGATACAATATTAAAATTAGTAGGAGTAATTCCTTGGATAGTTTCAATCTGTTCATTAATTGCTTCATTAACACCAACTCCTGCTGACGATAAGTTAGTCGGTAAAGCTTACAAAATTATTGATTGGTTTGCTTTAAACATTGGAAAAGCAAAGGAGAAGTAAATGTTATTAGAAGATGATAACAAAGTAAGAATTAAATATAAAGATGGAGCTGAAGTAAAACTTCCTAACAAAGGATTAGAAGCTCTGAAAAAAGAAGCACCTGAAGTAGTAGCTAGAATGGGTTACGAAGAAGGTGGCTCCATAGATGAACAGATGGTAATGGTTATGGAAAAACCTATGGAATCTGATGAAGTTATGGAAGATAATTACATGGAATTTATATTAGGTGAAGCATTAAGTGAAGAAGAAGAAGATATGCTTACATCTAAACTAGAACAAGATGAGCAACTAGCTATGCTATTTGATAAAGTTGTAGACGTTGCTCAAGAATTTGCTGGGTCTGGTCCTGTTGAAGGTCCGGGTTCGGGAGTCTCTGACAGTATACCTGCTAGGTTATCTGACGGAGAATTTGTCTTTACTGCAAAAGCTGTAGAAGAAATCGGAGCTGACAAATTAATGTCAATGATGAAAGATGCTGAAGCTAGTGCGGATGAAAGACAACAAGCTCAATACGGTGGACTTGTAATGGATGACCAACCTGAAAAGATTGTTCAAACAGAAACTCGTATTATGAAACCTTCAGATAGTTCTTCTCCTGCTTTAGGGTTGGCAGAAGATAATCTGATACAGGAAGAAGTAACACGAAATATGTTAGACCCTAGAGTCCCACACGTAAGAAGCTAAAATAGGAGGTAGGGCTACCTTATGTCATAAGCACCCTATCATTTTAATAACCGAAAGGCTACCTTTAAAAAATAAAAGCCCTGCACAGTCGACATACGCAGCTACCTTTTAAACGAAGCCCTGAGTAGGAGAAAAGAATATGACTACTAAAGTACAAGAGGAAAATGCCAATCCTTATAACCAAAATAAATCATGGCATAAAGATATAGAAGATAAGCAATTTGAAAGTTCTCAAGGAATGTTTTTTAAAGAACAACCTAAAGAACCTACAGATACAAACGTAGAGCAAACTGTAGAAAAGGAAGCAGTTGAGGAAAGTCCTAAAGACCAACCTTACAAAAAACCAGACTACAAAAAACGATACGATGACTTGAAAAAACATTATGATTCTAAACTTAATGAGTTTAAATCTAGAGAACAAGAGTTAATAGACGAAGCTACTAAAAATAGAACTGAGTATAAAGCTCCTAAATCTCCAGAAGAACTAGAAGAGTTTAAAAATAATTATCCTGATGTTTACGAAGTTGTAGAAACTGTATCTCATCTTCAAGCTTCAGAGAAATCTAAAGTTTTAGAAGAAAGATTAGAAGCTTTACAACAACGTGAAAAAGAGCTTATTAGAAAAGATGCTGAAAAGCGATTGATGGAAAAACATCCTGATTTTGAAGATATTAAAAACAGTGATGATTTTCATGATTGGGCAAAGTCTCAGCCAAACTCAATTCAAAATTGGGTTTATAAAAATACTGATGATGCTGACCTAGCTTCAAGAGCTTTAGATTTATTTAAAAAAGATATTGGATTGGATGTTGCACCGAAGAAGTCAAGTTCTAAAAAATCCAAACAATCTGCTGCTGATATGGTCTCAACTAAAACTACAAGTGTTGAGCCAAAGCAAGATAAAGTTTGGACTACTAAGGAGATTTCTGCCATGAGCATGGACGAGTTTGATAAATACGAAAGTGAAATCAGTCAAGCTATGTTTGAAGGCAGAGTTCAAAAATAAATAATATATTTTATTAGGAGAAAATAAAATGCCAAATAATGTAATAGACCAGAATTTTGCACAATCTTCTGGTTCTAACTTTACTAATAACAATTTTCTACCTGAAGTTTATTCTAAGAAGGTCTTAAACTTTTTTAGGAAAGCCTCTGTTGTCGAAGCAGTTACAAATACAGACTACACAGGTGAAATCTCAGGATATGGAGATACTGTTAAAATTATAAAAGAACCAACAATTGATGTTCATCAATATGAAAGAGGAGCAGATGTTAATAAAACAACTTTAGCAGATGCAGAAACTACTCTTGTTGTAGACACAGCTAACGCTTTTAAATTCATCGTAGATGATATTGAAAGTCAAATGTCACATGTAAACTTTAAAGAAGTAGCTAGTTCATCTGCTGCTTATGCTTTAAGAGATGCATTTGATGCAGGTGTTTTAACTAGAATAGCATCAGGTGTTTCAGCAAGTGGACCAGATATGACAATTGGTGGAGATACAGCTAATGCTGCTTCTGGTAGTTTAGCTTCAACAGACCCTATCGACCTTTTAGGTTCAGATGGTGGCGGTGTTGATGCTTTAGACCTTATGGCTAGAATGGCTAGATTACTAGATGACCAAAATGTACCTGAAGAAGGTAGATGGTTTGTAGCTAGTCCTGATTTCTATGAAGAGTTATCACAGTCAGGTTCTAAATTATTATCAGTAGACTTTAATGCTGGACAAGGTTCAATTAGAAATGGACTTGTTTCAACAGGTAAGTTGAGAGGTTTTAATATGTATAAATCAAACAATGTTCCAGCTACTACTACTGGTGGTGCAGTAAAACAATGTCTTGCTGGACATATGTCAGCAGTTTCTACTGCTCAAACAATTACATCAACAGAAGTAATTAGAGACCCTAATTCATTTGGTGACATTGTTAGAGGATTACATGTTTACGGTGCTAAAGTACTTAGACCAGAAGCTCTGGTTAAATCTTTCTACATAGTAGACTAATAATCAACATGGGGGAGTCTTCGGACTCCTCCTCTTTATATAGAGGAAAATAAATGAAATACGGAAAAGATAAAAAGAAAAAAGGTTACATGAAAGGTGGGAAAGTAAGACAAGCTTATAACAAAGGTGGATATGCTTCTGTATACGATATGGAATCGTCCTGTAAAGGTAAAGCCGGTTATAACACTATGAAAATAAAAGGCGAAAAATAGTGAAAGTTAAAGCACCTAAAGGATACCACTGGATGAAACAAGCTAAAGGTGGTTATAAATTAATGAAACACACAGGTAAGTTTGTAAAACATAAAGGTGCTAGTTTAGAAGCAAACTTTCCAATTCAAAAGGTTCATAAAAAATAATGGCTACAACATATATTGATATTACAAATGAAGTACTAAGAGAACTGAACGAGGTTCCTCTTACTACTTCTACTTTTGCAAACGCTACAGGTATTCAGAAATTTGTAAAAGATTCAATTAATAAATCTTTGTTTGATATAGCTAACGAAGAACCACAACTACCTTTCTTTTCAGCAGGAGTTAGTGGAGCTACTGACCCTTTCTATGGTAACGTAACAGTTCCGAGTGTAGCTGGACAAAGATGGTACTTATTAAAAGCTGATAGTTCTAATATTATTACAGACTATGCTTCTGTAGATTGGGATGACTTTTATGCCACAACAATAAATGTAAATGGTGAAACAGCTCCTCACGTCTCTAAAGGTTTAAAATTTATTACACATGCAGACTGGAAAAGATATTATAGAGATAGTGAAAATGCAGACGATGCAAACACACAGGCATACGGAGAGCCTAAATTTGTAATTAAATCTCCTGACAACAGGAAGTTTGGATTAAGTCCAATACCTGACAAAGTTTACAATATTCACTTTTATGCTTTTACAAAGCCTGTAGAGCTTGTAGCACATGGTGACACAATAGCATTACCAGACCAGTATGCTAACATTATAACTGCTAAAGCAAGATACTATGTATGGCAGTTTAAAGAAAGTCCACAACAAGCAGCCTTTGCTTTAGAAGACTTTAAAAAGGGGATGAAGCATATGAAATCTAATCTCATGAATCCAGCCCCTAAATATATGACAGACGATAGAACCTACTTTTAAATTATATGGCACGTTCACAACCTTACACCGTTGCATGTAACGGAGGATTAGTAAAATCAGTAAACTCTATTGACTTACTTAAAACTCCCGGAGTTGCAAAGACATTACAAAACTTTGAAGTAGCTACAGAAGGTGGCTACAGACGTATTAACGGTTATAGTAAGCTTGGAGGTTCAAGTGCAACTCAACCTACTGGTGGAGTCACAGATATCTTAGGAGTTTTTCCTTACGCAGATGGAGTAGTAGTCTGTGCAGGAACAGATATATTTTTCAGTAACGATGGAATTACTTGGTTACAGATAAATAAGTTATCTCATAGTAGTGGCGATGACTACACAACCTTTACAGGTAAAGCTGTTACAGCTAGAACAGCACAAGGACAATGTTCTTTTGCACTTTTTGAAGGTGCTACGTTTGATTATGGTGAACTTAATATAGCTGACGGAGCTAATGTTGTTTTTAGTTTTAGAATGGAAGGTTCAGGTAATTTAAACACTAGAACTTTTCATACTAGTTTAGTAGACGTTGCAGGAAACAGTAAAGCTGTTAAGTATGTTACAGTACATGACCACCATTTAATAGCTGCTGGAGTTGAAGATAATTTAAACACTTTATATTATAGTTCTAAAAATACTTTTTCATCTTTTCCAAGCACGAATGCTATAGCAATATCAGACCAAATAGTAGGAATTAAAGGTTTCCGTGAAGACTTATTTATATTTTGTGAAAATAGTATTCATAAACTTGTAAATATAAATAGCGGATTAAACGATAGTCCTCCGATAGCAATTGTTCCTGTTGCAGAAAACGTAGGTTGTTTAAGCGGCTACAGTATTCAAGAGATTGGTGGTGACTTAGTATTCTTAGCACCTGATGGTATTAGAACAGTTGCTGGTACAGCTAGGATTGGTGACGTTGAGTTAGGTACAGTTTCAAAACCTATACAACCTTTAATGATTAACCTAGCTAGAAACATTGATGACTTTATTATTAGTAGTTTAGTTATCAGAGAAAAATCACAATACAGATTATTTTATACTAATATAGGTGTTCCTAATACTGGACAAAAAGGTATTATAGGAACATTAAGACCTACTGGCTTTGAATGGTCAGAGACATTAGGTTTAGAAGTAACTTCAATAAATTCTAACTTTGATAACGAAGGTATTGAAACTTACTACCACGGAGATACAAACGGTTATGTTTATGTTCATGACAGTGGTGATGATTTTGATGGAGCTAATATAGATGCTAAGTACCAAACTCCAGATTATGATTATGGAGACTTAGGAACTTTAAAAACTTTACACTATATTAAAATGTCAATAGCTCCAGAAGGAGATATAACTCCAACACTAAGAATTAGATACGATTACGATAGTATAGATTTACCACAACCACCAGACTACAACTTAACTGTAGATGCACCTTCATTGTTTGGTTCAGCTACATTTGGTTCTTCAATTTTTGGAGCAGGAGAGCAACCACTAGTTAGAGTAGCATTACAAGGAAGTGGTCATAGTAACTCTTTTAGAATTTCAACAAACGATAAAAAACCACCTTACATTATAAATGGTTTTTATATAGACTTTATACCTTCAGGCAGGAGATAATACATGGCAAGTTATGTTAGACAAAGTACATTTGCAGATGGTGATTTAATAACTGCAGCATTATTTAATAACGAATATAATCAATTAGTTTCTGCTTTTGATAGTGCTACTGGACATAAACATGATGGAACAGTAGGTGAAGGACCAGTTATTAGTGTACTTGGTGATGCAGGATTAGCTACACCACTTAACAAAATTTTAGTAGATACAACTAATGACCATATAGAATTTTGGGTAGATGTATCCGGAACTTCAACACAACAACTCTATATAGCTGATGGAGCTATTGTACCTACCACTAATAACGATGTAGACTTAGGTACAAGTGCTTTAAAGTTTAAAGACCTTTATTTAAGTGGTACTGCAAACATTACAGGTAACGCAGTTGTTACAGGTAATTTAACTGTTGAAGGCACTACAGTAACTTTAAACACTGCAACACTTGATGTAGAAGATAAAAACATTACATTAAACTATGGTACCGGAGATACATCTTCAAACGCTGATGGAGCTGGTATAACTATTCAAGATGCTGTAGATGCAAGTACAGATGCTACGATTCTTTGGAATGCTGCAAACGATAGGTTTGATTTTTCACATGCTATAGATGTTACAGGTTCTGCTACTGTTGATGGTTTGACTGTTGATGGTGATGCCACAATATCAGACGGAAACCCAACACTTTCATTAGTTGATACTACAGCTACAAATCAGGGTGCAGAATTTAAACATAATGCAGGTACAACAACAATACAAAGTTCAAATACAAGTACACATGGACTTATTAAATTTAACTCCAATAATGGTACTGATACTGTTACTAGAATGCAGATTGATAGATTTGGAGACATCTCCTTTTACGAAGATACAGGAACAACTGCAAAACTTTTCTGGGACGCAAGTGCTGAGAGATTGGGTGTTGGGACTACGAGTCCAAGTGAGCTTTTGCACATATATAACACAGGCGGTGCTGGTAATGATGCTAATGTATTAATAGAGGGTAATGGTTCAGGCGTAAATGCAAAACTAACTATTGATGGTCATGTAAGCGGTGGACAGCTTGATTTGACATATAGAAGTAATACGCAAAGTAAAACAGTTGCTATGAGATGCCTTAATGATGGTTCTTTTAGAATAGACACATTAGGCAGCGAAGTTATGAGAATAGTTGGCGATAATGTTGGAATCAACACACAAACACCTGCCACTACACTAGATGTAAATGGTACTATAACTTACGGAAGCCTCTCAGACGGTACAATTACTATAACAGGCTTTGTAGATGAAGATAATATGTCTTCAAACTCTGCAACGCTTGTACCGACTCAACAGTCTGTAAAGGCTTATGTAGATAGCCAAGTTGGTACAGTTGATACACTTTCAGAAATTCTTGCAAATGGTAATACAACAGGCGGTACTGATATTGCTTTTGGCGATAATGACAAGGCGGTATTCGGCACAGGCTCAGATTTACAGATTTATCATAGTGGTTCTGATGGTGCTAGTTACATTAAAGAAAGTGGCTCGGGTCATTTAAGAATACAAGGCTCAGAATTACTACTTGAAGCTACTAATGGCGATAATTTTTTCAGAGGTATTGAAAATGGTTCAGTAAGAATTTATCACGACAACGCACAAAAACTAGTAACAACCTCAACAGGAATTGATGTTACAGGAACAGTTACAAGTGATGGTTTGACTGTTAATGGTAGCGGAACAATAAATCAATCAGCTAATACAGATATAAATGGTTTGAATGGTTTAAGAATTAATGATTCTACAGGAACAGGATATGGAGCTATAGGAGTTGTTACTGGTAATGATTTAATAATTACGTCTGGAGATGCTGGAGGTACAAATGATAAAGCAATATCATTCAGAACAGCAAATGCAGGTACTGAAAGACAAAGATTAAGAATAGGTGGTACAGGAGACATCTCCTTCTATGACGACACAGGCTCAACGCAAGGTTTATTTTGGGATGCTAGTGCTGAACGATTGGGTATTGCAACTACTTCGCCTGATTATTCTCTTGATATAGAAGATACAGGCAGTACATTATTAAGGCTTAGGTCAACATCGTCAGATGGTGCTTTGCAATTAAGCGTTACAGATACAACAAGTCTTTTTGATATAAAATTTGGAGATACTGGTAGCAATAGCAGAGGTAAAATTAGGTATAGACATGATGGCGATTCATTAGCTTTTTCCACTGCTGGAACGGAAGCACTTAGAATAGATAGCAGTCAACGTGTTGGCATAGGCACAACTTCGCCCTCTACTAAATTAGTGGTTGGCGGTATTAGTAGTGTAGATGGTTTATCTCTAGAACAACAAACTAATTCTTCAGAATATAGTGCAAGGTTGTTTTTCGGAAGCGGTTCAGCAACATCAGCATTAGTTGGTAGAAGTGGTGGGTTTGGATTTTTTACAGGCACAACTATAGGTACAACAAGTGGAACAGAACGTCTTAGAATCACATCTTCAGGAAACGTTGGAATAGGAACTGATTCGCCAAGTGAACTCTTAACTCTTAAAGGAAGTAGTGATAGCCAAACTAGCACTAAGATAGCTTTTCTTAACGATAGTGGCGGTAATAATAGAGTTTACATTGACCATATTAGAAGCGGCAACGATTCATCATTAGCATTTGGCACTACAAGTAATGTTAACTCAGCAAATGAAAGGCTTCGTATTAACCATGATGGAAAAATTGGAATAGGCACAAGTTTGCCAAATGAAACTTTATCAGTTCGTGGCAACATAGGATTATTAGCTTACGACTCAATAAATTGGAGATTGGGTGAATCTTCAACAGTTAGAGCATCTATAAGCACAGTAAGAAGTGGAAATGCTCATAGAATTACATTCGGAACATCTGCTACTACAGGCACAGCTACAGAAAAAATGCGACTTGATGAGTTTGGCAATCTTGGCATAGGAACTGATTCGCCAGTATCACTTTTAACTGTTGGTAGCGTAAGTGCAACTAATAACTATAGTGTAGCAAGAGAAAATGCAGTTATTACTGGTACGGATGTAACTGTTTCTGCAACTCAAGCAGGTATGTTAGACATTCTTAGTACCTCTTTAGCAGGAAGTGGTAAAAGTGCATCTTTAACATTTAGTCAAAACACATCTCAATTTGTAGCAGGATACGATAAAGTTCTTGGTGCGATTGATGTCGAACTTACAAGCACAGGAAATCTATCGGCTGATAGTGCAATGAAGTTCTACACTTCATCAGGTTCAACTAGCTCAACCCTAAGTGAACGCATGAGACTGGATGCATCGGGCAATCTGTTGGTTGGTAAGACTTCTACAGCAGTAGCTGATACAGGTATACAATTACAGCCAAATGGCAACTCTGCATTTATAAGAGAAAGCGGTACAGTTTTATATTTAAACAGAAAAACTAACGATGGAATCATTACTGAGTTTAGAAAAGACAATGCAACAGTTGGAAGTATTGGAACTGCTTTTGGCAACCTTTATATTGTTAGTAACGATGTAGGATTAAACTTTGCAGGTGGTGGTGATGGTATTTATCCTGCAACTACTAATGGCGGACAAAGAGATGCTGCTATAGATTTAGGTGCTACTACTCATAGATTCAAAGACCTTCACCTTTCAGGCGGTGTTAAGGGTGAATATATAGCAAGTAGTTTGTCAGGTGCTGATGTTGGTTTGCGAATGAACTCAAACCCATCTCTTAGGGCTGTAATACCAGTAACTTCAGCTAATGCGGTAGTCGATGATGCAATAGACTTAGGTTATTCAGGTGGCAGATTCAAAGACCTTCACCTTTCAGGAACAGCTAATGTTGGTGAT
>Ga0208792_1000438_pt1 | contig 16000 bp, 10 predicted proteins | sample 14_taG_FD_184087 | JGI IMG/M metagenome (GOLD analysis project Ga0208792, IMG submission 184087) | Marine viral communities from the Subarctic Pacific Ocean - 14_ETSP_OMZ_AT15311 metaG (SPAdes) (version 2) | ecosystem: Environmental > Aquatic > Marine > Oceanic | place: Pacific Ocean | collected...
AACCCTCTTGGGTGGTACTCATATAAAATTGTTGTAAAACAAACAGAGCAAGAATACTACAACGTTTATTTGCCTGGCATACTAGCGGCATATCCGCAAGATGTTGATTTAGAAATAAATAAAACATCGCATACTGTTTTAATAAATGATAATATAAACAAAGTACCTAGAGATTTAAATGAAGTAGGTCCAGATCAAAAACAATTTAGAAGTTCAGTTAGATTATTTGGAAGAGTTGAAAATACAAATTTAACAGTTCCAACTATCATTGTATCAGGTACGTCTAACTTAGGAGAGCCTAGTTTAATGAATGATCAGTATTTCCCAGGTAGACAGTCGCATACAGTTTCTACAATATCAACTCTTCAAGATTTATTTGATTATAACCCTAACGATAGGCCAAGCCCTAATTATTTTCCACAGTTTTATTTGCTAGATTCAAACCCGTTAGTTGCTAGAATAAGCACTAATAATAGAATAGGTCAAATATCTACATTGAATTATAGCCCAGGAGAGGCTCAAATAAACGATGTAGCTACCAATTTTAATTACCCAGCCAACCAAAACATAAATATAAAAAATATTTCAGGAAGTATAGCAACTAACGCAATAGTCACAGGAATAGGTATACCAGATGGAACTTTCGTTACTGCTTTTACATCAGGTAATCCAGTTTCCCAGGTAAAATTAAACAAAGGTGTGGTTTTATCAGAAAATGATGTATTGTATTTTGCTCCTGGATTACAGTTATCAAGCGGTGCTCGTGAATTAGCAACTCCTGGAATTCAGTATTTAGCGGTGTATGAAACAGAACCTGTAAATAGTCTTTTGGATATATTTTGGGAAACTACGACTACAGGTATAATAAGTGATTTGAACACTTTAATTTTAAATTCCAGTGATGCAGCAGGAGGAGTTGGTAGTTTTGTAGCTGAATGGGACGAAACTATAACAGCTGCTGAAAATATATTTAACGCACCTGTATTTTTAGTTGACGCATTTGGAACTAATTTACCTGTATATGATGCGGCAGGTCCAACAGCTGGGGTATTTGATATAACTCTTGGCAATGTTTTTAATTTAAACAATGTAAATGTACAAGCCGTTAATCCATATTTTGCATTAACGTATACACAAGGAAATGGTAGTTTTAATATAAAACCAACCGCTGAATATATAAATAACATATTTTTTAGCACAGACCAAACAGTAAGATTGTTTAGCTTTGAATTAACAGTTGTAACAAAAGATATAGACGGAGTTGCTTCTACAAATACTGTGCCTATTGGAAGTTCGCCATTAGGCCCTATTAATATAGCGCCTATAACAACAGAAATTAAAGTAAATGGAAATGTTGTAAACTCTGTACCCACAACTATTCGCGCTAATAGAACACAAGTTTCATCTCCTGTTTTTGAAGTTAAAGCGCACAATGGAGCAGGTAATGTTAATTTAAGAACCGATGACTTTGATTACACACTTACAACTTTAACAGATTTAAATGCCCCTCCAGGAAGTCAAAATGTTTTAGGCGCTGGTTATTTCCAATTAGACCAAAATGATGATCCAGCAAATACTAATACAAAAGTAGGTGCTATAAAAATATTACCAAATCCAAACATGCCCGCCAGTAGATTTGCCTTTCAGTTGGTTGCAAGAGACGCTGGAGGAACAGGTCAACAACAAAGCTATAATTCTATAATAGATTTAAGTGTAACACCTACAAGTATTGTTACAGGGGAATTAGATTGTAATGATACCGACGGATCTCCGCTTAGCTACCCTTTTGTATTAATTGAAATACAAGGCGCAGGAGTTGGACAAAACGGTTTTTATTTATTTCCTACTACAGGTCTAGGTAATTTAACAGCAGGTAACAATATAGTTACAATAAACAATACAAACGCGGTAACCAGCACAGGAGGCACCTGTCCTAACAATCAGACTATACCTTTTCTTAAAGCAACTAAAACTGCTGTATATGATTTGTATGCGGGTACAGGGCCTACACATCCTTGTACGGATTGTAATACAAACTTTTCAACTCCAACCGAAACCGCTGTAGATTTTACAGGGTATAGCTTTGAAATAGTATAATGGAAATGTATAATAAAATAAGTAATAATAACCTATGGGAGCAGTAGTTGAAGTAAAATATTTTAACTCTTTTGTTTTAAAGAAGATTGCTACAGCCGATAACAATATAGCATGGAATGGATCTGACGGTATACCCGATGATGTAAATGGAGGTTATCCGGTAGTTAATGTGCCAGGGGGAGTAGGTATGCCAAGTGATTGGGCTATAGAAGAAGCACGTATAAGAGGTGGTTACAACAATACTTCTACTGATTATGGGGCTAAAGCTTACTTAGTCGAAGATGAGCCAAATGCTGTAATTAGATTTAATACATTAATATATTCAGGTATATTTAATTCAAGAACAGGAATTAATAATACGAATGTTTTTTCTACAGCAGACGATATAACTAAAAGCGCCGACCCAGCCAATGGCTCTGTGCAAAAACTATATGCTGAAGATACTAACCTTGTTATATTTCAAGAAAGAAAAGTTAGCAGAGCGTTAATAGACAAGGACGCTATATACGCAGCAGAAGGAGGTGGAAGTGTTACATCAAGCAATCTAACTATAGGTGTTATACAACCCTATGCTGGTAAATATGGCATAAGCAAAAACCCAGAAAGCTTTGCTATTTACGGATATCATAAATATTTTGCAGATAAAGAAAACAATGCGATATTAAGATTAAGTAGATCTGGTATCGACGAGATTTCTGCGGTCAACATGAAAGACTTCTTCAGAGATAATTTGAATAACTTAAATACAACCGCTGGAGTTGGCTCTGTTTTAGGTGCTTACGATATATATAATAATCAATATGTTACTTCTTTACAACAGTACAGTGCACCAACAGTAGTGCCAGAAGTATATAATACATTATCATTTGATGAATCTATACGAGGGTGGACAAGTAGATATTCTTATGCCCCTCAAGTAATGTTCAGCTTAGGAGCTAATTTTTATTCTGTACAAAAAACGCCAAACAATGCTTTAAAACTATGGAAGCATTACGACACTAGAGCTAAAAGAGGTACTTTTTATGATGTAGACGAAGGTGCAAATGTAACCTTTATATTAAATGCAGAGCCGGTTAGATCAAAAACATTTAAAACAATAGGCTATGAAGGTAGTAATGGGTGGAAATTATTGTCTCTTTCATCAGACGCTACTGGTAAAAATTTGAACCCTTCTAATTCAGCTTTAGAATTATACTTTGATCAATCAAGCGGTATATTAAGCTATTACGATGGCGAATACGTAATTAACCCTGCCAATGGAGCTGCAGTAGCAAGAGCTAATTATCAAACTACATTTGGAACTACAAGCCCGGCTTTGCCAAAATATTATGCAGGATTTAATAGAAAAGAAAATAGATATGTATCTAATATAGTTAACGCTAGCACACCAATGCCAGGCGAAATAATTTTTGGAGAAGCTGTTTCTGGTATAAAAGGTTATTTTGTTACTGGAGTTATGGCAACAGATCGAACAACTGATGCGGGTGGCGAAAAACAATTGTTTTCAATAGAAAGCGCATACACAATGAACAATGGATATTAAAAATATAAAAATATGATACCAGCAATAATAGGCGGAGCTTTGTCAATAGCAGGAGGACTCTTTGGCTCTAATGCTGCTAAAAAAAGAGCCAGAGCTGCTGCTAGAGAAAGAAGAAGACTTAACAATAAATTAAATAATTTAGAAAAAAATCGTCAGGCTATAATAAACCCGTATGAAGGCATAACGGACTTAAGCAGCATGATAAGCAATCCTTTTGCTAATTTATCTGTAGCTACAGGTGCAGCTGAAATGAAAATAGAGGAAGCTGATATATCTTTAGCAAATACATTAGATACTATACGACAAACAGGCGGTAGTGCCGGTGGAGCTACAGCGTTGGCTCAAGCAGCATTACAATCTAAGAAAGGAGTAGCAGCTAGTATTGAAGCGCAAGAAAAATCAAACGAAGATAAAAGAGCTGCGGGTGAAGCTAATTTACAGCGACAAAAAATGGCTGAAGCGCAAAGATTACAACAAGCAGATGTTGCAGGAGAACAATTTATGTTTAGCACAAGAGAAGGAAGAGAGGTTGCTCAATTAGACAGAACAGCTGCTCAACTGGGCATGTCTAAACAGGCGGAAGCACAAGCAAATAAAGACCAAGCGAGTGCTATAGGGGGTATGTTTAGCTCTCTAGGCAGTATAGCCGCTACGCCAGATTTATTTAAAACAACATAATAGCACATGGAAAACGATAACATACTTAAAAATCTGTATTTAAAGCAATTTAACGAAAGTAATGCTATTGCTTATAATCAAGAATTTATATCTAAAACTAGTGATTTTCGATTCCAGTTATTAGACAACGCCTACAGATTAGCGGGCAAACACTACGCTAAAATAAAAATAGCTATAGAATCTAATAGGTGTGAATCAGAGCATTGTAAAGTTGAATTAAGTCAATTAAAACAGCTAGAAGAAGCCCCTAAAGCTTCTTTAGATTTTTTAGGTTCAGTTATAGCTGAACTTAGTGTAACAGAAGAGGATAGCTTTGATCCTAACAATGATTACAGGTACACTGTAGCTAATAGCTTAATGACCGGAAAGCCTGGATTTTCTAAAACAGATGGCTATGAAGTTTATTTAGATTTATTAATAGACGGCTCTCAACAAATTGAGTTTATGGGTCCTGCTTTTAAAAGAAAAGAATTAGTTCCTTTTGATGGTGATTTTATTGAAATAGAAGCTGATTACCCTTTAATTATAAACAGTTCCGCTTTAAGTGCTTTAATAGATTCCGATACATCTCTTGTTGTTTCAACGCCTAATATAGGAAATGACATGATAAAACTACTGCCTGAGACTGGTTTGTTTATGCAGGAAATGATTAATGAAAATAAAGAATTAAAAGCTAATGCTAAAATAAGCGAAGAATTCGCAATGAAAAATGCTGATGGTTCTTTTGATTATGAAATTATAGATTTAGGCAACGGTAAAGGTAAAAATGTACTTAAGTTCGATATGGAAAAAATTGATAAGAAGGTAGGGCCATTTATAGACGCTGAGGTTGCTGGTTTAATGAGCTCTGAACAAGATGCAGTAGCTGCATGGAATGTTTACATATCCAAAGACACAAGTGTTATGGAAGATGACCAAATGGTCCAGAACGCAAATGCAGCGGGGTCTAGTTGGAGCTATGAATTAGATTTGCCTTTATCTCAAGATAAAAAAGACATTTTTGCAGTAAAATATAGAACATACTTTATGAATAATTATCTAAATGAATTTACCAAAAACCAGATACCCACGGTAAAAGAAGACGCAGTAGTATTTGATTTAGCAGAGGCTAAAAGAGCAAAAGCTCAGAAATTTTTAGATGATAACAACTTAAATTAAATTAAATGACATTACTAGAATATGTACAGTCACTACAAGAACAAGGAGCTACAGATATACCTGCTAAAGTTCAAGAGTGGAAAAAAGAAAACCAACCTAAAGTTGAGGAAGAAGTAGTTGAAGAAGAAGTAAAGATAGACCCTGTTGTGGAAAAAAAGACGGATGTGTCTACACCAGGGAAAGACAATGCAACGTCCGAGAATTCAACTTCTGGAAATGGAAAATCCAAATACTACGCAGGAGTATTTAGTGATATGTTTCAAGACTCATTTGGTGTGTCTTTAGATGATTTTAAAAAACAAGAAAAGCAAAGAGAAAAACTTAATTCTGTTGTATCTAAAGATGAAACATACACCGCCAATAGTTATGATTTTAAATGGAATGTTGATGAGCAAGGTAATATAGAATACTATCAAAAAAAAGAAGGTGCAGACGATTGGAAATTAGAAAACAATAGTACTGCTATTTTTAGTATAGCAGGAGAATTAGGCCACCTAAATGAAGAGCAAGAAAAACAGCTAAAAGATTTTAAAAAAAGAAAAAGAGAAGCTGAAAAAAGAAGAGTTAAAGCTATTGAAAGGCAAAATCAGCTTAATAATAATACTTTAGTGCCTTCTACTATACCTTTAGATCAGCCAATTAAAGAAGGTGATGATCCTAACATATGGACAATGGACCTGCAAGGAGAGCTTGTAAAAGAAGAAAATCCCTATCTAGGCCCTATTGCTCCCGGCTATAAACCTGTTCCTTTAGAAGTTCAAATAGAAAAATATGATGAAATTATTACTAATGATTTCAATTTTAACGACAAAGGAGAACCTATTATTTATACTAAAGAAGAAGCAACTCTTTATAACAGCTTGTTAAGTAATAGAAATAAACTAATAGAAGATTATAACTTCACAAAAAAAATAAAAGAAGGCCCTACTAATCAGCAAATAGCTGAGATGAATAATCTAAGAGACACTGATGGTAAATTAAAAAATATTCCTGAGCAAGCGCTTTATGATGAAGAAGGCGGGTTTTACAGAAAAGGAAAGCAGCAGGAAATACCTAAAGCAAATGACGAACAGGCCTTTGATAATTACGAAGCAAGAACAGGTAAAAAAGCTACTTCTGTAATGCAATTGACTGCTGAAGATTATAATCTAACAGCTGACCAAGATAAATTTGGGACGGTCCTATCAATTATGCAACAAAATTCTGAAAACGCCGAGCGCCTTGAATTTGGGGATCGTTTGGGTAAAGGTCTTAAAGCAGGGACTATTCGTATAGGAGGTAAAATTTTAAGCATACCAAGCTACATAAATCAAACAATAGCCTCTATTACTCTTGACGATAAGACATTAACAGCTTTAAATGCTTTGCCTTACGAACAAAGAGCAAGAGCTATAAACAAGTTAGCAGGTTTAACTCCTGGAGGGGATCAAGGCATGGTTGCTAATTATTTGTTAAACATATCAGACGAAATGTTTAGGGAAGTAGACAGAATAAATTCTACCATGCGAGTATTCGACCAAACTATTTCAGAAGGGGCTTTTGATAGAAGTTTTGTAAGTCAAATGACTAGACTATCTACTGATGCTTTAACTTCTGCTACTAGTTTAATTGAGGTTGCAATACCTTATGTAGGTATACCTTTATTAATAGTAGGTGAGGCTTCTGCTGCTAGTAGAGAAAAACAAATAGAAGGCAACGATTTAGATTTAGCTCTTACTGGGTATTCTATGATGATCGGTGTATCTGAAGGAGCTTTAGAGATTGTAACTAGAGGATTAGCTAAAAAAGCTTTTGGTTTTAAGCCAAAAAGCGTAGACGACGCTTTCAAAAATTTAGGGAATTATTTTAAAGATATAGGCTTAGGGTTTTTTAAAGAAGGTGGATCAGAAACGGGTACATTTGTTTTAAATGAATTAGCAGAATACTTATACACTGGAAATGAAATAGATTTTAATAAAAAGTTTGCAGAAGGATTTGATACGTTTTTAATAGGAGGTGCTTTTGGTTCAAAACTTACAACTCTTGGAGCAGGAAGATCTTACTTAAACCAAGCGGCAACTAACAGGAGAGTTAATTCTTTATTAGAGGATAATAAAATTGATTACATGTATAATGCTTTTGGAGACTCTAATGTTTCTGAAGCTTCTTTAAAAATATCAAACGTTAACGGCTCTTTAAGCTTACTAAATACGCAGCTAAAAGCAGAAGTTAATAGAGGAGAAATGACTCAAGTAGATGCTGATATAATAAAACAAAACTTTATAGATACTCAAAATAGTGCAAAAGTATTATCAGAAGCTGGCGTTAATTTTGAAAACCAAGCACCTATAGCTAAGCTCTTGATTCAAAGAAATAAATTACAGGAAAAAATTAAAACTGTAAATGACCCTGATATCACTAATAACAACGGGGATCAAGCAAAATTAGACGAAGTAAAAACACAAATTGAAGATCTAATTGTGCAAGATAGGGTTACTGACATTGAAAAATCTAAAACTAGAGAAGGGGCAAAATTAATAGCAGAGCAGTTAGGGGCAAAATTTGAAAACTATGGTACTCAAGCGGAATATGACGCTAGGGTTAAAGAGTTAGCGGATAAAAATGCCGATGTACAGAAATCTTTAGGGTATGGTCAAGCTGTTGTATTTGAGGGCGAAACTATTATATTAATAAATGATAGATTAGCTGCAGAAAGACAAAAATATACTACGGATCAGCATGAGCTTTTGCATCCATTTTTTAAACAAACATTTCAAAATAATCCTGAATTAGCTATAACATTTGGTAAGTCTTTAATAACAGAAATATTAAACAATAAACAAATTCAAGGTGGCGCTAAAATGAGAGCCAGACTTGAGCAATATATAAGTGATGAAAATTATACAGCTGAAATGACTTATGAGGAAGTTATTCCTTTGGTTAGTGAAGCTATTTCAGACGGTGATATTGTTTATACTGAAAAAACAAAAAGCTTTTTTGAAGCATTAAAAGATAAAATATCTAATGTTTTTAAATCTAATAAAAAGCAACCATTAAATATTGAATTCAATACTGGCTTAGATGTTTTTAATTTTTTAAAGGACTACAACGATACAATTAACTCTGGTAAAAAATTAAGTGAAGCGCAACTTAAAATAGCTAAAGAAGGAGCTGAAGGTAAATTAGTTGATGGAACGGCAGAAAAAGTTGACGGCAGAACTAAAGGGGCTCGTGAAACTAAATCAATAGATGCTAAGTTAGCTAAGGTTGAAGCTGATAATAAAAAAATAGTTGCAAAGGAAAGTAAATTAGAATCAAATATTGAAGCCAGCAATAAAGTACAGACTATTTATGAAGCTAAAGGCGTAGATGGTACTTTTGATATTATACAACAATTCAAACCTATCGTAAATAAAATAGTAGATAAAAGAAGCGAAGCGCCTAATTTTGATCGTCAGTTATTAACAGATGAAATTGAAACAGGTAAACGAGGTATTATAGATTTAATTAAAGAATACGACCCTAAATCAGGTGTGCCATTAGCCGCTTATGTAAATAAGTTTTTACCTGCTAGAGCCATAGAAGCTTCGCAAAGAGTTTTAGGCAAAGAGTTTACTACAGACGTAACAGAGGCTAAAGGAGTTGCTGCTGAAGAAGTAACAACAGAAGTAGCTACAAAACCTGTTACTAAAAAAATAAAGCCTAGCTCTTTTATATCTAAAGATGCGGTAACTAAAATTAAAGAACAGATACAGGAAAAGATTAAAGATATTGATCCTAAGAATTTAACGTTTAAAAAATTAGGTGATTTAGCTCCTGAAATTATTGCAGCTGAAATTGGTATACCAGTTAAAAAACTTACAGTTCCTGCTGCTAATTTATCGAAAGCAGATGCTACAGCTATTCAGCAATTTGTTAATAAGAACGCAGATAAATTGTTAAAGATATTACCAGAAGGTGCAGTAGTAGAAGCTGCAACAGACAAGCTCTTAGGTACCTCTACGGGCGTACCAAAAGGTTTACTTGATGCCTTTTACACTAAGAAAACGAGACTTAGCAAAGGGGCTGGGCTTTCTCCGTTTGTTTTAAATAAAGGAATTACTAAAGCAAAATTTTTAGAAGCATTTGGTATAGTTGATGGTAAAAAACAAGAAGGTTTCAATGCAAGATCTTCTCAGGCGCAAGCTTTAAAAGGCATGGCTAATTTATATGGAAGGCTTGTAACAAATGAAATTGTAAGATCTGATACAGATTTAAGTTTAGAAACTAAACAAGATGTAGCTGCGGGTAAAAATACTTCAATGGCTAGCAAGTTGGAAAGTTATGATACCATGCCTCCTACTTTAAAAACGTCTTTTAATTCTATTTCTCAATTAAGAAACAAAAAGCAATTAGCTAGTGAACTAGATTTTAAGTCTCCACCTATAAATGAATCTAATAGAGAGGCTCAACAAATAGCTATGCAAGAAGCTGTTGTTAAGTATGGATTAGACACTGCTGTTATAGAAGCTGGTAAAATGGGTAGTGGTGGCAAGCAAACTTTTTATGGCATTAAAGGAGGAAAAATGTATTCTTCTGCTAAGCAAGCTTTTGAAGCTGGAATAAAAAAGCCTATTAAGTTTGGGAAAACAACAGACGGAAAGTTTGTTGAAATTACAACTAAAGGTATAACAAATTGGATTGCTAAACCCGGTAGGTTATACTACGGTAAAAGCGATCCCGCTTATAAAAAACTAATACAAAGTGCTAAATCTTATAATGGCCCTAAAGCTATGCGAGTATCGCCTATTCAAGCTTTTTCTAAAAATAAAAAAGTTAGAGAATTAGCCGCTCAAAGAGCTAAAGATAATATGACAGTTTTGGACCATGTAGTTAATCAACTTACAGATGCTGTTGCGGCCGACATGCCATTAGATGTAGCTGCTGCTATTATTATACAAAGCTATCAAGCAACTACAGGTTTAGTAAAAATATCTGCGCAATTTAAGTATCGTTCAGTCGAGATGAGATATGGAGGTATTAATTCAAAAAAGCAACAAAGAGAAGGTAAGAAATATAGAGAAGAGCATAATCCTCCGGCTTCAGTAGTTGGAGCGTCTATACTTTTAGCTATTAAAAATAACGCTGCCATTCCTACAATGAAAGCTATAAAAGAAAATTATTATCAAACGCAGCTTTCTAAATTTGACGATGATTTGCTAGATCAGGCTAAATTAGATTCCACATTAGTAGAAGGACAAAGCATATTTAATAATCCTATAACAAGACTTGCGGCTGCAGGAATTGATTTAAACACGCTTAAAAATCCTGATACAGGAAAAACAATTGCTGAAGAAAGCGGATTTGGTATTGATCAAAAAATATATGACGGATATAATGCTAATGAAAAAGTGCAAGCTTCCAATATTCAAAACGAAGCTATACTAGAAACTATAGAAAACCCTGATTATAACGCAACAAAAGTTATTAAATCGTCATTGCCTTTGGTGCAAGGAAAATCAATGGCTTCAAAGCTTGATAGTGATTTGATTCCAAATGATATAAAGTATAACAATCCTATAACCGTACAAAAGGCTGTAAACGCATTAGAAAAAGCTGATAAAGCTTTAAATAATGCTCGAAAATTAAATGCTCCTGTTAAAAAAATTAGGGTATTTGACTTTGATGATACACTTGCAAAGTCAAAAAGCATGGTTATAGTTAACATGCCTGATGGAACTAGTAAAAAAATAAATGCAACCCAATTTGCTCAGCAAGCTGCTAATTTAGAATCAGAAGGCGCAGAGTTTGATTTTACAGAATTCAGCAAAGTTGTTGAAGGTAAGAAAGGACCTTTGTTTGAAGTTGCCCAAAAAATAGCAGACGCAAGAGGAACAGAAGATGTGTTTATACTTACAGCAAGACCTCAAAATGCAGATGGTCCTATAAGAGCTTTTATGAAAGCAAATGGTATTGACATTCCTTTAAAAAATATAACAGGGTTAAGCGATGGGACAGCTGAAGCAAAAGCCGGGTGGATTATGGGTAAAGCCGCGGAAGGTTATAATGATTTTTATTTTGCAGATGATGCAATTAAAAATGTAACAGCTGTTAAAAATGTGCTTAGCCAAATAGATGTTAAGTCTAAAGTTCAATTAGCAAAAGAAAGTAAGCTTGAAACTTTTAATACTATCGTAAACGATATGATTGAAGATTCTTCAGGGATTGAAACTTACAAGCAATACTCCGCAGCAAGAGCTAAAACAGTTGGAGCTAACAAAGGTAAGTTTAATTTCTTTATTCCAGCATCGGCTGAAGATTTTACGGGATTATTATATAAAATGCTAGGCAAAGGCAAAAGAGGGGATGCTCAAATGGCATTTCTTAAAACAAATTTACTTGATCCTTATGATAAGGCTGAATCAGCTGTAACACAAGCTAAAATAGCAGCAGCTAATGATTTCAAGGCACTAAAGCAAAACTTAAAAACTTTGCCTAAAAGCTTAAGTAAGCCAACTGGAATAGGCGGATTTACATTTTCACATGCAGTTCGTGTTGCCGTATGGTCTAAGCAAGGTATGGCTATTCCTGGGCTATCTAAAAAAGATATAAAAGAACTAAATGATTTTGTAAACAACAATACAGAGCTTAGTGTTTTCACAAATGAATTAATGAAAATTCAAAAAGGCAAACCTTATCCTAAGCCTGGAACTAACTGGCTAGGCGGTAATATAACCAGCGATATTATAAATGATATCAATAAAGTAAACAGAGCAGAGTATCAACAAGAGTGGAGAGAAAATGTGGATATCATATTTTCAGAAGATAATATGAATAAGATGGAAGCCGCATATGGAACTAGATGGCGTGAAGCTATGCAAGATTCTTTGCGTAGAATGAAATCTGGCAGCAACAGACCTCCAGGAGGCAACAGAGTCACTGATGGGTTATTGGATTGGTTAAACAATTCTGTAGGTGCTGTAATGTTCTTGAACACAAGATCTGCATTGCTTCAAACTATATCATCGGTAAACTTTATAAACTGGGGTGATAATAATATTGTTAAAGCTGGTTTAGCATTTGCAAATCAAAAACAATTCTGGAGTGACTTTATGACACTTATGAATTCTGATTATTTAGTTGAACGTAGAAATGGACTTAAGATAAATGTAAGTGAATCTGAAATAGCAGATGCTGTAAGAGATTCTAAAAACAAAGTAAAGTCTGCTATAGCGTTTTTATTAAGCAAAGGTTTTGTTATGACTAGATTTGCAGATAGTTTTGCTATTGCAACAGGTGGATCTACATTCTACAGAAATAGAGTAAAAGCTTTAGTCGCTAAAGGCATGGATCAAAAAGCTGCGGAAAAGCAAGCATTTGACGATTTCAGACAAATAGCAGAAGAAAGCCAACAATCTAGTAATCCAAACAGAATTAGCGCACAGCAAGCATCAGGTGCTGGTCGTGTGATATTAGCATGGGCAAACACACCTATGCAATATGCCCGTATTCAAAAAAGAGCTGCTCAAGATCTTATAAACGGTAGAGGCGATTGGAAAACAAACGTATCTAAAATTGTTTATTACGGTGCTATACAAAATTTAATATTCAATGCATTACAACAAGCTGTGTTTGCATTAGGTTTTGGAGAAGATGATGAAGAAGAAATGGATGCTAAGAAAAGTGAAAAGATTTCAAGAATAGCAAACGGTATGATTGATTCACAACTTAAAGGATTAGGTATTGCCGGTGCTGCAGTGGTTGCATTAAAGAGTGCTTTAATGGAATTAGGTAAGCAGCATGCAAGCGATAGACCTAAATATGAAGAAGCTGTATTTGATTTATTAGGATTTTCACCACCTCTTGGTTCTAAGATACAAAAAATAAATAGTGGCTTTAGAAGCTTTAGCTGGAACATGAAAGACATAAAGAATATAGGATTTAGCTTAGACAATCCATCTTATTTAGCAGGCGCTCAAATAGTAACTGGGCTTACTAATATACCTCTTGATAGAGTTATAAAAAAGCTAAATAGTATGCGTGGTATTGTAAGTGAACAATCTTCCCTTTGGCAAAAAGTTGCATTAGGATTAGGTTGGTCAACATGGGACGTAGGTCTTGGTTACTATGGTGGATTTGACGCCGCAAAAGTATTAACTCCTGAAGAGCAGGCGATCGAAGATGTTAATACAATGAAGAAAGAAACCAAAACTCAAGAGCAAATTGATATGCTTTTAGATTTAGGACTTACTAAAAAAGAAATAAAAGCTTTAGGTAAAGAACAAGCAAGAGTTGAAAAAATAATAGAACTTCAAAAAGCAGAAACCACGCCAGAAGTTAAACCTGAAGTTAAAGTTGAAGACGTTAAAGAGGAGCCTAAACCTGAAGTTAAGCAAGAAACAAAGCCTAGAAAAGAAACGGCAGAAAGAAAACTTAGAAGACAGTTTGATTCTATTAAAAGTGAAAATAAACCAGAACAAGTAAAAACTTTATTAGATTATGGTTTAAGTAAAAAGCAAATAAGAGAATTAAGATACGAAAAAAATCGAGTAGAAAAAATATTAGAACTTATGTATAAAAATAAGAAAAAATAACCAATGAGCATATCAGACATGAAATTATACGCAATTAATGCAGGAGCATTAAGTATAACCACTTTTACGCAAATAGAAGATGGATTAAAAATTTTTTTACTCTTAGTAACTATAGGGTATACTTTAACAAAATGGATTAAACTTAAACAAGAAAAGTAATGGAGAACAATTCACCTCTTTTCATAAAGGAACAAGCTTATGAAAAGTCTAATCGCAAGATGCGATCTAAGTACAAAAAAGAAACAGGTAAATCTTTAGGATCAAGACAGACATCCGGAACAGGTAAACGAAGAGTATCATTTGCATGTAGATTTGCAGGTATGGCTGGCGCTATGAAAGATGCTAAAGGAGAGCCAACAAGAAAAGCTATGGCTTTAAAAAAATGGGGATTTGGTAGTGTAGAAGCTGCTAGAAACTTTTGTAATAAAAACAAATCTAAAAAATAATATGGAATCAGCACTTTATAAAAAATACATAGGATCTCCTTGCAAAAAAAATGGAATAGATCCAAAAATAAAAACAGAAAAATTACCAGAAGTTAATTTAGGAACAATAAAAAACAAAAGAGTTAACTGGAGCGATAACCCAATACCTGAAGGAGATAAGGTAAAGCATCCTAAATACAAACAAGCTATGGACGCTATAAATACTTATAGCAATATGAAAGATTCTAAAAAAGCAACAGAATATTTTAGAAAAAACATAGAGGGACCTGCTATTAAATACAATAACAAAACTTATTCGCTTCAAGCATTAATATCAGATTAATTATGGGATACAAATTACCACATCAAACACCTTTAGAAAAAAAGGACGCTTGCTATACAAAGGTAAAAAGCAGATATAAAAAATGGCCATCGGCATATGCCAGCGGCGCTTTGGTTAAATGCAGAAAAGTAGGTGCTGCTAACTGGGGTAACAAATCAAAAAAATAAATTATGGGTTTTAGTATTTCGCCATTTTATAATCACAAACCAGGTCATGTGGATCCTAAGAAAGTTAGAGAATCTAGAGGAGGTAACACTATTTACGTAACCGGGAAACAAGGTAATTATAGTTTTCATGATAAGCCTCAGTATGATGATCATTTACCTTCTAGCCACTTAATGGCTGACGATAATAAAAAAGGAGCATGGCCTTCTATTTATAGAGATAGCTTAGGAAATTGGTCAAATCAAAATAGAGAACAAGCTATTAAAAGAAATGAGCTTTATAGTTTTAATACTAATGAAGACATGGTTAACTTTGCTAGAGTTGGTAATTGGAAAAAATCGCCTGTTAAAAACTTAAATCGATGGTTCAAAGAAGAATGGAAAACCCCTAGCGGTGAAAAAGATTATAGCAAAGGAGAAAATACTTTTAGACCTACTAAAAAAGTATCAAAAGACACGCCTAAAACCTGGAGCGAGGTTACGCCTGCTTCTAAAGCTAAAGCGCAAAAAGAAAAAAATACAAAAGGAAGAGTAACTAAATATTAATTAAATGAGAGCAATATCAAAAATAATAGTACATTGCTCTGCAACACAAGAAGGCAGAGATTTGGATGCAGCTGAAATAAATCGGTGGCATTTAAAAAGAGGATGGAATGGTATAGGTTACCATTATGTAGTTTTGCTAGACGGTACAATAGAATATGGCCGTAGTATATACAAGCAAGGAGCTCACGTTAAGGGCGAAAATGAAGGTTCTATAGGAATTTGTTACATTGGAGGCGTTGAATCAGAACGTGGTTCTAATGGCAAATGGATTGCTAAGGATACTAGAACACCAGAACAAAAAGAAAGCTTGTTACTGTTGCTTAAAACGCTAAAAAAGATGCATACAAGCGCTACAATACATGGCCATAATGAGTTCGCAGCGAAAAGCTGTCCGTGCTTTGATGCTAATAAAGAATATTGTAATATATAAAAAAGGAACACGATAAAATAGGCGTACCATACCTAAAAGTTCCTGTAACCAGAAAGGGCCCTCA
>Ga0208792_1000443_pt1 | contig 15865 bp, 19 predicted proteins | sample 14_taG_FD_184087 | JGI IMG/M metagenome (GOLD analysis project Ga0208792, IMG submission 184087) | Marine viral communities from the Subarctic Pacific Ocean - 14_ETSP_OMZ_AT15311 metaG (SPAdes) (version 2) | ecosystem: Environmental > Aquatic > Marine > Oceanic | place: Pacific Ocean | collected...
ACTCTCCACCAATAGAGTCAGTAAAGGTAAGCATGCCCAAGGTGGCATTACTTCCTATTACAGTTGATGCAGCAATGCCTCTACCAATGCTATTAACACCATAACCACTTGAACCTGATGTATTGCCAATGTTTCGTATGAAACCATATTGTGCTTGACCTGCAGTAGCTGCACTAGACGTGCCCACCAAGAGCCTGCCCGAGCTGTCGATTCGCATCGCCTCGCCGCCATCGTTATACCATTGATGAGTAAGATCTGTCCCATCGCTTGTTATCTGATATCCATTGCTGACTCCAGCTTGACCAGCCAGAAATATGTTTTGAGCCCCTGCCGATGCAACTACGGTTAATAAATGCCCAGGGCTCGTAGTGCCAATCCCAACCTTGCCCGAGCTGTCGATTCGCATGCGCTCGGATCCGGAAGTAAAAAGCTTCAGCGTGTCAAATTGACTACCGAGTATTCCGCCAAGCAAAATATCTGACGAATCACCTTTACCTGCTAAAGCCCATCCATCTAATGCGTATGCAATGTTGTTTGAAGAGGCAACGTCTAGATTTTGAGCAGGAGATGTGCGGCCAATCCCAACCCTGCCCGAGCTGTCGATGCGTAGGCGCTCGGCGCCGTCTACCTTAAATCGCATAGAGCTATTTCCGGCAACATTATTATCATCAGCACTAAATTCAAGAACGCCGGAAGTTGCTGCATCTAAGAATGCGTTTGAATTAGCAGAAGTTTGGGTAAGTAAAATGCGTGGTCCTGCGCTAGACAAACTCAGAAGTTGACTAGGCGACGAAGTGCCAATACCAACATTGCCCGAGCTGTCGATTCGTAGACGCTCGGTTGAATCTGTATAAGCAAGAAGTGCATTAACACTATGATCATAGCGAACAACACCTTTATATCGATCAGTGCCACTAGTTCCGTCAGCAAAGTAAATATTTCCGTCAGAGCTGGTTCCGCTTCTAATAGTTACACCAGTACCGCCATTGGTTGCAATAGTTAAGTTATCAGCATCTACAAGGCCAGGAGTTGTTGTCCCCACCAACAGCCTGCCCGAGCTGTCGATACTGATGGCACCAAGATCAACTGATCCATTGGCTGCTTTGACAACAACCTCACCAGCAGTTGCTGGTAATGTTACCTGTAGATCACTGCCTACAGCATCAGGAACGTCCAGTTCGATTGAACCGTTTGTAAGTCCTTTTAATTTAATAGACATTAATTTTACTGCCAGGGCAATTGCTTTTGTCTGTAGGATGCCGATGGCAGTTAAGGCTAATTACAGCCCAGTATTGATTAGGAATCAATCACCTTCTGGTAGTACACCAGCTGCTACTTCTGCTTCATAAGCAGCGATAACTTCTGGCGTCCATAGTGCAGCTGCAATAGCTTGTACTTCAGCAGGTTGATCGCTTACGTCCTGTCCAGGGACAACAACGTTGCGGTGATAGGTACGTCCAACCTCAACACCGTCTTTTTTGATTACGTCAGCACGACGCACTTGAATGATCTGGTTTGGAAGAATTTCTTCCTTGTATTCTGTGTGTTCTGTAAAAGCCATATTAGGAACTACCGACTGGTAGAGACAAGTTTAATGGTTATAGTTTTAAGCCAGTCACGGGCTATATGTTAAGCGGTGTATTCTGTGTGTTCTGTGAAAGCCATTTTAAGGACTGCCGACTGGCAGTGATAGGTTTAGATGCTATATTTTCCTGGAAGTTACGGGCTATTAATCTACATAGTAAAATCCGCCAATATTAAATCTCTTACCGCCACCGCTATTAATGTAACTTGGAGATAGATTAGTTTCTACACCGTTTGCAGACTCTTGATAAAGCCTTGCTCCATCGGTATAATAAAACCAACTCATCTCATAACTCGGTAAAGTTAAACCAGTAGAAGCACGACCTTGTGGCCCACCACTATACACAGTTCGACCAACTGAAACTGACGGTACAAAAGGTAGTGAAATTCTTAGGCCAGATCCACTTCCTACTGAACTAATAGTTGCTACAAAATCTGCTGAAAAAGTAACAAGTTTGCCAACTTTTGTATATGAGGAATAATTACTAGTAATTGTGAGAGTCGGATGTGTACCACTGTTTACGTAGAGTCCTGGAATCCAAGTACCTTCCTCATAATCATCCAGTGCGTTTGCAGCAGCGGTGTCACTGCCAAAAATTATTCCACCTGACGCACCGACTCGACCATTATGGGTAACATAAAATTTAGTATTTCCCGAAGAATCCTCGCCTACAAAAGTGTTAAATCCGCCATTGTTGGTAGTTTGTTTTGCAACAATTACGCCAGAGCTTGCATCATGAACTTCAAGTGCGTGTCCAGGCGTCAAATTACCGATCCCAACATTGCCTCCAAAAAAATTAACGCCGCTATTTGAATAAACGCCAAAATCAGTACCTGACGTATAAATTCCTCTGGCACTTCCTGTTCCAGTATCTGTATTGACAAAATAGCCCGCATCTGTTTGATAGGTTGCTGTACCAGAAAGTTCAGCTCTAACGCAATTATTAACACCAGAAGACGCGACAACATGAAGCTTTTGACTAGGACTACTAGTTCCAATCCCTACCCTGCCCGAGCTGTCGATTCTCATCGCCTCGGTGGCTCCTGTTGTAAAACCAAGAATGTTTGAGCCAGGGCGAAAAATACCAGTATCAGAACTACCATCTGCCCAGAAACCCAGTCCTGGTGATGCTGCGGTGCCGTCTGCAAAGAACGAAGCGCCTGTAGCGGTGGATCCATTAAAATTGAAAAGGATATTTCCAGCACTATTAATCCTCATGCGCTCGGTTGGTGATGACGCACCATCGGCAGTAGTGGAGAACACTAGGCGGCCTGGGCTATCACCTGAGGCAGGAGATTGACCATCGCATACGCCGCCTATCCAGGCAAGTCTTTGATAATTGCTACCGTCGTAACCTTTAAAGGTAACAAGTCCACCATAATCGTTATTGTTTAACGCTGTTTTGCTGCCTTGAGTCCCACGAGCAGAGCCCAGGGCTACTTCTACTCCATCTGATCCATGCCGTGTGAATAGAGCGCCTTTGTAAGAAGAAGAAGCAAGCTGAAATCTGTAATCGTCTGTATTACTAGACGTCCCCACCAACAGCCTGCCCGAGCTGTCGATTCGCATCGCTTCACTAGATGCTCCACGAAACTGCAACGCACCGCTATTGTCAGCAGCGATCCGGGCAATATATGCACTGTCTGCATTATTCCTGAAACTAATCGAAGACGTGTCATCTGCAGAACGTCCCGTCATCCATATAGTATTTGCAGTTGTATCAGCAATAGTTAGTTTTCCTATGGGCGACGAAGTGCCAATCCCAACTTTGCCCGAGCTGTCAACCTTTAATCGTTCCGTTCCATCAGTTACGACACTGACTTCACCTGTTCCATAGACCAGACCTGTATCAGTATCTGTTCCCGTAATACTTGGATTTGCAACAGTATTGGTGCCGTTAATTTTAATAGTCATGATTAAGCAATCACCCAAGTAGACCCAGAAGGCACGGTGATGGTCGCACCGCTATTAATTGTTAGTGTACCAGCTGAGATAACATTCTTGCCGGTCCCGATAGTGTAAGACGTGGTGATCGTATTGTCATGTTCAACGGCCCATGTATCACTGCCTCCACCTGTTGCGCCACCACCAACACTTGACCAATTTGATCCCGTGTAGCCTTCAAATTGAGTAACATCAGTGTTAAATCGAATATAACCAGCGGCAGGCGAAGCATCGCGCTGTAGTTCCGTACCAGAAGGTAATTGTGCAGAGCCAGTAGTACTTGTGCGTGGTGTATAGCTATCATTGGTCAACTCAGAAATATTGTCACCAGGCTGTATAGCTGAGTCGGCCAAGGTGCCCTGAGCTGCTGTTGCATAGTCAGTAGAAGCAGTTACTGCAGCTGTACCTAAACCTGCGATATCACTTGTTGAGAGAGTAACAGCACCTGTACGTCCAGCGACGCTGGTCACAGCACCTTCTGGATAGCTTAGCGCAGTCCAACTTGATAATTGTGAAGGACTGGACCCGGTAATAACATAAACAGCTCCATCATCGCTACGGATGCACCAATCCCCTTTCTGTCCGGTCAATGCAAGCATTGCCGTTTGGTTCGCTACTGCACCAAGATAGTCTGTAACAGCAATAGCAGGGATCTGACTATCTGGAATAACTCCGCCGACAAGATCAGCTTTTACGTTAAGAATAGCCTGTGTGGCTGTGGAAACTGGCTTATTAGCATCAGACGTGTTATCTACATTCCCTAAACCAACGTCGCCCTTCACTAGCGACACTGAACCAGTCTTGCCAGCAACTGATTGAACAGGAGCACTGCTTGCCGCTCCAGCCGAATCTACATAGCCAGCATCATTTGTTAACTCAGAAATATTGTCAGCAGACTGTAATGCACTATCAGCAAGAATTCCCTGAGCTTTGGTAGCACCTACGCTAACCAGTACTCCACCTTCCTTCTGGTAATATTGATCTTCATCTAAAGCATAACAAATCTCTCCCTCGTCCAAAGAACTAACATTAGTTTGGAGGGTAGAGATATTGCCACGAGCCGGCAAAATCTTATTACGGGGATCGGGAACTGGCATCGATAAGTCTTACTCTGGCTAGGGTTCCGACTAAGTAATTAGCCCAGCATCAACGGTGGCATTAGTACCAGTTGAAGTTCCAGTCTCGAAGTTACCTCCATCAACGATGCTACCATTGCCGGTCGAGGTTCCTGTCTCAAAGTTACCTCCATCAGTAGCTCTGCTGGCGATATCCTCTAATGCGGACGCAAGATCGACCCATAGCCCAGACTGCCTTACATAGTAATTACCATCCTGTGGCGCTTCTGGTATTCCGACAACAACAGGCTGAGCTTCCCATCGACTATCAGTATCTACCCAGGTAAGGACTTCTCCGTCCGCTGGGCTTGGAGCATAAACATCTCCGATATCATTCAGGTCAGAAGGCGCAGCTGACTCCAGGAATAGAAAGGAGTAGATTTGATTGTTGACATAATCAAGCTCTACTCCAGGGCTGTCAAGATGTGTTACACTAATATCGTAATAGTCTTGATACGCTGTATAACTATCTACCTGATAAATATGTACTTCAGATGGATCGTCAACGTTTGATACATGCAGCTTAGCCGTGTTAGATAATATTGCTGCAAGCAGTGCAGAAATATCAGAATTATTTTCGTTTACATGGCTAACAGTAAGTAATGAAACCAGGAGAGGATCTGAGTCATCTGTATGAAACTTGCGATGAGCTGGAGTTCCTGGCTGGTCGTGGAATTTCCACAATATAGTGGTCCCTATCGAAGTGCCACCACCCCCCGATTGATTTGCTGGAATCCAATCAGTTCCATCCCACTCCAGAACCTGCCCCACGTTAGGTGGGTTTGTCGCAGTATCAACATCTAGAAGATCGTTTATGTACTGAGCGCCACCACCTTCACCACTTCCGCCTGCTGAGAAAACTTGAGGTACGAAGCGGTTTGTCCACCGACTCCCGTCCCAAGTTAAGACTTGTCCGACTTCTTTGTGAATGCCTTCACCTACATTCCGCAGATCCTCTAGATCTACGTCTGAAGCTGCAAGGTCTTGGCCGTCGGTCCCGTCAGCGCCGTCCCTGCCATCCTTACCACGCTGGCCGTCTTTGCCGTCTCGACCAGAGTTAACCAGCAGCATTTGGTCTTGTATGTCCTCTCTGAGCGTCTCAAGCAGGTCTTTGGATATTGAGGCGTCTAGTGCCTTGAACAGGCCTTCGGATATCGAAGCGTCTGTCTCCTTAAGAGGAGGTGCTGTAGGGGCTTCTTCTGTGTCCTGAGACCTGAATTCCGTTGATGTGACTGTTGTTAAAAGACCTTCTACGACATCGATCCTAGGCAGAAGCCTTTTCAACTCAGAAATGACTAAATCGTATGGTTCGGAATCGTCATTCTCGATCCAAAGACTAAAAATTGCCTCAAATTCTATAACAGTCGGGAATCGAGCAATGTAAATATATAAGCCTTCTCGTCCGCTAAATACAGGTTTTTTATCAACAACTTGCAAGTTAGCGGATAGACGAATAATTTCGCTCCCGCCGAGAATCCGTAAAATGTCGGCAGAGGATAAAATCATCTCGCTTAGCTCCCTGCGTCTAGGATGCCGATAGGCACAATATAGCAATCCTTAGTATAAAATTATGGAAACGACCGTTATTATTGGATTGGTTTTATTCGTTGCTTCGGAAATTATTCCCCACCTGCCTATCAAAGGCAATGGCGTTTTAGATGTGATTATTGAAGCATTGCGTAAAGTTTTCCCTTACTCCCCCAGCAGCAAGCGATGATCTGGAGAGCTCTTGTCGTAGAGATAATTAGAGCTCTTTGGCATAACGGACTGCACAGGCAAAACAAGACACTACAACAGATCCATGAACAATGGTTCCCTTTCTGGGTGGAATGGAAGACCGCTGCAACTATGGAAGATGTCGACAGACAAGTAGAAAAGTTAACTCAGCCAGCAAAAGTGGCAAGTCCGGTCTTTTCGGAAGATCTCAACGGAGAAACCCCTCTCGGGGGTAAGATAGAGCTAAACAGTCCCTGGAATGAAAACAACGATTGACGAAGCCTTGGTCATCCTATTCAGAGGGCAGTCAAATGTAAGACTAATGGCAACAGACGTTGGCATCCCACTGGAAGAGATGAAACGACTCTTTTGTGAATATGTAGCCGAAACACCTATAGACCCAGATGTGTGGAAAGGTGATATCGACCTCGCTTGGCCTTATAGTGGCAATTAATAAAATTTACGCTTTTGCGAAGTCTTTTTTGACTTTTTCTTAGTTCTTTTTGTCATGGGTTTTTTCTTCCCTGTTTTCTGAGCAGTAACCAAAGGTAGTGCCATCACCACTTCTCCTTGTCAGCCCAATAAGCCGCAGACATTTTTCCTTTTGAAATGTTTCTAGCATGACGAGCCTTGAAGCTTGAACGCTTGCGTTTCATGGCATCCGATTCTCCCTTCTTAGGCTTTCCAGCTGTGCTAGCGCCTTGCTCGCCAAAACGAATCAACTTAGTCTTATCGCCTTCTTTGGCCAATACGACATGACTCTTCTTTGGATGGCTAGGAGTCCTTTTAGGTTTGTTATAACCAGAAAGATTATTCTTGGCCAGTCTCGGGTCTTTCTTTTTAGCTGCCATTACTTTTTCTTCTTCTTAGCCGTTTTAGCAGCTTTTTTAAAAGCCGATGCCTTAGGTGCTCCCTTTGATCCAGGCTTTCGCATCTTTTCGCCACTGCCTGCAGCAATGCGCTTCTTCTTCTCGTTGATGTTTTTGTAAAGACTCATGATTACTTTCTTTTAGGTTTTCCACCGGCTCCATTTCTGGCCCGATTAGCTGAGACTGACTCTCGAACTAGTTTACCTGTTTTTGTGTGAGACATATCTCCACCTCCACGCCCATAGATCTTGCGTTTCTTTCTAGCAGCATTTAACTCGCTGCGATATTTTTTCCTTTCTGTACTGGAATGGTAAGCAGTATCGTACTTTTTCTTTTTAGCGCGAGCTTCAGGATTGCTTGCATAGTATTTTGCGGTTCTTGATTTAGCTGTCATGAGCCCAAGTCGTACTTTTCTATTCTAGAGCGATAGTCTCTGTTCCTTTGCGCTTGCTCGCTGACATAGTGCTCTACCTTGTCTTCAAGCCGGTGAATAGCCTCGTTCGTCTGATAAGTGGCTTCTTTGTGACTGCCTCTAATAAGACTAAATCCAGTACTTATGTCTTCTCTTGTTCTAGTAAACTCATGCATTATGGTTTCGATTGAGTCTTTCAAATCCTCTTTCGTTACATAGTTCTCAGCCACCTTTACCTCCAAGCGATCGGTAGCGTCAATGCTACGCCTTGCTACATGTAAAGCGTCCTCTGCTCTTCTCCAGGTAAAGGTTCCCCAGCCCAGTAAAGCTGTTGAGATCATTATCAAAAGAGACTCTGGCACGATTGACCTCACCTTCTATTAGAATACCTGTACTAAAGGTCACTTCCGTCTAAGTTTTTCTGCCCCGGTTGATAGCCTGGACCGGCAAGTCCTGTTACCGGGTCGGATACTATTGTTTCCTTTTGTTCTTTGACAAGGCCAGAGTCCGAGTCGAGATCAATATTAAAGCCGTCGATATAACGAGGGCCAACAGAGTAAGTAATTTCCATGCTTCTAGACTTCCGTAGTGCTAGTCTTTTTAATTTCTTTGCAGATTTCTAGGATTTCATTCTTAGTAAAGGAGCTCTTGAGTTCATGGCCCTGTTCTAGTGCCCAAGAAAGCAATGCTGACTTGCTCATAGCACTAAGAGGAGCCTCTTGTTCGACCTGCTCTTTTTTGTCCGGCTTAAGACTATCAACGTCGTAGGCATCCACTCCTGCTTCTACTACAACTTCGGGAGCTGGTTTAGAAATAGCAGCAACTTCGGCTTTTTCTCCTTCTTCTACAAAGCCCTCAGCTCTTAGTTCACGAGCCTGAATAGTGTAATAAGCAGCTCTGCGAACCCCTTCTTTAATAAACCAAGTTGGGCGATTCTTAAGATAAGCCATTTAAATAAAGTCGATGGATTAGTTTACCATTATAGAGCTGTGGACTTATGAAAACAATCCATAAAAAAGAGGGGAGAACCCCTCTAAAACTAAAGTTCTAATTGTTCAGATTAACGGCTAGGGCCATCAACCAATTCGTAGAATACACCGCCAGCAGTACCAAGGTTGCTAACCGCGTAAACAACGTTGTTATCAGCATCGCAAAGAGCACCACGGACGTGAGCCACGCCGACGCCATTAGGGTCAAGGTCAGTAGCAACAGCGATGACAACATCTTGACCGCCAAGAGTTACGGTCGCATCGCCACCAGTCAGGCCGACAACGATAACGCGGATGGTCTTGGCTTTAGAAAGAGTTGTTGCAGCAGCTGATGGAGTGAGGCCAATTTCGCATTCGCTGTCAAGGTTAAAACCTTCGCGAGGAAACATTCCTGAAGAGCGTGCAGCCATAATAGTAATACCAGATAGGGTGTTTACGTGAGTCGAGTCTGACCAGAGCGAGTCTCGACTTACATCTTATGATACCTATAGACAATAAAAAAGCCTCTATAAGAGGCCTTTATTATTAATCTATCTTTGATATAATAAGATCAAGCGGTTGCGTCAATGCCCTGGAGGCGTGCGGCTGCACGACCATTAACAAGAGCAAGTCCGCAGAACCACTCAACCCTTGTGACGAGTTGAGGCTGAGAGAAGGACTCACCCAGTTCGCGAACGTTGATGCCACCGTTCTGGATTCCGGTCAGCTGATCAGGGCCGAAGGAAGCAACATAGAGATCCTGAGCTGCTGGGTTGCCGTCAAGGATAGGAACGTTCTGGTGGTCGCGGTCCAGTTCCAAAACAGGCAGGCCAGCGTAGACAAGCTGCTGATAACCGAAATCGTTACGGACGATGTCGATCTGAGTGTTAGCGCGGGTCTGACGAGTCAGGGCGCGGCGCATAGACTTGGAGCAGATGATGTACTTGGAGCCGCCTACAGCGTCGACGTTGTCGATAGCTTCGTCAAGCTTGCCAAGGTCAAGAGCACCGCCACCGTTGGCGAAATACTGAGAGGAACCGGTAGCAATACGAGCAGCCAAGCCGTCAAATTCAGAAGGAGCCTGGTTGGAATCGCCATTAATGAACAAGGCTTCCCATGCAAGACGCATAGAGCGCACGCGAGCCTGGATCTGATAAGCCTTGGCTTCAGAACCTTCCAGAGATACGATTGCAGAATCGATTTTGATGTCACCGCCGAAAAGCTTCAAGCTTTCTGACTGCTGAGAAACTTCTGCATAGCTTTCGGCCAAGGCAGCGTTATAGTTACGGAATCCCACGTCAGGAAGGCTTTCTTCGCGCTTCCAGAACAAGCCGTTGCCTTCAATAGAGCGGAAAGGAAGAACAGACATCAGCTGACCAGCTGCAAGCTCTGTTACAACAGCTAGCTCCTGAGGAGTCTTAGCATGTTTCTGGGCTTCAAGCAGAGTAAGTGCCATTTGTGTTACCTAAAGATGATTGAACGAAGATTGGGTGTTAGCGCTTCAGTTATTTTCACAATAACGTCGGCAATCGCACCCTTCCAGTCCACTCCATCTCAGAGTTTCCTTTCTGGGCTGCTATTCATATAATACCTATGTTACTAAAAAAGGGTCCGCGAAGACCCTTTGCTAGTTACTTTTAGCTTTCGATTACCGAAAAGCACGTTGGAAGAGTTCAGTAGCACTTAGGCCTGACAAGTCTTCCTGAGGCATTCCGTTAGTGTCTGTTCCACCATAGCCGATACCAGCCCCAGCTCCCTTAGACCCTTTAAAGAAAGTACCATAAACAGGATGATTCTTGAAAGAACTGATGAAGTCTTCGGCCAAAACTCGCTTACCAGATTCTTTATCAAGAACAGGATCGCCAGCAGAATCGATAACAGTCAAGCTACCGTCAGCCTCTTGTCGAAATTTGCTTTCGATCTGTTGTGACATCATGTCAAAAAAGCTTACCCCATCAGCTGCGTCAGTACGGCCTCCGGCTGAAAAGAAGATCTTTTCAAGCGCGTACTTCTTCTGATAATCTGCTAAAGCATTTCTAGCTGTCAATGCTTCCTGTGCCGCAGCTTCTGCTTGCTTGCTATACTTTAGCTCAATAGCTTCTTTAGCTTCCCCGAAATGAGCTTGCGTTCGAGCAGCTTCTGCAGCCTCTGCTTGTAGCTTGGTGTATTCCTCTGGGTTGATCTCCGCAAATTTTTCCAGTTGATTTTTTGATTCCTTCAAATCACGTTCATACTGTTTGCGAGTTTCTCTTTCTGCCTTCAAAGCCTTAAGCAAATTCTCCGCTTCAGAGCGAGGCATCATCTCATTGCTTTGAAGGTTGCCTTGAGGAGCGCTGACTTCAGTCTCAGGAGTCATGTTCTCTTCAGCCATTTTAAAAGCCAGGCATCACGCCTGGTTGATTGTTACCGCGTAGTATGCCTAAGGGGGTTCGTAGGGCTCAATAGACTCTAGGGTGTAACTGGTGTAAGTACATCCAACAGCACCGCCCCACCCGCTTGGTCCCATGACCCCGATTATCTTGGATGGGTCAGATTGCATTCTAAAAAGCACGCAAGTGTCGTCACTGTTACCACAATAAAAAACACCTGTACCTACAGAACCAGGGTAAGTATAGTCAAGGGTATAAGGCTGCCCGTCGCTAGCTCTAAACACGCCAAAATTGATCCCGTAGCTTGCTGGAGTCCTACCGCAGTCAATTGGGCCGTTTGGACAGTATTGCGAAATAGATTGAATGTGAACCAAGCCACTGGGGATCCAGTACTCTTGCGAATAAGGCAGGCGCATAATCACTGTTTGAAAGTAAATATCCCCATTGGGGATACAGCCGTTTATTCCGTTTGTGCCACAGGATGCAGTCACGATATCTGCGTATCTCCAACTGGTAATAAATCTTTGAGCAGCAACGAGTTTGCAGTCGCAATAGTCCTCTCTAAACTCATATCCAAAATCACAATAGTCATCCGGGTCCGATGGCAAAGCCTGTCCGTCGCATTCACCCCATTTGCATTTTGGTTTTTTCTTGCAGTCACTCATTTCGCCCTGATTCGGGCAGACGGTATCAGCAGGCATCTATCGGCTCCATTTCTTCTGAGGGCATAGCATGTCGGGATCACCACCCACCCAGGTCTTCGCCTCCATAAAGCAACCACAATCAGTGCATCGCTTACTGTCTGGATCAAATAAGGGGCAGGCCTTGCACGTCCTGTAGCGCTCCTCTCTAACCTCTGCAGACGCCTTGCCGAACCTTACCGCTTGACCAGCAGTTTGCGCAAGACCCTTGGCCATGGTCCCTACACCAGGCATCTTCTTCTTAGGCACCGACCTACTAATCATTTCGTCATGTCGCTCTTTTGGCCACGCAGATACAGGGCCAGTTGGTATGACCCCGTCGCAGCTCAGCTCGTTTACAAAACTCATTGCTGCTCAAAAGCTGGGCTAGTTTACCGATGACTCAAAGAGCAGCCATTCTTGTCTGGAAGTCAGAAAAACTTGTCGAAGCCGCGACTTCTGCCTTGAGCGTAGCCTTGTCAATAACAGTAGGAAGCTGAACTGGCTTGAACTTCGAGTCGGTGCTGTTGTATTGCAGAACGTCATTGTTAGCCAGCGGTTCTGTCGAATTTGGATCGGTGAATGTCAAGTAAAGAGTGCCACTGCCAACCATAGATGCCTGAGCTGTCGCATCAAGGTTCATAGCCCATGCGTCTGTACCTGAAGTCTGAACCGCCGATTCGTTAATCCTGAACCAAGTCAACGCATCATGAGAAGCGTAAAGCTCAACGGGATCTCCAAAGTTTCCAGTAGAGGCAGGGAACCCAAGGTCAAGCTCGATCTCATCTCCATTGCTGTCGACTTTGCGGAAGTAGACCGTCAAGATACTGCCAGGTCCGCCACCAGTGAATACAGCCCAGTCGCCATCTGACGTCATAGTGCCGGCGCTAGTGCCAGTAAAGTTGCTGTATTCATAGGTAGTAAAGGAGGAGACAGAGGAAAGGGCAAAGTCGTCCATGTCTTCTATCCCAAGACTGACAGCTCCGGTATCGCCATTCACACTACTGACAGCTCCACCGCCTCCGCCACTACCGCTAACAGCGCTTGGCATCCACGTGGAAAGAGTGTTGTCCCAGACCAATGAATCACCATTTACAGGCGGAGTAGTAGTGGTATCGACATCAGTCAGGTCATCAATCGAGGCAGGAACTGTTGGCTTATTGCTTAGATCGCTGTACTGGTTAGTCGTGGCTACCGGTGCAATCGGTTCAGGAACCCAGCTAGTTGTGGTTGAGTCATAGATAAGGATGTAATCGTTGGCCGGTGTGCCTACATCCGACAAGTCCTCTAGCTTGGCACCATCAAAACCAAGGACAGGAATCGGTGCGCCATAGGCAATCATTTCACCGCCATCTGCAGAGTTGCCCGTGACAGAAGTCAGGATCGTTCCGGTGTTACTGATACCTTGCCTTGTTGACCCGACCACCATGGTACTTGTCGTACCAATAAACGATCCAAAGTACTGACGGATCCGGCCGTCCAGTCCAAACCAGACCTCGACGGGCATTCCTTCAGATCCGCTGCTGTAAGGAATCTTGAAATCAACTCTGACAACAAACCACGTTGTGCCGTCTTGTGTCAATCTTTTGTACCCGGCCCTCCTGGTCTCTGTGTCCTGAGACATCCAAGAAACACAGAGGTCAGCATTGGGGTGGTCAGTACCAAAGTTTCCACTTCTGGCGTTGTAACCGTTGTTGCCAGAATCCAGGTAAACGGTGCCGTTAGTATTAATCTTCAGGGCTGCAGGACCAGAGATCACTTGGCCAGCGTAATTGATGCTGTCATAGTCCGAATCCCAGGCGCCTGTTGTTGTCGGCACAAGCACAACGGAATCGTCGGCATCCAAAGAGCCAACAATGTAGGTGAACCCATCGTTTGTCAGTGCTGTATTGTCGGCGTAGAAACCATTGATACCAGCAAGGCCTGTGTCTGTCGTAAGAGTAGCGCTAACGGCACTCGTAACAGTTTCCCTGCCTGCCATCAGGTCAGAGAGTGAAAGATATTCGTGCTCGTCATTATCTTTGTAGAGGATCTCACCAACACTAGGGGCGTCAGTCGTGACGTCGTTTAGGCTGCTCAATGTCGTAGCACCAGCGCCGCCGGCAGAAGTAGAGGCCACCCACTCACTAGCTGTGTTATCCCAAGACAGGACCTGGCCGTCTGTAGGAGATGAAGCGTTTACGTCTGTCAGGCCATCCAGGGCAGTTGCACCACCACCACCGCTAGATGTAGTAGGAGTCCACTCGCTAGCTGTGTTGTCCCAGACTAGGAATTGACCGTCCGTTGCCGCCGTAGAGCTTACGTCTGTCAAGTCAGCGATAGAACCTACCGTAGAAGGAGTCGACCAGGATAGGACCCCTGAGCCGTCTGTGGTAAGAGCTTGGCCAGTAGTCCCCGTATTTTCAGGAAGAACCAGCGTGTAGGTAGCTGAGGCGCTGTGAGGAGGGGATTTGATCTTGACGCCGTGACCATTCGTCTCGCAGTTCAGCTGGATGGCTGCATCATTGCCGATGTTTCCTCTTATCTCAAGAACACCAGTTGTGTCAGGTGCTATTTTAATATTGCCTGCGCTAGTGCTAATGATCTCAAAGTTATTAGTATCTAAAGCGCCTCCAAGTTGAGGAGTTGTATCGTCTATAAGGTCTCCAGTAGCTGTTGCCTGAGTTAGCACTCCACCTTCGATTACATACAGAGCGTCTTCATCAGTTGCATAACAAAGCTCGCCTTCTTCTAGAGCGGATAAGCCTGCTGTTAGTGCAGCCAACGTACCGCGAGCTACTCGAACGGGAACACGGTAAGAAGGGACTGGCATAACATGATTCTGTCTGGACTAGAATGCCAAATGCTATACAGTAAACTCTCCGCCATCAGGCTCTGCTCCATCAGAGACACCAGTGGTAAAATCACCGCCACCCCAAAAGCCGCCACCACTGCCACCGCCACCACCGGTACCGGAAATCGTTACGATATCTCCGATAGCGTCTTTGGTGAACAGAGTAGCGGTCCCAGTATTAAGCCCAAGGACCAGCTCGCCCTGAGTGATAGCATCAGTACCACCTGTCTCGATAGCAGTCCTGATATCCGCCTCTACGTCAGTCGAGTTCTTAAGTACTATCCTGTCAGGGAAGACTGCCACAGGGCTCTATTTTAACTTTGCTAGTCTTCCTATGGAGGACATCGACCTCCACGGTACTTAATGTACCAGCCTCCATAGGTTGGAACGTTTGGCTTAACAGCATAACGAATACTAGTACCTGTAGATATAACGCCATTGCAGCGAGTAGTGCTATAATCAAAGTAGGCAACTATCTGGTTAGGAACAGTCGAGTTTTCAAAGACGTTATAAGGGCCTCTTATTATTTTAGGCGCACTTCCGACACTGTTTAATGTATTACCAGGATAGCCAGGAAATTCAGAAGGGGACTCCCAGACCAAGTCTTGTTCGCCGCATTCAGGGTCATCTATGCAGATGCCTGATGAACCACAGATCTCACAGTCGCGACAATCGTCGTCACAATTGCAGTCGCATTCCCCACATTCCGGAGGCACGCTTGATTTATCACAAACAGTTTTAAAGTAACAAGTTCTGCCGCCGGCACTGACAAAACCATTATTAGTACAGGTGGACTTGGGAGGGCATGGCGGTTCTTCGCCTTCACACCAAGTTACAGTACTGCATGACCCCGCGCAAGGATCGTCCTCATTTCGGCAAAGGGACTCGCAATCTACGGATATAGTCTTGCGCTCACCACAAACGTTTACATAAGCTATACTTTCAAAGTAGCCACAAGAACATCGGGCATACGTTGGATAAGGAACCGTGCATCTTTCGCAGTCAAGGCGGCACACCCCATCAGGGTCACAGTTCTCACAGGCAAGCCCACACCCACTCCCCTCACACTGGCAAGGCCCCGTACCTTCGGGTTTTGCTGAGCAATGCAGTCCACGGAGACTGCCAACGCAGTCCGAACATTCATCGCAAACAGTGCTTGGATCACAACCAGGCATAAGGTCGCCAGTGGCTGATTTGTAAGAGTCGCAAAAAGAATTACATGAGTCTTCCCTAGGCGGACAAGGGCCACAGTTGCATGCCACGCTAACACCGACACCGTCAGCGGCGTATCGACAACAACGTTCTTGACCACAGCAGTCGTGTGCTCTGCCACGATCGGGACCACAGCCACTCTTCCTGCAACCGTTGTCGGCG
>Ga0208792_1000444_pt1 | contig 15830 bp, 10 predicted proteins | sample 14_taG_FD_184087 | JGI IMG/M metagenome (GOLD analysis project Ga0208792, IMG submission 184087) | Marine viral communities from the Subarctic Pacific Ocean - 14_ETSP_OMZ_AT15311 metaG (SPAdes) (version 2) | ecosystem: Environmental > Aquatic > Marine > Oceanic | place: Pacific Ocean | collected...
GTTAATCAATCTGCCGCAATATCCTTATGCGTTTGATACTCACCAGCCAAACTTTACGATTACGCCCAGCGCATCGACAGGCAATATTACGATTACCGCATCTGCCGTAACGACTGACAACGGCACGGCACAGGCGGGTGGCGCAGATACAATTACGCTCAAAGCAGCAACATCATATACCGTCGATGATGAGCCTAATGGAATGTTCATAACCTTAACATCTGGCACTGGTTCTGGCCAAACGCGCCATGTTGAGGACTATGTTGCTTCCACAAAGGTTCTTACGGTTTATCCCGCATGGGATACGGCTCCAGATGCTACAACCCATTACAAAGTAGAGGCATTTGCCCCTGCTGCTGTTGGTGAATATGCTCAGGTTCTCAGCACCTTTGGTCGCGCTCGATATGTAGAGTTTGTTTCTGCTACAGAAATGAAGGCTGTTGTTGAGGTCAACTTCTTTGACACCAGTGATATTACTGCCGGTAATTGGGAAAGCGAGCATGGCTATGAGGATGTATGGTCAAACACTCGCGGGTGGCCAAAGTCTGCTGCATTTCATGAGGGCCGGTTATACTTCGGTGGATCTAAGTCGCGGCCCAATACCGTATGGGGTTCTGGCGTTATAAACTACTTTGACTTTAATCCTGGCACTGGCCTCGATGATGAGGCGGTAGAGGCAACGATCAACACTAATCAGCTTAACACGATTGTTAATCTGTTCTCAGGAAATGACTTCCGCATCTTTACAACCGGCGGTGAGTTCGTTGTTCTCCAGACTGGTGATAATCCTATTACACCGGCATCGTTCTTTGTGCGGCCACAAACGCGGCTGGGTGCAAAGGCTGGCATTCCGATTGAAGATCTTAACGGTGCGTCTGTGTTTATTCAGCGCCAGGGTAAGTCTATCAATGCGTTTCAGTTTGGTGATACGACTGCATCATACCAGATCCAGAACATCTCTGCTCTCAGCTCCCACTTGCTAAAAGATCCAACTGATATGGCTGCGCGTCGAGCGGCGTCAACAGATGAGTCAGATCGTTTGTTTGTGGTAAATGCCACAGATGGATCGATGGCGGTGTACTCTATTCTGGTTGGTCAGAACGTGATTGCGCCTAGTCGGTTTACAACTGACGGTGAGTTTATTGCGGTTGGCGTTGAGATCGCTGACGTTTATGTGATCGTAAAGCGTACTATCAATGGCACTGCGAACTACATGCTGGAGAAGTTCAGTACAGATTTAACGCTGGATAGCGCTAAGAGCGGCGGTGCTGCTGCCTCAGTAAACATGAACCAGCTAGAGGGCGAGACTGTATCAATCATTCGTGATGGGGTTGTGGAGCCTACTCAGGTTGTGCCAGCATCGCCTTACACGATTACCTTCGCATCACCAGCAACAACCAGCTATCAGGTGGGCTTAGACTACACTGTAACGGCTCGGACAATGCCAGCGGAGCCGGTGCTATCTTCTGGCTCGGTGCAAGGATTTAAGAAGCGGATCATACAAGTTGATGCTATTATCAATGATACGCAAGATATGACTATCAATGGCAAGCAAGTTTCCTTTAGGAACTTTGGCGAGGATGTGCTCGATACAGCGGTGCAACCGTTTACCGGCACTAAGACTGCTCACGGCTTGCTGGGATATACTGGCACTGGACAAATAACGATAAGCCAATCTGTGCCATTGGCCATGACCGTTCTGGGTCTTGAATATCGTTTAAGTGTGGGGAATTGATATGGCTGTTTTAGCTCCATTAGCAACAGCAGCAACAGGATTAGCGGCCAGCGGTGGCTTTCAGCTTGCCTCTGCTGCGGTTTCTGGTCTTGGCCAAATGGCAGCGGGTGCTGCCCAGCGCAGACAATATGAGGCGCAAGCAAGACAGGCAGAGCTTCGCGGCAGATCTGAAGCCATTGCATATAAGCAAAAGGGTGCCGATGCTCTACGCAATCTAAACGAAACGCTTGCTGCAATTATCTCTCGCGGCGCTGCAGGTGGCATTGATCCCACATCTGGATCTGCCGCAACGTTGCAAGGCTTCGCAATGGGTGAGGGCGTAAGAGAGTTTAATGTTGCTGCTGACAATGCGGTTATGGCTCTCGGCCAAGCAAGCACACAGGCTGGCATTTACAAGCAAGCGGGTCAAGCTGCACAGTTAAGCTCTTTCGTTGACGCTGCCGGTACACTCGGACAGGGTGCATACAGATACGGACAATTAGCATAGGTTAAGACATGGCTATCCTTCCAAGATATCAGCGCATTGGTTTACAAACCAGACAGCCACAACAGATGGACTTTGCGGCTACGCGTGAGCAGGCAAGGCTCGGCCAGACTATTTCTCAGCAAGTAGATCGTATGTCAGACTTTGCCTTCAAACAGGCCGCTCAAGCAGCGGAGCTTCGTGGGCAAGAGCGTGTGCGCGAAGAAGGTGCTTTGCCTACTCTGGAGGCTCTGCGTGAGGCCGGTGGTCCTACTACAATAGCAGAACGTGCTGCATCTGATGCTGCTAATCGAATTGCTGTTGTTGAGATCGAGAGCTTAGCAAAGCAGGACATGCAGAACCTTGTTCGTGATGCTGATAAAAACAATATGTCTATGCCTGCATTCCAAGCATCTATGGCAGATATTCAAGATGGATATGCGGCTTCTCTGCAAGCGGTTGATCCGGTTGCTGCCGGTGTGCTGTCTGCTCGTCTAGGTGATAGCGCAATGACCTATCAAGGTCGCTATTCCGATATCTCATTTAGAAAAGCTGAAGCTGCTGCAAAAGAGCGCGTAACTCAGATCGTTTCTATTGGCTCTCAGGAAATACTTGATAGCGCAACACAACCAGGCGCAACGAGAGAAAGCATCGAGGCTGCTGGATCTAAGCTCTTAGCGGATCAGTTGGAGCTTGGCGTAAAAGAAGAAAATGCTCGTAAGGTTGTTGACGCAACGCTCAAGCAAGCTGTTAGGCAAAACCGCTTATATCTGTATGACAATGCCGATAGCATTGGCGCAAAGCAGCTATTGCTAGAGGAATATGAAAAGAACCCTCTGCCTGGTTATACCTATGAGCAGAACAGATCCTTTATGATCTCGCTCGATAACAATCTGAAGTCTGAAGTTAATCGGGCGCAACAGCAATCTCTCGGTGAATTAAATAATGCTATAACCGTCCTTGGGGTTACTGGCGAAGCGCCAGAGGGCTATGAAATTAACGAGGGTGCGATTGATGACATCTTCCCACCAGAGCAAGCTGCCGCTTACAAAGAGGCATGGGCTGATGCAAATGAGGATGTTCTTAATCGTGGCGCTCTATCAAATATGTCACCGGATCGAGCGGCATCTATAGCAGATGAGTTATTCGATGAGATCAGCACATCTCCCGATCCCGCTAAGGCTGTCAAAAGGCATGCTGATTGGGTTGAGGCCGTTGCCAATAGAAACGATGCACTTGCAAAAGATTCTGGGCTTTTTGTAGCTCAAACAAATAAATCTGCTGCTGGAATGATTGAGGACATTCAAGGCATGATAGCCGATGGAAACATTGGCCTCGCAGCAGAGGGAATTTTAATTCTTAATGATATAACTCAAACTCAATTTGATAATTTGGGAACTCCTCAAAATCAACGAAACGTTATGCCAAAAGCCTTTGCCTCTCAAATGGTGAATATCATTCAAGGCATTGAGACTGATGTTGCGCCAGGTGTGTTTACCCAAATCACATCTAATCTTGGAGATGTTGCGCCTAAATTTATTGAAGAGTTAAGGGCGCAAGGGCTGCGTCCAGAATATGTGCAAGCGTTATATACTACGGATATAGCAATTCAGAAGGAGCTTCTGGATATATCTGGTCGAGATATGAAGGAAATAAAGGTAGGCCTTGAAACAACTGATGTAACCGACACCAGAAAAGGAATTACTATGCTGCTTGCGGATTACCGTGAGGGCTTCCTTGCTGGCGGTGGCGCACAGGCTGAAGAGATATTTAACGAGCAATATATGGTTATAGAGAAGATGGCTCTTACCAGAGTTAAAGAAGGCTTCGATCCCGCTACTGCTGCTGAGACTGCTGTAGCTGACATCATAGCAGAGTTTGACCAAGTGGTTCTTAATAGACAGGGTAAGTATGTAATTCCAAAACAATTTGATGCTCAGGTCATAGAGTCAAATGCGTCTATGTTTCTTAATGAAGATATATTAAGAACGCTCAACATAGAGCCATTGGATTCCGCACAATATCCTGGCTTCGTTGATGAGGCAGTTTCTCTCGCCTCTATAGCCTCAACCGGAATGTGGCTGAACAATGGTAGAGGCGATGGATTGGTGTTGCACTATACGGTGAATGGCACAGAGCTTCCTGTTCTCACTAAAGACGGATCTGAATATGAAGTTAAGTTCTCAGAGATGTCTCGAATATTAAATGAGATATATGCTCGAACTCCAGAGAGCGCTGAGGCGATGGGATATTTAAAAGAAAGTCAAAAAATAGTTAAGGAGCAAACGGGCGCTGGCAAGCCTTTGAAGATAGAAATTGATGAGGCGGCTGGGTTTGAAGCTGAAGCAGAGGCATTTGCTACCGGAGCTAAGACAACAGAATGAGAGCTAGACCGCTCATAACAGAGAATAGGGTTCTCCGCTTAACTGCTGGAGATGATATTCGTGTTTCTCTGGGTCGTGCTGTTACTGAAATGGCCGGCACGCCAATGACTGGCACGTTGATTTCTCGTGCGTTTCAGCAAGGTCAAGCGGCAACAACAGCGCTTACTGACGATCAGCGTGAGCAGTTTGCACAAGCAGAGCGTGATCGTCGCAATCTGCAAGCTGCTATTGAGTATGATCTGGACACAACGACAGATCCAGTCCAACGCGAAGAGCTGCTTTCTAAGCTCGATGGTCTGTATCAAGAAAGCCAAGGCCAGAAAGATGCGCTGTTTCAGCAAAGCATCGAGGAGGGTCGGCTATCAACGCCAGAGGATCTTACTGAGCAATACGGTGATCTTCTGACATTTGATGAGCCTATGACGCAAGAAGAGGCCCGTCTGCTTTATGAAGGCAAGCGAGAAGAGGTTATGCGTAATGCTATCATCTCTCGCAGTCCAACAGGGTTCTTGCCTGGCGTTGCCAAGTTTGGTGGCGGTATGTTGGCAATGGCAACAGATCCGGTTGAAGTTGCCACAATGTTTATTCCTTTCGTTGGTCAAGCTGGCAGAGCCTCATCCATAGCAAGGTTTGGCCGTGTGGGCGGCAGAGCAAGGGTCGGAGCCATAGAGGGCACTGCCGGTGCTTTGCTCACTGAGCCGCTATATTATGGCCTCTCAAGAGATCAGCAACTTGACTACACAATGGGCGAGGCGTTGCTAAATGTAGGCGCTGGGCTGTTTCTCGGTGGTGCTATCGGCACTGTGGGTGGGATGCTCACCCGTGCTGATGTAGATGCTGAGGCTGTGGTCAGAGCCTCTGAGCCAGAAGTTCCTGTTCGTACTGATACTGTGCCTATTGAGCTTCCCCCGCGTATGACTGAAGCCGAAGCAATGGCCAAGGCTGATCGTGTCGTAAAGCAAACTCGTGAGATGTACGGCGTTACCGGCGGTCGCGTTACATACGAAACTGCGGTTCGCCAGCTCGTAACGGATCAAAGTGTAAATGTTGCAATGGTTTTGCCTAAAGCTGTTAAAAGGCCGCAAACCCTAAGCGACTTCATTCGCGCTCGTGGTGGTATAAACGACCAAGATCCAGTGTTTAGGGGTGAATTTAAAAATATTGGCTATGGCGCTAGGGCTGGTCACTTCAATAGCTCGGGCAACATGGTCAATGGCATCAGCAACTCAAAGACCGATACTAATGCTGACAATATGGCTGAGATGGCATTCGAGGCTGGGTTTCTGCCAGAAAGAAATGCAGATGCCTTAATACAAGCGGTTCAAGAGGAAAGCAGAGGAAACTTTGTGTTTGCTCGTGAAGACATGGATAGGGCGGAAGCCTGGCGCGCATACCATAAAAGCAAGGATGATCGTGAGAGAGAGCTTTCTCATCGGTCGGATATACGCGCAGAGCTTGAGGCTCAAGGTGCTCGTGATATTACCGACGAAGAGATTGCGCTTATTTCGCAAGAAATGGCTCAGAACGATATAGATGTAATGCCAGCATTTGAAAGCGTGACCGGTCGAGTGATGGATACGCAAGCAGAAATGGCTGCTCGTCATGGTCTTGATATTCAGAACGATCCTCTTGCTGACTTTGATGCTGCTGCACGTTTTGATCGCATTGGTGATGACATTGAACTTGATGAGCCAATCGCGCAAGAAGAGGCAATCATTGCTCAGATGCGTGAAGATGGTGAACTTACACCGGATCAGATCAAGCAGCTCGATGAGATAGAACAGATAGATGCTCAGGCCCAAGCGTATGTTGAGGTCACTGAAGCCGTAACCGTTTGCGTGGCGAGGTCATAATGGCAGATTGTTTAAAGATTGCTGATGAAGCCAACAAAGGCCGGTTGAGCGATGATGAGCTTGATGAGATCCTGACAGAGCTAAACGCTGAGAAGAAGGCTCGGCAAGCTGCTGGTGCTTTGGATCAGATCGAGTCTGCTATCTTCGAGCGTGGATTGCTGATTGCAAAAGAGGCAGAGATTGCCAAGAAGATCGAAAAGCGCAATCGGTACATGAATATTCTCAAAGAGCAAAAGCTGATGGCTCTAGCAGAACGCGCTGATGAAATGACCGGCGATCCATCTCTCGGCTTAGAGGCTGCTCTTGTTGGTGTGAATGCGCCGTTTGAGGGGGCTACTCGATCCGTTGATTCAATAACTGGTGCGCTTGTAAATTCATACGCCGGCGGCATGATTGCAGATCTAAAAAAAGCTGGCCTGCTTACAAAGTTCAATAACATGAAGGGCGACTTCGAGCGTCAGGTTGCCAATGTTCTTGGCGATCTTAACCTTAAAACGCCGGTTGGTGTTGCTGAGGCATCTGCTGATGCTAAGGCAATGGGCAAGATATTGTTCAAATATCAACGCGCCGCTCTTCAGAGAGAGAACCAAGCTGGATCTTACATAATGCTGAAGGAGGGTCGTGTTGTTCGAGCGAGCCACGATCAGCGCCGAATGGTTAAGGTCGGGCCAGATGAGTGGAAGAACTACATTCGCAGCAAGCTTGACTTTGAAAAGATGGACATTGCCCCTGAGCGGATTGATGGCTTTCTTGATAGCGCATATGATGCAATTACCACAGGTGAGCGCAAAGAAGGTGATCGCACTGAAATAAGTCGTGCATTTAAAGGACCAGGCAATCTTGCAAAGAGGGAGAGTGCTGCCGGTGTCTTTACCTTCAAGAGCGCAAATGACTGGTACGATTACGATCAAAAGTTTGGTAAGGCTTCTCTGCGCGAGTCATTCATGCAAGATATTCAGTCTGCTTCTCGTGCTACCGCTCTTATGGAAGTTCTCGGCACTAACCCTGAGGCAATGGTTGAGCGCGTACAAAAACGTCTTATAGATAAGTATCGCAGCACACCAGGCGGTGCAAAAAAAGTAAAAAGATTAAAACGTGAGGCCGCTGCAATAACCTTCAAGGGTGCGCTTGCTGAGGTCACTGGCGATGTAAACATTGGCTCACACACTCCGCTTGCACGTTATATGCACTTTTATCGCTCTATTCAAACTATGGCAAAGCTGGGTGGCGCATGGATCTCTGCTCTATCTGATGTGGCATTCATTGCATCTAATCGGATTTATCAGGGCCGCTCATTGCTCGATGCTTGGGGTGATGGATTTACTGCGGTGTTCAGGGGCATGAACAAAGGCGAGATGCGTGACTTTGCGGATCGGCTTGGTGTTGGCATAGAAGGGCAGCTTGGTGACTTTATGAGCCGGTTCAACGCGGCTGATGATGTGCCTGGTCAAACCGCTAAGATGATGTCGCTGTTCTTCAAGCTCAATCTTCTCCAGCCTTGGACTGAAAGCAACAAGCGTGGCGTGACGCTAATGATTGCCAATGATCTTGGCCGTGAAGCAAGCAAGAGCTATGCGAAGCTACCAGATGATCTAAGACGTATTCTCGGCACATATGGCATCGATCAGAAAGGCTGGGAAGCTGCTCGCAAGGGTGCAAAGAAAGGGCCAGATGGCCGCATGTATCTTGTGCCTGGTGAAATACCAGACTTAAAAATGCGTGAGAATATGTTTGCACTTTTAATTTCTGAGGCAGATAACTCTGTGCCTTCGCCTGGTGCTAGGGAGCGAGCAATTATTCGGCGTGGCTATCGTCCTGACACAGCCGCCGGTCAAGGTATTCGCTTCCTTACTCAATTCAAGTCATTCGGCGTCACAGCTCTTACTAAGAGCGTAGGGCGTCATATGTATGGCTATGGCGCTAAGTCTATGCGTGAGCAATTGCAGCGCGGCGTTGGCGCTAATATGGGCATCGTCAACAGCATTGTTGGCACAACTGTTCTTGGCTATTACGTCATGCAGCTCAAAGAGGTTGCCAAGGGCCGTGAGATGCGCCCACCATCTCCAGAAACATTTCTTGCCGCTGCCCTTCAAGGTGGTGGGCTTGGGATCTATGGTGATTTTCTGTTTGGTGAGGTCAATAGATATGGCGGCGGCACACTAGAAACACTTGCTGGGCCAGGTGTTGGCACTGCCGCTGAAGTCATTGATCTTCTGCAAAGAGCTAAGGGGGTTGTGGCTGGCGGTGATGAGGATCTTCGGGGTGATGTTGTTCGCTTAATCAAGGGAAATACACCATTTGCTAATTTGTTTTATACAAAGGAAGCCTTGAACTATCTAGTGTGGTATCAGCTGCAAGAAACTATTAACCCTGGTTATCTTCGTCGCATGGAGCGCCGCATAGAACGAGAAAACAATACAACTTACTGGATGCCACCAACCAGTATCATTCAAACAGGAGGCGGTTTCCGATAAGGAATTATTGGATCATCTGCAAAAATCTGCTATAGAGTAAGCAAAGGAACGGGAAAACATCATGTCCGATATCGCAATTAACCCTGTTACGCGCAGAGTTCAGTTCACAGGCAATACTGGAACCGGCCCGTATGCCTTTACATTCAATGTTTTGCAGTCAAGTGATATCGTTGTTTATAAGAACAACGTGCTGCTGACAGAAACAACTGATTACACTGTATCGATTGCAACGAATGGTACGGGCAACATCACGATGGTTGTTGCTCTGGTTCTTACGGATATTCTGACAATCATCGGTGGCCGTGAGCTATCACGCACAACTGACTTTGTGACTGCCGGCGACTTGCTGGCTTCTTCGCTGAATGAACAGCTCGATAGCAACGTTATCATGTCTCAGCAGCTTGATGAGCGCTTTGGCCGTACTCTCGCTGTACCACCTGGCGATGAAGATAAAACTCTGGATCTTCCTCTTGCGGCTGATCGAGCTGATAAAATCATCTTGTTTGATGAGAGCGGAAACGTAACAGCAGCAGCACCGTCTGATTTCTTTGGCAATGCGGTTCTTGGCGGTAACTTTATCGTAAACACAGCAACGGGGGATGGCTCTCAGACTGCGTTTGGTTTGACTGTTGCGCCTGGCATTAAGACAAACATACAGATCCATATAGATGGCGTTTATCAGAATAAGGCTACGTTCTCTCTCAGCGGCTCTACGGTAACATTCACGGAAGCCCCGCCCTTGAATGCTGCCATTGAGTTTATGATGGGTGAGTCGGTTACAACAATAACCGGCGATGCTTCTGCGATTACCTACAACCAAGGTGGTACAGGTTCTGTCAATCGTACAGTACTTACAAAGCTGCAAGAGACAGTATCGGTAAAAGACTTCGGTGCTGTCGGTGATGGCGTGACGGATGACACTGCGGCTATTCAGGCTGCGATTGATTATGCAAATAAAGTTTATTTTCCTTCTGGCACTTATAAAATTACTTCTGAAGTAACTCTTCCATCTAACATATCTTTGTCTGGCGATGGTATGGGTAAGTCTTTGCTGTATTTCTACAAAGCAGCAAATCCTGCTTCTTCTGAATTTATGTTGGCGGCACGGGCAAAAGAAAACATCAGCTTGACTGATTTGACATTGACCAGCAATGCTTACGCAGATGGACTGTTTAATGTTGGAACATATAGTGCTGGCCCGCCCAAAACGTATGTTGGGACATATAATGGAAACATCAACGGCTTCCTGATTTCAAGCTGTTCGAATGTTTACATGAAAGACTGCGAAATCAGATACTTCAACTATCATGGTGTTCGTGTGTCTGTTGAAGGTGGTAATCCTATTACTGACTATAACCACAATCTTGTTTTTGATGGCTGTCATGGACACCACTGTTTGTCTGCGCCAATCGACATTTTGGGAACCCGTGATTTCAAAGTTGTAAACGGCACATTTACAGACAACGGGAACTTCACTGCTAGTTATATTGATGGCGGCACAGGATACGGAATTGGTCTTGGTCGAACCCCATCTGGAACGCAGCTTCGCAGCTTTGGTGGTGTTTGCTCAAACAATTTCTGCGCCCGTAACGCACGTCATGGCATTGATGTTCATGCTGGCGCAAACATCGTAATCGACAATAATATCATTGAAGACAATTTGCTTCAGGGTATTTCCGTTCAAGACATTGCAGGATCGGCTGATGATACGTTTGTTGGGAACATCACTATTTCAAACAACACGATCTATCACACAAGCTGGGTCGATAGCCGTTATCCTTTGATTACATACATTGCACCATCAACTGAACGTCTGGACAGCACTCCGATCTTTGTCAGTCAAGTTGGATCGAGCCTGCTTCAAAACATTGTTGTCGAAAGCAACATTGTTCGAGGATGGCGGTTCCGTCAAATCACAGCAAACATTGCTGGAACTGATACTGTTGGTTTCATTTCTTGCTGGGGCGTGGACACTGTTCGCATTGCCAACAACACGTTTGAACAAGTTGATGTAAACTGGCTTCCGTCTTATGGATTAGATGTGACAGCCCGTGATGTGCAAGTTCTTGGCAATAGCTGGCAAACAAAGCAACGATCAACAGTCAGCAAACCATTCTGGCGTTTTAATGCAACAAACGTGGCAACTTTTGCAAACAACGTCTTCGATCTTCAGAACGTCTATACAGACCAAGGTTCCACACAGGCAGCATACCCAACATTTGAAGCCACTGGTGGTGAAATTTCGTTTGTGGGTAACACCATTATTCAGACAAGTCAGGGTGTCCGTGGCTCTCTTTGGAAAACGGCTTCGACAAACCAAGTCTGGGGTTTCAACGGTGTTCTTGATGTAAACGAAGGAAACCTTTTGAAACTTGCTGGTTCAACTTGGGTCGAATATGCAAGCCGCATCAAAGGGTCTTTGACCATTTATCTTTCTGATGCAGGGTCTGGTCGTTATGATGGCTTTTCGTCTGGCAATTCCTTTACTGCATCAAATGCCGCAAACTTCTTAAACATCATCAATGATATGCCACATTGCGAAAGTGGGTTAATCGTTGTCATTGACCAAGACCAGCTTGATTGGGGTTCTGATAGTGGTGTGCTTATTCCTGCATGGCAGGACAACATCACTTTCCGTGGCGATATAGCTGACAACACAAACAGCATGACGAAAACTGGTGGCATCACCACAACTGGCGGTGGGCCATTGATTGACTGTAATGGGAAAGACCGCAACATTAACTTTGAATACCTGTATTTGAAATGCAGTGGTGTAAACACTATTAAAAACGCCAAGGACATTTCTTACTGCGCCATTGAAGGAACAAGTTCTGCACAGGTCGGTGCATACTTTGAAGGCGGCAACCACCTTGTCCGCAACACACGGTTCAAAGGCCCAAGTGGAACAAGTGTTGCCATACAGGTAACGCAAGCTGGTAGCTTGGTTAGTGTTGTCAATGACAGTGATGCTTCGCAGTTTGCCTACGGCTTGAACGCAAACTCTGCGGCAATCTATAAGAATAGCACACAGCCAACTGGCTCGACTGCAAATGAATTAACTCAAAACGGCGGCACCATTGCGTAAGGAGATATGAAATGACAATCAAACAACAAGGTGGTATCTTCGGAAGAAACCCAACTTTTAATGATGTTGAGGTTGATGGTGTTTTAGATGCTAATGAAATTAATGCGGCTGATCTAAATGCAACCAATGAAATAACAGCTAAATCCCAAGTTCTTACAGATACTTCTGGTCCTGTTATTAGACTGTCTAGGAACGACACATCTCTAACAACTGCTGATCGCATAGGCGGTATTGAGTTCTATCAAAACGATCCTTCTTCTGCTGGTGCGGGTGTAGTAGCTGGTATTTTTTGTGAAAACGAAAGTTCTTTTTCTGGATTGGGTTCTTTGGTTTTTAAGGTTGGAGATGCCTCAAGTTATGATGAAGTTGCAAGGATCAATTCGTCTGGCAATCTTAAATTTATAAATGGCCAAGGCATCGACTTCTCTGCCACCTCTGGCACTGGCACAAGTGAACTGTTCGATGACTATGAAGAGGGCACTTACACCGTATCTCTGCACGATGGCTCTTCTGGTGGAAACGCATCTTCAACAACAGCTACAGGGTACTACACTAAGGTCGGACGTGTTGTTACTTGCAGTTTTTCTTCCCTAACAAACATTGATACCTCTGGGATGACTTCAACAAATGCTCTTTATATGTCTTTACCTTTTACTGCTGCACAAGCTGCTTCTGGCTCAATGGCAATTTCTGTTGTGGGTGTAAGACAATCAGCAGGTCAGGGTTTTATTGTTCCATATGTTTTGGCTGCAAATAGCAGGGCAAGGTTCTATGGTTGTGAATCTGGCAGCGGTGTAGCAGGTTTGCGTCCCGCAGAAATAACATCAGGAATCGGTGATTTCCTTATGTTTACTATGACTTATATCGCATCGTAGGAGTAACAAATGGCCCTTACTAAAGTTTCATATTCTCTAGTCAAAGGCGACACGGTAAGTGTTGTTGACTTTGGGGCTGATCCTACTGGCACGACAGACGCCACAACGGTTATTCAATCAGCAATCGACAGTGGCGCAAAGGCTATTTATTTCCCTGCTGGGACATACAAGATTACAAGCCAGATTGATTTAGTATCAGATCAGGTTCTGTTTGGTGACGGACAGGAGCAGTCAATTATTTCTGTCTCTGGTTCCGCATGGGCTGCAACAAATGCATTGTTTGGTGAAGATACTGGCAATGTAGAGATTAGAAACCTTGGTTTTGTAGGTGACAGCCATGCTTCTACAGCCGCAGTCGTTTACCTAGAAAACACTGGTGCAGCTAAACTTGTCGGGCCTAAGATTACAAACTGCTCATTTACTTCTTTGAATGGCTATGGGGTTGTTCAAGTTCAAGGTCCAATTACAGGAAGTGATTGGACTACAACAACTGAACCATCATCTTCTTGGAATACTTTTGAAAATACAATCATATCAAACTTACTATTCACAGATTGCACAGTTCCAAACACAACATTTGCTTATGCTTCATTGAGTTTGTCAGCTTTGCGCCGATTTAATGTTGATGGTGTTGTTATTGATAACTGTCAAGAACGTGGAATTAGTGCTGGTTACTTTACAGATGGTGTTATTTCTAACTGTAATGTCCAAACAACAACAAACGGCAATGCATCATCCAACCCACACAGTATATACATCCGCACAACAAAACGGTTCTCTATCTCAAACTGTGCAGTAAACTTAAACACAACACTTGGCTCTGCGTGTGTAAGACTAAGCCGTGGTGCTTATTATGGGGCAATCTCTAACATACAGGCTTCGACAGCATCTACTGGATTAGCCAAAGGGTTTATGTCTCACGGCGGCAATGACATTGTTTTGTCAGGGTGTCACTTTGCTACTTCTGGTGTTGCTTGCCAGATTGCTGGTCATGGTTCTGTAAGTGGAACTGATGGTACTTCTGATGCTAGTTTTGCAGATGCAAACAATATTATTGTAAGCTCTTCCTACTTTGAAACAACTGGCGATGTTCAGGCATTCTATGCAAACGCGGTTGCGGTAGGAACTGGTGAACCGAGACAGCCTGAAATGAAAAATGTTCGCATTGAAGGTTGCCAGTTTGTAAATGACACAACTGATACAGACCAAATTGCATTGCTGGATATTGGCGATCAGGCTGTATTTAGTGACTGCAAGTTCTTTGGCAGTGATCCACAGGCGGCTGTATTATTAGATCGAGATAGTCGTATTGATAGTGCTGACTTTGCTTGGCACTTTGAAAACTGTGAATTTACATCAGGCACAGAAACAACAACATCAGATGGGGGTGCTACTCATGGAGGTGCCTTTACGACAGTAGGCATTCTTTATGATAACAATGTTACCAGCAATGAGCTTTATGTTTCTGATTGCAGATTTAAGAATTGGTTTACTGGCCTTGGGATAAACAATGGTCAGCTTGTAAACATTGAGGGATCAACATTTACAGATGTATATTCTGGAATAAGAACTGAAGGCACATCGAGTTCTAAAGTTTATATCTCTCGTAATAGCTTCTATGTTAATCCAGCAAATGGAGCATGTATTCACTTTGGCGTAGCAAACACAACAGCCACAGATTATAGCTATGTAACTCACAATGTTATGAGAGCTGTTAATGGCCGTGGCTTATTGTTTGATAGTGTGACTTACAAACTTTTGTATGTATCTCACAATAACTATGATGGTTCTTCTAGGTTTATCCAAGATTGCCCAGATGTTGCCACAATCAAAGTGACGCATAACTTAGTTACTGAAGGTGCTGCAACAACACTTCCAGCAAATCCGATTGACCAATTTAACTATGGAATAACTTAATACCCTTTGAGGGTGGACAGTCCTATAAGCCAAGGAGGTAAACATGGCCCTGACTAAAACAACAACTAACGATAAGATCGAAGTAATTAATCAAGGTGATTGGTCATCGGTGCAGGTTCGCACTGCGACGATCATTAGTGAGGATGGCACAGAAATCAGCCGTACATTCCACCGTCATGTGGTCATGCCTGATGCTGATCTCTCAGCAGAGGATGCTGATGTTGCTGCTATCTGTACTCCAGTATTCAGTGACGCGGTTAAGGCTGCTTATGCGGCTGCTCAAGAGGAATAAATAAATGGACAAGCGCACAGTATCATCGGCTCACACGCGCATCGATGGTTTGGAGAAAGAAATCGTGGCTATCAAAACCGAGATGGATATTCAATTCAAGGATTTGTTTAATCGCGTGAAGCGCCTAGAGGCTATTGTTATTGGTGCGTCTGCGTTCATCATAGCATTGCTTCTGCGCGTAAACATGATGAGCTAAACCATGCTTGCTGAATTAGCCGCAGCAAATGCAGCTTACAGCACTATCAAGAAGTTTGTTGCTAATGGCAAAGAGGTGTCGGATTTTCTGGCACCTCTTAAAAACCTTGTAAGCTCAGAAGAAGAGCTAAGAGCCAGAGGCAATCGCAAGAAGAACGGTTTGTTTTCCAAGGTCATGGGCAAGTCTGCTGATGACTTTGATGAGTTCTTAGCTTTGCAGAAGATCCAAGAGCAACGCAAAGAGCTGGAAAGTATTTGTCGTTTATATGGCAAGCCTGGAACGTGGGATAGTTTCTTACAGTTTGAAGCTAAGATGCGCGTTCAAAGAAAGAAAGAAGCTGAAGAGCGACAAAAGCAAATAGCCAATACAATTAAATATATTTCCTGGGGTTTAATTGCTACCCTAAGTTTTGGGGGCCTTGTAGCTCTATACTTCTTTACTGAATTTTTGAAAGGTATGAGGTGACTATGGAAAAGATACTTGCTTGGAAGATCATGCCGCGTCTGATGATGCTGGTAATGACTGTAATGTATATTCGCTGCATCGAGTGGGCGTT
>Ga0208792_1000445_pt1 | contig 15736 bp, 24 predicted proteins | sample 14_taG_FD_184087 | JGI IMG/M metagenome (GOLD analysis project Ga0208792, IMG submission 184087) | Marine viral communities from the Subarctic Pacific Ocean - 14_ETSP_OMZ_AT15311 metaG (SPAdes) (version 2) | ecosystem: Environmental > Aquatic > Marine > Oceanic | place: Pacific Ocean | collected...
CATAAGATGTTATTCCAACACTGGGAACTTTATTGAGTTTGTTTTTGAATAAGTTCAAAATAGTCCTCTTCATGTTATTTTATTATTCGGTGTAATCTTTATACTACAAAGAATCGTAGTACTCCCCCTGTTTGTCTTGACGCTCAACAGTCTTAATGTGGAGAAGGGACACAAGGGATTTTGCGTCAACGCGGGCAACCTTTTCACCTCCCACAAGCTTTTCGTGGAGATCACTTTCCCACTTGACGGAACCATCATTCTTGTAGTAGCGTCCTTGGTAGTCGGGAAAGTTAATCCAACCCATCTCGTTGAGGTTGAATTTGTGTTGATCAAGCCAATCTGCGGTGTACCCCGGGCAAATATTGATCCGTGGAACATACATAATGTCACCATCAAATGACTTAATATTCATAATGAGCGCCTCTTGTGGCATTTCGTCCGCGTCAATGACAAAGATGTAGTCACCGGAGCACTTTGTGGCATGATAGTTTCGGTGTTCGGAGAACTTTCCATCAAACTCTCGGTCGTTCACAACCACTTTGTCACCATAGGATTCCAAGACCTCGCGCACCTCTGATGTCACCTTACCGCTATCAACGAGAATGTTGACTTCATCCTCGGCGTCCTTCACTTTGAGGAGAAAGTTTACAAGGGACTCCAATTCACGATGTTCGTTGCATACACAAATGGCATATGAAATCTTAACCATTTTATAATTTAAAGTAATCATTCTTTTAAATAGTACAATGAAGTATATTTCATATTCTGTATGGGGTGATAATAAAGTCTATACATACGGAATCATTGAAAATGTATTGGACGCCAAAAAGTATTATGATGGTTGGGTGGTGAGAGTTCATTATAACGACACAGTACCCACAAATATCATAGATTGGCTTAAGAACCAAGACAATGTTGAAGTCATACACCACCCAGGTACAAAAACAAAGGCCTCAAACACACTGTGGCGCTTTGAAGACCTGTTTATCAAAGATTCCGTAACTGTTGTACGCGACGCCGACTCAAGAATTACACAACGAGAAGTTGATTGTGTAAATGAATGGTTGGCTTCTGACAAAGATTTTCATATCGCCAGAGACCATGAACACCATACATGCCCAATTATTGCTGGTCTATTTGGGTGCAGAAATAATTGTCTGGAATACATCGGCGTTTCAAGGGGTACTAGGAATGTAAATCAGTGTCCTCTTCAATTTGTACCAGGTTTGGAATTGATGAATAATTTTTTGAAAAATCTTCCAGAACACAGAGATGTTTATATCGTGGATCAAATGTTTTTATTCGCGTATGTCTATCCATATATAGCAAACAAGAGTATGATTCATTGTAGTCATAATGCTTATGAACCATTCGCAATTAAACTTGATCCAATTGAAACTGGATTTATGGTTGAAGTTGTTACGGATTGTTCAAGAGCTGCTGAAATCATGGGAGATACAGAAAAGAAATTTGATCGTGTTGGAGCCTATTAAAAATAAAATGATATGCATAGGTAAGCATGGATAGTCACGCGGAGATTAAAGATAAGTGTGATGGTCTTGAAAATCGGTTAGACGAGATTGCTGCCGATATTCGGGACCTTCCATTTCACTACAAATTAGTTGACAAATACACAACTATAGACGAGGAATTACACGAAATATATGAATGGTACGATACCATGAAAAATATGTTTCACCGATATACATCGGAGAAACAGGCTATTGAAAAAAGGATCATGGAACTAAACATGGAATCAAGATCACTCAATAATGAAGTACAGAATCTTAAATTACAAGCATTTTCTCATGTCCGACACGGAGGTTCGTATTCACAATTACCGAGTAACCAGCATCCTTGAGGTTTTTACAAAAAGAAACATCCTCCGAACACATATCCCTTAGCACCTTCCCATCTTCAGTTTCCAACTCAATGAGTGGATAACTAAAGTATGGATACTTGAGATTTTCTATGACACCCTTGCGACACGCAAAGAAACCCATACCATTGTAGGCAACTTTCATGTACTTTTCAGAGGTATCCAAGTCTTTTACCTTGAGGAATTCAAATGTTCCATGTTTCTTAAAGTATTCCATGTCCCAATCCTTAACGGCTGCGTAGTGTTCAAGGTCGGTCATGCGATAGAGACCCGACACTACTGGGTGCTTATCAGTATCTTCAATGAGCTCTATGACTTGTTCAGGCACAAAGAACATATCAGAATCAATGGTCAGCCATACATCGTACTCCAGTTCTCCATTGAATGGTACCTGTGTAGCTCCCCTTAAGACATCTAACCCAAGTGTCTTCATGCGAGAAAATGGAACAAAACTTGAGTACTCGTTGAGCATGATAACTTTGTAACCCTTCTGTGTTAATATCATGAGGGTCTGCGACCAGTTTTTAAGGAATGAACCTGAGTACACCTGACCAGGGAGGGCGACAACAACAGTCTTCATTTTATGGATTTAGACATTCAATACTTTAAGCACTTCGTTCACAGCAGGGTGTCTCACAACATCGCGTCCATCCATCTCAACATGTTGGATATAGGTGAGATCCATTCCATAAAGTTTGTGGGTGAGAAATGCAAGTCCATTCTCTTCACCCAAATCTGATTGTTCAAGGTCACCCGTAATAATCAGTTTTGTATTTTCCCCGATGCGAGTGAGAAGCATTTTCATTTGATTTGGTGTGCTATTTTGCATTTCGTCGGCGATAATCACAGTGTTATTGAATGTTCTTCCACGCATGTATCCAAGGGGTTCAATAGTGATGCAACGATCCATTTGATTGTGGGAAAGGTACTTTTCAAATATGTCAAACATGGGTTTTGTCCAAGGTTCCATCTTTTTATCCATATCACCTGGAAGGTACCCCATATCCTCGTCCGCGGCAACGATTGGACGGGTGAGAATCACTTTACCCCTGAATGCTTCATATATGTGTTCAATGCCAATGTGACACGCGAGCATGGTTTTACCTGTACCTGCGGGACCTGTACCCACAACTATAGGTTTTGGTGATCTAAGTGCCAACATATACTTGCATTGTCCAGCAGTCTTGGGAAAGTTCATCTTATATATTAGTTAAAGTTTTTTTCCTTAAATATTTTAAGATGTCTTCTTATCACTTAATTCAAATGAAACCCACAAAAACTTATTTGAGTCTCGTTGATCCAAATAAGAAGACGCGATTTGTCTGTTTTCAGGACAGGGAGACCGCGGATACATTTGTTGATTATGTAACAAACTTTAGATCAAAGCATGGATTCTGGCCCAATATGGATATGTCCAACAGATATGCACGGGTTCGGAGTAAAACGGGTATCAAAAAGAGAACCCCAGAAGAATTGAAGGAATATTTGTCACTTGAACCATTTGACTATGAAAATATTGAAGATATGGCTTTGCGAACGAATGTGTCCTTCATTTGCGTCACCAATTTTGCTTATGTACCAGACGGTATTGAACAACAAATTGTCAGTTTCTCTGGTCAGGAGTGGGATGGTGAAGCAGATGATGTTGCATACAGGGATCTTTTAGAGTTTAATTTGAAGATTAATTAGGTTAGTAATCCGCAATGTCTTGTATCATGTAACCCTCCGTTGTGGAGGGTCCCATTGAAGGTCCAACCGAAGGTCCAGCTGAAGGTCCAGCCGAAGGTCCTATTGTTGGCTCATCTCTTGGTTGGGTAAAGTAGTAGGTTGCTCCACCTATGACAGTAATTAAGAGTATTAGTATAAGAATGAATGCAATCATTATACTTTGTACTGAGAAAAAATGTTATACTTAAAAGTAAAGTGAGATGTAATTGAAATAGAAAATGTGTGGCATTGTAGCTCTCTTTGGTGAGAAGCGGGGTGTACCCAGTGAACTTCTCACCCACCGTGGTCCCGATGATTACCGCACAGAGACCGTGGGTAAGTGCCAGATGGATTACTATCGTCTCGCAATCAACGATCTAACCGACGCGGGTATGCAACCGTTTGTTCGTCAAAAGCGTATGTTTATGTGCAACGGTGAAATATACAATCACCGCTCTTTCCGTAGCGGTGAAGAGAAAAGTCGGAGTGACTGTGAAGTTGTGATGAATCTCATTCACACTCTCGGAATTGAGAATACCGTTAAATCTATAAATGGTGATTTTGCGTTGGTATATACCGATGGTAATCGGATCTTAGCTGCACGGGATCCAGTTGGTGTGAGACCTCTATTCTATACCAGGTATGCCAAAGATTCAATTGCCTTTGCAAGTGAAGCGAAGGCGCTCTTATTTTTGGGAACGCACATTGACATTTTCCCACCGGGTCATTTCTATGATTCTTATGTGGACAAGTTTATTTGTTATCACACGGGGTACTGGAATATTCACAAGTTTTCTGCGACAAAGAATCTGGAAAAGATCCGACACACCCTTGAAGATGCCGTACACACGCGTTTGGACAATACAGATCGTGAAATAGGATTCCTTCTCTCGGGTGGTTTAGACAGTAGTCTCATCGCAGCCATCGCTGCTCGTAAACTTGGTAGAATTCGGACATTTTCCATTGGTCTTGAGGGTAGTCCAGATTTGGAGGCAGCTCGTAAAGTTGCGGACTATTTGGCTACGGATCATACGGAGGTAACTTTCACGGCTGAGGAGGGACTTCGCGCACTCCGAGAAGTTGTGTGGTCTTTGGAATCCTATGACACTACGACTGTTAGAGCCTCAACACCAATGTGGCTTTTGTGTAAATACATCAAAGAAAATACAGATTGTCGTTATATTTTCTCCGGTGAGGGAAGTGATGAAATCTTGGGTGGCTATCTCTACTTCCACAACGCACCAAGTGTTGACGAGTTTGCGTGTGAGAATATGAGGCGTCTCCATCTCATTCACCAATTTGATGGTCTCCGAGCGGACCGTTGCGCGGGAGCCCACGGCCTTGATCTCATCGTTCCATTTCTAGACAAAAATTTTATTCAATGTTGTATGGAAATGAATCAAAAATTGAAGATGACAAAACTTGAGAAAGAAGTTGTCCGAGAAGCCTTCAAAGGGTATCTCCCCGATGAAGTTCTATGGCGACAAAAGGATGGTATGAGTGACGCGGTCGGTACGGGGTGGGTTGGCGCGCTTAAGGAACATACAGAAAAAATGATGAGTGACAAGATGTTTGGTATTACACGAGATATGTGTAAACATAATACACCACTCACGAAGGAGGAAGCGTATTACCGTGAACTCTTTTGGGTGTGTTACGACGCACGGAACGATCACCTTATCTCAGAGATTTGGCGACCAAAGTGGACGACAGTGACTGATCCAAGTGCGCGTCTACTTATAGAAAAGAATCCCAAGTAATATAAATATGGCTGAGTTTGTTAAGAACTTTGATTGTAAAAACGAAGAGCATGTGATGTGGCTGAAGGAAATTGGAAAGGGTATGGCCAAAGTGTCTACCGGTGAGAAGTTTGACATTGCAAAGGTTGCAAACAACAATCCACTTCCAGGTAAACCCAAAATGAAAAATCCAATGGATATGGCGGAAATTCATTTCATGTTGTCCATGAAATATACGACCGCTGTATTAGATGGCCAGGCTTTCGTGCCTACGAACAAAACTGAGGTATTCTTTGAGGGTGAAGTCTCTCGGGTCTGAGTTTTCATCCATGCGAACAAGAAGGATTGATCCACATACATCTTCTTCATTAAATGGGGGTGGAAGTCTGTTATTATTTGGTATTTTGTTGTATTCTGGCTTCATAATGACTACATCAAGATCTGGCCATTGTCCAATGAAAGTTGGCCTTCCTGAGAGTAAAATGAATATTTCATTTTTTCTTGGATCAATGTCTAACTCTATCTGTCTTATGTCTCCATATTGCTCTCTTATCAGCACAGCCAGAGTCATCTTGAATTCTCCAGACAAAAAAATATTTGCAGAATGTAAATGAACAACACCCAGAAAGGTGCTTGGATTGCTACGGTTGTTGGGATCGCCTTGCTCGTATACTTTGTTATTGTTCAGGCATCCGAAAAGTATCGCCCAGAACAATCGGATTACCGATATGGATTTGTGGACACCAACCCTGTGCGCCGTACTGGTCAATTTTTTGACACCTGTTCACCAGAAAATATGGCCGATTGTTCGCGTAATAATCCATACGACGGTCTCCCACTCCCCTAAGTCAGTTAAAAACATGTAATTATTATAGATTAAGAATGGAGAACTCTACACGACAATTCGTTCTCACTCGTCTCTCAACCCTCCTCGAGATTCCTGAAACAGATACCATATGTATCAATCTCGAGAAGAGTATTTTAAACTATTCAAGTGACAGAGCTATTGATCTCCGTGAAGAACCCGCGTGGGACAATCATAAGTATACAAATATATACAAACACAAGTTTCTTCAACTTCAATATAATCTGAAAAACTCACCAGTTTTAAAGAATTGGATTCTAAACAGAAAAGTTAAATCGCTGGATGTTATTGAAATGCGTCCAGAAGACCTTTGGCCCGATGGACCCTACGCAAAAAAGATTGAAGAGAAAATCCATAAAGATCTACGAAAGGATTATTTGACAAAAGAGATGAACAATACAGAAGGTTTTTTCACTTGCGGACGCTGTAAATCAAAAAAGACCAGTTACTACCAACTTCAAACGAGATCCGCTGATGAACCAATGACAACATTCGTTACCTGCCACCAATGTGACCGTAACTGGAAGTGTTAATGTAGTATTTAGAATCTGTCCAATCTGTTGGCATATCACCCACTGACAAGACAAAGTTGTAGCCTAGCCTTCTTTTCATAAGAGTTTTCGTCTGTGCACTGGTAAATCCCAAATAATCATACACGATCCCATGTCTCGCAAGTTGTCGTCGCGTCATATCTACTGCAAATCCGAATCCAGGTCTCGCTGTGATGATCACTATTTTGTACCCCAATGCCTTCATTTTGTGTAAAAGTTGAATTATGGGTGTGTTTGGTTCCCCGTTTGTCCATATGAGGGTGTCGTCTATGTCAAACATAGCTGCATCGTTTGGTCCCGCTGGTCCGAACATTAATATTATTAAAGATTTAAATACTCGTTTAGAGAGACATGATCGTTGATGTTCAATGCGAAGACGACACCATTCAAATCGCAAATCTCATACGAGATGAAAATACTCACGATGTTGAAGTAAGGTTCTTAAAAAGAATTAAAAGTAATTTGTATGATTTTGACAACGAAATTTCAGTTGTACCCAAAGAATCTGTGTGTGGTTGGTATGACTGTGAAAATCTTGAAGACACTGAACTGTATGTAAAAGTTTCCGGTGGTTATGATCTTGTAGATGACAGTGAAGATGAAGACTTTACATGTTCGGAATCCGACGAACCAGATTCCGAATCCGAATCCCTCGTTGACGAAGATGAGGCTTAAATAATACAACCGTCTAAAATGTATGGAATGTCCGGTGTGCTACACACCGAAGGCAAAATACAACCTCGTTTGTGGTCATTCCTTTTGTTATCAATGTATTACCCATTGGTACCAAGAGTGTGGTAGTCACACATGTCCGATGTGTCGCAAAGATATATCATTTGTACTTCACGAAGATACACGAGAAGTTCATATAGAATGCGCACCAAATGCGAGTTTGGATGATTACACAAGATTTAATGATCTCCTTGATAAGTATGCGGGTTTTGAAATAAAGGATATAGAGTACCTAAGACGGCAACACTGGGTCCATTGGGTAATGGAACATAGAGCCAAACACCAAATATACACAAAGTATATATTCCATGGATTACAAGGAACCCAAGAAGCGTGTCACCAAAAACGACAAGAAAAACCGAAAAGAAGTGTACTCGCAAAAGCATATAAGGAATAAATTAAAGGTATTAGAAAGGGTTCTCGATGAAAATCTTCTTCATAAGCACACACAGCAATCGGGGAACGGGGTATGCGAGGGTGGCAAATAAGATTACGAACTATTTGGCAAATTTACCAGATGTTGAAGTAGTATATTACGCATTTCAAAATTATAAAGGTCAGGAAGTTAAGGATCGGTATATTGATCCACGTATTAAATTTTATGACGCACTTGAAATTGATCCAGAAACCCCCAACGGTTTTGGTTACAGAGGTATTGTTCCAGCAATTACCAAAGAGAAACCCGATATCCTTTTCATTTACCTTAACATGACAGTTACAGAATTTATTATGGGACACTTGATTCCGGCATCTGTTATGCCACCTGTTAAATACTTGTATTTGGATATAGTTTACCCATGGCAAGATATTGACGCATACGAATTATTCAAGAAATGTAGTTTTGATCAGATATTTGTATTTTTGGAATGTTGGAAAAAACATCTCATAGAAGATATCGGATTTGATAAAAATGTCGTTTCAGTGATGAAGCATGGTGTTGATTTTGATAGGTTTGTAGACTTACCCCAAAGTCATGCTAAAGAACTTATGATGTTTAAACCAGATGATTATGTCATTGTTAATATGAATAGAAATTCTGAAAGGAAATGTTGGGGTATTACGATTTGCGCCTTTTTAGAATTTCTCAAAAGACAAAATATGGATCCTTCCATTAAATTATTTTGTGGCTGTTCAGTTGAATCAGAAATTGGTGTACATATATTAAGTCTTGCGAAAAATGAATGCACTCGTAAAGGTTTGGACACAAAAAAAGTTATGGATAATCATTTCTTCATTAACCCAAGACCCATGCATTTGACGGATGAACAAGTAAATGTAATATATAACGCATCAGATGTTGGTCTTAATACAGCCAGGGGTGAAGGATTTGGTCTCACTACAATAGAACACATTTATTTCAATAGACCACAAATTGTTCCAGGAATTCCAGCTCTCAAAGAAACTATTGGAGAATATGCACATATTATTGAACCCAAACTATCAATGAACATTGGAACATCGGAACCACACGGCGGAGTTGTTGAATATATAGATTATATGGATGTTGCCGACAAGCTTGAATACTGTTACAAAAATAGAAGTGACATTCCAAATGTGAGAGAAAGTATAAAAGAGGATTACAACTGGGAAAATGTATATAAGGTTTTGGATCGTTTTTTCAAAAATGGCACCTTACAAGCCCCCGAACAGTCACTATTCTGAAATGGATGTGAGTGAGTATGACGAAGATCACATCTTCTCATTTATCGGTAAGACGGGAAAGCGCTTCTATTGGTTGACTCGTTTACTTGGTCTTGACTATCTTTGGTATGATAAACAAAGAAAGGTCATAGAAATTTGGGGACCCTATCACACCCACCAAAATAAACAATCGGAACATGTCATCAGATGTGAATTGGATTATTTTCAGCCTAAGTTAGAGGAAAACCTCAAAGAAGATAACAGAGATGAGCATGTACAAGAGACCGCCATTGCGTGTTAGAGACCCGGTGTTGAAAACACAACACAACACTGGGGCTCCACAGGGTAGTTTTATTCATAAACTACTTAACCCACTACCGACGGTACATTTCAAACAAATCAAACAACCAGTTTATCAAAAGGATGCTTACTTGGCACTCTTGAAAAAAAATCACGAGGAGAGGGGTATTGAATGGGTTGAACCAGAGATACCGGATTATGAACCTCCTCAAGTAGTTGAAAAAATAAGAGAGCCAGAACTTACACTCATTGATAAAGTCTATTTGAATCCCAAGATTTTAAAAAGTGGCGTTGTCAGAGTAAAACTAAATACTTCATTTGCTTCATTATATGAAAAGTATTACTCTAAGAACAAGATACCACCAATCAAAACTGTAATTCAGGCTTACAAGTCTCAAGGATTTAGTCAAGATTTCTTGGACCGTATAAAAAGACGACATGATTTGAGGCTCGCACACGCCAAGAAGGTTTCAAAGGCGATTGACGCAATTTTCAATAAAGAACCCGCTAAAAAGACTAAAAAGAAAAAGGAGGAAGAACCTAAACCAGAACCAGAAGAGGAAAATAACGACGAAGAGGAAGAAGACGATGATCCGGGTGAAGATGGTGAAATGGATGTTGAACTAGACGAAGATTTAGATGAACAACCACAGGATGACCAAGACGAGGCGTATATTTCCGATTAGGTTCGTTTAATGGGTGGCAGTCTTACACCAAGGGATCGGAGAGAGTGTCTCTTTTCCCTTGAAAGATCTGTTTCTGGATCTTTTTGATATTCTAACCATATGAATAGGTCGGGTGTTCCATCAACTTCCGAAAGTATATCAAGGTGTCTGTGAGTTCTATGGAAGTTGTTGAGTTTCATAAACATTGTGATCCATTGATCATCAGATGGACACACCCATTCATCTTTGTGTGTTGGGTCTTCTAAGTAGTCTATAGCCCTTTGTAAGAATATTTCATAATATTCGTTATAATCATAGTCCCTCACTTCTATCATCGGTGGATCAATATGTAGTTCTAACTCAATGAGTTCCACTGGAAATGCCCATTGTATCATTTCAATCGCATCTGTGCCTGACATGATATATCTTATCATATCCGCTGTAAGAAGTCCGCGTTCCCTTTTCTTTTTATTCTTGTTATGCTTCTTGTGATTTGCGTTGATATAATCTTCTCTCATAAGTTGAAACGAATTTTCAATGATTATCTCTTGAAGTTCAATTGGTAACGTGTCCCACAATGACCGCTGACTCATCTCCCTTAAAATGACCTGACATTTTATTTAAAGACTTAACACACTTAAATATTAAATGTTTCAACTCTTTGTGGTATTTCATGAAAAAATTTTTGATGAATGCTACGATGAAATTCCACGGGATGTCCTTGACAAATATTTTACATTTGTCGCGGTAAATAAAAATATTCCAAAAGAATACACTCAAGGTAAATACAATGTTATAAACGAGTGGGACTTACCAGTATATAATGAGCAATTTCAGAATAAGGGGTACAAAGAAAACTCAGTAATTTATCATATCATCGCCAACGATATACATAAAGACTATAAATATGTTGGATTTTTTCAATATGATATGATTTTTACAATGGATGCCATCAACACAATTTTACAGGGAATAAATGAAGAACCTACATGTTTCTATTTAGAATCTTCTAATTACGGGTTTTGTGCAAAGGAGACGTGGAATGAACCATATGTGATGGAATATATCACAAGCCATTACGAATGCTTTTACAATAAAAAATTTAGCCGTAGCTATAAAAACATTTATCCACTATACAATAGTTATGTTATACCAACTGAAACATACGAAAAAATTATGAAATGGGTTTCAATATTTTATTCCAGGGTAGGTGTAATTGTACATAATAAGCACTTTGGACATCTTGCCGGTCTCTATGAGAGAATAATGGCATTTGCTATAGGTGAAGAAAACCTAAACATGGTAAAGATTGAAGTAAAACATGAACAGGAATATAAGGAGTATGTCACCACGGGTAAAGAAAGCCTAAGTGACTTTAAAGATACCTAAATTTCAATCTAGAATGTTCATTACAAACGTCGTCGTTGGTGACCATATCCTTGATCGTGGTTTCTTTTGGAATCTAAAAGAAGCCTCTGAATACGCACAAGAGACAGTAAGACACAAAGTCTGGGAACTCGGAAACGGACAATTTTACTACGGGAACGTTGAAGCTCGTGTATACGAACCAAAACAACTTGAAGCATCGGATTACCAAGATGAACATATTCTTTCTTTCGCTGGACCCGTCAGAAATAGCACAAATGTCATGTGATCAACATGTCGTAAAGATACAACTTGAGATTGTTCAGATGCTCTACATGGCCTGGCATTTCGCGCAACAAGAAGACTATATTGCGAAGCATGCACCATTCACAAAAGATGGGTCAAGGAGGGGTTACAGACCCGCACACCCCAAACATCCCATGACTATGTGGGTTGGTTCAAGCTTGAAAAACTATATGTACGCATGTGAGATTGGTATCGCCCTTACATTGGAATACACGCGTAGATATGGCAAGACACACACTTGTGCCGAACATCTCATGTGGTTATGGGATCATCATCCGCCACATTTTGAAGAGAGACGAAGTGATACAGCGTACTATTCCGAGGAGGGTATTCCTGAATGTATGCCTGAACAATATAGGCAACCAAGTATTGTAGATTCATATCAGCTCTACTACATGGTTGAGAAGATGTCCTTTGCGCGGTACAAATAGACATGTTCAGGTCTCTCCTCCGGGTCATCATAGCCCAGGGACTTTAGGTACTTTGGAACTTCATTGTTCTCAAAATCAAAAATTTCAATGAGTAGCGTAGGCATGTACTTTTTAATTGTATTTTCAGCTCCCTTTAAAACTTCCAACTCGTGTCCCTCCACATCAATTTTTATCAACGAGACTCTACCTTTGTATATATCATCCAATCTATGACACGATACAGTGGTTTTTGTTGATTCATCCATTCCATCTGTTTTCTGTGTAGACGATCCACCATAGTTTCGGAGCCCGGTCGCTTCAACGACATTTGGAAAGTACATATCTATGGTTTTATTTTCATCGGAGAGAGCGATTGGAACTACATACATGTTATGTTTGAGTTTGTTGTTTTCTACATTTAGTGTAACAACCTTGTGAAAAAGTGGTTCAAATGCGTATACCGGACCATAGTCAGAAAACATTAGAGAATTGTAGCCTATGTTTGCACCAATGTCCAGTATTTCTGTACCCTCTTTGTAGCACCTTTTCACATCTTTACGCATCCATTCATCCCATTCGTATCCAGCGGCTATTGTGGGTCCAATATATTCATCATCTGCCACATAAAATACATTGTATCGGCCATTATTTACACATTTAACCTGTAAAGTTGTACCCATCTTGAGTAAAAAGTCAGTTAAAACTTTAAACTGATTATAATAAAACGATGTTTAGCATCGGTAAGACTGCTCCCGTTTCCGCTCCACCAGTTCAGGTTCCAAAGCGGGAACGAACTTATCAACCTAGAACCTACACGGAATTCATCCGAGGTCTTAAGAATGGAGAACTCCCAGAAGTTCTCATTAAACCAAATCAAAGTTTAGCTGCATTTGAAGACAATCAGGGAAACTACGGTGAAGCCCAGATTATCCAAAATCAAGACTTGTGGCAAACTATCGCGGAGAGTGATTCCAATGTTCGTGTTGATATATCGGAAAGTGCTTCTATCTCTGATGTGATCTCTATGATTTTTCTGTTATCTTTCATCTTTTTCATTTTCAGGACTCTCATGGGTGGTGCGGGTGGTGCAGGACCAATGAATAACCCATTCCTGAAGAATCAAGATTTTGAGGCTGAACAGGAGATTAAAACCCGCTTCAGTGATGTTGAGGGGATTGACGCTGCCAAAGATGAACTTGAAGAGATTGTGGATTTTCTCAAACAACCCGAGAGATATTTTGGAAGTGGTGCCAAGATCCCCCGAGGCGCCCTTCTCGCGGGTAAGCCAGGTACGGGAAAGACCCTCCTCGCCCGAGCCATCGCGGGTGAATCAAATGTCCCATTCATCCAGTGCTCTGCCGCAAACTTTGTGGAGATGTTTGTTGGTGTGGGTGCCAAAAGGGTTCGCGATCTCTTTGAAATCGCCCGCGAAAATCAACCATGTATTGTCTTCATTGATGAGATTGATGCGGTGGGCAAGCAACGCAGTGCTGGTGGTATGCCAGCAAATGATGAGAGAGAACAAACAATTAATCAACTACTCACCGAGATGGATGGCTTTGACAATGAGACTGGCATTGTGGTTATTGCGGCCACTAATCGCGTGGATATCCTTGATGACGCCCTCCTTCGCCCGGGTCGTTTTGATCGCAAGATCCAAGTGGGTCTTCCAAGTGTGCGAGGTCGCAAGAAGATTTTGGGAGTCCATGCCCGAGACAAGAAGTTATCTGAAGATGTCAGTCTCGCGAGTATTGCCAAGCAAACAACTGGATTCTCTGGTGCGGAGTTAGCAAACCTTCTCAATGAATGTGCGATCCGAGCCGTTCGTGACGGTGATGGTATCATTACCAATGAAATTGTTGAGAATGTCTATCAGCGCATTGTTGTTGGTGCCAAGGGTGATACAAAGTTCTCTCCTCGTAAGAAGGAATTGGTTGCTTACCATGAAGCTGGACATGCTATTGTGGGTGCGATTCTACCAGATTATGACACTGTCCGTAAAGTCTCTATTATCCCTCGCGGGGATGCCGGTGGAGTAACCTTCTTTCAACCCTCAGACGACAATGCCGAATCCGCGATGTACACAAAGGAATACCTGACTTCCCAAATTATTGTGGCTCTCGGGGGTAGAGCCGCGGAAGAAATCATCTATGGGAAGGATCGTATTACCACTGGCGCCTCCGGTGACTTTGCACAGGTCTATATGATTGCCCGGGAGATGCTTACCACATATGGTTTTAGTGCTTACAGGTTTGACTACCGAAATATGTCGGGGGATGCCAGTCGTCTCGTTGATATGGAGATTGATCAACTCGTTGATCTTTGTTACAAGGAGGCTCTCGGTATTTTGAGTACAAATCACCGACAATTGGAACTCCTCAAAGATAAACTCATTGAGGAAGAAATTGTTGATGGTGATTGGGTGTATGAACTTGTGACAGGAAAGTGTAAGATCGGACGCTCTGTGGAATTGGATAGTCTTGATTTTGATTAAAGATAAGACTTGAATATTTACAAATGAAGTTTGGTAAGATTTATGGTCGCTTCTTTTTGAAGCAACACCTTGACCAACCAGATGATGATACTCCAGACTTGTGTACAATTTCTGAACTCATTGAGACATATCCCATGTGGTCAGAGTGGATTCATCATGTCCCAGAAAAGAAAGTTCAACTCTACACCATGTTTGAAACTTCGGATGTTCACCCAGATATTATTGAAGAAATGAAACTTTTTGATAAAGTCATTGTTCCATTTGATTACCTCAAAGATATCTTGGTTAAGCATGGTGTCAATTGTGAGGCGGTTAATTGGTATACATCTCCATTAGTTTCAAAGAAGCCACCGGTTGTTGAGAAGAAGCGGAATCCGGAAAAGATTGTATTCCTATATGTGGGTACAAATGACATTCGTAAAAATACCATAAACTTGGTGAATACTTTTACGAAGGTTCTTGAAGGAACTAAACATCTTCTTATTATGAAGACCAATAATAGGGAGAATCTTTTAGATTCGCCGAACATAAAATATGTGACTGACAAGATTAGTTTGGGTGAGTTGGCGGGTTTGTACAATATCTGCGATTATATGGTGTCATTCACGAGAGGTGAAGGTGTGGGTCTACCAATGTTGGAAGCACAGTACTTCAATAAACCCGTGATTGCCCACGATCAAGGGGTATTCCCACACATCAAGGATCCTTCATGGATTACCCTTCCATCCCGAGAAGTTCCAATTGACTACACCCATGTTCCCCAATTCCTGAAAAAGGTCTTCTATGGCACTTGGTGGGAAGTTGACTACGAGAAAGCTCAAGAAGTCATCATGTCCTTGATCAAGTCGTGAACCGTGTTCTTTTGAACCCAACCAATATTCCTAATCTTTGATGCGTCGCCGATAACTGTATCTACTTCGCATGGACGATAAAACTTTGGGGACACCTTAATGATTACTTTGTCATCAACTATACCGACTTCATTTTCAGCTTCACCCTCCCATCTAATCTCTTTACCGACTTCTTTGAGACACAACTCAATGAACCGCCTCACTGAATGGGTCTCACCCGTTGCTACTACA
>Ga0208792_1000458_pt1 | contig 15572 bp, 16 predicted proteins | sample 14_taG_FD_184087 | JGI IMG/M metagenome (GOLD analysis project Ga0208792, IMG submission 184087) | Marine viral communities from the Subarctic Pacific Ocean - 14_ETSP_OMZ_AT15311 metaG (SPAdes) (version 2) | ecosystem: Environmental > Aquatic > Marine > Oceanic | place: Pacific Ocean | collected...
TTCACGCTCAATATACTCTATTTCATAACCTACACACAAACTATAAAAAAGCTAATTATCAAAACAGACTAAAACCCTATAAAAACTATTAACATGGAATTCAGGAAAAAAATATCTTATACAATGAGCAACGGAAAAACCGTTACTACAATTAAAACCTTTAGAAATTTACAGCATTTTGATAACTATTATAATAAGCTAATAAAGTCAGGTTGCAACGTTTCAAGCATGGAACGGGCAGTCGATATAATAGGTGATATTAATAAAGTAGCAATACAGGACAAAGATTTTTACAATAGATTAATTGGTAAATTTTAACTCATGGCAAATAAGGAACAATTTCAATACAACAGAAAAAGCAAAAAGTTTATTAGTGAACTTAACAAAAGTATTACTAATGATAATTTAAAGTGTGGGTTTTGTAATCTTGACAATGAAATAAATAATTTTATTTGTAGTTCCTGCGGTTTTCCTTTGGATTTGAATATTACTCAAAATGAGTTTGGATTACCCGAAATAAATTAAACCTTACTACTAATTAATTAAATTTAAGCGCTCATTTAGGGCGCTTTTTTTATACCCTATATTTTGGTAAATGGTTGAAAGTCAATAAAAGAGAATTAAAAAGAGGGTGGATAGGTAGCTTCCTATGCCCTCACATCCATTTTAAGGCTATTTACAGCCGTTTTAAGAGACTTTTATATAATTCTGGTATATAGACCCCACTGAGACAATTATCGTTCGTTAGAGAGGCTTATTTGAAGGGGACTCTGACGGAAAGCCGAGTGCCGCAGCTTATTAACCTACTCTCTACACACAACACATTTTGCACCTGCCACTTGGATTAGTAATATTTATTTAGTATCTTAGCAATACCCATGAGGAAAGCTAAAAAGAAAAAGGAACTTTTTATTGGCATCTACAGAAAAGACCAATGGAAGTGTTGCTCATGGTGTCTAGATAATAACATCAAGGTTTCTTTAGTGCCGAAGAGGTATAATCAAGAAGATTATCAAATCGAAGTAAATCTATTTGGCAACATCACCAAAAGCGATGTAAGATATTCCTTTGAAGATTCCCAGATGAAATACTGGGAGCTATACTGTTTTCTCCATGACAAATACAATAAATAATTGCACGTGCCTATTTGGCATATAGATGTATAAAGTTATTTTTATTTCAAGTAATATATCACTATATAGAGTAACATGGTATACACACAGAGTAACACAGTATACACACAGAGTAACATGGTATACACATAGAGTAACTCTATACAGTGTAACTCTATATATATATAACTATATATATTAATATGCCATTTAGACAGTTGCAATTTATTAAGGTACATTTTATTGATTTTTAATTATTATAATATATGAGAAAGAAGATTGAGTTAGAAGTTCCAACAACTCTAAATGATATTACTCTTGGGCAATACCAAAAGTACATTAAGGTATCAGATGAAAATGAGGGAGCAGATGAATTTCTAAATAAGAAGCTCATTGAAATATTCTGTAACATTACATTGCGTGATGTAGAACAGATACCGATGGTAGAGGCAGAGAAGGTTATAAATATCCTTGGAGAAGCATTTAAAGAAAAACCTAGTTTGATTAGGCACTTTAATCTTCTTGATGTTGAAATGGGGTTTATCCCTAAACTTGACGATATCTCACTTGGAGAATACATAGACTTAGAAAACTTTATTTCTGATTGGCAACAAATGCACAAAGCTATGGCAGTGCTTTTCCGACCAGTTAATTTCAAATCTAAGGATAAGTATACCATTGCTCCTTACTCTCCAAATGAGGACATTCAGAATCTCATAAAAGAGATGCCAATGGATGTTGTAATGGGGGCGATGGTTTTTTTTTACGATTTAGGGAAGGAGTTGTCTCTAGCTACCCTGAATTATATGGAGATGGAGATGCGGAAGAATCCACAGACCTCTCAGCTCAAGGAAACTTTAGCTCAAAGTGGGGTTGGTATCAGTCAATTTACGCACTTGCTAAAGGAGATGTCCTCAAATTCGATGACGTTACCTCACAAGAGCTTTTCAAGTGTTTAAACTATTTAGTATTTGAAAAGGAGAAGAATCAGTTAGAGGCTCAAATGATTAAGAAAGCATATAAAAAATAATGAAAACATACTATAATCTTATTGACAACATCTACAATTATTTAATTGGCAATAATAATATCAATACTGTTACATTTGGCGATATAATGGAAGTGGATTTGTCTAAGCAAACGATATTTCCACTATCCCATGTAAACGTCAATGATGTAACGTTTGATGAATTTAAGATGACTTTCTCTATGAATATTATAGTTATGGATATTGTAGATGAAGATAAAGATGATAAGCAGGATAAGACAAAACCTCATCTTGGTTTGGATAACAAGCAAGATATCCTTAATTCAATGCTTACTGTTATTAATGGATTGCAAAGCTCACTTCGTAGAGGTGGCATGGAAACAAACGATTATGAACTTAATGAAACTGCAACTGCGAGTCTGTTCGAAGATAGGTTTGAAAACTTGCTCACTGGTTGGTCAATGGTTATCAATATAGAAGTTCCTAATAATGATATGGCACTAATTAACGCTGATGGTACATCATGTCTGTAAGTAGATTGAAATTACGCAACACAGAGGCTTATATGTTTGGTTTTTCCAAGCGTTTAATCAAGCTCCTTAAAATAGAAATAGGCAGAAATAGACAACGTAGGTATCCCCCTACAAAGTCGTTTCCAAACGGTAGAACCATAAACGAGCCTATAGATTCCACAGGAAGTTTGGCTAATAGCTTAAGGGTACAAACAACTAAATCAAGACTAAATAAATCTATAAGTGGAGGTTCTTTTTCATTAGGGGTTACAGGTAATAGCTATGGAGAGAAAGTAGATGAGGGTACTAAGCAAGTTCCTGATGTAGACGAATTAGTAGATTGGATAAAATCAAAACCTGTTAGACTTAGAGATGCTAGAGGTAAGTTCATCACTAGAAGCGATGCTGCAATAAGAACTATAGCAGGTCTTATAAGGCGTAAAATAAGAACTTATGGTAGTCAACCTACTAATTTTATAGGGGATGCTATAGAGATTGCGATGCAACAAATAAATGCTATAGCTGACCCATTAGAAAAAGATATACATCTCAACTTAGATGAAATATTCAAAAGGGCAGGTTACACTAAAAAAGGAGACGAATATATTATAGAATAATTATGGCAACATCAACAGGCGAAGTAGAGAAAATAAATGTTAGGAGTCCGTATTATCTAACAGTAGATTCAACTAATGCCCCACCTGAGTACAACCCTCCTGAAACACTAACTCAACCATTAGGTTGTGGAGGACAAATAAACATAGGGGAGGATGTAGGAACAAGAATATATGAGGTAGATGTCAGTAATAGAAGCGGTGGATTTACCATAAATTTTACTATCAATATTCCTATAAAAATTACATATCAACTTACAGAGGATTCATCTCCCACAGTTGTAGGGTACAAGGGAAATAATGAATTTGAGGGTGAGTTATTGAAAGTAGGTGTACCTGCATCGGAATTAACTGGACTTAGTAGTGGATTAGCTCAAGGTGGTATTCCAATTACAAGAAGTACAGATTCAGCATCTACACTTACAATAACAGTAGAAGCTCCTTTAGAGACAGATGATTATCAGTTGATAATGAGTTGCCCAGACGAAACACAAGTAGAAACGCCTCCAGTTGGAACTCCCACAAACAACACATTAGATACTGGCACTTACACATTGTTGATGAGATTACCATTTCAATATATTGATACTGTAAGTAGTTCGTTTATAATGGAAATATACATTAATGGTGAACTTATAGAATCGCTTACTCAATCAGTCTTAAATGTTTCGGCAGGTGCTACAAAATTGATAGTATTTAGCACTGAAACTGGATACAACTATAGAGGGGGAGGCTCAGTAATAACGATATCAAATGAAGAATTATTGGCAGACCAATATAACAGCATAGGAATTAAGTTTATTACTGGAGGTACTAATGACCAAGTAACTTTAAATAAAATTGGTTATGAGATAACAGGTTTATTCCAAAATCCAAATTCAGGACAATTAGAATGGGCAAACCCAAGAGGGTACTCGGATTATAATTTCTATGGGTATGGAAGTAAGGATAATGTCCCGAGTATACCTGTACCAAGAATTACAGCAGAATCATACTACCAACAAATATTTAGAGACCAAACGCAAAAGGTTATATATTTCAATCCTTCTGGTTACGAGGAAAACATACTACAAGTACAACAAGGGAGACATGGAGAATCTGTAATTGGAGGTGAGACTGTAGAAAATATATTTACTCAAAGTTACTCTGCGTGGTCTCACTAATAAAATATAAATAAATGGCAACAATATCAAAAGCTAAATTAGAAATATACATATACACTGGTATAGCAGGGAACAAACCAAGCGACCCTCAATACACTCTTGAGAAAAGCTTAATACCAGATGAAGAAGTTATAGTTTTCGAGGTAGCTGAATTAGTGAAAGACTATATAGATGTTTACTTCGATGGTAACTATGATACTATAAAACAAACTGCATGGGTAGACTTTGATATAACAAGAACATTTGATGATGGTTCTGTAGATGCAATTCCTTTAGAGAAGAGGTCTTTAGCCTTTCTTGGATACGGTGAATTTGAAGATGGAATAAATCCAACATTAAGTAAGGGTTTTTTGGCATCAAACACATATTTTTATATAGACTGTGGTGAAAGAGCTTATATACCAGTTTATGTATCAACAGATGGTACATACAAAGTAGAATACTTTAAGGGTAACACTTCATTGATTGCTTATAAGATAGGCGGTTCAGTTACCGATATATCGATAGACTCAATAAACATTGAAATAGACAACACTATTGATGATTACAAAATTAGTCAAGTATCTATAAGAACAGCAGATTCTACTTTATTTCAAGAACAGAAGGAAATACCACCTGAATCTGATAAGGTAACTGTAACCAGTCCTAATGGAACTACCGAAACAAGATATATAAGGTGTTTAAAGGAATGTAAACACACTCCATTTAAGGTGTCCTTCTTAAATAAATTTGGAGTGATGCAGGATTTGTGGTTCTTTAAACGTAGAGATGATTCTTTCGAGGCTGAAAGAGATGATTATAAGCGTTCCATACTTGATATAAGCTCCACAGGGGTTTCTTATAGTCAGTATGACCATTCAAGACAGGCTACTGATGTTAGAGCAACAGAGATGCTTAGAATGAACACAGGATTCGTTACAGAAGACCACAACGAAGTTATAAAACAACTCATGGTGACTGAGCATTGTTGGGTTCACCAAGATGGTGATATAACACCTGTAGTTCCTAAAACTACTTCATTCCAAGAGAAAAAAGAAGTGAATGAGAAACTCATAAACTTTACAGTAGAATTCACTGTAGCAAACAACTATATCCAAGATATTAGATGATAGACGTACAGTTATATATTGATAAGAGTAGTGACGATAATCAGGAGTATGCTAAAGTTGATTTATTCGAGGATGAATCTATGACGTTGATTTCTTCTATACAAGACATAAAAGACTTCTCTAAGATATTCGCTGACTACTCAAGAACATTTAAGATTCCTGCTAACGATAGAAACAATAAATTATTCAAGCATTTCTATAACCCAGATGTCAAAGGATTCAATGGTGCTACTAAGAAGTTAGCCAAAATACATTTGAATTATATGCCCTTTAGGGAGGGTTATATATATCTCCAGTCTACGGAGATGAAAAACAATAAGGCAGCGAGTTATACTATTATATTCTATGGAGGTCTAATTAGGCTAAGAGAGGCTCTAAAAGAAGATAAGTTAACTGCTTTAGTGGATAGTTTAGATTCTAATATAAGAGACTTTACTTATGATGCAGATACTGTAAAGACAGGGTTTACAAATGGGCTACACAGCGATGCTATAATATACCCTCTTATAACATCAGAGAAGAGATTATATTATGATTCTTCTTCTGCATCCCCTAATTATGATGGCAACCTTTATTCGGGAAGTACAGATGCTACGAGAGGGTTAAAATACACTGATTTAAAACCTGCTATTAAGGTTACTAAGGTGTTAGAAGCTATAGAATCTAAGTATGGAATATCTTTTACAGGATTCTTCGATACTACACCACTGGATAATCTCTATCTTTGGTTATCTAGGAAGAATGGTGAAATAATAAATTACAACCTGTCAAAAGAGCTAGGTAGTTCTAAAAAAATATTCGATTTAGTAACCTCTGGTTCTAACGATAATTTATCTATAGTAAACGATACATTTACTTTTACACAAGAGTCTATCCTTTCTGGTAATACAACCATAAGGAGATTTGGAAGTAGATTAATAGTAACTGTAACTGCTGGCACTTATGATTATTTGATATTAAGATGTATCGATGATATCACTGGAGATGTTATTTCGGAGAAAACAATATCAGGAGTTCACCAGAGTTTATCATTAGATTCTAATCCTAACTATCAATTATCAAATGAGAAAACAGTAGAGGGAAGAACGTATAAGTTAAGATGGGAAGTTGAAACTTTAGGTGGTGCAATAACATTTAGCGCTCAAGTAGGTTTATTTACGTTTGTTCCAAATGGAACTGTAGAGACCCTTACTTACTATGCTTTTGGGGCTTTGAATGCTACAGACTCTACATCTCCAGAGCAAGATTTAGTTAATCACTTTCCAGACATGAAGGTTACTGATTTCTTATCTGGACTATTTAAGATGTTCAATCTTACTGCTTACGTTAAAGAACCTTTAGATGCAGTGCCAGTGATAGAAGTACAAACTTTAGATGAATACTATGCTGATGCTGTGAATAACATGACGGGAGGTACTATAGACGTTGTTGATTTTGTAGATGTTGAATCCCATGAGATTGAAGTAGCAAGACCCTTTTCATCTGTTTCTTTTGAATATGAAGAAACGAATACTATACTGATGGAAAACCATGAGACAAAATACAATAAGGTCTTTGGAAATACAACATATAACTCTCCTAGACATTATAATGATTTGGGGGCTGAATACAGGGTTGAAATTCCATTTTCCCATATAAAATATGAAAGACTATTTGATATAGGGGAGGCTGCAACTTCTGAAAACTCAAACCTAACTTATATCCAGTGTGGGTATGCAGCAGGGGGCGAATTTAGTCATGAGGATGCCACAACTGAAAAAACCACCCCTACAGGAAACTACAAACCAGAAAACATAAAGCCATTATTGTTTTATGGAATTAACCAGACTATAACAGGAGGTAAAAATATAAACTGGATTTCAGGCACAGAATCTGCCTTAACAACATATTGGAGACCATCTAATTCCAATGAGGAAGGAACACCAACTACACCTCCTGCTAATAGTTTAAACTTTGACACTGAGTTTGACGAATGGCAATTAAAAATATACAGAGAGACTGATTCAAGCACCTTGATAGCCACAGAGAATTCCTTATTTAGTAAGTACTACATAAACTACATCTCAGGAGCTTATAACGAGAGTAAGAGAATATTTAGATATAAATGTTTCCTTCCTGCCAAGATTCTTGTGAGATATAAGTTGAATGACCAGATAAAGATACATGATAGACTATTTAGAATAAATTCTATAAAGACAAACCTAAAAACGGGGGCAACAGAAATAGAATTATTAAACTTAATACCAACACTAGATAATATAATATGATAAAGAACATCATAGATTTACTAAGTATAGATGACTGGTATGGTCAATCTGAAAATATAGATATAGCTAAAGGTAAGTATAAGGCAGTGGGAAATTGGAGTGAAGCTAAGAAACAACTAAAAAGACAATACTATGGCAAGTAAGAAGATAATGGTGGATATCATGGTGGTGGATAAAAATGCCACTAGAACCATAAACCAAACAAGTAAAGCTGTAGATGGATTAGCAAAGTCCACAGAACAACTATCAGGAAGAACTTCAAAGAATAAAGCTGAGAGTGGTCTAAATAATGCAATCCTAATGGAAACTGGTAGGTTAGCCTCTGATGCTTCCTATGGATTTCAGGGTATGGCGAATAACATCGGTCAGTTAGTTAGTTTAGTTCAAATAGCGAAAACTAATTCAGGGGGTCTTAATGCCGTGTTTAAAGATTTAAAAACATCTATATTAGGCACAGGAGGTATACTAATAGGACTTCAACTTCTAATATCTTTCCTGCCTCAAATAGCAAGATACTTCAAAAATGCGAAAAAAGAAGCAGGTGAATTTGCAGGGGCTTTTGATAATCTAAGAGAATCAGTAGGGGGAACAGCAGGAGATTTTGAAATATATATAAAAACATTACAATCCTCCACAAAGAGTTCTGAGGAAAAAGCTGACGCAATATTTAATCTTAATAAGGAATTTCCAGAATATATAACCAACCTTGACAACGCAGGAATATCTCTAGATGACGTAGCAAATAAAACTGATGATGCTGTAAGAGCAACGAATGACTATAGACAAACTATACTTGATTTAGCAGTCGCACAAGCAGCTCAAGAAAAAATTAGAGAGCTTCAATCTGAGAAGATAGAGATTCTACAAAAAAGAGACGAAAAGGCAAGAGAGCTGAATTTTAAAAATGCACAAGAGGCTATAGCATCATTTAAAAAGCAACAGGAAGATGTAGCTATGGGTCGTATAGCTCTAACAAATACAGTAAACTCAACGCTTACCGAAGAACTGGATACTGAAAAGATAATATTTGAATTTGGTAAAGCCAGATTGACTCAAATAGATGAGCAGACTAATGCTTTACTTAAGTTTGTCAACATCCAAAGAAAAGGAACGGAAGAACGAAAAAAATCGCTAAAGGTTGCTGAAGAAAAAAGGCAGTATGATATGCTCGAAATAGATAATTTTGATGCACAAATACGCTCTATAAGAGAATTAGGTAAGATAAGGGAGTTCTTTTTTAATAGAAATTTAGATTTTATAGTAGATGAAAGCACTCACAGACTTTCTGCTATAGAATTAGAACAAGACATAGCCTTGGCATCCATAAACGCTCTTGGTTTAAATGAAAAGATTACTCAACAAGCTAGAACGGAAGTAACGACATTTTTTGCTAAAGAAAGAACTAGAGCTGAAAAAGAAGCACTTTTTGAGTTAGGAGATGCTATTGTGCAGGCAGCAGGTGAATCATCTACTGTAGGTAAGGCAGTGGCACTAACTATGGCAACTATCAACACATATCAAGGGATTACTAAAGCTTTAGCTGAGATTGCACCTCCATTTAGTTATGTGGTGGCGGCTACAACAGCTTTAAAAGGATTTGCTGCGGTGAAAAACATCCTTGGAGCTAAGTTGCCTTACGGAAGTGAGCCATCATCTTCAGGAACGTCTTCAAGTGGAGTAGGGGTTCAAGCACCTGATTTTAACGTAGTAGGAGCGTCAGAAACCTCTCAACTTAGTGTGGCTGTAGCAAGAACAAGACAGGAACAAAAAGTTAATTTAGTGTGGGATGATTTAGAAACCTATAATAACATTGCAGATAAAACAGTTAATATCGCTGCATTTTAAATAATAAATTATGAGAATTATAGAATTACTTATTGATGAAGATGCTTTACTATCAGGAATAGAAGCTATATCTATTGTAGATAAACCTGCAATAGAAGAAAACTTCATTGCCCTAAAAGAACAAACAAAAGTTAATCTTGCTGAGATAGATAAGGAGAAACGTATTTTAATGGGTGCTGCCCTAATTCCTAATAAGAATATTTATCGTACAGATGGAGAGGATGAATACTACATTTATTTCTCTGACGATACTGTAAGAAAAGCAAGTGAATTATTCTTGATGAGGGGTAATCAAAACAAATCTACATTGGAACATGAAGCTGAACTCAATGGTTTAACTGTAGTGGAAAGTTGGATTATAGAAGATGATGTTCATGATAAAAGTAGAAAGTATGGATTAGATATGCCAGTAGGTACTTGGATGGTTTCCATGAAGGTTAACAATGAAGAAGTCTGGGAGAACTATGTCAAGACAGGATTAGTAAAAGGATTCTCTATCGAAGGATACTTCACAGATAAACTTGAGATGTCTAAGATGGGTGACGATATAAACGAGAATGAAGCCACTGAAATTCTATTTGAAATACAAGACTTCCTTGACTCAAAGAAGTACGAACTAAAAACATTTAACGATTACCCTGAGTCTGTGTCAAACAACGCTAAGAAGGTGTTAAAATACGTTGATGAAAATGGTTGGGGTTCTTGTGGAACTGCTGTGGGAAAACGTAGAGCCTCTCAGTTAGCATCTAGAAGCAATCTAACGGTATCTACAATAAAAAGGATGTACTCCTTCCTTTCTCGTCACAAAAGCGATTTAGAGGCTTCTAAGAGCTATTCTGATGGATGTGGCAAGTTAATGTATGATGCTTGGGGTGGGTTATCAGCACTTTCTTGGAGTAGAAGTAAATTAAGAGGTCTTGGTGAAATAGAGATGGCATCTATGGTTATAGATGATGATTATGCCGTTATAAACGATAGGTTAGCATTTTCTACAAAAGAAATGGCACTGAAGGGTGCTGAGGATTTAGGATGCGAAGGTTACCATGAACATGAAATGAATGGTAAGACTTGGTATATGCCATGTAAGCAACATATACTTGCTGAAGTTGATAGTAAGGGTAATGTAAAGAAAAGTCCTAAAGCACCCAAGTCTGACACTCCTAATAAGAATCCTAAAGGTAAGGGGTCTGCTAAAGGAGATGCTTCTGGAAAGACAGGAGCTAAAGTCTCTGCTAAAGATAGAGCATCACTTAAAAAGAAATCTGATGAATTCAATAAGAAATATAAAAGTAAATTGGGTTATGGTGTTACTACTGGTGTCCTTGCCTCTGTTTTTCAGCGTGGTCTTGGAGCTTTTAACACATCTCATAGCCCTAAAGTTAGGTCAGCTTCTCAATGGGCTTTTGCTAGGGTTAATGCCTATCTATACTTAATTAGAAATGGTAGACCACAGAATCCTAAATACACAACGGATTATGATTTACTGCCAAAGAAACATCCAAAATCAAGTAAGGCATGAGAAGAAGAAGAAAGTTTACTTATAGCAGAACATCTCCTACAAACGACAGGAGAGCTTGTCTTTGCCCAGATGGAAGAACGTATTCAAGAAAATGTTGTGATGGAAGTTTACAAGCTCAGGGAATAGGAGGACTAGGTGCAGGTGGCTCAATTCCAACATCAGAGGAAACAAACGCTTATCGTATAACTAACTGTGACGATGGACACCATAAAAACGCACATTATCATGGAACTTTAAATGTTGGAACTACCTATTACATGACCTTACAGAATGGTCAAGAAGGGTGTTATACTGTAAATGAAGAAAGAAACTTTGAGGGTGTTGAGATTATAACGTCAATAGGCATACCTTTTGACGATTGTGCTGAATGTACTGCTTTAAGTTCAGAGGTATTAGACCCAGAGGGAGACCCTGCACCAGAATGTACTGATAGAGTATTTGTTATTCAGATATGTAATGATAATTCTGTAACAGATGATAATTTCGATATATATCTTAATGGTACAAAAATAGGAGATGTAAATTTAAATGCTAATGCTCAAATAGGTTCTTTATTCATTGCTTCATCAAACACTGATTTAACAATTACAGACCCAGATTTTGTTTGTGAATTAGATGATATGGTTGTCCATCGATTTAATCCTAACTTGTTATATAGCGGAACTAATACTTTATATTTAAAGAATACTCAAGATAATGGTTCAGCAAATGCTTTCACTGTTGGAGTTAGGAACTACGAGGTTAGTGGCAATAATCTAATTAATGCTTGTAATATAAAAGACATGAATTTTAATGGTGGGTTTGGAGCTAATTTCTTTAGAAGTTTCTCATACACTCAGTGTTGCCCATAAACAAAAATCTAACACTATTCAATAACTATATTATTTTATTATAAATAAAAACATCATGGAGGGTACAAAAGCAACAACAATTTTAGACGAAATTCTACAGAAGTTGTCCTTGCTTACCAAAGAAGATGAACTTGCTCAGGATATCATGGAAGAAGAAGTCCAAGAGGAAGTATTGTCTTCCGAAAGTGAAGAGGATGCTGTGGAAGAAGTCGCAGAAGAACTAAACGAAGAATCAACTGAAGAAGTAGCTGAGGTTGAAGCACAAGAAGAAGAAGTTGAATTGATGGAAGGGTATGTTACCGATGAAGATTTTAAATCTGCCATCTCTGCAATGAAATCTGAGATTGATGCTCTTAAAGAAGCTGTTAAAGGCGAATTACAAGAGTACAAGAGTCAAAAAGAAGATTTGTCTAAGCAATTAGAGAAACTATCTGAAGAACCTGCTGCCGAACCAATCAAGCATAGTCCAGAGGCAGAATCAAAAGGAAAATTGGACGTAAACCTAAACAACTCTAACAGACCCGCTAGTACTATGGGTAGAGTTTTAAGTAGAATTAATTCATAAATAATAAATAACTAAAATCAATTAAAATGGCAGGAGGCGAAAGTTTAACCACACCGATAACCACTACTTATGCAGGGGAGTTTGCAGGAAAATATATTTCTGCTGCCCTATTGAGTGGTTCAACATTGGCAAACAATCTAATTACGATTAAACCCAATGTAAAATTTAAAGAAGTACTAAAGAAAGCTGTATCTGGCGATATCGTAGCTGATGCAACTTGCGACTTCACTAAATCAACAGGAGTACTTACTTTGAGTGAGAGAATCCTACAACCTGAAGAATTTCAAGTAAATTTGGAGCTTTGTAAAAAAGATTTCGTATCTGACTGGGAAGCAGTTCAGATGGGATATTCTGCTTACAGTGACCTACCCCCAAGTTTCTCTGATTTCTTGATTGCACACGTTGCTGACAAGGTTGCTCAAAAAGTAGAGCAAACTGTATGGAATGGTGCTAATGCAACAGAAGGAGAATTTGATGGATTCCTTACTACACTAGGAGATGATGATGACGTTAATGATGTTACTACTTCTGAAACATCTGTAACTGCTGCTAACGTAATTCAAGAGCTTGGAGCTACTGTAGATTTAATTCCATCTACCGTATACGGAAAAGAAGACTTGACTGTTTATGTCGCTCCTAACATCTATAGAGCTTATGTAAGAGCTTTAGGTGGATTTGCAGCTACAATCGGTGGAGCAGGTACTGACAACAAAGGTACTCAATGGTTCAACGGAGGAGCATTGACATTTGACGGTATCAACATAGAGTTGGCACAAGGTCTACCAAGCAACAAAATGGTTGCTGCTGAGAAATCTAACTTGTTCTTTGGAACTGGTCTATTATCCGACCACAACCAAGTTAAAGTTATTGATATGGCTGATATCGATGGGTCTCAAAACGTAAGAATCGTTATGAGATATACCGCAGGTATTCAACATGGAATTGGTGGAGATATTGTACTTTACTCTATCTAATAAATAACTAACCAAGAAATAAGGGTGGGTAAGCCAAAGTGCCTACCTACCCTTTTTCATTTAAAACATAAAAGATATGAGTTGTGATTTAACTGGTGGAAGACTAAAGCCATGTAAAGATGCTGTAGGTGGTATAAGAAAAATTCATTTTGTAGATTTCGGAGACTTGGGAGCTGTTACTGTTGGCTCTAATGATGAAGTTACAGATATGGATGGTACTTTTACTTATCACACTTACGATGTTAAAGGTAATTCTTCCTTAGAGACAAATATTCAAAGTTCTTTAGAGAATGGAACTACATTCTTTGAGCAAGTAGTAAATGTAACACTACACAAACTAAGTAAAGAAGATAATAAGGAATTGAAGTTAATGGCATACGGAAGACCTCATGTTTTCCTAGAAACTTTTGACGGAAGCCTTCTTCTCGTAGGTAGAGAACATGGTGCTGAGGTAACTGGAGGAACTATGGTTAGTGGAACTGCAATGGGAGACCTTCAGGGGTATACCTTGACTCTTACTGCAAATGAGACTACTATGCCTAATTTTGTTGATGGAGCTACTACTGCTGACCCATTCGTAGGAATGACTTCTGCTACTGATACAGAATCTACACAAAGAGCAGTATAATATTAACATTATATTGTAGATTTAAAGAGAGGGCTTTATGCCCTCTTTTTTTTGTTAATACAAAACAAAATCGTACTTTGATGTTACTTTAGTATGGAGATTCTAACAACTTCTACAGATAGTCAATCATTAAAGATTGTAACAAGAGCTGATGCCAGTTCCCCTACTTTATCCTTAACAGATAAATCTACAAGAACTACATCTGATGTTAGTATCTCAAAGACCTCAGAAGACGATTACATGGTGCTTACAGGCACTTTCTCACTTAAAGAGGGCAATCAGTACACTTATAGGGTAAAAGATGGCTCTACGGAGATATATAGAGGTTTAATATTCTGTACTGACCAAACTGGTTTAGATAAGTATTTTGCTAATACTGGAGAATATGTAGAGGAAGATAGCTACGATAATGATTTTGTTATTATATAATGAGTAAGAATAAATCAATAAAAATGGCAAGAAATAAAGCCAACGTAAACTCAATAGTAAAAAAGGTAGAGCAATCTATCCATGTCATAGGATTATCATCCTACAGTAGACCAGAGGTCAGTGAGAATGGCAGAAATGATTGGGTTGAATACGGAGATGAAAACGATTACTTTGACTATCTAATAGATAGGTACAATGGGTCTCCAACTAATAATGCCTCTATAAACGGAATATCAGAAATGATATACGGTAAGGGATTAGATGCCACAGACAGTGAAGATAAGCCTGCTGAGTATGCTGAGATGAAGAAGTTACTTAGAAAGGATTGCATGAAGAAGGTATGCTATGATTACAAGATGATGGGACAGGCTGCTGTTCAGGTAATTTATAGCAAAGATAGAAGTAAGATTGTACAGGTAGAACATATGCCTATCGAAACATTAAGAGCTGAAAAGGTTTCTAATGATGGTGAGATAAAAGCATACTACTATTCTTCTGATTGGATTAACATAAAGCCAAGCGATAAACCTAAACGTATTCCTGCTTTTGGCACTTCAAACCAAGGGATAGAGATTTTATATATTAGACCTTATAGAGCAGGTTTCTATTACTACTCTCCTGTAGATTATCAAGGAGGGTTACAGTACGCGGAACTTGAAGAAGAGATAGCAAACTACCATATAAACAACATTCAGAATGGTCTTGCACCATCGATGCTTATCAACTTCAATAATGGAGTGCCAGATAAGGAGCAGAGAGATGAAATCGAAAGAGCCATCTACAATAAATTTAGTGGTAGTTCTAATGCAGGGAAGTTTATCTTAGCCTTTAACGACAGTAAAGAATTAGCTGCTACTATAGAACCTGTACAACTTACAGATGCTCATCAACAATACCAGTTCCTTTCTGATGAGTCCATGAAAAAAGTCATGGTATCCCATAGAATTGTATCTCCAATGCTTGTAGGGATTAAGGATAATTCTGGTCTTGGTAATA
>Ga0208792_1000464_pt1 | contig 15478 bp, 17 predicted proteins | sample 14_taG_FD_184087 | JGI IMG/M metagenome (GOLD analysis project Ga0208792, IMG submission 184087) | Marine viral communities from the Subarctic Pacific Ocean - 14_ETSP_OMZ_AT15311 metaG (SPAdes) (version 2) | ecosystem: Environmental > Aquatic > Marine > Oceanic | place: Pacific Ocean | collected...
GCATGTCTGGGAAGTTATCCGTCAGGCTCCTCAACTAAAGCCTTACGTTACTCGGTGGCGTAGGGAAGCTGAGATTAAGATTAAGTCTGAGGCTATAGCATCTATTGCTACTGAGATGAAGGAAGGTGGACGTAGTTCTTTCACAGCAGCCAAGCTCCTACTAGAACGGGGTTGGATTGAGAAGGAACCAGCTTCTAAAGCTAAACAGAAGCTACAAGAGAAAGAAGAGCAGGACATGGATACAGCCGCCATGAAGATGCTTGAAGAAGAAGCTGAACGGCTGGGCCTAAAAAGATTTAACTAATAGTTATCCACCACTGGTAAAGGATATACAACGTGGCTAAGAAACCTGACATTACAACTATTGCTTCTGGTTATTACAGTAGGCAAGCACTTAACACTAACTTCACAAATCTACAGAATGGATTTGATAACACACTGTCGTTAGACGGTAGCACACCTAATGCTATGGGTGCTGACCTAGACATGAACTCCAATGACATCTTGAATGCCAGTGAGATTGATGCTAATTCTCTTCGTTTAGATGGTGTACTGGTTAGCCCAAGTGCTGTATCAATAAAAAGTTCTGTAGCCTCTTCTAACGTATTCACAGGTGACGGAAGTACAACAGCATATACACTGAGCTACGAACCCTTTATTAAAGACAACACTCAAGTCTACATTGATGGTGTCTACCAGAATAAAGTTACCTACAATACATCAGGTACTACTCTAACATTTACTGAAGCTCCACCCCTCAACTCTCAGATTGAGGTTATGATTTCTACTACTCTAACGGATGTAGGTACTGCTGCTGCATCTGCTGTAACGTACAATCAGGGTGGCACAGGTGCTGTTAACCGAACAGTAGAAAACAAACTACAAGAGACTGTATCGGTTAAAGACTTTGGGGCTGTTGGCAATGGTTCAACGGATGATACTGCTGCAATCATTGCTGCTGCTGCAACGATGACTAACAATACAACATTGTATTTTCCAAATGGCACATATCTAATTAGCTCTGCTGGCTTCTCTAGTTTTACAGATGTGTATGGTAATACTGTCATTAATTTAAATGACTTGGATAACATTGGCTTAAAAGGCGATAATGCAATCATCAAATGTGTAAACCATGACATTAGTGCACATGGCGGTTTGCAGTTCTTCAAGTTTACAAACTGTAATGGCGTTTATGTTGATGGCTTTCGTTTCGACATGACGTTTACAGGATACAAAGATAGCTCATCATTCTATCCGCAATGTGGTGCAATCGTTGGAACAAATGCTTCATCAGCTTCAGGCCAAACGCCTAGTGATTTATCTGGCGATGTTCTTATTCAGAACTGTGAGTTTAAGATGTATCACCCTCTTGGCAGCTATGGTCGCACAAGCAACCCATATGCTGGTGATGCTAATAACGGCTTTAAGATTTTTTCATTCTTTTTGAGTTCTCCTGAGAATGCAACACAATATTCTGATCATGCACGAAATGTCACTGTGCGTGATTGTATATTCAAAGAAGGTCACAATGCATATGGCCTTTGGGTATGGGCAACATATAATGCAATCTTTGACAACATTACTGCAGAGGCATGGGTAACTAAAGCATCAAACATTCCTGCTGGAACTGTTTACGGTGGCGGGACACCTATGATCCGTCATCACTTGTTCAAATCAGAGGGGGTTCGAGTAACAAACTGTTTCTTCCGAGCTAAACCATCTTCAGAACGAACAGCCTCTGGGTATGAAGGCGTTTCTGATTTTATTCACTTTGTAACAAACACTGATATTGGATCAGCCAAAGGTGATTACCTCGTTTCAAACAACCAGATCATTCAAGGCAAAGGCGATAGTGCAAATACCCTAAGTGATATTGGCATCCTTTGTTATGGATATGGCGCAGTAAATATCTGTAATAATAATTTTGATGGGCATGATGGAGAAACAGCAAATCTTTATACCGCAACATCAATATTTATTTCTTTAGCAAATGGAGCAACACAACCCGGCATTGGCAATATAAACATTACGGGTAATGCTTGGGGTCGTTGGGCTAAAACACAAAACATCCAAATTTCATCTGGCAATAACTCAGGTGAAGTGCAACGCCGTTGGCAGCAAGTAAATATTACAAACAATATTTCTCTGTCTCAGGAGCAATACTTCTTATTCTTGGGAGAGAGTGCAAGCTATACATATAATGGCGTTCGGATGTTGAATGTGTCCAACAACATTATCGATGGTGAAAACTCTAGCTTTGACAATACTTCGACTAACTCTATAGCAATTAGAGTTCGTAGTTCTCAGAGCACTGACATTGCAAACATCAATCACAACATCATCCGCAATAAATACTATGGTATTTTTAACGATACGTTTACTGGAGACCTCAATACGTTTGGGAATCGTTACGAAGATGTAACCGATGAAAGAAACGTAGCTACCGTTACTGAAATTCTGTCTTCACATGGTAATGGTAGATACGATGCTGAGTTCCAAGGCAACGCAGAAGTTGCAATAACTGCTAAGGCAACATCAACTGGCAATAGTATTCAGCTTTATTCTCAAACAACTTTGCAATACCTTCAGGCATCTAACGAAGCCTTGCACTATATTGGTGCTTCCGAAAAAGCTAGACTGACTTCTTCTGCTTTCCGTCCGGGAGCTGATGGCGGCACAACACTTGGCACATCATCAATTAAGTGGGGCCAAATTTACTCAACGGTTGGCACAATCTCAACGTCGGATGAAAGAGCCAAGCAAGACATTGAGGACTTAACCACAGGGGAGCTTGCTGTTGCAACTGCACTCAAGGGATTGATTAAGAAGTTCCGTTACAGAGGTGCGGTTGAGGCAAAGGGTGACAATGCCAGAACGCACGTTGGCGTTATTGCTCAAGATGTAAAGGCAGCTTTCGAGGCTCAAGGTCTGAACGGCTTTGACTATGGCATACTTTGCTATGACGAATGGGACGATGTTTACGAGAAGAACATCGATAACGAAGAAGTATTAAAGCAGTCTGCTGGTAACAGCTACAGCATTAGATATGATGAGCTAATAGCCTTCATCATTGCGGCATTGTGAGGAGATTGAACGATGGCTTTAACTAAAGCAACAAACCGAATGATTGATGGTGCTGTTTCTAATGTTCTTGACTTCGGTGCTACTGGAGATGGATCAACAGATGATACCGCAGCTATTCAAGCAGCAGTAAATGCAAACCCTAACGGTACAATCTTTTTCCCAGAAGGCACTTACAAGTTTGCAGACATTACAGTTAGCACTGGCGTCATGATACTTTGTGAGAACGGTCAGGCAGAAACAAGCACTAATGCGAACGGCACATCTGCTGGTAAAGTGGCAATGAAATATAATGGTGCTGGTGGATCAAACAGTTCGTTGTTTACTTGGGTTTCGGGTACATCTGCCCAATGGATTTATGGTGGTGGTATCCTAGGCTTCCCAGTTATGAGTGGCGAGAATACATCTCAATATTGTTACATTTGTAAAACAGTTTCTCACATGCAGTTTGATGTTGTAACTCGTCAGACTCAAATATCTGGCGGTTCGATAACTGCAACGAATGGTCAAATTTCTAAGTTTTGTCGCATTCGTCAGAAGCATACATATGGTTCCTTATCTGCCGTTCAGCCTTCACATGGTCTTGTTTTAAATGGCGAGGGAAATCTTTCGAACGAGGGAAGCACTCAGCATGACATTAGCATAAGTGGCCTTGTCTATGATGGTGACATGCTTCGTCTTGTCGGAAACGTAGATAACATTCGTGCTGTTGTTCACGCATCGATTAGCAACAATGGCAACACAATCAACATGGTTAATGGAGCAACCAAGCATCCTAGAAACAATGTGTTTGATTATGTTGCTGGTACAATTAACACGTCCACAAATAGCTTTGGCAATATTGTTTTGCATATGCCTAGTGAGGGCACACAGATTACTGGAACTGGTCAAATTCATTTGAATAGTCTTGTAGATTATTTAACTGGAGAACGGTTTGCTTCACCAGCATATGCTGTTCAAGATAATATTTTTGTACAACCTGCTGGAATGTTCTTAGCTGGCTCTGCCGCACAGGGTGCTTCTGCTTCACTGTGGTCCTCTGTTGCTTTTGTTGATGCTGCACTTAGCTCCGCAGCTTTTAATCTTGCTCCTGCCAATTGGCATCAAGGCGAGATTGCAAGCATGACTTTAATTTATTCTATGGCTGCAACGGGATCATCTCAAAATGTTGTATTTAAAATAAGGGCTTCTACAAAAGCAACACTTGGTATTCCAACGCCAGAGCTTAATCAAGATTTTACATTTGCAGTTCCAGACACCACGAACACAGAAGCAAAACAAGTCTGCACATTTTCTACTGCACTTGCTTTTGCCAAGGGCGATACAGTCTTGGTTAATATCCAAAGAGTTGGGACTGATGGCTCAGATACAGCAACAAGGGATGTAGACTTGTTAGGTGTTGTTGTAACTTATAACAGCTATGGCCCAACCAATCTGAAATCTGGCACTGATCTGCCTGTCTTTAAACCGTCAGCATAAGGAAATAACTATGACCATCAAACAAACTGGCGGCATTTTTGGTCGCAATGTTACCCTTAATGATGTGGAAGCAGAAACAGTAGAGGCCACTACTAAGGTCATCACTCCAATAATAACAAATGGTGTAACATCTGGAACATTAACTATTGGGGCTGGTGCTGCACAAAACACTGGTGCAAACATTTTAATGTATGGCGAGGGTCATGCACAAGTTAGTGACTTTTTATTTAGAGCTGGCACAACGCAACTTGTTAGAATGCAAGACAGTGGCGAAGTAAAGATCATTAACGGTAATGTTCGTTTTGATACGGCTGGTACTGGCATCGACTTCTCTGCCACCTCTGGAGCTGGCACAAGTGAACTGTTCGATGACTATGAAGAGGGAACTTGGTCGCCTGTTTTATCTACTGGAATGGTTTCTGGGCCAAGTGGATATACTACTCAACGAGGTAGTTACACAAAGGTTGGTAACTTAGTCAGTGCACAGCTTGAAATGGACGCCAATGGTGCTGTTGGTAGTGCTGCACTAATTACATTATCTGGTTTGCCTTTTACTTCATCAGCAAATTCTCTAGCACATGGTGGAGGTTTTTTTACCTATAGCAATAGCTTTTCTACAGGAAGCAATGTGAACATTCACATTCCGGCATCTGATACAAAGATTGCATTTTACAGAAGCAATGGAAATCAAGTTTTAGGAATTGATAGTGATGTAAACATTAACAACCTAGTAATGATAACAGTTGTTTATGTAGCAGCATAATAACCCACTGCGTAGCTTTGGGTCGGACAGTCCAACCATCAAAGGAGAAAAACGATGGCACTAACAGAACAAGCAGTAAACGACAAAATCGAAGTCGTAAACAACGGCACCTTTTCAGTCGTACAAGTTCGTACAGCAAACATCATCAGGCGTGATGGTGTAGAGATTAGCCGTACATTCCACCGTCATGTGGTAATGCCTGATGCTGATCTTTCAGCAGAGGATGCTGATGTATCTGCTATCTGTACACCAGTATTTACTGATGCGGCAAAGGCTGCTTATGCTGCACATCTGGCTGCTCAAGCAGAGGGAGAGTAATCATGGTTGCTGTAACAGAAACACTAAGCTCTAACACAAGCACTGCCTCTATGCAGGTAGTTGGTCACTTCAACCTTTCCATCTCAGGTACATGGTCAGCCACAGTTACTGTACAACGTAGCTGGGATAACACCAACTGGTTCGATACAGATACCTTCACATCTAACTACGAGGGTGTAGGGTTTGATGCGGAAGAGGTTTACTACCGAGCAACTGTATCTGGGTATGCTTCAGGTTCTGTTGTTATCCGTATCTCAGACAACCGTGACTTTGGTTCTAAAGATGTCTTTGTACAATAGTAGGTGTAGTCATGAGATCAATTAACGAAATCTTCATACACTGTAGTGCAACCAAAGCTAACTGGATGGAGAGTTCTACCTGTGACCAAAAGACTGCTGAGATACGTAGGTGGCATACGGAAGAAAGAGGATGGTCAGATATTGGCTATCACTTTGTAATTGACCGTAGTGGGGATGTCTGTGCAGGTAGACCTGTAAATATTGCAGGTGCTCATGCTAAGGACCACAACAGAAACTCTGTAGGTATTTGTCTTGTAGGTGGTTTTGGCTCTGATGCTTCTGATGAGTTTGACGATAACTTTACAGACAACCAAAGAAAAGCATTGTGTAAACTGCTAGACAGCTTGACAAACGATCACTCAGGTGCTAAAATACGTGGACACAATGAAGTATCTGCTAAAGCATGTCCGGGTTTCAGTGTACCTAAGTTTTTAAAAGACAACCTAAATGCTTCTCCGAAACAATCTAAACTTAAAAGCAGGATAAGATCAGCTGTTAAGAATTGGGGTATCAGTCCTAGATGAGTGTAACCCTAGATCAAATTAGGCTTGCAGCTGAGAATGATCTGACTACGTTTATTAAACTTGTCTCACCAGAGCAAGTGTTAGGTCAGTGTCACGAGGATGTTTGTAGTTGGTGGACTAGGGGAGGTTCTAAGTCCCACCAATTACTACTCTTCCCCCGTGACCACGGTAAGTCTAGGTTGGTTGCTTTTAGGGTTGCTTGGGAACTAACTAAAGACCCTACCCTTCGTATCCTTTACATCTCAGCCACAGCAAACTTAGCTGAGAAACAACTAGGGTTTATTAAGGGTATCCTGACCTCAGATACTTATAGCCGTTACTGGCCTGAGCATGTTAATAAGGACGAAGGTAAACGAGTAAGGTGGACAACATCAGAGATTATGTTGGATCACCCTCTACGTAAGAAAGAGAATGTTCGTGATCCTTCTATCTTTACTGGTGGTCTTACTACTTCTCTCACAGGGATGCACTGTGACATTGCAGTTTTAGATGACGTTGTTGTCTACGAGAATGCCTACACAGGTGAGGGACGTAACAAAGTTAAAAGCCAGTATTCCTTGTTGTCCTCTATCGAAGGGGCTAATGCAAAGGAATGGATTGTAGGTACTCGTTACCATCCATCTGATTTGTACAACGATCTGATGCAGATGACTGAAGATCAGTACGATGAAGACGGTAACAAAGTAGCTGAAGAACAAATCTACGAGGTCATGGAGAGGGCTGTAGAGGACCGAGGGGATGGTGTAGGAGAGTTCCTGTGGCCTCAACAACAACGTAAAGACGGTAAGTACTTTGGTTTCAATCGTCAGATTCTAGCTAAGAAACGAGGACAGTACCTAGATAAGTCTCAGTTCCGAGCACAGTACTACAACGATCCTACTGATCCTGACAACGTACCAATTGAGAGTAATAGATTTCAGTACTACGAACGTAAACACCTTAAACAAGATAATGGGTTCTGGTTCTACAAAGATGCTAAGTTAAATGTATTTGCTGCTGTTGACTTTGCATTTAGTTTATCTAAGAAGGCTGACTATACAGCTATTGTAGTTGTAGGTGTTGACTCAGACAATAACATATTTGTACTAGACATTGATCGTTTCCGTACAGACCGTATCACAGAATACTTCGAACACATACTACAGCTATCTACTAAGTGGTCTTTCCGTAAGATGAGGGCAGAGGTTACAGTAGCTCAACAGGCAATCGTTAAGCAGCTAAAAGAACTTGTTAAGCAACACGGGTTAGCTATCAGCATTGATGAGTTTAGACCTAACAAACATCAGGGTAATAAAGAAGAACGTATAGCTGCTACCCTTGAGCCTCGTTACGATAACATGCAGATTTGGCACTATCGTGGTGGTAATACACAGACATTAGAAGAAGAACTACAATCAAGAAACCCACCACACGACGATATTAAGGATGCCCTTGCTTCAGCAGTAGATATAGCTGTCAAGCCTTTTAGAAGTATCCGTAGAGATAAAAGTAATAATATCGTCTGGGCTAATAATAGATTTAGAGGAGCCTCTTAATGGCAGGTGAGACAATAGAACTAGAGTACTTGCTAGGTCCAGACTCTATGGCTGTGGAAGTATCTAACCGTTGGCGTGAGTGGTCTAACCTTCGTGAGCAGAAGATAGAAGAGTGGAAAGAGCTACGGAACTATCTGTATGCTACTGACACTAAGACAACAAAGAATGCTATGTTGCCTTGGTCTAACAGTACCACCACTCCTAAGCTGACACAAATCATGGATAATCTCCATGCCAACTACTTTGCTACTCTGTTTCCACAACAGAAGTGGATGAGGTTCGAGGCATCTTCTCGTGAGAGTAACGTCAAAGCTAAACGTGATGTAATCCAATCCTACATGGACAACAAGATACGTCAGTCTGACTTTACTAATATTGCCTCAGATATTCTGTATGATTATATCCAGTACGGTAACTGCTTTGCCACTGTAGACTGGGAAGACAACTATCAAGTAAAAGAAGCTGGTGATCTAGTTGTAAACTACGTAGGTCCAAAGATGGTTCGTATCTCACCATACGACATTTGCTTTAACCCTGCTGCACCTGACTTTGCTTCTTCCCCTAAGATTATCAAGTCAATCAAGACACTTGGTGAGATCAGGGGTATGATCGACAGTGACCCATCCAAGAAGTATATGGAAGCTGTCTTTGATAAGATGATGGGTGCTAGGGCTGCTGTAACAGGTTCTGATGCTACCTACAATAAAGCTGATGGATACATTGCTGATGGCTTTACATCTATCCAACAGTACTACGAGTCAGACTATGTAGAGATTCTGACGTTCTACGGAGACTACTACGACACTGAGAATGGTGTGTTGTACAAGAACCGTATCATTACTATAGCTGACCGTGCCTACGTTCTAGCTAACGAAGAGAACCCTAGCTGGTTAGGTAGTGCTCCTATCTTCCATGCTGGCTGGAGACCTCGCCCTGACAACCTCTATGCAATGGGTCCACTAGATAACTTGGTTGGTATGCAGTACCGCATTGACCACCTAGAGAACTTGAAGGCTGATGTCTTTGACCAGATTGCTTACCCAATCCTCAAGATACGTGGTGACGTAGAGGACTTCGACTTTGAACCAGGCTCTCGTATCTACATGGGTGAAGAGGGTGATGTAGGCTACATGGCTCCTGATGCAACTGCACTACAGGCAGACCTACAGATCAGGGTACTAGAGGACAAGATGGAAGAGATGGCTGGTGCTCCTCGTCAAGCTATGGGTATACGTACTCCCGGTGAGAAGACAGCCTTTGAGGTACAGTCTCTACAGAACTCAGCCTCTCGTATCTTCGAACACAAGACTGCCCACTTTGAACGTGTATTCCTTGAGCCTATCTTGAATGCAATGCTTGAGGTTAGCCGTAGATACATGAACATGTCAGACACAATCCGAGTTATGGATGATGCTACAGGTGCTGTTCTGTTCCAGACGATCACGAAGGATGACATCACAGCAGACGGTAAGATCGTCCCTGTAGGTGCTCGTCACTTTGCTGAACGTGCTCGTCGTATCCAGAACCTAACACAGCTGTACCAGATTAAACTGTCTGATCCTTCTGTAGCTGCCCACATGTCAGGTAAAGAGTTTGCTCGTATCTTAGCTGATGAACTAGGTGAACCAGAAATCTTTAGTGAGAACATTGCAGTAAGTGAACAACTAGAGACACAACAGCAGATGCAAGAAGCTGAAGCTATCAACCAAGAGCAGCTTATGGTTGCACAAGAGATGGGAATTTAAAATGGCATCTACAAAGAAAAAACCAGCAACTAAAAAAACTGCAAAACCTAAGGCTAATTCTTCTTTTGGTCAAAAAGTGTTAAAGGGTGTTGTCTACGGAGTAGGAGCACCAACTTTGGCTACTGTAAAAGCAGCTACGAATGTTGGCAGAAAATTAGATAGATACTTTGGCACTGAAGATAAATCAGCTTTTCGACGTGGAAACAGATACGTAACAAGTAAAAAGAATCCTAAAAAGGCTGGACCTTTGACTAGAAAGAAATAAGGAAGATAGTGAAATGAAGATGAAGAAGAAGAAAACAGCAGCACCCAAAAAGTCTCCTAGACCTAAGGCTCGTCCTGTAGATAAAAGCCCACGGGCTGAGATGGCTGCTTCCCCTAGAGACTTTGCTAAGAAGAAGAAAAAGAAATAGTAGTAATGCAAACTATTTGGTTAAAGGGTCTTAACGGAGATGACAAAGAGAAACGTAAGGGTGAAGTACTAGGATACCGAAACGCCTTCGATTCTCTCAAAGAGATTCTCGAACATAACTTCAAAAAGAAAGAAGCTGTTCGTGATTACGAGGTTCCCGGTTGGGAACTCCGTCAGATAGCAGTCAACGAGTACAACCAAGTACTAGATGATATGCTGAAACTTATAACTTTAAACAAGGAATAAAACATATGGATGTGTTTACTGAGGGTGCTGAAACCACACAGACTACTCAGCCAGAGCAACAAACTACTGAGAGTACCCCACCACAGGATTCTTTTGTAGCCAAGCTCGTCGAGGCCAAGGGAGATAATTGGCAATCCTGAGGTACTGGCTAAAGGGAAACTAGAAGCTGATACCTACATACAACAACTTGAATCACAACTCTCAGAGATGAGGGAAGACTTGAGTAAACAGGACTATGCCAAGAACCTTCTGGACCAGTTGCAGAATAAGGCCGCAGAACCCACCACTGCGAATACTGCAATGCCCAATAATAATACTGGTGGCACTTCAGACGGGAACACCAACCCTAACCTGAGTGAGGAAGACCTGAAGAGCCTTGTTGAACGTACACTTTCTGAACGAGATAAAGAGTCTGTTGTAAAACAAAATCTTGATCTAGTTAACGGAGAGATGGAGAAAAGTTACGGCACTGAAGCTAATGCTATTCTCCAAGAGAAGTCAAAGGAATTAGGTATTAGTCTCCAACGTATGCAGGAGATTGCTGCTGAATCACCCACGGCTTTCTTTAGTCTCCTCGGTGAACAAAAGAAGGACTTTAAACCTATGGTTCAAGGTTCAGTTCGCACAGATGGTGTCAACATGCAAGCCTCGACAGAACGTGATTGGTCCTATTACCAAAACCTTCGTCGGGAAAATCGTAACCTCTACTATACACCCAAAATACAACGGCAACTTATGGAAGATAAAAGTCGTTTGGGCAGTAAGTTTGGAATGTAACTAAAAGGAATAGAAAATGTCTGGTATGAATACAGCCAATTCTGCTCTCCTTACCCGTACCGAGGTTTGGTCTACGGAACTCAAGGAGATTTTACGTGATGAAATGATGGCACAACGGTACGTCCGTATGCTTGAAGGTTTCCCAGATGGGAACACTTTCCACATTCCATCAATCGGTCAAGCACAGGTAGACAACTACGCAGAAGATGCGTCAGTTGAATATCGTCCACTTGACACAGGTGAGTTCACCTTCACAGTTGATAAGTATCTGTCCTCAGCTACTTACATGACTAAGAAGGCTGAACAGGATACCTACTACGCAAGTGAACTAATGAGCCGTTTTGTTCCTGAACAAGATCGTGCTATCATGGCTCACTTCGAAACAACCACTCTGGCTGCACCTGAAGCAGGTCTATCTGCTAACGATCAGTCTTTGGTTGATGGAGGAATCCACCGTTTCTCAGGCGGCAATGCAGGTAAAATCGAAGTCGAAGACTTTGCTTATGCTCGTATGAAGCTGAAGATGGCAAATGTACCTGATCAAGCAATGGTTGCTATCGTAGACCCATCAGTTGAGTTTACAATTAATACCTTGTCTCAGCTGTCAGCTGTTACTAACAACCCTAAGTTTGAGGGTATTGTAAGTTCAGGTATTGCAACTGGTATGCGTTTTGTAGCTAACGTCTATGGTTTTGATGTGTATACATCTAACTACTTGGCTGATGCTTCAGACAGTGCTCTGAAAGAACGGGACAACTCAACTACAAACGACTTTAGCACAACAAATGGTAAAGTTAACTTGTTCTTCTCAGCTAATGCTACTGTGAATCCATTCGTGGGTGCATGGCGTCAGATGCCTGAGGTGGACTATGAGTATAACAAAGACTTCCAACGTCACGAGTTCGTAACCACTTCTCGTTATGGTGTTAAGTTGTACCGTCCTGAAAACATGGTTCGTGTTATCACGACACCTACAGTATAAGGAGAGACTAGATGTCTTACACTAACGCAGATGGCCTTTTCGTCCTCACTGATGGGGATCAAGGGGCTGTAAAAGATAATGGTGGTGCTCTTATTGGAACTAAGAGCCTCGTCATTGACATCCCAGATGCAACTTTGATTGGTACTGCTCAAGTAGCACCGACACCAAACGATGCATTCATTCCAGCTGGAGCATACATCACGAAAGCAACTTTGGTTGTTACTACTGCATGGACTTCAGGTGGTTCGGGTACTTTGAGCATTGGTTTGTTTACACTTGCCAACGCAGCTATTGATGCAGACGGCATTGATGCCACAATCGCCAAGACAGCTTTAGCAGTTAATACTGCTGTTGATTGTAATGGTGCTTTGGTTTCGACTCAAGCCACTGTTGGTGCAGCAGATGCCTATGTTGGCTTGCTGTACGGAACAGCAGCATTTACAGCTGGTGCAGGTAAACTCGTCATTGAGTATATCGAAGTATAAACTAATTGGTTGGGGGCTTCGGCCCCCTTCCTTTCACCTTAGGAGATTGCAATGGCAAACGTAAACCATAGTACACTAACAGACCCTTACTTGCATGAACCTAAGGGCGTAGCAGCAGCATCCTCAGGGGATGTGTATGTTGCTAATGGGTCAGGGTCAGGGGCTTGGACTGCTAAAGAAACTCTTGTAGGAGAAACCTTAACAGGTTACATCGACAATATCTCTGCTTCCAGTACAGTTTATGTACCTATCCCTTTTGCTGGTACTATAAGTAAAGTATGTACAGTTCTTGAAGCTGCTATAAGCAGTTCTGATGCTACACTAACAGTAAAAAATTCAGCTGCTGCATCTATGGGAACAATAACTGTAGCCAATTCAGGATCAGCAGCAGGTGATGTAGATCATCTGTCTCCTTCATCTAATAACACGGTGACAGCAAATAGCTTTATTACTATAGCCTCAGACGGTGCTTCCACCAACTCAGCAACCCTTCGTTTTGTAGTAGTATTGGATCGGTCATAATGAGAAACACACTCCTTCAAATGGTTCAGTCTATTCTGAGTGACATGGACTCAGAGGCTGTGAACTCAATCAGTGATACAGTAGAAGCTGAACAGGTTGCTTCTGTTATCGAAGATACATTCTTTAATATTGTTGCAGCAAGGGACATACCCGAGCACAGACAACTTATTAAACTTACTTCATTGTCAGATAATACTAAGCCTACTCACTTCACATACCCATCTAACACTCGTCAACTTAGTCGAGTAGACTACAATATAGCTGACTCAGGTACAACCTACCAAGAGATAATGTTTGTAGAGCCTATGAACTTCATTGATCGTATGAACCAAGATTCCTCTACAACAATAACTGTTACTGATGTTCTAGGTGGTACACAGTTGTTTATCGGCAATGATCGTCACCCATCATACTACACTAGCTTTGATGATGACCACATCGTTATGGATTCCTACAAGGCTTCTGTTGACTCTGTGTTGCAGAATAGTAAGACCAGAGCCTTTGGTTATGTCTACCCAACCTTTACTATTGACGATGACTTCCAGCCTGACTTGGATGACACTATGCTTCCATACTTACTGGCTGAAGCTAAATCAACTTGCTTCTCTTTGTTTAAGTCTGGGTCAGACCCTAAGATCGAACAGTCTGCTCGTAGGTTAAAGTCATTCGTACAGAACGATATGTACAAAACAAAGAGGGCTAATGTACGGCCTTACTACGGGAGAAACTAATGGTCGAGTTTATAGAAGACACTGTTAACCAACGGTGTGTTTGTAAGACAGACAAACTTGCTACAGACATTATAATTGAAAAGGCCAACGATGGTTTTATTTTCTTTGAGATTAAGTTTGAGAAAGGTCTCCTACCAGAAGAGTTCAAAGGTAAGTACTCAGGGATACCAGCAGCTAAGAGAGCTATAGAAAACTATCTAAAGAAAAAGAATATGTCCAAGACAGCCCGTCGAAACTACTTCACAGAAGCCAGAGAAGAACGGAAGAGAAAAGATGCCGCAAAGAATAAGTCAAAAGGTAGTGAACACGTTCATCAAGGGCTTGATAACTGAGGCTGGTGAACTAACATTTCCTGAGGATGCATCTATTGACGAACTCAACTGTCTTCTCGACAGGGACGGTTCTCGTAGACGTAGATTAGCTGTAGAGGTAGAAGAAAACAATGTGTTGTCTACCTTTGCTGTTACTTCCTCAGACTTTGAATTTACTACAGGACGTTGGACAAATGTAGGAGGTCAGGCAGGTCTTGAGTTTATGGTTGTACAAAATAATAGTACACTATACTTTTACAACCTATCGTCAGAACCTTACTCAGGTAACCAGAAGTCTTTCTCTGTAGACCTAACTACCTTTGAACATGCAGGTAGCACTGGGGCAGGTACAGCTAAAGTACAACTAGCCTCTCTTAGTGGTGACCTTGTGGTAGCTTCTTCAGCTATCAACCCTTTCTACATTGAGTATGACCCAACAGCAGACACTATATCAACAGAACAGATTACCCCTCGTGTCAGAGACTTTGATTGGCAAGGTACAGTTGGCGACTACACTGTGAGTGAAGCAACACCTAGTGCTGGTCGTGAGTATGATACAGCTAACGCAGGGTGGTCAGGAGAAAAGGGAGAGGCTGCTCTTACAGCCTACCTAGCAGCTAACGACGATGAGTACCCACCACTTACCCACCCTTGGTATTCAGGTAAAGATGCCAGTGGTAACTTCAGTGTAGCTGAGTGGGAGAAGGTTTACAGTGGTACGTCCCTTACAGGTAACGGACATTTTGTTTTAGACTTCTTTAACAAAGTAAGAGAGGGTCTGCCTACCGAGGCTGAGTCTACTAGGTTCCAATCTATAGCAGCCTTCTCAGGACGTATCTTCTATGCTGGATTGACATCTAATAAAAACAGTGGTAGAATACTATTTAGTAAACAACTGGATAGTATTTCTGAAGCTGGTCGGTGTCACCAACAGAATGATCCTACAGCAGACTACTCTAGTGATCTACTAGATACAGATGGTGGTGTGATTGTAATACCTGAAGCTCACAACATCCAGAAACTACATGCACTTGGTGCTAACCTGATGGTCTTTGCTGAGAACGGTGTGTGGCAGATCAACGGTGTTGATGGTGTCTTCAGAGCTACTGAGTACTCTATCTCTCGTATTACTGATGTAGGAATTAATAATGCTTCTACGTTTGTAACTGTAAGTGACATCCCTATGTGGTGGTCTAAGCATGGTATCCACACTATCTCCTTCGATCAGGTCAGTGGTAGAGGCCAAGAGCAGAACCTTACTATTTCTA